>WNGG01009101.1_pt1 | contig 17461 bp, 13 predicted proteins | sample 5400661 | NCBI WGS metagenome assembly WNGG01 (sample SAMN13153372, study PRJNA577476) | soil metagenome | isolation source: 100 cm soil or saprolite under Garry oak tree replicate 1 | place: USA:California | collected 2016-06-15 | reverse complement strand
CGAGCCGGTAGGGCTGCGACCGCAGCGCCGCGATGCCGGTCTTGTGCGCGAGCGTCACGTCCCACCAGGTCGAGTGGCAGGCGCCGCAGAAGTCCACCGAGGCGGCGGGGTCGAGCGTGCGCGGGTTCAGGGTCGCCTGCCGCGCCTCCGAGACGCGGTCGTGCTCGATCGCCGCGACGTGCCGGGCGCCCGGCCGGTGGCAGACCTCGCAGGTGATGCCGTCGACGAGGCGGGCGAGGTCGAGCGTGTCGCTGGTGGCCGCCGCGGTGGTGTGGCAGCCGAAGCAGATCTTCCCGTCGCGCTCGAACAGGTAGGACTGGCCGACGCGGCCGGCGCCGAACGCCCAGCCCAGCGGAGCCGAGACGGATTGCGCGCCGTCGGCGACGGTGTAGACGCTCTTCCCGTCGTGCGTGTCCACGCGGTACGAGTACGGGCCGAGATGGAACTCCAGCGTGGGGTGATCGCGGAACACCGGCGAGAGCGCGGCCGGCGCCTCGGTGTGCGCCATGGGCGTCGCGGCCTGGCTGGTGCCGAGTTGCCGGTGACATCGGGCGCAGGCCGCCGACCCGACGTACTCCGCGCGCGGCGCGGTGCCCTTGGTCGGCCACCAGCCGGGCCCCTGGAGCCGGTCGGCGGTGGCCATGCCCTGGGCCCACGCGGGAGGCGCGGCCGTCGCGGCCGCCCAGGACAGCGACGCCAGCACGAGCGCGCGCATGTCCGGATGGTATACTCGCCGGCTCATGGCCGGCGCACCCGATCGCGGGTGGGGGGCTCTCGCCCTCTACGCCCTGCTCGCGCTGGCGGCCTTCTTTCCTCAATCGCTCCATCCCGCCGATACCATCGCCTACGTCGGGGACTCGCTGGAGAGCGTGTACATCGTCGCGTGGAACGTCCACCAGCTCTTCTCGTCGCCGCGGCACCTCTTCGACGCGAACGTGCTGTACCCGCTGCCGCACGCGCTGACCCATACGGACCACCGCCTGCTCCCGTCGGTCCTGGTCGCTCCCGTCCTGTGGGCGACGGGGAATCCCGTGCTCGCGTGCAACGTGTCGGTGCTCGCAGGGAGCCTGCTGGCGGCCATGGCCGGCCGGCGCCTCGCTCGCGGGTTGGGCAACGACGAGGTCGGAGCCTGGACCGCCGGCGCGCTGTACGCCTTCAACACCTACCAGGTGAACGAAGCGCCTCGCCTGAACGTCATCTTCCACGGCTTCACCGCGCTCGCGCTCGGCGAGCTGATCCTCTTTCTCAAGACGGGCGCGCGCCGCCACGCGGCGGCCGTCGCGGGCCTGATGCTCCTCCAGGGGCTGTCGTCCAACTACCACCTGCTTTACGGTTCGCTGCTGCTCGGGCTCGTGACCGCGGGCGCGCTCGTGGCGCGGCCGCGCCTCGTCGCGCCGCGCCTCGGACTGCTCGCCGCCGCCGGCCTCGGCGCCGCCCTCCTGCTCACGCCGCTGCTCTGGCCCTACGTCCAGTCGGCGCGCGCCCACGGCCTGGCCCGCGAGCTGCCCGAGGGGATCGACGCGGAGCACTATCTCTCCACCGCTCCGACCAACCTTATCTATGGGCCAATGGGCGCCGAAGTCCGGCGGCAGCAGCGCGGGCCGCACTTCGTGGGCCTGTTCGCGCTGGGTCTGGCCGCGCTCGCGGTCGGCGCCTGGCTCCTGCGCCGTGGACCCGCCGATCGCGCCGATGCCTGGCTGCCGGCGCGCGTGTGGCTGCCGGCCGCGGCGGCGCTGGCGCTTCTCCTCGTCGCGCTGTCGCTGGGGCGGGACATCCTCGCGTTCGGCCATCGCCTGGGTCCCGGTCCGTACCGGCTGCTCTACGACTGGGTGCCGGGCTTCCGGCTGGTCCGGATACCCGAGCGCCTCGGGCTGCTCGCGATGCTCTTCGTCGCGCTCCTCGTCGCTCGGGGTCTCTCGCTCGTGCGGGCGGCCCGCCTCCCCGTGGCGGCGGCGCTGCTCGCCGCGGCCGTTCCCCTCGAGCACCTCTCGCCGCTGCCGTTCACCGAGCAGGTGCCGGTCGGTCGGGCCGTGCCCGCGGTCTACTCCTGGCTCGCCCGCGACCGCGCGCGGGCGCTGGCCGAGCTTCCGGTCCGGGGCGAGGGCCTCGTGCGCGAGGAGACCGTCGAGATGTACTTCTCGACGTATCACTGGAAGCCGATCATCGAGGGCTACACGGCGTACCCGTCCCTGCTGACCCGCGTGCTGCGGCGCCTGGCGGCGCAGTTTCCATCCGACGCCAGCCTGCAGGCCTTCCGGCGGATCGGCGTGGATACCGTCGTCGTGCATCAAGGCCGGCCGGTGGGCCAGGAGCTCTACGCACGCTTGCCGGGTGCGGTGGCCGTGGGCTTGCTGAGCCGTGAGGCCCGCTTCGCGGGCGCGGGCGCTCGTCTCTACGACAGCGACGCCGACGAGGTGTACCGGATCCTTGGCGCTCCGGCGGTGCCGCCGGCGCCCTTTCCGGCCGGCCGCCGCCGGCGCGACCCCGCCTGGCGGTATCGGAGCAAGGTCGGGGATCCGATCGCCGTCGGAGACGGCGATCTGTCGACGAGCTACCGCGTCGCGCGCCCGCTCGTGGGCGACGAGTTCATCGAAGTGACCTTCGGCGGTCCGCTGCGCGTGGCCGGCCTCGTCCTGCCCCTGCGCTGGGACAGCGTGTTCCCCACGCGCTTCCGGATCGCGGCCCGCGACCAGGCGGGCGGATGGGTCGAGGCCGCCCGCTACGACGACGCCCACGCCCTGCAGCTCCTCGACCGGCTCCTCGCCGATCCCGGCTCGGCCGCCCTCGGCTTCGAGCTCGGGGACCGTGAGGCCTGGGGCCTCGCGCTTCTCGTGGAAGAAGGAGGCACGAGCTTCGACGGCTGGTCGATCCCGGAGATCGAGGTGTGGGTCCGGTGACGGAGCGCGACCGCCTCTTCACGCCGCGCTTCTTCGTGATGTGCGCGTTCAGCTTCACGGTCTTCCTCTCCGCCTTCCAGCTCCTGCCCACCGCGCCGTTCCGGATCCTCGCCCTCGGCGGCAGCAAGTTCGCGGCCGGGATGTTCCTCGGCTTCCTCACCTATTCCTCCGCCTTCTCGGCCCCGCTCACCGGCGCCCTCGCCGACCGCGTGGGCAAGCGCCGCATGCTGCTCGCGTGCAGCCTCGTCATCGCGGGCTTCTCGGTGGCCTACGCGATGAGCCTCAGCTACCGGGTGCTGCTGGTCCTCGTCATCGCGCACGGGGTCTTCTGGTCGGGACTGCTCTCGGCCTCCGCCGCCTACATCACGGACATCATCCCGGAGAGCCGGCGCGCGGAGGGCATCGGCTACTGGGGCCTGGCGACGATCATCGCGATCGCGGTGGCGCCCGCGATCGGCTTCTGGGTGTACGGGCACGGCTGGCGCTGGCTGTGCGCGAGCACCGGTGCGCTGAACCTCGCGATGGCCGCCATCGCCTTCATCCTCCCGGAGCCGCACGCGCCGGCCTGGATGGGAGGCGAGGGGTTCTTCACCCGCCGGCTGCTCGAATGGCGGGTGCTCGTGGTCTCGTTCGCCCTCTTCCTCTACTCGTTCGGCTACGGCGGGATCACGAGCTTCTCCGCGCTCTACGCCGACGCGAACCACGTCGTGCCGAAGGGGATCTACTTCACCGTGCTCGCGCTCGTCGTGCTCGCCACGCGCCCGCTGAGCGTGCCGCTCGGCGACCGCATCGGCCACAAGAAGGTGTTCCTGCCGAGCCTGGTCCTGATCGCGATCGGCCTCGGGCTGCTCGCGATGGGCGGGACGCGCGCCTGGCTCGTCACGTCGGCGATCGTGTTCGGCGCCGGCTTCGGCACCGCCTACCCCGTCTTCGCCGCCTACGTGATGCGGCACGTGGAGCCGGGGCGGCGCGGGGCGGCCTTCGGCGGGATCCTGGCCGCCTTCGACACCGGCATCGGCACCGGCTCGATCGCCCTCGGCTGGATCATCCAGCACCGGGGCTTCGCCGCCGCTTTCGGCACCGCCGCCGCGCTGGCCGCGCTGTCGCTTCCCTATTTCGTCCTGGCCGAGAGACGGCTCCTCGCGCCTCAGCCTTCCGGAGGCCAGAGCCAGGCGGCGCCCCTCACGCCGCTGGAATCGCCGTGGCGCGGCGAGACGAGCCGCGTGTCGACGCGGTCGGAGAACACGTAGCTCGTCCACCGCCGAGGCACGTTGTCGTAGAGGCGAGGGAGGTTCGACAGGCCGCCGCCGAGCACCACCACGTCCGGATCGAGGATGTTGATGACCGAGGCCAGCGCGCGCGCCATCCGGTCCTCGTACCGGCGCAGCGTCGCCTCGGCGACGGCGTCGCCGCCCGCGGCCCGCGCCGCGATCTCCACCGCGTCGAGCGACCGGCCGCTCGTGCGCTCGTGGTCGCGCGAGAGGCCGGGCCCCGACAGGTAGGTCTCGATGCAGCCGGTCTTGCCGCAGTAGCACTCCGGCGCCGGGCCCTCGTCGAGGTTGGGCCACGGCAGCGGGTTGTGGCCGAACTCGCCCGCGATCGCGTTGGGCCCGGTCCAGATGCGGCCGTTCACCACCACGCCGCCCCCGGTGCCCGTGCCCACGATCACGCCGAAGACGGCGCCGGCGCCGGCGGCGGCCCCGTCGACCGCCTCCGACAGCGCGAAGCAGTTGGCGTCGTTCGCGAAGCGCAGGGGTCGGGGAAGCGCGCGGCGCAGGTCGTCGGCCAGGGGCTGCCCGTTCAGCCAGACCGAGTTGGCGTTCTTGACCAGGCCGGTGGCGGGGGAGATCGTGCCCGGCATGCCGACGCCGACGACGGCGGGCGAGCCCGCCTCGCGCTCGAGGTCCTCCACGAGCGCCGCGATGGAGCGCAGCGTCGCCGGATAGTCGTCGCGCGGCGTGGGCACGCGGCGGCGCGCCCGCACGGTACCGTCGTCCGCGAGGACGGCGGCCTCGATCTTGGTGCCCCCGAGATCGACGCCGATGCGGGTCGTCAAGAGCGGGCGAGGGAAAGGCCGTCGCGCGCGCCCGCGTACACGCCGGCCGCCGCGAGGACGGTCCCGACGTGGATGCTGACGGTGTCGGCGGGATTCGACGCGTAGCCGCCCGCCAGCGTGACCGCTACCGGAACTCCCGCCGACCGCGCGGCCGCGAACACGCGCCGGTCGCGCTCGCGCAGCCCAGCGCGGGTGAGCGCGAGGCCGGCGAGGAGGTCGTGCTCGTAGGGATCGGCGCCGGCCAGGTACCACAGGAGGTCGGGCCCGAACTCCACGGCCCGCGCGAGCGGCGTCTCGAGGGCGGCCAGGTAGTCGTCGTCGCCGGCGCCGTCGGCCAGGCCGACGTCGACGGTGCTGGGCGGCTTCACCGCGGGGTAGTTGTTCTCCTGGTGCAGCGAGACCGTGAACGTCGCCGGATCGCGCGCGAAGATGACCGCGGTGCCGTTGCCGTGATGCACGTCGAGGTCCACGACGGCCACCCGTGCGACCTCGCCCGCCGCGCGCAGGGCCGCCGTGGCCACCGCCACGTCGTGGACGAGGCAGAATCCCTCGCCGTGATCGGGGAAGGCGTGATGGAAGCCGCCCCCGAGGACGATGGCGCATCCGTCACCGCGGGCGCCGCGGCCGGCCTCGATCGCCGCCCCCGCCGCGAGCCATACGCCTTCGACCAGCGCGCGCGACCATGGCACCTCCAGCGCCCGCCGCTCCGCCGGCGAGAAATCCCCGGTCTTCAACTTGCGCACGTACTCGGGGGTGTGGACGCGGAGCACGTCGTCGTCGCCGGCCGGGCGCGGGACGACGACGTCCGCGTGGTCCGCGATCCCGGACTCGAGCAGCCGCTCGCGGACCAGCCGGTACTTCTGGGCCGGAAACACGTGCGGCCCGAGATCCACCGTGAAGCCGGGGTGGGACAGCAGCTTGAAGGGCAGCACCGCCCGGATTCTAGCGCCTCAGTCGCGGCGGGCGACGACGCCGCCGGCCACCAGGTCGAGGGGGATGCCCCGCGGCTTCCGGAAGCTCTCGAGGCCCTTGGCGAAGAGCCGCTCGAGGAACCGCATCGCCACCGGCTCCACGTGCTCCAGCGAGTCGTGGGTCACGTAGCCCGAGTCCTCGATCCACGCCACCGCGTCCTCGCCGGTGGCGAACCACAGCCGGATCGTCTCGGTCCACTTCTCGCGGGTCGTGAGTCCGCCCTGCGCGAGCCGGTCCGCCACCTGCTCGACGCTCTCGGGCACGCTGATGAAGTGGGCGTCGCCGAACGTGTCCTTGAGCTTGCGGTAGAGGCGCCACGTCTCGCCGAGCGAGCGGTGGGTGTGCTGGAAGAGCTTCCAGGCCGGTTCGGGCGAGCGCAGGAAGCGGCGGTACAGCTCGGCGAACTGCGGGATGCTCGACGACAGGCTGGTGAGCACTCCCGCGCGTCCGCCCGGACGGAGCGTCCGGCCGATGCGGGGCAGGACGTCGCGCCAGTCGAGGTACGTCAGGGCGAAGCGCAGCGACACCGCGTCGAGGCTGCGGGCGGGGGCGGTGGCGATGAACTCCTCGGCCCGCGCGTGCACGAGCGTGAGCGAGAGGCCTTCGGCCTCCGCGCGCTCGCGCGCGGTCGCCAGCATTCCCTCCGAATAGTCGACCCCCACCACCTCGCCGGGTCTCACCCGCCGGGCCATCTCGAGCGTGTAGAGCCCGGTCCCGCAGGCGAGGTCGGCGACGCGCTCGCCGGGCTGGAGCGCGAGGTCGCGGGTCAGCCGGGAATTGGGGCCGGCGACGTGCCGGCTCCAGAGGTCGTCGTAGCCGTCCGCGACCCTGTCGTAGGCGATCTGCGCGTACTCGGGCGAGCGGATGGCCACCTCGTTGTCACCTCCGGCCCTGTAACTTACCTAAAAACGGGACGCAATGGGCGGCGGGGGGCCCGTTTTTTTGGGCGGCGCGAACTCGCGCACGAGGCGGGCGAACCGCGGCGCGAGGATCAGCTCGTAGGTCGTTTCCTTGTCCGGGAACAGTTCGAGGGCCCGCCGCCGCGCGGCCGCCACCAGGTCCTCGGCCTCCTCGTGAGAGAGCCGGCCCTGCATCAGCACGTTGCACGTCAGGTCCACGACCATGCGGAGCTGGCGCAGGCGGCGCGCCTCTTCCTCCACCGCCGCGTGACCGGCGGCCTCGCTCACTGCAGCTCCGCGATCTTCTCGAGCTTCTCCCGCTGGCCCAGGCGGTAGAACCGCCGCGCCTCCCGGGCCAGGTCCGCGAGCCGCGACGGCCGCAGGAACCGCTCTTCCAGCCAGCCGCAGTACCGGTAGGCGAGCACGCTCGCCGTCCGATAGCGCTCCGCCTGCTCGACGGAGAGGTGCTCGGCCAGCCGGTATCGGCGGAAGATCAGCTCCCGCAGCCGCGCCGACACCGCGCCCTCGTTCTGGAGCGACATCAGGAACGCCGTGTTCAGGTACTTGTCCACCTCGCCCTGCAGCTCCAGCTCGAGCTGGGTGACGGTGCGCGCGCTGCGGGCGCAGAAGACGAGGTAGACGAAGTGGCTGACCTCCTCGGTCAGCGTGCAGAACGGGCCAAGGTTCTCGGAGTCGAGCAGGACGCGCGGGTCCGCGCGGGCGAGGCATTCGCCGACCCGTCCCTCGAGAACGACGGCCAGGGAGAGGTCGTCGCCCTCCTGCGTCACCAGCGTCCGGCTGCCGCCTCCAGGAAACCGCGCGGCGTCCTCTTCGCGCAGCAGGAAGTCGGTGACGGGGGAGTGCGGCTCGAGGGCATAGAACGCCTCCAGCCGCCGCTGGACGTGGACCAGCAACGAGGAGAGGCCCGTCACTGGGGACGGCCTTCCCCTCCGTTCGGCGCGATCGGCACGATGCCGCGCGCGGCGAGCAGGCTCGCCGCCCGGCGGCTGCCGGTCTGGATCCACCTCTCGTAGAGGGCGAGGATCGAGCGGTTGGTGCTGACCCGGCTCGATTCGGAGACCTCCGCGAGCAGGTCCGCGAACTCGCCGAAGCGCCCGGCCAGCTCGCGGAACAGCGTCGGACCGTAGACGTCCTCCTGGCCTTCCCGGCCCAGGCAGGAATAGGCGCGCCCACCCATCGCGCGGTAATAGCCGAGGTCCACGAGACCGGTGAGGCGGTCGGCGAAGAAGCCGGAGACGAACAGCGCCGTGTCGCCCATCGCGCGCAGCAGCCGCGTGCGCTCGGCCCGCGACGCCTCGAGCGCCCGCGCGTACAGCAGCGCCAGCGGCGTCTCGTCGTAGCCGGGATCGGGCGGAGGAAGCGGATCCCCGCGGACGCAGGAGACGAGGAGGTTCACGAGATAGAACTCGGTGAAGGTGGAGGTGCTGATCTTCTGGTGCTCCATGGCCCGCTCGAGCTGCTCACGGAAGAACTCCATCGGAGTCTCCTCGCGCACCAGCTTCTCAGCCATGTCGCCTCGCTCCCGCGGGTTGCTGTCGTCCCGCGCTCGCTCTGGAGCATGGGGGGCGCCGCGCACCCCCCAGCTCCCGCTCTGACCGATGCACGAAGCGTGCAAGCGGCCGAGGCCGGAGACTGCTGCCGGCTAATGGCCGTCGGCTGAACGCGTTGGCCTCAAGCATCGGGCGAAAGTACCGTCGCGTCAGACCTCCCCAGGTGTCACCGCGCGACACATCTTCAGGATGCGTCGCGCTCCGACACCCACCGACGCTCAGCGCTCTTTGCGCATATTCACTGGACGAACGTCACCTTATTTATTTCCCTCAACGTCGTTGCGCCCGCGAACACCTTCTCCAGCGCCGATTCCCGCAGGAACGTCATGCCTTCCTCGCGCGCGGTCTGCTTGATCTCGCCGGTCGGCCGGCGCTCGAGGATCATCTGCCGGATCCGGTCCGACATGTCCAGCAGCTCCGCCACCGCGGTGCGGCCCCGGAACCCGGTGCCCCCGCAGTCCTCGCACCCCGGCGCGTCGTAGAGGACCTGGTCCTGGTAGAGGTCGGGGTCCAGCCCCGATTCCCGCAGGAGCGTTTCCGACACGTCGGCCGGCTTCCGGCAGGACCGGCAGAGCAGGCGCACGAGGCGCTGGGCCATGATGCAGTTGAGGGCGGAAACGAAGTTGTAGGGCTCGACCCCCATGTGCAGGAAGCGGCCGATGACGTCGAAGACGTTGTTGGCGTGGACGGTCGTGAACACGAGGTGCCCCGTCAGGGCGGACTGGACCGCGATCTGCGCCGTCTCGGGATCGCGCACCTCGCCGACCATGATCTTGTCGGGGTCGTGGCGGAGGATCGATCGCAGGCCGCGGGCGAACGTGAGCCCCTTCTTCTCGTTGACGGGGACCTGCGTGATGAGCGGGATCTGGTACTCGACCGGGTCCTCGATCGTGATGATCTTGTCCTCGGCGGTCGCAATCTCCGACAACGCCGCGTAGAGCGTCGTGGTCTTCCCGCTGCCGGTGGGCCCCGTCACCACTACCATGCCGTAGGGCTCCGTAATGTACTTGCGGAACTTGCGGAGATCGGACTCCGCGAAGCCGAGGACGTCGAGCCGCAGGCTGCGGAAGGCCTCGTTGAGCGACTCCTTGTCGAGGATGCGGATGACGGCGTCTTCGCCGTGCATCGAGGGCATGATCGAGACGCGGAAGTCGATCGTGCGGCTCTTCACGCGCAGCCGGAAGCGCCCGTCCTGGGGCACCCGCTTCTCCGCGATGTCCAGCTCCGACATCACCTTGATGCGGCTGATGATCGTGTCGTGGTGGCGCTTGTCGAGCGGCTCGAGGGCGGGGTAGAGGACGCCGTCGATGCGGTACTTGACGAGCACCTCGCGGTCCTTGGTCTCGACGTGGATGTCGGAGGCGCGGCGGTCGATCGCGCCGAGGACCAGCGAATCCACGAGGCGCACGATCGGGCTCTCCGCGGGCAGCACGCGCGGATCGGCGACGTCGGTCTCGTCGTCGGCCACGAGCTGCAGGCGCAGCGGCTCGCTGGCCTGCTCGAGCATCAGCTCGCCGCCACGGTGGCGCTTCAGCGCCTGCTCGACGCGCTCCCGCGGGGCGAGCACCGCCTCGATCGGCCGGCCGAGCAGGAACTCGATCTCGTCCACCTTGAGCGGGTCCTCGAGGCTGGAGAACGCCAGCACGAGGCGGCGCCCCTTTCGTCCCACGGGAACGCAGCCGAAGCGCACCAGCAGCTCCAGCGGCGCTTCCGCCCAGAGCTGCGGGTCGTCGGCGTGGGGCTCGAGGGGATCGAAGGGGTACCGGAGGCCGGCCGCCGGGCGCGGGGCCTGCTCGCTCATGTGCACGAATCGTAACACGGCGGGCGGTTGACTCGCGGCGAGCAAGGGCGTAACTTGCCCACGGCCCGTGTGTTGGCGCGGGCCGATGATGAGCACCCGGCGACCCTCCCGACCGTGATGGAGCCCCGCTAGAACCCGCCCATGGCCGCCCTGGAACCCGGCAGCCTTCTCGCACACTACCGGATCCTCGAGAAGCTGGGAGGCGGCGGGCAGGGGACCACCTACAAGGCCGAAGACACGCGGCTGAATCGTCCGGTCGTCATCAAGACGCTGCACCCGGACCTCGCCGGCAGCCAGGGGGCGCGCCGCCGGTTCGAGCGCGAGGCGTGCCTGTGCTCCGCGCTCGACAACCCGAACATCTGCGCGATCTACGACGTGGGCGAATCGAACGGCCTCGCCTACATCGTCATGCAATACGTGGAAGGCCCCACCCTGCGGCAGCTCATGAGCGGGCGGCCTCTCGACCTGCCGAGCGCGCTCTCGATCGCCATCCAGATCGCCGACGCGCTGTCGGTGGCGCACTCGCGCGGCATCATCCACCGCGACGGACGAATCGACGGCGATCGGGGTGCCCTACGGTTCCATGGGCTACGGCTCTCCCGAGCAGGCACAGGGCACGCGCGTGGACCATCGCTCCGACATCTTCAGCCTGGGCGTCGTGCTCTACGAGATGCTCACGGGCCAGCGCGCGTTTCGCGGACGCTACCCGATCGAGGTCCTCCACGCCGTCATCCACGAGATGCCGCGGCCCGCCATCCAGATCAACCCGCGGATCCCTCCGGCCCTGCAGCTCATCCTGGAGCGGGCCCTGGCCAAGGAGCCGGGCGAGCGCTACCAGACGATGGCGGCGCTGCGCGACGACCTGAAGGCCTTGCGCCGGCGGCTCGTGCCCGGGACCGCCGAGGTGGTCGAGGCCGCGGGCGTCGCCGCCGGCGGCCGGTCGCCCCGTGCGCCCTGGCTTCTCACCGGCGGCTTCACGCGGATGCTGGGCCGGCTGCGTCCCCTGCCCCGGGCCCGGCGCGCCGAGCTGCAGGCCGCGCGCAGCGAGCCGGCCACGGCCCCGGGGCCGGCGGTCCGGCCCGCCTCGTGGGGGACCGAAACCAGGCCGACGATCGCGGTCCTGCCCTTCCGCAACCTCTCCGGCGATCCCGACGCCGATTTCTACCAGTTCTCGCTCGCCGACGGCGTGATCAACGAGCTGGCGCTGGTGCGCTCGCTGGTCGTCCGCCCCTCGTCGTACATCGCCCGCTACGCCGGCCAGAACGCCGATCCGCTCCAGGTCGGGGAAGAGCTCGCGGTCGGCCACGTGCTCGCCAGCACCTACATCAAGGCGCCCGAGCGCATGCGGGTGAGCTGCCAGCTCCTCGACACCGCGAGCGGAGAGATCCTGTGGAGCGAGAAGATGGACATCGCGGCCCGGGACCTCATCACCGTCCAGGACACGATCGCGGAGCGGGTGGCGGCGGGGCTGCGCCTGAAGCTCACGCCCGAGGAACAGGAGAAGATCGAGCGGCTGCCGACTCAGGACCCCGAGGCCTACGAGTACTACTTGCGCGGCCGCGACCTCCTCTTCCGCTACATCCTCCATTCCTTCGACGACGCGGACCTGGAGGAGGCGATCCGCATGTTCAACGAGGCGGTGGGGAAAGATCCCCTCTTCTCCCTCGCCCACGCCGCCCTCGGCCGCTGCTACGTGCACCACGCCCAGGGCTACGGCGGCCCCGACTACTACCTGCTCGCCGAGCGCGCGCTGAGGCGGGCGCTGGAGCTGGATCCGGACTCCGTGGAGGCGAGGCTGGAGATGGTCCACGTGGACCTGCACCACGGCAACAAGGACCGGGCGCTGGAGACGGTGGCGGCGCTGCTCAAGGAAGCCCCGACGGATCCGCCGGTCATCTACGTTGCGGGGATGCTGTACCGGCTGGACGGCCTCTACGACCAGGCCCTCGCCGTGTTCGACAAGCTGCTGGAGCTGAACCCGCAGGACGTGGTCATCGTCAGCTACAACAAGGCGCGCGTGTACACCCACCAGCGTCTCTATGACAAGGCGATCGAGGAGCTGGAGCGGGCGCGCGCGGCCGAGCCCGATCACCCGCTCGTCAAGACCTTCCTCGCCATGTGCTACTTCAACCAGGGACGCGTCGACGAGGCGCAGGCCCTGATGGAGGACGTCCTCACCCATCATCCGCACCTGGACGGCGTCCAGCCGGTGCTGGCGTGGTGCCTCAGCGCGAAGGGCGAGCACGAGCGCGCCCGGGCCCTCATCACCGACCGGGTGAAGGAGACCGCGGCCGCCGACCACGACATCGCGTTCTGGCTCGCGTCCTTCTACGCGCTGGAGGGGATGGTGGAGGAGGCGCTGGAGTGGGTGCGGCGCGCGGTGCGGCTCGGCAACGAGAACTACCCGCTCTTCGCCGACAGCCGCAAGCTCGACGGCCTGCGCGGCGACCCCCGCTTCCAGGAGCTGCTGGAGGACTTGAAGCGGCGCTGGCAGGAGCGCCGCGCCCGCGACACCGTCGGCATCGCCTGAGGAGGTGATTCGGTGCCCGCGCCCAAGGAACTGCTGGAGCGGATCCAGCTCCGCCTCGAGGAGAGCTTCACGGGCATCGGCGAGCGGGTCTCCGACCTCGCCCCTGCCGACCTGGCCGAGCTGGCGAACCTGCTGAACCTGGCCGAGGCGGCCAGCGTGATCATGATGCTGCCGCCGGCGCGGGCGGTGGAGGTGCTCGACCAGCCCACGCTGGGGCGCCGCGCCGCCATCCTCGAGCAGCTCGAGCCCTCGCGCGCGGCCCCGATCCTGGAGGCGCTCTCCGCCGACCAGCGGACGGACATCGTCCAGCAGATGGGCGAGCACGAGCGCCGGCGGCTCCTGCCGAAGCTCAAGCCCGAGGTGCGGGCCGAGGTGGAGCGGCTCCTGCAGTACCCGGAGCACACCGCCGGCGGGATCATGACGACCGAGTTCGTCCGCCTCGACCCGAAGATGACGGTGGCCGACGCCCTCAAGCACATCCGCTCGGTGGCCCGCGAGAAGGAGTCGATCTTCTCCTGCTACGTCCTCGATCCGGAGGGGCACCTCCTGGGAGCCGTCTCCCTGCTCGACCTGGTGATGGCCGAGCTGAGCCAGCCGGTGACCGAGGTGATGCGCAAGAAGCCGGTCTTCGTCAGCGTCCTCGACGACCAGGAGGTCGTCGCCAACAAGATCAGCAAGTACAACCTGCTCGCGGTGCCGGTGCTGGAGAAGGACGGCACCGTGGTGGGGTTCGTGACCGTCGACGACGTCATCGACGTCATCCGGGAGGAGGAGACCGAAGACATCCTGAAGATGGGCGGCATCGAGCCCGGCGCCCTCGACCGTCCCTACTTCGAGAACTCCATCCCGCGCGTCGTGCGCAAGCGCATCGGATGGCTGCTGCTCCTCTTCGTGGCTGAGACGTTCACCGGTACCGTGCTCCGCTTCTTCGAGAACGAGCTGGCGGCGGTGGTCGCCCTCTCCTTCTTCATACCCCTGCTGATCGGCACCGGCGGCAACGCCGGCTCCCAGACCGTGACCACCGTGATCCGCAGCATCGCCCTCGGCGAGATCGGCCTCCGCGACGCGTGGCGGGTGCTCGCGCGCGAGGCCTCCACCGGCGTCCTGATCGGGCTGCTGGTGGGAGGGGTTGCCTTCGGCCGGGCCCTTCTGTGGGGCGCGCACATGCCGCTGGCGATCACGGTCGCCATCACCGTCCTCGTGATCTGCTCGTGGTCCACCACCGTCGGGTCGCTGATTCCCATCGCCGCCGAGCGCTTCGGCATCGACCCCGCGGTGCTGTCGGCGCCGCTCATCGCCACGCTCGTCGACGCCACCGGTCTCGTCATCTACTTCACGATCGCCAAGGCGATCCTTCACCTGTAGTGACGCGGACCCGGGCCGCGCTGCTGGCGGCGGCGACGCTCGTCGTGCTCGTCGCCGCCCGGCGCGACACTTGGCCGTACCTGCGCGGGCCCGCACCGTATCCGCCCGAATGGCAGTGGGGCTACGCGCCGAAGGCCGTGTCGATCGGCCGATTGGCGCCCATCGTGGGCCTCGCCGGCCTGCTGCTGGCGCTGACGGCGGCTGCGCGCCGCGCCGCTCCGAGCCGGGGCGCGTCCTGGGCCCTGCTCGCAACGTGTGCGGTCGCGGGCAGCGGGCTCCAGGTCGCGCTGCTCGACCTCGAGCCGGCGGGCGCCGTCGCCGAGCTGGAGCGCCGCACGACCAGCGGCTCGTTCACCTCGCATTTCAAGGTCGCGGCGGGGGTGGAGGACGTAGGCGATTTCCTCTCCCGGCACCACGAGCTGCTTCCGCGCTACCGGCACGGGGCCCTCCATGCCGCTACCCACCCCCCGGGCCCTATCCTTTATTACATAGGGCTCCGGCGGCTGGCCGCCCGCCTGCCCGCGGCCGCCGCCGCGCTCGGAGGCGAAGAGCGGGCGGCGGCCGTGGTCGGCGCGGTGCTGCTCGGCCTGCTCGGCGCGGCGGCGTGTTTTGTCGTGGCTCAGCTCGCCCGCGCCGTCGGCGCTCCGGCGCCGGCGGCATTGCGGGCGGGCGTGCTGTGGACGCTGGTGCCCGGCCTTTGCCTGATGGTCCCCGAGCTGGATCAGGCTCTCGCCCTGCCGGTGGCGTCGTCGGTGGCCCTCGTCGCCCTCGCCCTCGCTCCCGGCCGCGCGGGCCGAGGCCTCGTGGCCCTCGCCGCCGCCGTCGGCGCTCTCACGGGCCTCGCGGCGTTCTTCTCGTACGGCGCACCCTTGCTCGTCGTCCTCGGCGCCGCCGCCGCGGCCGCGCCCGCGCTGCGAATGGCCGAGGGCCGGCGGCGCGCCGCCCTCTTCGCCGCCGTCGCCGCCGCGGTGGCGCTGGCGTGCTTTTTCCTCCCGGCGCTGTTCGGCCATCATCCGATCGCCTCGGCGCAAACGGCGCTCGCGATCCACCGCGAGCAGTTCACCGCGCACCGGAGCTATCCGCAGTGGCTGTTCTTCGACGTGCTGGACCTGACGCTCTTCCTCGGCGTTCCCGTCGTGCTGTTCACGCTGTGGCAGCCGCGCACGGCCTTCCGCCTCGCCGCCGCGGCGGGAGTGTTGCTGCTCGTCGCGTCGGGCCTCATCCGTGGTGAGATGGGAAGGATCCTGGTGCCGCTGATGCCGGTGCTGCTCGTCGCGTGCGTCGTCACGGCTCCGGCCCGAGACGCGCCGGACGGCGAGCCGTCGACGCGAACCGCGCTCGTCCTCGGCACGCTGCTCGCCGTGACCGACGTGGTTTTGCGGTTGTCGTGGGAGCTGCCGTAAAGGCCATTCCCCTCTCCCCCGGAGGGGGAGAGGGTAGGGTGAGGGGGCGATGATCGATTACGAGAAACGCGCCGAAGAGATCATCGCCAGCCGCGGTGCCGCGCCCGACCCCGCGCGCCTTCACCAGCTCTTCGACCTCCAATGGCAGTACACGATGGAGGAGTACCCCGAGTTCGCGACGTACGTCGGCTGGCCGGGCCAGAACCACCGCTGGAGCCACGTCTCGCTCGAAGCGATCGAGCGGCGGAACCGCGAGATGGAGGTGCCGGCGCGCGTGCTCGCCGCGATCGACCGCAGCGCCCTGGGGCCGGAAGACCAGCTCCACCACGATCTCTTCCGGCGCGGGGTCGAGGAGAGCCTCGAGGGCCGGCGCTTCAAGGGCGAGTACATGCCGATCAACCAGATGCAGGGCGTGCAGCAGAACGTCGCCCAGACGATCGCGATGATGCGCGTGGCGAGCGCGTCCGACTACGAGGACGTCATCGCGCGCCTGGGCGCGGTGCCGCGCCTCATCGACCAGACGATCGCCCTGCTGGAGAAGGGCCTCGAGACCGGCATCACGCCTCCGCGCGTGACGCTGCGCGACGTGCCCCAGCAGATCCTCAACCAGGTCGTGGAGGACCCGCAGGCAAGCCCTCTGCTTCGGCCCTTCTCCCGCTTCCCCGAAGCGGTGGCGGAGACGGACCGGGAGCGGCTACGCCGCGCGGCCGCGGACGTGTACAAGGGCGAGGTCGCGCCCGCGTACCGGCGCCTGCACGGCTACTTCACCGAGCAGTACCTGCCGCGCACGCGGGAAACGATCGCGCTGTCAGACCTGCCGGACGGCGAGGCGTGGTACGCGTTCAACGTCCGGCAGTCCACCACCACCCGTCTCACGCCGCGGGAGATCCACGAGATCGGCCTCGCGGAGGTGCGCCGGATCCGCGGCGAGATGGACGCGGTCATGAAGCAGAGCGGCTTCGCGGGGACCTTCGCCGAGTTCATGGCGTTCCTCCGCAGCGACCCGCGCTTCTTCTTCGAGCGCGCGGAGGACCTCCTGCGCGGCTACCGCGACATCTGCAAGCGCGCCGACCCCGAGCTGGTGAAGCTGTTCGCCACGCTGCCCCGGCTGCCCTATGGCGTGGTGCCCGTCCCCGCCTATGCCGAGAAGTCGCAGACGACCGCCTACTACGAGCCGGGCTCGCCCGCCGCCGGCCGTCCCGGCTACTTCTTCGCCAACACCTACGACCTGGGCGCGCGCCCGAAGTGGGAGATGGAGGCGCTGGCCCTGCACGAGGCGGTGCCCGGCCACCACCTGCAGATCGCGCTCGCGCAGGAGCTGCCCGCGGCGCCGGAGTTCCGCAAGCACGGCTTCTACACCGCGTTCATCGAGGGCTGGGGACTCTATGCCGAGGCGCTGGGCGCGGAGATGGGCTTCTACGCCGACCCCTACGCCCGCTTCGGCCAGCTCACCTACGAGGTGTGGCGGGCGATCCGCCTGGTCCTCGACACCGGGATGCACGCCTTCGGCTGGTCGCGCGAGAAGGCCATCGCCTATTTCGAGGAGAACGCGGGCAAGGCCGCGCACGACATCGTGGTCGAGGTGGACCGCTACATCGTCTGGCCCGGGCAGGCGCTCGCCTACAAGCTCGGCGAGCTGAAGATCAAGGAGCTGCGCGCGCGGGCCTCGGCCGCCCTCGGTCCCGCCTTCGACGTGCGCGCCTTCCACGACCAGGTCCTGGGCAGCGGTGCCCTGCCCCTCGACGTCCTCGACGCGCGCGTTGAGGCATGGATCGCGGCCTGCCGGGGAGCCGAAGAGCCTCACGTGTGAGGGGGACCACGCCCCAGGCAGACATGTTTGACAGGCCTGGATACTTTCCTTCATCCTGATCGCGTCTGATCGCGCATTTTGGGGGCGTCTTGATACAAGGCGAGCCCTGTGGGAAGGAAGAGTGAAAGCGTACCAGCCGTCGCGGAGACGACTGGGC
>WNGG01007435.1_pt1 | contig 17464 bp, 10 predicted proteins | sample 5400661 | NCBI WGS metagenome assembly WNGG01 (sample SAMN13153372, study PRJNA577476) | soil metagenome | isolation source: 100 cm soil or saprolite under Garry oak tree replicate 1 | place: USA:California | collected 2016-06-15 | reverse complement strand
CAGGACACGAGCTTCCGGCCGGTGCAGGGCACAACGCTCGCCCCGCTCACGGACCCTGGGCCGTCGCTCGGTGACAGCTTGCGGGTGGACGTGCTGTTTCGGGAGCGGGGATTCTGGATGTTTTCGACTGGTCACCGGCTGGGCGACATGCGCCGACTGGTGCGAGCGACGTCGGTCCCAGGCGTCGGTCGAGTCGGGGGGTACGGCCGCGCGATCAATTCGGTTTATCCGAACGGCCCGTGGTTCAAGGGTGGAAACTACGGAGACGCGATCCAGATGTCGATTCCGGTGGAGGAGTTGAACAACCCGAACTTCCACGGGTGCACCGACCGCAATCCGTGAGGGGGGCGCCGCGCCACGAGCGACGACACGGGGGCGGCCTGCGGGGCGCCCCCGCGATGTGTCAGGGATGTCCGCCCGTGGTCGTCGTGATCACGATGACGCCGGACGTCGAAGCGGCGCCGTATAGGGTAGTGGCATCGAGACCCGTGAGGATCTCGATCGTGAGGATATCGGTGGCGGCGACTTGCCTGAGCACCCGGAGATCGTCGATGGGCACGTGATCGAGGATCACGCGCACCTGGTCGTCCTGGTAGAGGCTGGCCCGCCCGCGGCGCTGGATCCGGGCGGGCTCCCCGCGGACCTCTCGCAGCTGCACGTTGGGAACGGTGAACCGCACGGCGTCCCACGCCGTCTTGGCGCCGGACTTGGCGATCGCATCGGCCATGATGACCCTACCGCCGGTCGGCGCACTCGACGGCTCGATCCCGGCACGCGCACCCCCACAACCCCCGACCCCGAGCAGTCCCCGGTCGAGAGTCCCGTCGAGCCGACGTAGGCAATCTTCTCCCCGCGCTTCACGCGCTGGCCACGCGCGGCGATAATCCTCGAGCAGTGCGCGAAGCGCGTCACCAACCCGAAGCCGTGGTCCAGCGTGATCATGTTGCCGTACCCCTCTTCCCACTTGACGTCCGTCACGATGCCCGCGGCGGGCGCGTCGATTTCGGCGCCCATGGGCGCCGAGACGTCGATCCCCTCGTGCGGCCGCGCCAGATGGAGAATCGGATGCACCCGCTCCCGCATGAACGCGCTCGTGAGCCAGCCCTTGGTCGGCATGATCGACGGCGTGGCCGCGAGCCGGTCGCGCTGGTGCGACAGCGAATCGAATGCCTGATTGAGCGACCGCACCAGGATGTTGGCTCGCCGCGAGAGGACGTCCACGTCGAGCCGCGCCGCGAGCGCCTCCCGACCGTCGGGACCGAGTGCCTTGAGGCTGTCACCCTCCGACCAGGTGCCGGCGGGACCGCCGATCCCCGCCTGCTGCACCGTCGTGTCGGTCGGCGTGAGCCCCGCCAGCAACCGCAGCTCCTGCTCGCGCTGGCTGAACCGGTGCAGCGTGTCGTGCAGCACCGCCATCCGCTCGCGCATCTGCTGGATCTCGTTCGCCAGGACGCGGTTTTCGTTTTCGAGCGCGCGGCTGCGCGTGATGTTCACGCCACGCGAGATGGCGGCGACGCCCAGCACCAGGAACGTCAGCGCCACCACGCTGCCGATGCCCACCAGGGTTTTCACGAACGTCTGCGATACCTCGACGGCGCGCGACAAGCCCGAGCCGTGAGGCACCACCATCAGGGTCCAGCGTCGCTCCGCCTTCTTCCGCATCAGCCGGTTCAAGACCTCACATCAAACACGTGTGGCCGGCGCGCGCGCGCCGGTACGCAGGTACCAACCGAAGGGAGCATCCGGACAGGGCGTGGGCCCGGTCGCCCGTGGGAGTCCTAACCTACGCCTCGCCGTCCGGGTCGTCAACGGTCCTCAGCATGGCCCCGACGTGAGCTATATCACACTTCCCCAGGGCCTTACGCCTGAGCCGCGCGGGGCTTGGGGAACAGGATGGGCGGTCTCAAGATGCGCCTGCCTGCCAGGTCCAGGGTGTCCAGATCTCGCAGTCGTACGGTCGTGAGCGGCTGTGACGGGGCTGGGCCGAGGGTGCCCCAGACGGTCTCCGCCGCGGTCGGGACGAACGGCTGCGCCAGCACCGCGAGGCGGCCCACCGTGCGCGCCAGGTTGGCGAGTACGGAGTCGAGCTGCGCGGCTCGCTCGGGCTGCTTGGCGAGCTTGTACGGCGCCGTTTCTTCCACGTAGCGGTTGGCGGCGCTGGCGAGCGCGACCAGCTGGGCGGCGCCTTCCTGCACGCGGTTCGCGTCCATGGCGCCTGCGTACGCCGCCAGCGCACTGCGCGCCGCGGTCTCGAGCGGCGTGTCGTAGTTGCAGGGGTCGCGCGGCACCACGCCACCGCGGTAATTCGTGATCATCGTGAGCGAGCGCGACACGAGATTGCCGAGGGTGTCGGCGAGCTCGGAGGTGTAGCGCGCGTCGAACCGCTCCCACGTAAAGTCGCCGTCGTTCTCGAACCCGACTTCGCGCAGCAGGAAGTACCGCAGCGCGTCGGCCCCGTGATAGTCGATCGCCTCGCTCAGACTGACGGCCGCGCCGGCGGTCTTGCTCAGCTTGGCGCCCGACCACTGTACGTACCCGTGCGCCCACACCGCGCGCGGCGGGGGCAGCTCGGCCGCGAGCAGCATGGCGGGCCAGATCACGCAGTGGAAGCGCGTGATGCCCTTGCCGATGACGTGCAGATCGGCGGGCCACAGGCGCTCGAAGCCAGCTTCGGGGAATCCGGTGGCGGACAAATAGTTGATCAAGGCGTCGAACCACACGTACACGGTCTGCTGCGGGTCCCCCGGGAAGGGGATGCCCCAGGGCTGGCGCTGCCGCGAGATCGAGATGTCCTGCAGCCCCGCCTCGAGCAGCCGCACCACCTCGTTGCGGCGGATCTGGGGCTCGACCGAGAGGGCGCCGGAGCGGATGCGCTCGAGCACCGCGTCGCGGTAGGCGCTCAACCGAAAGAAGTGATTGCGCTCGCGCGTCGGGATCAGCTCGAGCGTGGGGTGCTCCACGCAGTGCCCGTCCACGATCTGGGCCCCGGTCTTGAATTCCTCGCACCCGGTGCAGTAGAGCCCCTCGTACTCGGCTTCGAACAGATCTTGAGGACGGCGCTGCCGGATGCGCTCGAGCAGAGCGGTGACCGAGCGGGCGTGCCGCGGCTCCGTGGTCCGAATCCAGTCGTCATAGCTGCAGCCGAGGCGGCGCCAGTACCCGGCGAACGTGTCGGCCATGCGATCGACCCACACCTGCGGCGTCACGCCCGAGCGTGCGGCGGCCTGGATGACGGACTGGCTGTGCTCGTCCATTCCCATCAGGAAGTGGACGTCGTCGCCGCGCAACCGGTGGTAGCGGGCGATGCAGTCCGCACCGACCTTCTCGAGCGCGTGCCCCAGGTGCGGTTCGCCGTTCGAGTAGTCGATTGCCGTCGTGAGGTAGAACTTAGGCAACGGGGGGCTCCACGCGCGCTGTTTCCCCCGTGAGCTTCTCGAGCGCCACCACGCGCGTGTCGCCGTCCCCACCCTCCAGGCGGAGCGTCACGGTCTCGCGGAAGATGTCGACGGCGAGCACGCGCTCGGCACCGGCTGCCGTGCGCAGGATTCTGCCCTCCTTGGGGAAGCGCTTGCGCGTCTGCACGTAGAAGTCGTGCTCGTAGCGCAGGCAGCAGAGCAGGCGCCCGCAGCCGCCCGAGATCTGCGACGGGTTGAGCGACAGGTGCTGATCCTTGGCGAGCGACAGGCTCACGGGCCGGAGCTCGGGCAGCCAGCTCGAGCAGCAGTATTGCCGGCCGCACCGGCCCACGCCGTCGAGGCGTTTGGCTTCGTCGCGCGCCCCGATCTGGCGCAGCTCGATGCGCGTGTGGAACAGGCTCGCGAGGTCCCGCACCAGCGCGCGGAAGTCCACCCGCTGCTCGGCCGTGAAGTAGACCGTGAGCTTCTTCTTGTCCCATTGCCACTCGGCATCGGAGACCTTCATCGGCAGGCTGTGCTGGTGGACGCGATCCATCACTTTGCGGCGCACCTGGTCCTCATCGAGGTGCAACCGCTCGGCCAGCGTGGTGTCGTCCGGGGTGGCCCGGCGCAGGATGCGGTGGGAGACCGGGGCGGGAGCCTCGGCGAGGCTGCAGCCGCTGCATCCCGAGCCGCACTTCTTGGCGGCCACGGGCCCGACGGCGGACACGCGGCCGAGGTCCTCGCCCCGCTCCACCTCCACGATCACGGCCTCGTGCAGGGCGAGCGGCTCGGGTGAGGGCCAGGTGAAGTATTCTTTGCGGTTCCCTTTGAACCGGACTTCGACGACGTCGTTCAACTCACTTCTCGCTCAGCGCACCCATCGAAAGGTACTTCTCTTCCCGTCGTTTGAGGAGCTTGTCGATCTTGATCTTGCGCAGCTGACGCACGTGGCGTTGCAGCGTCTCGCCCAACGCCTCCGCCGCCGCTTCGGGATCGGCGTGCGCCCCGCCCGGGGGCTCGGGGATGATCTCGTCGATCACGCCGAGCTCCTGCAGATCCTCGGCGGTGATCTTGAGCGCCTCGGCGGCGCGTTCGCGCTGGCTCGCGTCCTTCCACAGGATGGCGGCGCACCCCTCGGGGGAGATGACGGAGTACACCGAGTTCTCGAGCATCACCACCCGGTCCGCCAGACCCACGGCGAGGGCGCCACCGGATCCGCCTTCGCCGATCACGGCGGTGAGGATCGGGGTGCGCAGCGTGGCCATCTCGACCAGGTTGCGCGCGATCGCCTCGGCCTGGCCGCGCTCCTCGGCGCCGAGCCCGGGGTAGGCGCCCGGCGTGTCCACCAATGTGATCACGGGAGCGCGGAACTGCTCGGCGAGGCGCATCAGGCGCAGCGCCTTGCGGTAGCCCTCGGGATGCGCCATCCCGAAATTGCGCCGCAGGTTCTCCTTCGTGTCACGACCCTTCTGGTGGCCGATGACCATGACGCTGACGCCGTCGAGCCGCGCCCATCCCGCGACGATCGCCGGGTCGTCGCGGAACAGCCGGTCGCCGTGCAGCTCCACGAAGTCGGTGAACACGGTGCTCAGGTAGTCGAGCGTGTAGATCTCGGCCCGGAGCTCGGCGAGCTTCTTCTCGAGCGGGGCGAGCTCCTTCGCGACGTCCACGGCCGTCTCGGCGGCGACGCGCTTCATCTCCTCGATCTGCCGCTCCAGCTCGAGCAGCGGGCGCTCGAAGTCCAGCGTGTGGGTCGCCACGGGTCAGGTCGTCCGGACCAAATGGACGTTGTCGGGCCCGACCAGCTCACGCAACGCCGCCAGCAGGTCGTCCGCCACCTCCACGCGCAGCGTGCGGCTGCGGAGGCGAGCGGGAGCGGCGCCGTTGTCGCTCCATTCCACCAGCACCGGGGCCGGTCCTGGATGCGCGTCGTCGAGCGGCTGCGCGGCCTCGACGATGAACGGCGCCTGCTCCTCGTCGCGGTCGCGCGCGCTGTAGCCGCCCGACAGGAGCAGCGCTCCGTCGGGGCGGATCACCTCGTTGAGCTTGGCCCACGCCTCGGGAAACACCAACGCCTCCGCCGTGCCGTGGAAGTCCTCGAGCGTGAGTCGCGCATACTCGGCGCCCGACTTCTTGGAGATCTGTCGCTTTAGCACCGTCACCACCGCCGCGATCCGGACCTTCTGCTCGTTCCATTGGCCCAGCGTGGCGGTGGTGCGGGTCCCGAAAAGCTCCACCTCCGCGCGGTAGCGGTCCAGGGGATGCCCGGAAATGAAGAATCCGAGCACGGCCTTCTCGCGGGCGAGCCGTTCGTGCTCCGACCGGAGGGGGACCTCCGGGAGGCGGGATGCCGGATGCGGGATGCGAGCCTCGTCACCAAACAAGGCCCCTTGGCCCGCGATCCGCTCTTGCTGGCGCGCCAGCGCTTCGGCGAACGTCGTGTCGAGCGCCGCCACCAGCTGGGCGCGGTGGCCGCCCAGGCCGTCGCACGCGCCCGCGTCGACAAGCGCCTCGATCACGCGCTTGTTGCAGAGCCGCAGGTCGATGCGCTCGCACAGCTCCACGAGCGAGCGGTACGGTCCGTCCGCCTGGCGGCCCGCGAGGATGGACTCGATCGCGCCCACGCCCACGTTCTTGATCGCGCCCAGGCCGAAGCGGATCCGTTGGTCGCCCACCACCGTGAACTTGAAGCCCGACTCGTTCACGTCGGGGGGGAGGACCTCGAGACCCAGCTCGCGCGCCTCGTTGATGTAGCGCACCACGTTGTCGGTGTCGCCGATCTCCGACGAGAGCAGCGCGGCCATGAACTCCGCGGGGTAGTGCGCCTTGAGCCACGCCGTCTGGTAGGAGAGCACCGAGTACGCGACCGCGTGCGACTTGTTGAACCCGTAGCGGCCGAACGTTTCGATCTGCGCGGCGATGTCCTCGATCGTGCGCCGGTCGTGCCCCAGAGGGGGCGCCACCGCACGCTTCACGAAGCGGCCGAGCTCGTGCTGGATCAGCTCCTTGTCCTTCTTGCCCACCGCCTTGCGCAGCACGTCGGCTTCGGCGAGCGAGAAGCCGGCGAGCACGTTCGCAATGCGCATCACCTGCTCCTGATAGGTGATGACGCCGTACGTCGGCTTGAGGATCTCCTCCAGGGCGGGATGGGGGTAGCGGACCGGCTCGCGCCCCAGCTTGCGATTGATGAAGACGAGGTGCATCCCGGTGTCGAGCGGTCCGGGCCGGAGCAGCGCGTTGGTGGCGACCAGGTCGTCGAACCGGTCGCATTTCATGTTGCGGAGGCAGTCGGTGGCGAGCGGCGACTCAAACTGGAAGACACCCGCCGTGCGCCCTGATCCCAGCAGCCGGTAGACCGCGGGATCCGCCAAGTCCAGCGCGTCCATGTCGAGGCGGATGCCGTGCCGCGCCTGCACCATCCCCACCGCGTCGTGGATCACGGTCAGGGTGCGGAGGCCGAGCACGTCGATCTTGAGCATCCCGACCTGCTCGAGCGCCACCATGTCGTACTGCGTGATGATGGCGTCCGGCTCCTGAGGGGCGAGGCAGACCGGCACGTAGTCGGTGAGCGGTCCGGGCGCGATCACGATGCCCGCCGCGTGCACCGACGCGTGGCGCGCCAATCCCTCGATGCGCGACCCCAGCTCGAGAATCTTGCGCACCCGCTCGTCCTGGCGGACGAGCTGCTTCAGCTCGGGAGAGCGCTCGGGCGCGTCCGCCAGTGTGGTGCTCACGCCCGGCCCGGCTGGAATGAGCTTGGTGAAGCGATCGACCTCGCCCGGCTCGACGCGCAGCGTCCGCGCCACGTCGCGGAAGGCGGCGCGCGCCTTGAGGGTCCCGAACGTGATGATCTGCCCGACCGAATCCCGCCCGTAGCGCTCGCGCACGTACTGAATCACCTCGCCCCGCCGCTCGAAGCAGAAGTCGAGGTCGATGTCCGGCATGGAGACACGCTCGGGGTTCAGGAACCGCTCGAACAGCAGGTCGAACTTGAGGGGATCGATGTCCGTGATCCCCAGCGCGTACGCGACCAGCGAGCCCGCCGCCGAGCCGCGCCCCGGCCCCACGGGGATCGCGCGATCCTTCGCGGCCTTCACGATGTCGTAGACGATGAGGAAATAACCCGCGTATCCCGTGTGCGAGATGACGCCCAGCTCGTAGTCGAGCCGCTCGGCGACGGGACCGGGAAGGGGGTCGCCGTAGCGGGCCAGCGCGCCCGCGCGCGCCAGATGGACCAGCAGGTCGTTGTCGGAGGCGAATCCCGCCGGGCGCGGGTACTGCGGCAGGAAATAGCGCTTCTCGAAATCGAACTCGCACAACTCCGCGACGCGCGCGGTTTCGGCCAGCACGTCCGGACGGTCCGGGAACAGGGCGCCCATCTCGGGCTCCGACTTGACGTAACTCTCCTGGCCGAAAAAGCGAAACCGGTTGGGATCGTCCAGGTCTTTCCCCGTGCCGATCGCGAGCAGCACGTCGTGCGCCTCGGCGTCTTCCTTCTTCAAGTAATGCGCGTCGTTCGTGGCGACCACCGGGAGACCCAGCTCGGCGGCCAGCTGGAACATGCCTGCGGCGACGGTCCGCTCTTCCGCGAGCCCGTGGTTCTGCACCTCCAGCCAGAAACCGTCCGGCCCGAACACGCGCGCGAAGTACTGTGCGCTCGCCTTGGCGGCCTCGTAGTTGCCCTGCCGCAGATACAGGGCGATCTCGCCCGAGAGACACGCGGCGAGGCCGATCACGCCCTCGCGATACTGCTCGAGCACTTCGCGATCGATGCGGGGCCGGCGATAATAGCCCTCGAGGAAGCCGATGGACGAGAGCTTGACGAGATGCCGGTAGCCGGTGCGGTTCTTCGCGAGCAGCACGAGGTGCGAGTAGGCGGCGGGAGCCTCGGGCGCCCGCTCGCGCTTGTGCCGGCTCCCGAACGCGAGGTAGGCCTCGAAGCCGAGGATCGGGCGCAGCTTGCGCGCCCTGGCTTCGGCGTGGAACTGCCATGCCCCGTGCAGGTTGCCGTGATCGGTGATGGCGAGGGAGTCCATGCCCAGCGCGTGGATCCGGTCGAGCAGCTCCGGAATCCGGTTGGCGCCGTCGAGGAGGGAGTACTCGCTGTGCGTGTGGAGGTGGACGAACGCCATACGGCTAGCGGAAGATATCGGCGGCCGCGTGCATTGTCAAAACCGCACCGCGCCGGATATTTTGCGCCCGATGCGCGGAATCGCGAGCTTGTTCGCCCTGGGCCTGATGATGGCCCTTTTTCATCGGGTGACTGCGGGTGCCGCGCTCGAGGCGCGCGCCACGCTCGCGCTCGGCTTCCTGCTGCTCGCCGCGTTCCTGGGCGGCGACCTGGCCCGTCGCGCGCGGCTGCCGCGCATCACCGGCTACGTGCTCGTCGGGTTCGTCGTGGGCCCGTGGCTCGGCCTGGTGCGACACGACGAAGTGGACGCGTTGCGCTTCATCGGCGACGTGGCGCTCGGCGTGATCGCGCTCGCCGCCGGCTCGGAGCTCGCGCTGCCGCCGCTGCGCGGCCAGCTCGTCGCGCTGGGGCGCCTCGTGGGGGGCGCGATCGTAGTGCCACTCCTCGTCGTTGCGGCCGTGCTCCTGTCGGTGAGTCCCTGGTTCCCGCTCACGGTGCACCAGCCCACCGGCGACGCGGTGGCGGTCGCGCTCGCGCTCGGCGGCCTGGCGGCCGTGTCGTCACCCGCCGTGGCGATGGGTATGCTCAGCGAGCTCGGGGCCGGCGGCCCGTTCGCGCGCACGCTCCTGGCCGTTACGGTACTCAAGGACGTGGCCGCGGCGATCCTGTTCACCCTGCTGCTCGCCGCCGGCAAGGCGTTCGCCAGCGCGGGTGCGTTGAACGCGTCGGCTGCCGGCCACGCGCTGCTCGGGCTCGCGGCCTCGCTCGCCGTCGGCGCCCTGCTCGGCTACGGCGTGAGTCGCTACCTGCGGCTGCTGCGGCGCCACACGCCGCTGTTCCTTGGTGCCGTCGCCCTGGTTGCAGCCGAGGTGGCGCGCGTCGCGCAGCTCGAGACCATCCTCGTCGCGCTCGCCGCCGGGCTCTACCTCGCGAGTTTCTCCCCGGTCGAGGGCGAGCGGGTGCGTCACGAGCTGAAACGGGGGTGGCCGTCCGTTTACATCTTATTCTTCGTCCTGGCGGGTGCCGGCCTGCGCCTGAGCGCGTTGGCCGAGCTGTGGCCGTGGGTGCTGCTGCTGGTGGGGCTGCGGGCCACGAGCCTGCGTTACGGCCTGCTCTGGGCGGGACGCCACCCGAGCGTGACTCCCCTGCTCGCGCGCGAGGGATGGCTTGGCCTGGTGCCGCAGGCGGGGAGCGCACTCGGGCTGGTTCAGGTGGCCCGGCGCGCGTTTCCCGAGTGGGGGGTCTCGCTCGAGACCCTCGCGCTAGCGATGATTGGGGTGCACGAGGTGGTCGGGCCGATCTGCTTCCGCCAGGCGCTCCGACGGGCGGGGGAAATCACGGAGGACATTGCCGATGCCGAGGGGTCTCCTGGCGGGACTGTCGTCGCTCTGGGTGGTCGCCTGTAGCTCGAGCACGCAGGCCAAGCTCGCACCGTGCACCGGCGCGAGCGCGGGGCAAGTCAGTCTCGCGGTCGCAGGATATACGGCGATCGATCCCACACAGACGGCGGGGTGCGCGGTGTTCGGCACCAACCCGTCCGCGTCGGCGCGTCAGTATCTCCTGGTGCCGCAGGCGGTCAGCGGCGTGCCTGACGACGCGTCAGGGTTCCTGTTGCACGGGGCCACCGTGCCGGCGGCCGCCCCGCAATTCGCTGCCGCGCTCAGGAGCACTGCACGCGCCCTTCCTCCCCAACAGCAGTTTGACCTTACGCTGCGGCGAGCAGAGCGGGAGCTGGCGAGCCAGGTGGGCGTACTCAACCGGCCTCAGGCGGTGGCGCCGCTCGCGCGCGTACCGCCCATGGTGGGCGACAGACGCGTGTTCAACGTGTGCGGCAACTCCAGCTGCACGACGCATCCAACCGTCGTTGCCTTCGCGCGCAATGTAGGAACGCATATCGCCGTGTTCCAGGACAGCGCGGACGAGGCCAACGGGCGTGCGCTGTCGACCGCCGATCTCGATTCGCTGCGCCTGCTGTTCGACACGCTGCTGTACGCGGCCGACACGTCCGCGTTCGGGCGGGAATCGGACATCGACAATAACGGCGTCGTGATCGTCCTCATGACCGGCAAGGTGAACTCCCTCGTCCCGAGCCCCTGTACGGGCGGCTACATCGGGGGCTACTTCTTCGGCGGCGACCTGCTACCCCAATCCCAGTTCAATCCGGCCCCTAACTTGGCCGAAATCTTCTACTCGATTGTCCCCGATCCGAGCGGGACGCTGAGCTGTCTCCACACGGCGGCCGGCGTGAAGCACAGCGTGCCGGGCACGTTCATCCACGAGTTCCAGCACATGATCAGCTTCAACCAGCACGTGCTGCTGCGCGGCAACCCCCTGGGCGAGGACCTCTGGTTGAACGAAGGGCTGTCCCACTACGCCGAGGAGATGGGTGCCCGCTTATTCCTCCCCGGCGATAGCACGACCTTCTGCTACTTCATCGCCGGCGACCTGTACAATTCCGCTCAGTATCTCGCGGCTCCCGAGAGCCACGTCCTGGTGGACTCGTCCGGGATCGGAGGACTCGCGAACCGGGGCGCCTACTGGCTGTTCGTGCGCTACCTGGTGGACCGGTTCTCGAGCGACACGACGAGGCTCGCGAATAACGTGGTGACACGCGCGCTCGACCGTACGACGTTCATTGGGGCGCCCAACGTGACCAACGTGACGGGTACGCCGTTCGCGACGGTCGTCGAACAGTGGGCGCTCGCCAACTATGTGTCGGACCTGCCGACCTTCACGGCGCCTCCCGAGCTGCAGTACAAACGTTGGCGATTCCGGACGGATTACCGGACGATCCACGACGCCTGTATCCCGCGGACCCAGCCCAATCCGCCTCCCTATCCAAGCGCGTACTCTCTGCTCCCCGCCTCGGGCGACGGCAGCGCCATCAACCTCGCCGGCACGCTGCACAGCGGATCGGGCAGCTTTTACTTGGCTCAGCAGGCGGCCGGCGCCGTTGGCTTCACGCTGCTGTTCTCGAACAGCACGGGATACCCCCTGCGGGCATCTCTGGCTCCCCGTTTGAACGTTCTGCGCCTTCAGTGAGGGCCCCGTACGGTGTCGCGCGACGCATTTCCGTGACGCTTCTCTGCAACGCCTTCATCGCACCGTCACTAACCGCCCAGACCGGAAGCGCGCTTGCTGTGGTTCCCGGCTCCGCCCGGCTGGCAGGCATGGGCGGTGCCGGTGCGGCGATCGTCGGCGATGCGGGCGCCATCTTCACGAACCCTGCCGGCCTCGCGACGATTCACCGCCTGGCGTTGGAGGGGTCGTACGAGGCGTATCCATCGGGCGCCACGCTCTCCACCGGAGCGATGGCGCTGCGCGCGGGGCGGTTCACCTGGGGCGCCGGCGCCGCGGCACTGGGGCAGACGTACACGTCGGCGGATCTCCTGGGCGTATCGTCGCTCGTGTTCCGGACGGGCCTCGCGGCGATCGGCACCTCGGTCAAGTACGCACGCGAGACCGTGGCGGGCACCCGGGCCGACGCCTGGGCGGGCGACGTCGGCATCGCGATCGCCGTATTCGACATCATGGCGCTGGGCGCGACCGTCCAGAACATCGGCGGTGACCTGGGAGGCGGCTCGCATCTGCCGCGGCGCACACGGGCCGGCTTCACGATGAACTACGTGGATCCGCAGGGGAGCTACCGCCTGCTCACGACGGTCGAAGGTCAGTGGCCGTCGCGGGGAACCGGAGGGGGAAGTCCGTTTCTCGTGCTCGGCGTCGAAGGCGGCGTGGTGAAGCCCGGCCTCGGGCTCCTGGCGCGGGTGGGGTATGTGGGGCATTCGGTCACGACGGCGGCCTCGCCGTTCACGTGGGGAGGAAGTCTCGAGCTGGGGCGCCTCCACCTCGACTATGCCTATCGGGCGGACGACACACTCGGCGCGCGCCAGCGCATGGGGCTGCGATGGACCCCATAAGCGGACAGACCGGGCAGGTCGAGCGCCGGCCGCCCAACTGGGGCCGGGTGGCGCGGAGACTGCTCGCGTGGGGGGGGATCGGCGTTCCCACAGTGCTCGTCGTCGCGTTCGCGACCAGCGCCGATGCGCGCTACCTCGCGCGGGCTGGCGTGGAGGAGGCGCGCATCCTGCTCAAGCGCCACGCGATCGCGAAGCTGGTGGCGGATCCGCACACGGCCCCACAGCAGCGCCAGCGGCTGGCGCTCGTGCTTGCCGCCCGCGCCTTCGCCGGCGACTCGCTCGGGCTGCTGGTGGGGGAGACCTTCACGAGCTACGTGGACGTGGGCCGGGACACCCTGCTCCTCGTGCTCTCGGCCGCGCGCCGTGACCGGCTGCGCGGGTACACGTGGCAGTACCCGATCGTGGGCACGGTGCCGTACAAGGGATTCTTCGACTTCGCGCAGGCGCGCGCCGCCGCGGCGGATCTGGAGCGGGAGGGATACGACACCTACCTCCGTCCGGCCGGGGCGTTCTCGACGCTCGGGTACTTCGCGGACCCGCTGCTCTCGACGGTGATCGAGCGCGACACGATGGAGCTGGTCGCCACCGTCATCCACGAGCTGGCGCACAACACGCTGTACCTGAAGAGTCAGACTCCCTTCAACGAGAGCTTCGCGAGCTTCGTGGGGTACCGCGGGGCGGAGGCGTTCTTCCGTTCGCGTCACGACTCGACCGATGCCAGGCGCGCCGTAGCGCGGTGGCGCGACGAGCGCACACTCGACGTGCTGTATGCCGAGCTCGCCCGGCGCCTCGACTCCGCCTACGCGGCGGGCCCGGTGGGCGCGGCGCTCGAGCGCGCCCGCGCGACGGTGTTCGGCTGGGCGCGGACCCAGCTCACGGGGCCGGTGGGGCAGTCGCTCGAGACCTACGATTGGCGCTGGTTCGCCCGGGCCCCCTTGAACAACGCGGTGGTGATCGCGCAGCGCCTGTATCGCATGAACCTGAACCTGTTCGAAGAAGTGTACGTCCATGCGAACGCGAACCTGCGGGAGACGATCCGGGCGATTCAGGTGCGCGTGTTCACGCAGCCAGGGCAGGATCCTTATCAGGCGTTGTATTCGCGACCGGGGCTGGCGGCGGACTGACGGGAAACGCGGAAGTGGGAACGCGGAACGCGGAACAGGTGGGCCGACCCTCGTGCGGATGTTCCGCGTTCCGACTTCCGCGTTCCGCGTTCAATTCCCCCGCAGCCTCTCCGCCTCCGCGACCCTCTGGAGCGCGATCGCATACGCCGCTGTCCGGAACGTCACCCCCTTCTGTTTCGCCAGGTCGCGCACGCCCACGTAGGCCTTAGTGAGCGTCGCCTTGAGCTCGTCGTTCACCTGCTGGTGGGTCCAGCGGTATTGCTGCAGGTTCTGCGCCCACTCGTAATAGCTGACCGTGACGCCTCCCGCGTTCGCGAGGAAGTCGGGGATCACGGCGATGCCACGCTCTTCGAGGATCCGGTCCGCAGTGGGTGTGGTGGGCTCGTTCGCGCCCTCGACCACCACTTTGCAGTCGATCGTCTGCGCGTTCGTCTCCTTGGTGATGACGCCGCCCAGGGCCGCCGGGACGAGCCAGTCGCAGGGGACATTCCAGAGCTGCTGGTTCGTGATCGACTGGCCGTGCGGCCACTCGGACACGCGCTTGCCGCCGGCGGTGTGCGCGAGCAGCGCCGGGACGTCCAGCCCGTGCTCGTTCGCCACCCCCCCCGACACGTCCGAGACGGCAACCACCTTCGCGCCCGCCTCCGCGTGCAGCAGCCGTGCGAGGTTCCCGCCGACGTTGCCGAATCCCTGGATCACGACGCGGCCTCCCCGGAGGGGAATGCCGAAGTCCCGCGCGTACTCGCTCATCACGTACATCACGCCCCGACCGGTGGCCTCCTCGCGGCCCAGCGAGCCGCCCAGCGAAATGGGCTTGCCCGTCACGGCGGCGGGCGTGTAGCCATGTCGGCTCGAGTACTCGTCCAGGATCCAGGCCATCACCTGCGCGTTGGTGTTGACGTCGGGGGCGGGGATATCGCGGTAGGGGCCGAGCACGATCGAGATGCGCTGCGTAAAGCGGCGCGTGAGGCGCTCCAGCTCGAGCTTGGACAGCTTCTTCGGGTCCACGGTGACGCCGCCCTTGGCGCCTCCGAAGGGGATGTCCATGAGAGCCGTCTTCCACGTCATGATGGCCGCGAGGCCGAGCACTTCGTCGTGGTCCGCATCCGGGTGGTAGCGGATGCCGCCCTTGCAGGGTCCGCGCGCGCCGTTATGCTGGATGCGGTAGCCGGTGAACACCTCGATGCGGCCGTCGTCCATGCGCACCGGCACTTCCACCTGGACCTCGCGGAACGGATGCATCAGGACGTGCCGCATGTACTGCTCGAGGTTGATCAGGTTGGCGGCGCGCTCGAACTGGCTCGCGACAATAGACTTCCCCGACATCGTACGCGACGATTGGCCGGTGGCGGTCACCGCACCTCCGCTCAAGTCAGGCGATTTTGAGACGGCGGCCGGCCAGCCGACCCGCCGGGTGGAGTGCTTCGGACAGGGCGTGCCCGGCGTTGACCTGGCGGGTGCGACGCCCGCCGGCGTCGGCGAGCACGCCGATCACGTCGGCGCCCGCGCCGGCCGGCTCGGGCGCCTGCTCGAGCACGAACACCAGGCCACTGGCGTGCTCCGCGACGGCGCCGGTGATGGTGCTCCACCCCGCGTCCGCTGGTTGCGGCCGCTGGGCCACGACGAGCGGGCAGGCGCCGGGGTCGAAGCCGGTGCGGGTGACGAGCGGAGCCCGCAGCGCGTCGGCCAGGGTGCGCCAGACGGGGAGGGCGGGCCCCAGGGCCACGATCTGGCCGAAGCGCCACCCCGAATCGCGCGCCAGGTCGAGGAACGCGGCCGCGAGCGTGGCGTCGTCCGGGGCGTCGCTCGCGTCGGCGGACGCGAGCACCACCGTACCGGTCTCGGCGAACCAGCGCTCCGCCGGGGTCAGCTCGTCCGGGCGGCGCGGCGCGTAAAACGCGTAGCGGCGGGTCGCGGCGATCTCCCGCTCGGCCGACGCGCGCTGCTCCCGATGCTCGGCCGCCTGCGCCGCCCCTTCGTACGCGACCTCGGCGGCCTGGTAGCGACCGGCGTCCCGCAGGATCCGGCCGCGCAGCCGCAGGGTCTCCGTATGGGGCTCGAGCCCGAAGGCGCGATCGAGCGCCAGCAGCGCGCGGTTGCCATCGCCCAGCCGGAAGGCAGCGTACCCCAGCTCGTGCCAGACGAGCGCCAGGTCCGGGTCCGCCTCTACCGCCTGCTCGAGCGTAGCGAGCGCCTCGCGGTAGCGCTCCAGCTCGATGAGCGCCGCTCCCTTGAGCGCCAGGGCGAACGCGGAGTCGCCGAACTGGGCGCGCGCGCTTTCGGCGAGCCGGAGCGCATCCTCGCGCCGGCCCTGACCGCGCAGCAGCTCGAAGCACTCGGCCCAGCCGCCCTGCAAGTCGGGATGCTCGGCAAGCACCTCCCGGTACGCGCGCTCGGCATCGACCAGCCGTCCTTCGCGCACCAGGTAGCGGGCCCGCGCCATGACGCGCTCGCTCGGTGCGTCCGGAAACAACTCGAATGACGCGGTGTTCCGCATGGGGTGCGAATATACCCCTAGACGGCGAGACGGGTAGACGGGTAGCGGCGCGCAGAGCGAAGTGGGCAGGTCCCGGAAACCGCTCGCCGTCTACCCGTCTACACGTCTAGATTATTCGCCTCATGGATACCGACCGTCTGCTCCGCGAGCTGAGCAGTTTCCTGCGCATCCCGTCGATCTCCACCAGCGCATCGCACACCGCCGATTGCCGCGCCGCCGCCGAGTGGGTCGCGGGCGAGCTGCGGCGGCTCGGCTGTCGCGAGGTGCAGTTCCTGGCGAGCGACACTCATCCGGTGGTGTGGGGAGTGGGCCCCGAGGTGTCCGGCGCACCCACCCTGCTGGTGTATGGCCATTACGATGTGCAACCTCCCGACCCGCTCGACGAATGGACCACGCCCCCGTTCGAGCCGACGGTGCGCGGCGACAAGCTATTCGCGCGCGGGGCCGCGGACGACAAGGGCCAGGTTTTCTGCCTGCTCAAGGCGATCGAGGCGAACGGCACCCGCGGCGGGCCGCCCGTCAATTTTCGCTTCCTCATCGAAGGAGAAGAGGAATACGGCAGCCGCGTGTTGTTCGAGCTGCTGCGGCGCGAGCCGGAGCGCGCGCGGGCGGACGTGGTTCTCATCGCCGACATGGCGTACGTCGCGCCCCGCTGGCCTGCCGTGTACACGACGCTTCGCGGCCTGTGCTACGCGGAGATCACCGTGCGCACGGCCAAGTCGGATCTCCACTCCGGCGAGTTCGGCGGCGCGGCGCCCAACGCGCACGAGGAGCTGGCCCGGCTGCTCGGCCGGCTCAAGACTCCCGACGGCAAGATCCACGTGCCCGGCCTGTACACGGCGGTCCGGCGTCCTTCCAAGCGGGAGCTCGCTACGTGGAAACGCCTGCCCTTCAAGGAGAGCGAGTTTCTCAAGCACCGCGTGCAGGCCAAGGCGCTGACCGGGCTCAAGGCGTATTCCGTGCTGGAGCGGCTGTGGGCCCTGCCCACGTTCGAGATCCACGGTATCACCGGCGGATTCACGGGCGACGGCGCCAAGACCGTCATCCCGGCCGAGGCGACCGCCAAGGTGAGCTTGCGGCTCGTTCCGGACCAGAAGCTCAAGGTCGTGGAGCGGCAGCTCGCGGCGGCGGTGCGGCGCCTCGCGCCGAAGCACGTCCAGACGAGCGTCCGCTTCCTGCACGGTGCGGATCCCGCGACCGTCGCGGTGACGCACCCTGCATTCCAGCTGCTCGACCGGGCTTTCCAAGAGGTGGTGGGGCGTGGCACCGTGCCGGCCCGCGCTGGCGGTTCGATCCCCGTGGTGCCGGCGCTCGGGAAGAGCGGTGCTCCCGTGATTCTGACGGGCATCGGCCTGCCGGACGACCGGTTGCACGCGCCGAACGAGAAGCTCGAC
>WNGG01010702.1_pt1 | contig 17465 bp, 12 predicted proteins | sample 5400661 | NCBI WGS metagenome assembly WNGG01 (sample SAMN13153372, study PRJNA577476) | soil metagenome | isolation source: 100 cm soil or saprolite under Garry oak tree replicate 1 | place: USA:California | collected 2016-06-15 | reverse complement strand
CAGGTAAGGTTCTTCGCTCTGCATCGAATTGAACCACATGCTCCACCGCTTGTGCGGGCCCCCGTCAATTCCTTTGAGTTTCAACCTTGCGGCCGTACTCCCCAGGCGGACGACTTAATGCGTTAGCTGCGGCACGGAATGGACTGAACCACCCCACACCTAGTCGTCATCGTTTACAGCGTGGACTACCGGGGTATCTAATCCCGTTTGCTCCCCACGCTTTCGCGCCTCAGCGTCAGGAAATGCCCAGAGACCCGCCTTCGCCACCGGTGTTCCTCCCGATCTCTACACATTTCACCGCTACACCGGGAATTCCAGTCTCCTCTGCATCCCTCAAGAACGGCAGTATCGGCCGACGTTCCTCGGTTGAGCCGAGGGATTTCACGACCGACTTGCCATCCCGCCTACGCGCCCTTTACGCCCAGTGATTCCGAGCAACGCTTGCCCCCTCTGTCTTACCGCGGCTGCTGGCACAGAGTTGGCCGGGGCTTCCTCTGAAGGTACCGTCAGATCCGAGCGCTATTCACGCCCGAACCCTTCTTTCCCTCTGACAGGGGTTTACAACCCGAAGGCCTTCGTCCCCCACGCGGCGTCACTCCGTCAGGCTTTCGCCCATTGCGGAAAATTCCCCACTGCTGCCTCCCGTAGGAGTCGGGGCCGTGTCTCAGTCCCCGTGTGGCTGGTCGTCCTCTCAGACCAGCTACCCGTCGTCGCCTTGGTGAGCCGTTACCTCACCAACTAGCTGATAGGCCGCGAGCCCCTCCAAGAGCGGCAGCTTGCGCTACCTTTCCTCCCCAAGTCTTGCGACCCGAGGAACGTATCCGGTATTAGCCTCCCTTTCGAGAGGGTATCCCGAACTCAAGGGCAGGTTACCCACGTGTTACTCACCCGTGCGCCACTCGAAGCGCCGATGTATTGCTACACCGACACTCCCCGTTCGACTTGCATGTGTTAAGTACGCCGCCAGCGTTCGCTCTGAGCCAGGATCAAACTCGCCAAGAAAAAGCGATGAACCTGGTCCTCAAGCTCGAACGTGTTACTGCGATTTGCTGCAGTCACTCGGCCGAGCGCAAGGCACTCGTTAGAACGGATGGTGCTCACACCACTTCGGTGAGCCGATAGCATATCCAACTGTCAAAGAGCTACGGTCAGCTTGGAAGGTGACCGGAACGAACTTCTCGTTCAAAAAACCTTTGCCCGAGGCGTTCCTGGGCAACGACTGACTATACGCATCCGCACTTTGACTGTCAAGTTCCTGGGCAGTCGCTCGAACAAAAATTCACGAGCTGCGCCCGCGCTCGCTACAACGCACCGAGCTCAGACCGGAGCATGGCGGCCGCCGTCACTATCGACCGCAGTTTGGCGAAGGCGACGTCGGCAGGCAGGTACTTCATGCCGCAGTCAGGCGCGAGGACGATGCGGTCCGGTTCGACGTAGGCGAGCGCTCGCTTGATCCGCGCGACGACCGTTTCGGGGGTCTCCACGGCCATGTCGCTGAGGTCGAGACAGCCCACCAGGATTTGCTTGTTCGCGAGCTTTCCCAGCACGGCACAATCGAGCTTGGATTGCGCGGTCTCGATCGAGACCTGACGACACGAGCACGCCGCGAGCTCCGGCAGGAACGAGTATCCGGAAGGGCGCTGGTGAACGAGGGCCGCATAGCCGAAGCAGAGATGAACCGCCGTCGTACCGGTGATGCCCTCCAGCGCTCGATTCAGCGCCTTCAGGCCGTATTCTCGGGCTCGGTCGGGGCTCGCCTGCATGTACGGCTCATCGATCTGAACGATGTCGGCGCCGGCGTCGAAGAGGTCACGAATCTCCTCGTTCACCGCAGCTGCGTAGGCCAGAGCCGCCGCTTCCTCGCTCGGATAGGCGTCGTTCTGGGCCTGGCGCGACATCGTGAACGGACCAGGCACGGTCATCTTGATGGCCTTCTTCGTGTGGGCGCGCAAAAAGCGGACGTCCTCGACCTGGACGGGATGCTTGCGCCGGATCGGCCCGACGATGCGGGGAACGGGCTGCGGACGGCCGGAGCGGCTGAGGGCCGTGCCCGGGCTGTCGATGTCGACGCCTTCGAGCGCGGTCGCGAAGCGGTTCGAATAGCTCTCGCGCCGAATCTCACCATCCGTGATGATGTCGAGCCCCGCCTCTTCCTGCGCTCGGATCGCGAGCCACGTCGCGTCGTCCTGCGCCTCACGCAGCCAACGCTCGGGAACGCGCCACAGCTCTCGCGCGCGGACGCGCGGCGGACCGCTTCCGGCAAGCTTCTGGCGATCGATCAGCCACTCGGGCTGGGGATAGCTGCCGACCAGCGTCGTGGGAAACAGCATGCCGTCGTCAGGCCTCCACCAGCGTTGCCGCGGCAAACGTCTTCTTCCCTTTTTTCACGATGAAGTACCGGCCATGGAGCGCCGTCCCTCGCGAGACGGCCTCGCCAGGGTTCTCGACAGGATCTCCATTGACCTGAATCGCCCCTGCCGCGATCAGCTCGCGCGCGCGTTTCTTCGACTCCGCGAGGCCGGCTTTGGTCAGGAGGTCGACGACCGCGATCGACTCGGCGCCGAGACTGAGCGCCATGTTCGGCATCGCGCTGCACGCCTGGGCGGCCTGCTCGCGTGTCAGCGATCTCACCTCGCCTCTGAACAGGCGCTCGGTGATGGTACGGGCGTCACGCACCGCGGCCTCCCCGTGCACCAGCGCCGTGACTTCCTGGGCGAGCACCTCCTGCGCCTCGCGCTTCTCGGGGGCCGTCTTGGTGGCGCCGGCCAACTCGCCGATACGCTCCAGTGAGCAGAACGAGAAGTACTTCAGGTAGCTGATCACGTCGTCGTCAGACGTGTTCAGCCAGAACTGGTACATCTCATAGGGCGACGTCTTGCTCGCATCGAGCCAGATCGTGCCGGCTTCGGTCTTGCCGAACTTGGTGCCGTCGGCCTTCATCACCAGCGGCAGGGTCAGTCCGTAGGCGGCCTCGCCCGTCTTTCGACGAATGAGATCGATGCCGGCGGTGATGTTTCCCCACTGGTCGCTGCCGCCGATCTGCATCGAGCACCGATGATCCTGGAACAATCTCAGGAAGTCGTAGGCCTGCAGGATCTGGTAGCTGAACTCGGTGTACGACAGGCCGGCGTCGGTGCGTCCCATCCGCGCGCGGACCGATTCCTTGGCGATCATCGCCCCGATCGAAAACTCCTTTCCGATGTCGCGCAAGAAGTCCAGGACGTCGAGCTTGGCGAGCCAGGCGTAATTGTCGAGGAGCTGCGCGTCGGTTGGTCCGGTGCCAAAGTCGAGGAGCCGCGAGACCTGGGCCTTGAGCCGCTCCGCCCACGCTGCCACCTGCGCCTGCTCCGAAAGCGCGCGCTCGCCGGCTTTGCCGCTGGGGTCGCCGATGAGTCCGGTGCCGCCTCCGATCAGGACGATCGGCCGGTGGCCAGCCATCTGGAGACGCCGAAGCGCGAGAAGGGGCAAGAGGCTGCCGACGTGGAGGCTGTCCGCCGTGGGATCGAAGCCGCAGTAGACGCTGCGGGGTCCCTGGGCGAGATGGCGCGCCAGCTCCCCGCGCGGCGTGAGGTCGGCGATGGCGGAGGGCAGCCACAGCAACCGTCGCCACCCCGGCGCCCCTGGCTCGGCGGCTTTCTCGCGTCCCAGCCCCGCTGGCTTCGCATCTTCCTGCTTTCAGTCGGCGTCATGACCTTGCTCGGGATGACGACCCTTGGCGTCGCCGTGCTATGGGCCTTCGCCATCCTGCCGCGCTCGCTACCCGCGGTGAGCGCGCTCGAAACCTTCCAGCCCGTTCAGGGCTCGAAGATCTACGACGACAACGATGAGCTGATCACCGAGCTCCACGTCGAGCGCCGGATCTTCGTCCCCTTGGCTCAGATCCCGAAGTCTCTTCGCGACGCCATCATCGCCACCGAAGACCGGCGCTTCTACTCACACTGGGGTATCGACCCCATCGGCATCGCGCGGGCCGTCGTACAGAACTACCGCCGGGGACGGGTCGTCGAGGGCGGCAGCACCATCACCCAGCAGCTCACCAAGGTTCTGTTCCTCACCCCTGACAAGAGCCTCGAGCGCAAGTTGAAGGAAGCGCTCCTCGCGATCGAGCTCGAGCGCCGCTATTCGAAGGATCGAATTCTCGAGATGTACCTGAACCAGATCTACTTCGGGCATGGCGCCTACGGCGTCGAGGCCGCCGCCCGCACGTACTTCGGGAAGTCCGTCTCGGAGCTGAGCGTGCGCGAATCGGCTTTGCTCGCCGGCCTGCCGAGGGCACCGACGAGCTACTCGCCGTTCGATCACGCCAACGCCGCCAAGCTGAGGCGTGAGATCGTGCTCCGCCGACTCGTCGAGTTCGGAACCATCAAGGAGCAGGAGGCCAAGCGTCTGGCCCGGACCGACCTCGGCCTCATCCCGCCCGAACGCCGGCGCACCACCGGCCAGTACTTCCTCGAGTACGTGCAGCAGACGCTCGAAGCGAAGTACGGCGCCGACATGGTGTTCAAGGGTGGCTTGAACATCTACACGACCCTCAATCCGACGATGCAGCTCACGGCCGAGCAGGCGCTGCGCGATGGGCTCAAGGCGCTAGAGGATCGCACGGCCAAGGGCAAGCCGTCCGAGCATCCGGAGGGCGCGCTCGTCACGGTCGAGCCCCAGACGGGGCACGTCAAGGCGCTCGTCGGCGGTTACGACTTCTTCCGAAGTGAGTTCAACCGCGCGGTGCTCGCCCGGCGCCAGCCGGGATCGGCGTTCAAGCCGTTCGTTTTCATCGCCGCGCTCGAGAACGGCTTCACCGCAGCGTCGCGCTTCGACGACGCGCCGGTGACCTATCCGATCGGCCGGAACGGCAGCGCGTGGAAACCGGAGAACTACGATCGCAAGTTCCGGGGATCGACCACGCTCCAGCAAGCCGTCGAGGAGTCGGTCAACGTCGTCACGATCAAGCTCCAGGAGCGGATCGGCGTCAACCGGACGATCCAGGTGGCCCGGCGCCTCGGGATCACCAGTCCGCTGAACACCGATCTCACGATGGCGCTCGGCAGCTCCGACCTGACGCTCCTCGAGCTGACGTCGGCCTACAGCGCGTTGGCCAACCAGGGAACCTGGGTCCCGCCGACGACGATCCGCTACGTCACCGACGTCAACGGCAAGCTCCTCGAGGAGCACGTTCCGGAAGGCCGCGAGGCTCTGCCTCCCGAGGAGGCATACGTCGTCACCCACATGCTGCGCGGTGTCGTCGAGCGCGGCACCGGCCAGGGCGCCAAGGGGCTCGGCCGCCCGATCGCCGCGAAGACGGGGACCACGAACGATTATTCGAACGCGTGGTTCATCGGCTACACGCCGCGCCTGACCACCGGCGTCTGGGTCGGCTATGACCGCCCGCGGAGTCTCGGACGTGACGAGACGGGCTCCCGGGTCGCCGTCCCGATCTGGACCACCTACATGACCAAGGTCCTCGGCGACGGTCCGAAAGAGGAGTTCCCGGTTCCGGACAAGGTGATCCTGGTTCCGGTCGACATGGATCCTTCCAACGAATGCGTGCGCGTCGTGACGATGGCGTTCATCCGTGGCACCGAGCCCGCGGTTGGTTGCGGAGCGCGCCGCCAGGCCACACCGCCTGACCCGACGGCGCCACCAGCACCAGCACCCGCGGGAACGCCCGCCCAGCCGCAGGGCCTCCTCCTGCCCGACGGCTGGCCATCCGCCCTACCCGTGCTCGACGATCCGGATCCCGCCACCGGGGACCCGCAGCAGGAGAGCCAGTCGCCCTGACGCCTCAGCCCCGGGCCGGGGGATAGCTCCGCGCAACGTCGGCCCAGGCACCGTCGCCGAGCAGCCGTTCGAAGATTCCCTGCAGTTCCGCGATCGGAACCCGGATCTGCTCCATCGAGTCGCGCTCCCGGATCGTCACGCAGCGATCACCAGGCTCGCCCTTGGCGGAGTCGCCGACCGTTTGAACGTCCACCGTCACACAATAGGGCGTGCCGACTTCGTCCTGACGCCGATAGAGGCGACCGATGGCCGCGGTGTCGTCGTAGACGGTGACCCAGCGTCGGGCCAGCGTGGCCCGAAGATCGTGAGCGGTCGTCACGATCTCCGGACGCTTCTTCAACAGCGGCAGCACGGCGATCTTCACGGGCGCCAGGTCGGGATGGAAGCGCAGCACCACGCGACGGTCTCCGCGCACTTCCTCCTCGCGGTAGGCATCGGCCAGGAAGGCGAGCAGGCTGCGATCGGCCCCGGCCGACGGCTCGATCACGTACGGCACCACGTGTTGCTTGCGGTCCTCGTCGAAATAGGTGAGCGACTTGCCGCTGAACTGCGCGTGCTGCTTCAGGTCGAAGTCGGTCCGGTTGGCGACGCCCTCGAGCTCACTCCAGCCGATGGGGAACTGGTACTCGATGTCGACCGTCCGCTTGGCGTAGTGGGCGAGCTCGTCCTTCTCGTGCTCACGGATGCGAAGATTCTCCCGCCGCATGCCGTACCGCTGGTACCAGGCGAACCGCGACTCGATCCAGCGCTCGTGCCAGACCTCGTCGGCCGGCCGCCCGTCGATCGTCTCCAGCGGATTGACGAAGAACTCGATCTCCATCTGCTCGAACTCGCGGGTCCGGAAGATGAAATTGCCGGGCGTGATCTCGTTGCGAAAGGCCTTGCCGATCTGGGCGATCCCAAACGGCAGCTTCAGCCGCATCGATTGCAGCACGTTGTCGAAGTTGACGAAGATGCCCTGCGCCGTTTCCGGCCGCAAGTACGTGACCGCCGCGTCTTCCTCGACGGGGCCCATGAACGTCTTGAACATCAGGTTGAATTGCCGGGGCGTCGTCAGCTCGCCCTTGCCACAATCCGGACAGAGGCTGCGACGCACGTTGCAGTGCTTGCACGGCTCGCCCGCCGGCACCTCGAACTTGTTGCCCTTGGTCGCCGGACAGTAGTGGATCCAGGATTGCTCCTCGACCTTGTCGGCACGGAAACGATGCTGGCACGCCTTACAGTCGACCATCGGATCGGTGAAGTGATCCAGATGTCCGCTCGCCTTCCACACCTGCGGATGCATCAGGATCGACGCGTCGAGGCCGACCATGTCAGGACGCAGATGGATGTTGTCCCGCCACCACACTCGCTTGATGTTGTTCTTCAGCTCCACGCCGAGGGGGCCGTAGTCCCAGGCGGCGCCGGTGCCTCCGTAGATTTCGCTGGACTGGAAGATGAAGCCCCGCCGCTTGCAGAGTGAAACGAGCACGTCCATGTTCACGGGCCTACCTCGACGTTCTTCACGTTCATCCGCGTTCTCCCGAAAAGCGCTCGATCTCGCGCACGAAGCGCGACGTTCGCATCGGCTGGCCGATGAGCAGGGCGACCTGGCGGTCGAGGAGCTGACGGAGCTCGTCTTCGGCACTGCCCAGTCGCATCCCGACCGCCTCGTCCCAGGCCAGACCGCGCAGGCGCCGGAGCGTCGCGACGCTCCCGCTCCCGAGTCGCAGGAGGCCGGGCACCGCGTTCGCGCACGCCTCGCACACGAGGCCACCGGCCTCCACGTCCACGATCAGTGGCCCGCGTCCGAAGACATCGCGTCGGCCACAGCCCACGCACGCGTCGACGCGCAACCGATGACCGAGCGCATCCATCAGCCTCACTCCGAAGACGACGGCCACCCGCCGGGGTGGCGCGCCTGCCTCGAGGGCCTTCAGCGCTCGGAGCAAGAGACCGTACACGGCGACGTTGGGGTCGCGCTCGGCCGTCAGGCGTCCCACGCACTCGGCCATCCACGCCGCCTGGCCGAGCCGTTCGAGATCCTCGCGCACTCGAGCGAACGGACGGAGCACGTCGAAGTGGTCCACGCGGACGAGCTCGCTCCGGCCGGTGTCGAAGAAGATGAGCTCGCCGAGCGTGAGCAGCTCCAGCGCTCCGCTGAACTTCGATTTGATTCGCCGAGCCGCCCGCGCCACCCCTCGGATCTTGCCGTGCTGCCGGGAGAAGAACGTCACGACCCGGTCGCTCTCCCCCAGCGCGAAGCTGCCGATTACGACGGCCGTCGATTTGCCGAGCGCCATCTCAGGAGGTCAGGCGGAAGCCGAATTCACGGAGGGCCCGCTCGTCCTTGCGCCACGCACGCCGCACCTGCACGGTGAGCCCCAGGAACACCTGAATACCGAAGAAGGCCTCCAGCTCGCGCCGGGCGTCCGTCCCGATCCGCTTGAGCATGGCGCCGCCGCGGCCGATCAGGATGCCCTTCTGGGAGTCCCGCTCGACGAAGATCGTCGCCCGGATGTCGAGGCGTTCGGGCCGGGTCCGCTCCGTGAGACTCTCGACGCGCACCGCGACCGCGTACGGCACTTCCTCGTGCGTCAGGTGGAAGATCTTCTCGCGCACGACCTCGGCCACGTAGAACGTCTCCGGCTGATCGCTGGTGGCGTCGAGCGGGAAGTAGGCCGGATGCTCGGGCAGCGTGGCCACGATCAGATCGAGGAGACGGTCACAGTTGGAGCCATCGCGGGCCGAGATCGGCAGGATCTCGCGGAAGGGATGGACCGCTCGCCAACGATCGATCAGCGGCAGGAGTCGGGCCTTCGCCGCGACGGCGTCCACCTTGTTGAGCAAACAGAACGCGGGGGCCGCGCTCACTCGCAGCGTCTCGACGAGCCGCGAATCGGGATCCGTCCGCTCGGTGGCGTCGATGACCGCACACACGAGGTCGACGTCCTCCAGCGCGCGCTCGGCCGTCCTCGCCATGAACTCGCCGAGCTTGCCGGCGACCGGCCCCAGGCCGGGCGTATCCACGAAGACGATCTGCGTCGACGGCAGATTGCGGATCCCCGTGATCCGGTTACGCGTCGTCTGCGGCCGCGGCGACACGATGGCGAGCTTCTCGCCGACGAGCCGGTTCAACAACGTCGACTTGCCCGCGTTCGGCCGTCCGATCAGCGCCACGAAGCCGGCACGAGGGGTCCGGGGGGCAGGACCGCCGCGACTCACGCGAGCAGCCCTTTCCAGAGCGCGGCCGGCGCCCGCGTGCCGAGCACCTCACGCTCACGCTCGTGCATGAGACGCGCTTCCACCGGATCGCGGTCGTCGTACCCGACGAGATGGAGCACGCCATGCGTCACGAGCAGCTCGAGCTCGGCGGCGAGAGGAACACCGACTCGCTGCGCCTGCCGGGCCGCCGTGTCGATCGAGATCACGACCTGACCCACCAGCGCTGCAGGCCCCGGCGTCTCCAGAGGAAAGGCCAGGACGTCGGTCCGGCGCGGGACCCCGCGCCAGGCTCCGTTGAGCCGGCGGATCTCGGCATCGTCCACGAGGAGAACCTCGACCTCGCCACCCGGGCGGCCCAGCGCCGCCAGCGCACGCTCAGCCGCGCGGGCGACACGCCCGGCCGCGCGCAGGCCCGGGCGACGGCGATTCACGACGACGCACGGCACTAGGCGCCGCCAGGGCCGCCGTCTCGGCCCCGCGCCTCGTGCGCATCGTAGGCCCGGATGATGGCCGAGACGAGGTGGTGGCGCACGACGTCGTGGTCGTCGAAGTACACGAAGCTGATTCCCTGAATGCCCTTGAGAATGGCCTGGACTTCGATGAGCCCCGAGCCGCGGGAGGCCGGGAGATCGACCTGCGTGATGTCGCCCGTGATCACCATCTTGGAGTTGAAGCCGAGCCGGGTCAGGAACATCTTCATCTGCTCGACGGTGCTGTTCTGGGCTTCGTCGAGGATGATGAACGAATCGTTCAGAGTCCGTCCCCGCATGTAGGCGAGCGGCGCGATCTCGATCGCGCCCTTCTCCATCAGGCCCGCCACCTTTTCCGCCTCCAGCATGTCGTAGAGCGCGTCGTAGAGCGGCCGAAGGTACGGATGGACCTTCTCGTAGAGATCGCCGGGCAGGAAGCCCAGACGCTCGCCCGCTTCCACGGCCGGCCGCGTGAGCACGATGCGGGCGACCTCGCGCTTCATCAAGGCCGAGACGGCCATCGCCACCGCGAGGAACGACTTCCCCGTGCCGGCCGGACCGATCGCGAAGACCATGTCGTTGCTGCGGATGGCGTCCACGTAGCGCTTCTGCCCGAGCGTCTTGGGCGCGATCCACTTCTTACGGGCCGGCACCGGGATCGCGTCGGCGAAGACGGACTTGATGTCCGCCTCGTCGTCGTCCGTCAGCATCCGCACCGCGGCCCGTACCTCCGTGGTCCGGAGCGGCGCGCCCGAGCGCACGAGCTCGGCGAGCTGGGTGAGCGCGCGCTCGGCCTTCTTCACCTGGCGCTCGTCCCCCTTCAGCATGATGTCGTGACCACGGGCGACGATCTGGACGTCGAGCGCCCCCTCGAGCGTGCGGAGGTGATCGTCGTTGCGTCCGAGGAGCGGCAAGAGGTCGACGTCGGGAGCGAGAGAAATGCGGCGGGTGACCGTGGCGTCGCTCAACTCGTCAGGGTGTCCTGTCCGAGTCTACCACGTGGATTCCGAGCTCCCGGAGCTGGGCGGGGCTCGCCGGCGCCGGCGCGTCCGTCATCGGGTCACTCCCCTTCTGCGTCTTGGGGAACGCGATGACCTCCCGGATCGAATCGTGGCCCGCCAGTACGGCCGACAGTCGATCGAGACCGAAGGCGATACCACCCATCGGAGGCGCGCCGAACTCGAGGGCGTCGAGCAGGAAGCCGAACTTCGATCGCGCCTCCTCCTTGCCGATGCCGAGTAGATCGAACACCCGCTGCTGCACGGCCTGCTGATGGATACGGATCGAGCCGCCCCCGATCTCCTGGCCATTGAGCACGAGGTCGTACGCCTTGGCCAGGGCGCCGCCGGGATCGCTCTCGAGCCGCGGCAGGTCCTCGTCCCGCGGCGCGGTGAACGGGTGATGCATGGCCTGCCAGCGGCGCTCGTCCGGGTTCCATTCGAGGAGCGGAAAGTCGACGACCCAGAGAATGGCGAAGCTGTTCTTCGGGATGAGCTTGTGGCGCTCGGCCAGCTCGATGCGGAAGCGCCCGAGGATCGTTGCCGCGGTCGCCCGTTCGTCGCCGACGAGCAGCAGGAGATCGCCGGCCGTCGCCCGAAGCTTTCCGACGAGCGCCGGCCGGATGGGCTCGAGAAACTTCGCCACCGGCGACTGGAGACCGCCGCCGTCGGTGACCTTGACCCACACGAGGCCCTTGGCCCCCCAGCTCTTCGCCTGGGCAACGAGGTCGTCGGCCTCCTTACGGCTGAGCCCGCCGGCGCCGGGAACACGAAGCGCCTTCACCGCGCCTCCACCGCCGACCACCTGGGCGAAGGCCTGGAACTCGCCGCCGCGGAACAGATCGCTGACGTCCTGGAGCTCGAGGCCGAAGCGGAGATCGGGCTTGTCGGAGCCGAAGCGGTCCATGGCTTCGGCGTAGGTGAGCCGGGGGAACGGCGACGGTAGCGCCACGTCGTGGACCAGCCTCAGCATCTCGGCGACCAGGCCCTCCATCAGCGGCAGGAAGTCGTCGCGGTCCAGGAACGACGTCTCGATGTCGATCTGCGTGAACTCGGGCTGCCGGTCCTTCCGCAGGTCTTCGTCACGGAAGCAGCGGACGATCTGGAAGTAGCGCTCGAACCCGGCCACCATCAGGAGCTGTTTGAAGAGCTGCGGGGACTGGGCCAGCGCGTAGAAGCTGCCGCGGTTCAGCCGGCTCGGGACCAGGAAGTCGCGCGCGCCCTCCGGCGTCGTCCGGATGAGGAACGGCGTCTCCACCTCCAGGAAGCCGTGACGATGGAGATAGTCGCGCGTCGCCCGGGAGACCGCGTCGCGGATGGCGAAGTTGCGGTACATGGCCGGCCGTCTGAGGTCGAGATACCGGTACGTCAGCCGCGTCAGCTCGTCGACCTCGGTGTCGTCCTCGATGGGGAACGGCAGCGGCCGGGCCTCGTTGAGGATGCGGATGTCGCTCACCTGGACCTCGATCTCGCCGGTGGCCAGCCTGGGGTTCTCCGTGCCGGCCGGGCGGCGGCCGACGACCCCGCGAACCGCGAGCACGAATTCGCTGCGGATGGTCTCGGCCCGGGCGTGAGCGTCGGTACTGCCGCCCGGATTGAAGACACACTGCGTGAGCCCGGTGCGGTCGCGCAGGTCGACGAAGATGAGGCCGCCATGATCGCGCCGGCGATGCGCCCATCCCATCAGCGTCACCGTCTGCCCAGCGTCACTGCCGCGCAGGACGCCGCACGTGTGCGTGCGCCGCCAACTGCCCAGACTGTCGCTCATGCCGTTGGCCCCCGCCACTGCCACGTGCCGTCGTCGCCGACGATTCCTATCCGGGTGAAGCCGCGTGTTTCCAGGTCGTGCAGCTGCCGGCCGAGATTCTTTCTCTTCAGCTCGAGGAGCACGGGACGGCCCTGGGCGCGATACTCACGCGCTCGCTCCAGGATGGTCGAGAGATGCGGCGTGTCCTCGGCGAAGACGATCGCCAGTCGATCCGTTTCAGCTCCCGTCGTGGCGGGGCGCTCGGTGAGAATGCCGATCACGCGCTCGAACCCGATCGAGAATCCTGTCGCCGGAACGTCGCGTCCGAGCAGCCGGCCGATCATGCGGTCGTAGCGGCCGCCACCCGCGATCGACGATGCGCTGTCCGCGTAGCGGATCTCGAAGATCGGGCCCGTGTAGTACGACATCCCGCGGACCAGCGTCGGATCGAACGCGATCCGAACACCGCCGCCGGCGGCCGCCGCCACGGTCGTGATGATGCGTTGCAGTCCCTGCCACGCCGCGGGTTCGGCCCCGCTGGCCAGGAAATGCGAGAGGACACCAGCGTCCTCGAGCAGTCGCATCAGCTCACCGATGGCCTTCGGCGCGTGCCCCTCCGCCTCCAGCTCTTTGACGACACCGGCCTTGTCGATCTTGTCGAGCTTGTCGAGCGCGATGAACACGGAGTCGAACCGGCCCCCCGCGAATCCGCAGTGGCGTGCGATCGCGGCCAGGATCCTCCGGTCGTTGATCCGAATGGTGAGATCGGTCAGGCCCAGCGCGAGGAGCGCCTCGGCCGTGGCCAGGATCAGCTCGATCTCCGCGATCTCCGAGCTCACGCCCAGGATGTCGATGTCGCACTGGGTGAACTGACGGAAGCGACCGTGCTGGGGGCGCTCCGCGCGCCACACCGGCCCGATCTGGATCGCCTTCAGCGGCTGGGGCAGCCGGCCATGGTTGTTCGCGTAGTACCGGGCCAGCGGGACCGTCAAATCGAAGCGCAGCCCGAGGTCGGCCAGGTCGTCGGCATTCTGCGCCGCCGTCAGCTTCTCTCCGCGCTTGAGGATCTTGAAGATCAGCTTCTCGTTCTCGCCGCCTTCGCCGCGCGTCAAGAGCTGGATGTTCTCGACGGCCGGCGTCTCGATGCGCTGGAAGCCGTGACGCCGGTAGAGACGTCGAGAATGGTGGCAATGGCGCGGTCACGAACGTCGACCTCGTCGGGCAGCACGTCGCGCATGCCGCGCGGTGGCGAGGTGTCGAGCCTGGTCTCTCGCGTCACGACGGGCGGGCGCTCGCTCCCTGGCCGAGCCCGACGCCACTGATGACGCGGGTCGACTCGTGGTCCTGGGAGGAGTGGCGCACTACTCCTGGGGCAGTGTCATGATCAGCTGCGTTTCACCCGACACCTTGAGGAAGTTCTTGTAGCGGACGACCGCGGCGATCAGCGACGGCTGGCCGCCGTCCTCACCGGGAATGCTGCCGATCGCGCGGATCATGCCGTCGAAGCCCGAGTTCACTTGCTGAAACCTCAGCCCGGCCGGTCCGCGAAAGATGATACCGATCAGCCCGCCGGTGTCGATCTGGTTCTGCGGCACGATGATCTCCTCGACGCCGTCCCCGTCGAGATCAATGGCGAGTGGAGTGGGCTCGAGCTGGAAGAAGTAACTGCGGCCGCTCCGCTCGATGTCCCGGATCACCTCGATCTTCTCGCCGCCACCCCCGACGACGGACCCGGAACGATAGAGCTCTTCGGTCCCGACGGAGACGCGCAACCGGTTCTGCTCGTCGATGAAGGCCAGGGCCCGGCTGGTCTTGCCGTTCACGTTGGTGAACGTCGCGCCGGTGGCGCGGAAGGTGTCGGGCACAGGGACCGACCTCACCTTGACCAGCGAGCCGTTCTTGATGACCATCTCGTCGGCCTGGCCCTTCGTGAAGAAGGTCTCCTTCCTGAAGCGCTGCGCCCACAAGGTCTTCTTCACACCGCCACCTTGCTCGTCGACGGCCATGAGAATGGCATCGATGTCCTCGACGAGCACCTCCGGTTTGCCCTTCGGCACACCCAGGATGAAGGAGTTCATGCCGGCGCGTGGGTCGTAGCGGTTGGCGACGACCTCCAGCCGGCCGCTCCCGGTGAGATCCGCGAACTGAACGGAGAAGATCCGGCCGAAGGCGCGCTCGCTGTACGTCCAGTCACCTTCGAAGGCCTGGTTCACGATCTTGTAGACGAAGACCTTCTGGCCGTCGGTGATGACGACGCGTGGAATGCGGTCAGCCGGCGTCACCGCCACGTCCATCGAGACCACGGTGTAGGAGAGCCGGGCGATCTCCTTCAAGGCGAGAGACGTTTCGGCGCTCGAGTAGGCCGAGGGGTCGCTGCCCCAGCCGAGGAGCCTCTGCAGGAGTGATCGTGGCTTGCGCTCGGGGTTCTGAGCCACCTTGTCCGAACCCGAGAAGCGCCCGACCGGCGCCTTCAGCGAGGCCGGCACGAAGAACGACGTCGTCAACGACGGCGCGGACCGGCCCATGACGAACACGCGCGCGTCGAGGAACGGCTTGCGGTCCACCATCTTGTAGTGAAGCACCAGGAGGTTGTCGGCCTTGAAGCGCCCGCTGGCCTCCGTGACGCCTTTCCCCTGCACGAATTCTTCGGGAGCGATCTTCTCCTGAGTGAGCCAGGCTGCGATTTGCTCCCCGAACACGAGTTGGAAATGGCCGGTGCGGTTCAGGCCCTCGTAGATTTCGTTCGTCATCGGTTCGACGCCGGTGCTCTTCACGCCCAGGCTGGTCAGCGTGAGCAGCGTGAGCTTCGTCTTGCCGGTCGTCCGAACCCGGTCACCCGGCTGCGCCGGCTCGCCCTCGTACTGCGCGGTCGAGAAGCGGTCGGACACCTGAGCGATGACCGCGCGACCGAGCGATTGCTCGGCATTGCCCAGCACCTGACCCGTGCGCGGATGGCGGATCTCGCGGCCTTCGCGCACCACCTCGAGGACGATTCCCGGCTGAAGGCCGCTGGCCCGGCCGACCGCCAGCGTCACATTCCGGCCCTGGACCTCGAGGATCTCCGTTTCGACGCGCGGGAAGAGCGCAACGGCCTGGTCGATCAGCGCACCGATCGAAACGGGTGGAGGGCCGCCGGATGGAGGCCCTCCAGATGATGGAGTGCCCGGGGACGATGTCTGAGCGCCGCTGTTCGCGGCGACGAAGATCTCAAGCAGCGCAGACGCTAGGAAAATCAGCGCGATGCGGCCAAGTTTCATGGCGCCACTATATCACGAAGAAAAACGGGGCCCGGGAGACTTCCCCGGGCCCCGGCACTACGGCAGCGAGGTCTTAGAAGGAGTAGCGGACCCGCGCTGCGACCGTCGTCACGTCCTTCGGATCGTTCTCTGGACGGAACACGCTCGTCGAAACGCCGTTGACGTTGGCCGGGCTCAGAGCAGGCGACGCCTGGGACAGCGCGGCCTTGTAGGCATCGCCGACCCACATGTAACCACCGCCCAGATCGAACGTGAGCCCCGGCGCGAACCGCCAGGTGATCCCGGCGTCCAGTTCAGTACCCAGGTTGCTGCTCCCGCTGTGAGCGGCGCGACCGACAGCACTGGGGATGATGCCGTTCGATCCCGTCTTGATACCGTTCGTGTCGACAGCCGTGTCGGTCCAGCTCTGCATGACGGAACCACGGACCGTGAAGGCGGGCGTCAGCGCGTAGCTTGCGCGTACGCCGACACGCTTGAGACCGTACTTGTCGTAGCCGATCGCGAACGGCGGAGACAGTTGGCGCGTGCCATCGGCGCCGGTGATGAGGTTGAAGTAATCGACACCGAGGGCCTGGATTTCGGCCCAGCCCGCCCAGAACTGGGCGTCGGTGCTGATTGGCTGGAAGAAGCGCGCGGTCTGCCGCGCGTCACGGACATCCGAGGTGGCCTTGTTACCGGTCGTGTAGCTTCCGCGCCCCTCGAGGAGCAGCGGGCCAGCACGCCAGCCACCCGCGACGTCGAGCAACCACGAGCTCATATCCTGCTGTTGCAGCGTACCGGCGTTGCGGAAGCCGGAAGCCACCGTGGCGAGCGCAGTACAACCGCCGGCGCCGGCTACGGTCGCGCAGTTGGTGGTCTGAACGGTCGTGGGGACGACGAAGGACCGGTTACCCCACTGATAGAGGATGGTCGGGTCGAGATAGAACGGCCCCGCGGTCCACTTTGTGTCGAGGCCCACGGTGTAACGGTGCTCGACCGCGGTGCCGAGACCGGGTACCACGGTCAGGTTCGGCTGACCCGGCGTAGCAGCGGCACCGGCACTGCCGACCGCGTTAGTCGTCGTGAAGCCTCTGAACGGGAATGCACCCGGAGAGGCCGCCGAGCTGGACGCCAGACCGCCACGTGACTGGCGCGTGCTGGTGTTGGTGTTACCCAGCAGCTCGGCGTACGAGAAGATCGGCCGCAGGTCGAGGCCCTTGAACGGCGAGACGTCCGCGCTCACGAAGATCGCGAAGTCGTCGCCACGGATGAAGCCGTCGGCGAAGCCCGTGTCGCCTTCCTCGATCTGGGTGTAGGTGAAGTTCAGCTTGATATTCGGCGTCAGGGCGATGCTCGTGTACAGGCCGGCGAAGTCACCGGTGGCGAGCACGGCCAGCTTGTGGGTCACCGTCCAGGGCTGCGCACCGAGCCGCATGATGGAGCCGGCCGGCGCCCACGGCAGCGCGAATTCGGTGTAGGCCCACTTGATCTCGATCATGCCCGGCATGTCGGTGTTGACGTCGGCACCCGCGCTGGCGCCGTTGCGAATACCGAACGTCGCCATCGGAGTACCCGTACCCTCGCCGGCGCACCGGTGGAACGAGTCCTGGTTGGGGCAGGACTGGCCCCAGACCATGTCCAACTCGAGACCGAGCACGAACTTCGTGGTACCCAGCTCGCCCGTGATGTCTGGACGGGCGCGCGTGCGGGCGTACCACTCCTTGTCCACTCGCGTCAGGTTGACGTCCGCGAGGGACATGTTCTTCGACCACGACGTGACGTTGTCGATGACTCCGTTGATCGTCACCTTCGGCGTCGGCCCAGCCGGCGCAGTCTGCGCGCCGGCATATGGGGCCAAGAGCACGAGGATGACGAAGACGGAGGCGACGACGGCGAGGAATCTCCTCATGACCGCCTCCTCATGTGGAAGGTGAAACAGCCTCAGCGTTCGACCGGTACGACGGGCCCAACACCAACACCTGCGCACACCAGGAACTGCGGGCACCTTTTACCGCAGGGCACACGAGGGGGTCAA
>WNGG01006192.1_pt1 | contig 17468 bp, 16 predicted proteins | sample 5400661 | NCBI WGS metagenome assembly WNGG01 (sample SAMN13153372, study PRJNA577476) | soil metagenome | isolation source: 100 cm soil or saprolite under Garry oak tree replicate 1 | place: USA:California | collected 2016-06-15 | reverse complement strand
ATCCTCATCTGCGACCCCGGCGCCCGGTACGAGGAACTGGGGGCGGACTACTACCATCCCCGCAGCCCCGCCCGCCAGACCCGAGACAAGATCCGCGAGATCGAGCGCCTCAACCCCGGCAAGAAGGTCATCCTCGCCGGCGCCGGGCCGCAAGCCGACGCAGCCGCCTGAAGCGCGCAGCACACGGTAGCCGCACCGTCACCGCGACACTCCGAGGTGTCACGCCACTTACCGTAATCCCGCCAGGTCGCGCACAGGCCCCGCACCCCACACTGCGGTGGACCGCTGGTTGCTGCCCGCCATCTGGGGCTGTTTCCGGTCAGAGCATCAACGTCAGAACGGCGGATATTGTCCGGCGGGTGACTATACCAGTTCATCACAGAGCGTGACGTGGAAGGTCGGCGAGTTCTGGCGTGTTAAGGCGCCGGATTGCTGGACCGGTCCGGCTTGAGGATTCTGCCGATCGGGGGAGTCACCGCGCGGTTCATCGTGGGGCCTGCCCACGCTGGCGAGCGGCGGCTAGAGGGTGATTTCCAGGGTCCGCATGCCGCCGAAGTCCATCCACATGCGCGTGCCGTCTTCGACGATCTTGACCAGGGCGTGGTCGCAGTGCGGGCAGCGCAGCACGATCCCGGCGCCGCGGAAGACGTGCGCCGCCCCGACTGGCCCGGCTATGTCGCAGTTGCCGCAGGTCATGGTGGCGGTTGTCATCTCGGCCGCGAACACCTCGCTGAGCATGCCGGCCACCGCGTTGCCGTCGAGCATCAATTCGTCCATCTCAGCTTCCCGTCGGCCCGAACCGCTCGGTTCTGATGTGCTGCGGCTGGTGCCCCAGGTGCACCAGCGCCTCGGCCACAGCTTCGACGAATGGCGTCGGGCCGCAGACGTAGATGCGCGGCCGCTCGGCGGGGCCCGGGCCGACCTCGGCCAGCATGTCGGCATCGACGCGGCGCGCGTAGCCCGCCCAGCCGGGCGGTTGCGACGCGGTCAGCGTGTGCGTGACGGTCAGGCCGTTGCCGTTCAGCCGCTGGAGTTCGTCGCGGTAGATGATGTCGTCCCAGCCGCGCGAAGAGAACAGCAGCCGGGTGTCCACGTCGCTGCCGACGGCGGCGCGAAGCCGGATCATCGCCATCAGCGGCGCGACGCCCGATCCGCCGGCGACCAGCAGCAGCGGGCCGCCGTCCGGCGGCTCCCAGACGAAGTAGCCGCCGACCGGGCCGCGGAGCTCGATCTGGTCGCCCGGCTGGAGCTCATCGGTCAGGTAGGGCGAGACCTCGCCGTCGCCGATGCGCACCACCGTGAGCTCGAGCCGGCTGCCGCCTGGCGCCGATGCGATCGAGTAGCTGCGCTCTGCCTGGTAGCCGTCGCCGGCGGTCAGCCGGACGTCAACGTGCTGCCCGGCGCGATGCCCAGCCCAGCCGGGGACATCGAAAGCGATCGTCTTGACCTGCGGCGTCTCCGCGGCCACGCCGACGACGTCCGCGGCCTGCCAGTTCAGTCGCCCCAGTACCGTTGCTCTCTCCACGGATCTCCGTAGTTGTGGTACCCGTTGGTCTCCCAGAAGCCGGGCTCGTCGGTCGCCGCCAGCCGCAGCCCCCGCACCCACTTCGCGCTCTTCCAGAAATACAGATGCGGCACCAGCATCCGGGCCGGGCCGCCATGCTGCGGCGCGAGCGGCTCACCGCCGTAGCCGAACGCGACCCACGCCTTCCCACCCGTCAGGTCCGCCAGCGGGACGTTCGTCGTATACCCGCCGTCGCTGAACGCGACCGTGTACTGGGCCGAGGTCTCGATCCCCGCCAGCAGCGTGTCCACCCGGACGCCCTGCCACACCGTCTCCAGCTTCGACCACTTCGTCACGCAGTGGATATCAGTGGTGACCTCCTCGGCCGGCAGCGCGCGGAACTCCTCCCACGACCACCGGCGCGGCTCACCCACCTCGCCAGCGATCGTGAAATCCCACCGCTCCAGCGGCGTATGCGGCGTCGGGCCCGCGGACAAGACCGGGAAATCCCTGGTCATATACTGGCCCGGCGGCAGCCGCCCAGACGGCGCATCACCACGGCGCCCCCGGAAACCCCGCGAGATGATCGGCGGCATCTCTCCCACCCACAGTCGCTGACGCGACGTACTCTACGCCCGCGCCCCGCCGCCGCTGGGCTGCTGCCGCCCCGCGCGCCACCCGCCTCTCACCCCTCAAGCGCTCTGGACTCTCAAATACCTGGTGCCCGCCCCACACCTGGCCACCAGCGAAGCCCCACATCAACGCGACCTGCACCTCCCTGCCGACTTACCGGCCGCATCAACCGCCCCGCGCTGACCAGGCTAGATACAGAACCGCCAGTTATGAGCGCCTCCCAAGGACCGCGCTTGCGGACCGAGGGCGCGCCAGAACGGCGGCTATTTGCGCACGCAACTGCTGTTCCAGCTCGATCCGTCGACCCCTGCCAGACCCGAGCCCGGTTGCATGATTATGCGTGATCGCCCGGCCACGAGGATGCGCGCTCATGCCGCATACAGCGCGTGCTAGGTGAGGCAGGACCTAGTTCCGCCGGAGCCGGGAATCTCGTGGCGTCAGCGACCGCACGTCGTCCCCGCAGCGGCCGCCGGAGCTAATAACGGGGGGACGAGCCGACGGCCGACACCGCTCTACGCCGATGGACAGCATCACCGTGAGTGACCAAGACGGCCTGGGAGACCGCGCGCGAAGCCGCCGATCTGTACTGTTCCGAGGCCGCGATCGACCGACGGTTGTCGCGTGCATATCGGGGAGTTCTGGCGAGCCGGCGGCGTGTGCCTCGAAACTGCCAGTCCCCGGCAGGTGGCACGGCACCGCCCCTGCAGGGACCACGGTCTAGCCTGGGCCGGCTCAGATTCCCGCAGCAGAGCGGGATGCGCCCGGGCTGGGCGGGCATAGGGCTGCCGGTCTGTGCGAGGCTCCGGAGACCCTCCAAGCGGTAACCAATCGCGAGATACTCAGCTGGTGCCACGAAGCTTGCGGCGCCTTCTGCTGCCGGCCTGCCGGCCGGAATGCTGGAGCTGGCCGGCGTCCTGGAGGCTGTGGAAGTGCTGCGCCAGCGGCGGCGCGGGATCAGTCGCTCTCTGGTTACCTCCGCCTCCGACCGCGATCCGGCCTCGGTGCGGTTGCTCGCGCTCACCTGGTGGCCTGCTGGTATCGGCGCGCTCGCGGCGGCCCGCTGGGCTGCCCCGGCTGGAAGTCGGCCAAGAATGGCGCAGGCCCTGCCTGGCGGCCGGAGTCGCCGTGACCGGCACGGGCATCGCCCTGCGGCAATGGGCGATCACCACCTTGGGCCAGTGCTTCGTGGGCCACGTGCTGGTCCAGCCCGGCCAGGCCGTCGTGCGCTCGGGTCCCTACCGCTGGCTGCGCCATCCGTCCTACGCTGGCCATTGGCTGGAAATGGGCTGGGTACGGGCAACGTTGTGAGCATGGCGACTTGCGTGCTGGTGCCGCTCATCGGCATCATGGCGCGCATCGCCGGCGAGGAGCGCGAGCTCACCGCCAGCCTTCCGGGCTACCGTGACTACATTCAAGGCAAGCCAAGGCTTGTCCCGTTCGTCTGGTAAAGGGCAGGCAGGCGAAGCTGGCCGGAGATCACGAAACATGGCCGACACGTCGCGACAGCATGCGCGTCGAACCGCCTAATCTGAAGCCCTCCCTGGCGTGTCAACGACGTAGCTGACGCAGGCGTTTTGTAGGCCTTCTGGATGCGTCGTGGACACGTTCTCTGAAGCGCTGTCAGCGGTGCGGGGGTGGTTGCCATGTCAGGCGGGTGCCGAGTGCTCGGGCGAGCCCGGCGATCACCTCGCGTGCGGCCTGGTGGTTGATGTGCCCGGGGAGCCAGGTGCAGGCGATGCAGGCGGCGGTCACGTCGGCGGCGGTGGTGATGGCGGCCAGGCAGTCCTCGATCTGGGTGAGGCTGGGGCCTGGGCCTGCGGGGACTCGCAGGCCGGGCAGCTGCGAGGCGTCGATGATGTCCACGTCGGCGTGCAGGTAGACCGGCGTGCGGCCGAGCCTGCCCAGCGCGGCGGTGATCGCGGCCGGGTCGGCGGGGACATGGCGGAGCTGGCTGGCGGCGAGGGCAGCGTGCTCGGGAGGGTCGAGGTCCCTGGCATCGATGAGCACGACGCGGCTGTCGGCCACTGGCCGCAGCCCGCCAGCGGCATGCCGCCGAGATACCCGGTGATGGTGGTGGCCGGGGTGTTGAAGTCGCCGTGCCCGTCTAGCCACACGACCGCTATCTCACCGTGCCGGCGCTGCAGCCCGGCGACCGCGCCTATCGCTGTGGTGCAGTCGCCGGACAGTAGTAGCGGCCTGGCCGCCTGTGCCATCGAGTCGGCGACCGCCTGATTCAGCCGCGTCATGCGCTGAAGCTGGGAGCCCGCGGGCAGGCGCGGGCAGGCTAGCTCGGCGCCGGCCGGGACTGGGAAGGCCGGGATGTGATCGTCGAGATGCCAGGGCGCCACGAGGACCTCCCAGCTGCCGCGGCTGGTGCTGTCGGTCATCAGGTGCCTTCGCTTGGCGTGGGCCGGGCGAGCAGGTCCCGCAGCTGTTGTAGCTCTGTCGCGCCGGCTTGCAGGTGAGCGGCCAGCTGCGCCCTGGCCCGTGCGTGGGTGCCGCGCAGCGCGTCGAGGAGCTGCCGGTGGTCGTCTGCGGTGCGGCCGAGCTCGCGGCTGGAGCGCTCGGCAAGCGAGAGGGCGAGGCGCTGCTCTTGCTGGAGCTGGGCGTGGAACCGGCACAGCCTGGGGCTGCCGGTGGCCGCGACCAGGGTGGCGTGGAAGTGCCGGTCGCCGTCGAGCACGGCTGCGACATCGCCGCGGCTGAAGGCGTGCTCGATCTGGTCGACCAGGTCCGCCAGCCTCTGGTACACGGCCGGATCCCGGTGCGAGGTGAGGGCTTCCACGCCGGCCATCTCCACCGCGGCGCGGGCGGCGTAGATGTCGCTGACATCGCGCCCGGTGATGTCGGCGACCACGATGCCCCGGTTCATCTGGTGGCGGACCAGTCCCTCGCTGCCCAGGACGCGGCCGGCCTCGCGGATGGTGTTGCGGGAGACGCCCAGCTCTGCCGCCAGGGCGGCCTCGCGCAGCGGGGTGCCGGGCGGTATCCGGCCGGACAGGATGGCCTCGCGGACGGCGGCGGCGGCCTGCTCGGTGGTGCTTTGCCGCTGGATGGCCACGCCGAGGCCGGCGATCGGGCTCGCCACGGTCACCATCCTCCCAGTGGCACATCCTGGCCGGCGCCGTGCTCGGCGGCGAGCCGGGCTGCGAGTGCCGCCACTGCGGCGTCCTGGACGCCCAGGCCGGTCAGGTCGGCCACGGTCAGCTCATCGTCGCCGGTGCGCCCGGGCAGCCGGCCAGATGCCAGGGCGGTGAGCTCGCCGTAGACCGCGCCGACGTCGAAGGCGCCGGTCTCGATCGCATGGTGCAGCTCCCCCAACCTTGCGGCGGCCTCGATGCTGTCGGGCACGTACTTGTCCGCTGCCGCCAGGATCCGGGGGTCCAGTTCCTGCTTGTGCGGCATGTCGGAGCCAACCGCGGTGACATGCGCGCCGCGGGCCAGCCACCCGGCCTCCACCAGCGGCTCGGTGCTGCTGGTCGCGGTGATAATAACCTCGGCGCCCCTGACCGCCTGGCGGGCCGTCGCCGCGAGTGATACCGCCACGCCGGCCGCCGCCATGTCGCGCTGGTACTGCTCGGCGGCTTCCCGGCGGCGGCCCCAGACGGTGACGTGGCTGATGCTCCGGACCGCCAGCAGCGCCTGCAGCTGGTAGCGGGCCTGCCCGCCGGTGCCGATCACCGCCGCCGCCCGCGCATCGGGCCGGGCGAGCAGGTCGGCGGCCAGCGCGCCGGCCGCCGCGGTCCGCAGCTCGGTGAGCAGGCCGCCATCGGCGATCAGCATCTGCAGCTTGCCGGTCGTGGCGTCGTGGACCATGGTCATCCCGCCGCTGACCGGGAGCCCCAGCTGGGCGTTGCGGTAGAAGCCGGTCGCGGTCTTGACCGCGAAGACCGGCGAGCCGACCAGGTACGCGCCTTTCACGTGCAGCTCGCCATCGGCGTCGGGCAGGTGCAGCTCGAACGGCGCCGGCATCACCGCCCGGCCCTGGTCCGCCGCGGCGAACGCCTCGCGCACCGCTGCGATCGCGGCCGTCATGCCGACAAGCCGCTCAACGTCACTGCGGCTGAGCACCCGCACCACCGCCGGCCTCCTCCCTTGCAGCCCGTCCTGGCGCGCACTATTCTGTCATATTGTTGAGCAATCCAGCAAGATGATGGGAGCCTGTCATGTCCGTGCCCGGGCTTCGCCGCGAGGACTTCCCTGTCCTGGACCGGCTCACCTACCTCAACACCGCCTCCGCGGGCCTGGTGCCCGCCTCGGTGCTGAGACCTGCGCACGAGTTCGAGTTCAAGCTCGCCCAGGCCGGGACCACCGGCATGGACGAGGACACCGAGATCGCCATCCTGGAAGACGCCCGCGAAGGCGCCGCGAAGCTGCTCGGCGCTGACCCGGGGACGATCGCGATCGCCACCAGCTTCACCGAGGCGCTGTGCCAGGTGGCCTGGTGGCTCAGGCCGGGCGCGGGCCGCAACATCGTGTCCTCCGAGGTCGACTTCCCCAGCGTCACCTACCCCTGGCACCGGATCGCCGAGGACACCGGATGCGAGGTCCGCCTGGTCGGCGTGCTAGACGACCCGGAGAGCTTCGACATGAACAAGATCGCCGAAAGCGTGGACCGGTCCACCGCAGCCATCTGCATCAGCCACATCCAGTACCTCACCGGCCACCTGCTTGACCTGGGCGAGCTTGCGGCGCTGGCGCACGACAACGGTGCTCTGGTGATCATTGACGCGACCCAGTCCGCCGGCCAGGTGCCCATCAACGTGACGGCATCAGGCGTCGACGTCCTCATCGCAGGCTCTTACAAATGGCTGTGCAGCACCTTTGGCGCCGCGGTCTGCTACCTCAGCCCCGCGTTGCTGGAGACATTCCGCCCGCCGCTGGTCGGATGGCGCAGCACCGAGCACCCCTACTCGCTCGACGCCCGCTGGCTGCCGCTGGCCGCCACCGCCCGCCGCATGGAGTACTCCACCATGTCCTACACCGCGGCGATCGCGCTCGGCCGTGCCATCCGCTACATCTCGAGCCTGTCCCTCGCTGAGGTCGCTGAGCACAACAGGCGGCTCGCCGGCCAGCTCGCCGAGGGGCTGACCGAGCGCGGCGCGCGGCTGCTCACCCCCCGGGACCCGCGGCGGCGGGCCGGGACGGTCACCGCCAGGTTCCCCGGCCGCGACGGCGAGGCCATCGCCGCCGAGCTGACCCGGCGCGGGGTGATCGCCTCCCCCCGCGTCGGCTCCACCCGCTTCTCCATGCACTTCTACAACAGCAACGGCGACGTGGAGCAGGCGCTGCGGGTCCTGGACGAGGTGCTGCGGTGACCGCCGCGCGCACGGATCCCGCCTCCCGCCTTGACCGCGCATGGGAAATAGTGGCCGCCGCGCTCCCGGCCACGCCGCTGGTGGCCAGCCCGGCCCTGGGCGACGGGCTTTGGCTCAAGCTCGAGACCTGCCAGCCCACCGGCTCGTTCAAGGTCCGTGGGGCGCTGGCCGCGCTATCGGCGGCCGGGACCTCACGCAGCGTCGTCACCGCTTCCACCGGCAACCACGCCCTCGGCGTCGCCTGGGCCGCGCACCGGCTCGGCATCCCGGCGACCGTCGTCGTTCCGGGCAGCGCATCGCCCGTCAAGCTCGCCGCCCTGCAGCGGTTCCCGGCCACCGTCGTCGTGCACGGCGACAGCTACGAGCAGGCCGAGCAGCACGCGCGGTCCCTCGCCAGCAACGGCCTGCGCTACCTGTCCGCCTCCAGCGACCCCGACCTCATCGCGGGACAAGCCACCGTGGGCATCGAGTTGCTCACCCAGCTCCCCGGCACACTCACCGTGGCCTGCGGGGTGGGGGGCGGCGGCCTGGCCGCCGGGCTCGGCCTGGCCGCCAGCCGCACCGGCCGGATGACCATCATCGGAGTCGAGGCCGCCGCGTCCCCCGCCATGTCAACCGCGCTGCGCGCCGGGCAGGTGACCCCGGTCACAGTCGGGGACACGCTCGCTGACGGGCTCGCCGGAAACCTCGAACCCGGCTCCATCACCGTGGACCTGATCCGCCGGCTCGTCCGCTCGCTGGTCTCGGTCACCGAGGAAGAGATCGCCAACGGCATTCGCTATCTCGCCCGCGAGCACGGACTGATCGCCGAAGGCGCGGGAGCAGTCCCGGTCGCCGCCGTCCTGGCCGGCAAGATACCAGTCTCCGGCCAGACCGTCACGGTCCTCACCGGCCGGAACATCGCGGAACAGACGCTCGCACACGTCCTGCTCAAGGCGTAGCAGCCCACAGCGGTCAGCCCGGGCGATCCGCCTCCGCGGCGTCCCCTTGATATCCCGCGGGCCGGTGTACTTCCTCGTCACCAGTGAAATCGCCGGCCAGCCCCCCGGCGGGTCACTCCCGACAGAAAGCAAACACCACACCAGAATCCATCGGAGACCGCACCGAGGACGCCCAGAACCGGCTGTTCTGCATGCGGCCCCCGCGCGCACCGCCACGGCTGTCAGCCGCGCAGAGTCGGCAGCGGGTGCATCGCAGCGGAAGTACCACACCAGCGATCACCCTGCGTGACGACTATCGCATCTCCTGGCTGGTCATCGGAGGACAGATCGCAGCGGTCGTCGCTCCAGCAGTTGAGGGAAATGACAGATCGATGAGAAGAACCAGGCGACAAATCGATGAGATAGCTTGCATCAGGCCAGGTCAGCGCGGCGCTGCGTGACAAGAAAGTTGAGAACCTACAGTCAATGTAGGTTCTCACTGAGGATGTCCCCTTCTCAGAAAAGATGTCCTTGACTTGTCCGTTCGGACATTTCGGTGAGAAGCCTGCCGGCGTGGCGCCCGCTTGGTGACGCTCCGGGGTGACACGATCACCGGGTGGCCTTAGACGCTGAGCTGCGTGCCGGCGGGATTCGGGTGACCTACCGGGCCAGCGGCGGTGCCGTGGTGGATACGACCTTGGGTCGCCTGCGCACGGATGAGGTGATCGCAGGGCTGCCGGTGCGCGAGTTCCGCTGGCATAAGGGCCGGCGTCACTATTCGGGCTGGTACTGGTCGTCCACGATGGCCCGGCTGGTGGCGTATGAGAGCAGGCTGGAGCTGGCCAGGATCATGCTGGGCGATTTCGACCCGGCGGTCACCGCGATCGCGGCGCAGCCGTTCCGGCTGGCTGGCCGGGATGGCTCGCGTGTGCGCCGTCATGTGCCCGACGTCTTGCTGGCCGGCGCTGATGGTGGTGTGACGGTCGTCGACGTCAAGGCACCGGGAAGGCGTGCCGACCCGGAGGTGCGGGCGGTCATGGAGTGGACCAGGCGGGTGGCTGGGCTGCGGGGCTGGGTGTTCGAGGAGTGGTATGGGGCGCCGCCACGGCTGCTGGACAATGTGTCGTTCCTGGCTGGCTACCGGCGCCGCGGGCTCATTGACCAAGAGCTCATTCCCGTGGTGCTGGAGGTGGCCGGCGAGCCGTCGCCGGTCGCCGATGTGGAGCGGCGTGTCAGCCATGCTCATCCGGCGCTGGTCCGGCCGGTTGTCATGCACCTGCTGTGGTCCGGCGACCTGGTCACCGACATGGGCAGGCCGCTGGGCGGTGACAGCATGATCTGGTTGCGCGGGGCGGCAGCGTGAGCCAGGCGGTCGTAGTCTGCCCGGGCTCGCGGTTCGCCTTCGACGGCGAGGTCGTGGAGGTGACCCAGTTCGGGGGCACCCGGGTGACGGTGCGGGACGCCCGTGACCGCTGGCGGACGCTGGGGCTGGCCGGTTTCCTTGCCCGCGCCGTTCCCTTGGAGGCACCAGATGGTGGTCCGGCACTGGTGGGGCCGCTGCTGGCCGGCCTGTCTGGCAGCGAGCGGTCGGCCCTGGCGGAACGCGCTGGTCATGTCCGGGAGGTGCTGACCGGTTACCGGTCCGGGACCGCGGAGGTGGCCCGGCCAGGCGAGCCGCGCCCGGACTACGACCCTGCTGGGCCGCTGTCGGGGCGGCAGGAGGCGAAGGCCGGCGAACTGGGGGTTACGGGCCGGACGATCCGCCGCTGGGTGCGCGCCTACCGGGACAGCGGGGAAGCCGGGCTGGCCGACGCCCGCCGGGTCAGCGGGCGCCACCGCGCCCTCGACCCGCGGTGGGAGGAAGCGTGCCGGATGGTGGTCGCCGGGCAGGTCACCGCGTCGACACCAACAGCTGGTGCCCTGCTGCGGCTCATCGGCGCTCAGCTGGATGAACAGTCTGGCCCCGGCGTGGTGCCGCGGCCGTCAACGGCCACCGCCTACCGGCACCTGGCCCGCCTGACGAAGGGCACCAACGCGCTGAAGGGCAGTGCGAAGGGCCGCCGCTCGATCGCGGACCGGCCGACGGGCACCTATGGAAGGCTGCGCGCGGTGCGGCCGGGTGAGTACGCGGTCTTGGACACCCAGGATCTGGGTGTGTTCGCGATGGAGCCGGTGACCTGCCGGTGGGTGCGGGCCCAGCTGACGGTGGCCCAGGACCTGTTCACCCGTGGCATCACCGGGTTGCGGGTCACCCCGGTGTCCGCCAAGGCGGTCGACGTCGCCGGCGTCCTCTACCAGGCAATCGTGCCGCAGCCCGCGCCAGAAGACTGGCCGGATGAGGCGTGCTGGCGGTATCACGGGGTGCCGCAGCACCTGGTCTTCACCGAGCAGGCGCGGCTGCCGGGGATACCGGTCTGCCCGCCGGAGACCCTGGTGATCGATCACGGCAAGGCGTTCTTGTCGGCGCACGTGATCAGCGTGTGCATCCGGCTGGGTATCTCGATCCAGCCCGCGCAGCCGAAGAAGCCAGCGGATAAGCCCACTTGCGAGAGGTTTTTCAAAACCCTGCGCGAAGGACTGATCCAGTACCTGCCGGCCTGCAAGGGTCCGGACACCTACAGCCGCGGCGAGGATCTGGAGGACGCCGCGTTCTTGTTCCTCCACGAGCTGGAGGACGTGATCCGGGAGTGGGTGGCCCTGGTTTACAGCCGCGGCAAGCAGGACGGGCTGGCGGTGCCGGAGTGGCCGCACCTGCGGCTGTCACCGGATGAGATGTATGAGATCGGGATCGCCAAGGCCGGGCTGCTGCGCATCCCGGCCTTCCCGGAGCTGGCTTACGACTTCCTGGCGACCGAGTGGCGGACCATCCAGCACTACGGTGTCGAGGTCGGCGGGCTGCGCTGCAACGGCGCCGCGCTCGATCCTTACCGCAATGCTGAGAGCCCCCACGTCGGGGTGCACGGGGGCAAGTGGCCGGTCCGGGTGAACCCCGACGACGTGCGCTACGTCTACTTCCAGGACCCGGCCGACGATTCCTGGCACCGGCTGGAGTGGGAGCACGCGCCCGGGCTGGGAACGCCGTTCAGCGCCGAGGCTGCCCAGTACGCCCGGCAGCTGGCCGCCCGCCAGGACCGGTGGCCAGACCCAGAGGCCGCGCTGGCCGGGCTGCTGGCCCGCTGGGATCAGGGCATGGTCACCGGCCGCCGCGAGCGCCGGATGGCGGCCCGGCTCGCCGCCGGGCACGCCGCGCTGGCGGTCCCGGGTGCAGCCGAGCCGGAAGGCCAGGTGGTGGCGCTTCCCGGGATCGCCGCCACCGGTGACCGGGAACGCCCGGAGCTGCTGCGGGCTGTGGGCGGCACAGAGGGCGACGACGATGACGCGGAGGAGATTTTCGACGCGCCCGGTGACAGCGGCTTCTACGCTGATGCGTTCGAGGTCCTCGAGTGACCGGGGCGCTCTATAGCCTGTCGCGCAAGGAAGGCTGGCGCCGCTACGTGAACACCCCGGCCCGCCAGCAGCCAGAACCGCTGACCCCGGGGCAGCTCGCAGCGCTCGGCGGCGAGGCCCGCGAAGACTATGACGAGGCCCGCCACGACTGGCACGCCAACTTCGGCATCTTGCGCACCCCGCAGCTGGCCGCCGTCCACGACGAGCTTGACGTCATCGTGGCCGCCGGGCGGTGCGACCCCGACCGGGTCCGCGGCGCCGCGGTCATCGACGCGCTGCCCGGCCTGGGCAAGACCACCGCCGCCAACAGCTTCGCCCGCGCCTTCGACCGCGCGCAGATCCGCCGCCACGGCCCGCTCACCAGCGAGGGCCATGAGCGTATCCCGGTGTTCCGGGTGGGGCTGACCTCCAACACCACGCTGCGCACCCTCAACCGGATGATCTGCGAGTTCTACGGCCATCCCGCCACCGGCCGGGCCAGCGCCGCGCAGCTGGCCAGCCACGCCCTGGACTGCGTGCTGTCGTGCGAGACCCGTGCCGGGATCATCGATGACGTCCACTTCATCGACCCCCGCCGCAAAGACGGCCTAGACGTCAGCAACCACCTCAAATGGCTGGCCAACGAGCTGCCGGTGACCTTCATCTACGCAGGCGTCGGGCTGGCCGGGCGGCGGCTGTTCGCCGAGGGCTTGACCGGTGACAACGCGGTGCTGGCCCAGACCGGCCGACGCTGGACACGCCTGGAGCTGCCACCGTTCGAAATCGTGTCAGAGGAGGGACGGCAGCACTGGCGCAGCCTGCTCAAGGCCGCCGAACGCCAGCTCGTGCTCGCCCGCGCCCGGCCGGGCATGCTCACCATGCTGGCGGACTACCCGTTCGAGCGCACGACCGGGCACATCGGCTCGTTCGTCACCCTGATCACCCGCGGCTGCTACAAGGCGATCCGATCCGGCGAGGAGCAGCTGACGTCGGGGCTGCTGGACGGAGTGCGGATCGACGAGGCATCCGAGCAGGCCCGCAGCCAGCTCGCCGCCGCGTTCGCCGCCAGAAGGCTGACCACCGCCGTCCCCGCCAGGCGCAAGCCGGGCAGGGCCGCCGCGTCCTGACCGTGCCGCCACCGGAACGGGCACTGCCTATCCGGGTTCCCATCGTTCCTGGTGAGAGCCTGGATAGCTGGCTGGAGGCCCTGGCCCGGCGCAACGGCATGAGCACCGGCCGGCTGCTGCCAGCCCTGGGATGGCAGGTGCCGAACGCCCCAGGCGGCCTGGTGGTCAAGGTTCCGGGCGGGGTTCTGCGCCGCATGGAGCGGCAGGCTGGGCTGGCGCCCGGCCGGCTCGATGACGCGGTGCTGGACCGTTACCTGCCGCTGGGCCCGGTACGCCGCCGCGGCACCCGATACTGCCCCTGCTGCCTGGCCGGGCCGGGTGGCCGGTGGCTGCTGGCCTGGCGGCTGCCGTGGACCTTTGCCTGCACCCGCCACCGGGTGCTGCTATGTGACGATTGTCCTGGCTGCGGCCGCATGCCCCGGGAGTATGCGGGCGCGGCCGGGCTCAACCCGCCGGGCAGCTGCTCCAGCTCCATCACGCACGGCAGGTGCTGCGGCACTGACCTGACCGCCGTTCCCGCCCAGCGGCTCGAGCCGGGCAGCCGGCTGCTGGCGGCCCAGAAGTGGATCGCTACCCTGCTCACCGCCGCCGCACCCGCCCAGCAGCTCGCTGACTTGGGCATCGTGGCGGGCTGGCTGGCGCGCCAGTCACCCGCCACCCGCGAGCAGCCGGGCCGGTTCCCGCCCGCCAGCGCCGTGCGCACCGCCGGCCTGGCCGCCCAGGCGATGACGCTGCTCGGCGGCGAGGACCAGGACGCCATCTCCGCGATCCGGCGGCTGCTGCGCCACCAGCCCGGTCACCGGCTGGTCCGCCCGGCCGGCCTTACTCCCCAGCAGTGGAAACGGCTGTCTGGCCCGGCCCGGGGCAGGTTCTTGCGCGCCCTGGACCCCAGCCTGAGCGCCGCCGACCGGCTCCGCCACAGCTCGGCCACCCCGCTGGCGCGCATCCCTGACGCCAGCGCCGGGGCGCTGGCCGGGCGGGCCCGCAAGATCCCGCAGCTGCTGTGGCCGGAATGGGCGATCCGGCTGACCCCGCCGGAGGGGTTCCGGCCGGAGCCCTTCCGCAGCACGATCGCCGCCTGCCTGCTGGTGCCCGGCAATCCCGCCCGCAGCATCCGCCAGGTCATCACCGGCCTGCACGCCTACCGCAGCAGCTTCGCCATCGGCGCGGTCCTGCGTGAACTCGCCGGCCAGGGCCACGGCCCGGTGCTCGCCGCGGCCAGCTACCTCGCCGGCTACCTGGATGCCTGCGGCAGCCCGGTCGACTACCAGCGCCGCCGGGAGGCCATCGCCCCGGACATGATCACGCCAGGCCAGTGGCGGGAGCTGTGCTACCAGGCCAGCGCCCACCCCGGCGGCGGGCGCCGGCTCCATCACGCCCGCCGCTACCTCTACCAGCTGCTCACCGGCGCCGACCTGGACGACCCCCGCCACGCGCTGGCGTTCCGCTCTCCCGGTGACCGCGCCCGCTACCATGAGTTCGCCGACACCCTGACCACCCCGCTGCGGGCCGCGCTGCACGCCCACGCCACCCGCTACCTCGCCGGGCTGGGCATCAACGAGCCGCTGACCTGGCAGCCCCCCGCTGAGTGCTGCGCCGGCCTGGCGTTGCCCGGCCGCGACCCGGACGACATCGACCTGCGTGCCGTCAGCCAGCTCGCCGTCACCGGAAAGCTCCCGGCCGGCGAGGTGGCCGCGCGGCTGGGCACCAGCATCGGCCACATCCGGTACGCGCTCGAACGCGTTCCCCGGCCAGCGCGCCACTGGGGTAAGGCCGCCGCGCCGGTCGTGCAGCAATGGCGGCAGCGGGCCGGCCAGGTCCTTACCAGGGAGTTCTTCGAACGCGAATACCTTCAGGGCGGGAAGACGCTGCGGGAACTACAGGCCCAGACCGGGTTCCCGCGCAAGTTCCTGGCCGAGCGCGCCCGCGAGCACCAGATCCCGGTGGACGGCACCGCCCGCACCGACCCGGGCTGGCTGCGCGAGCAGTACCTGGCCCGCCGCCGCTCCTACACCGACATCGCCGCCGAACTCGGCGTCATCGACATGACCGTGATCGCCGCCGCCCGCCGTCACGGCATCCCCTCCCGGCCCCAAGGCGTGCACAGCCGCCCCGAGATGCTCACCAAACTCCCCGGGAACGTGCCGCGTGATATCCGCCGGGCGGTCGAGGGCGGCCTGAAAGGCTGGCACCGGCTGCGCCGGTTCCAGATCGCCATGACCTACCCCACCATCCAAGCCGCCGCCACGCACCTGCGCACCCACCAGTCCGCGCTCATCCACCAGTTCCGGCGGCTCGAACGCGACATCGGCACCGCGCTCTACCAGCCCTCAGCCCCCTGCCAGCCGATGCGGCCGACCCGGCGCGGCACCGCGCTCCTCACCGCAATCGCCCGGCCAGACATCCAGGCCCTCGCCACCGAGCACGCCCCCGAGGCATCCGGTCCCGCCGACGGCAGCGGCCGTTATCGTCAGCGCATGCCCATCAGCCGGGGACCCGGCGACGCGCCCGCGCAGCAGGCCGCCGGGCTGTTCCGCGCCCTGGCTGACCCCACCCGGCTGGCCATCCTGCTTACCCTGCAAGCCGGGGAACGGCGCATTGTCGACCTCGCCGCCGAGCTCGGCGGCTCCCCGGCCAACATCTCCTCTCACCTGGCCATCCTGAAAGAGTGCGGCCTGGTCACCGGCCGCCCGCAAGGCCGCGCAGTCTACTACCGCCTCGCCCGGCCCGAGCTGGGCTCCCTGCTGCAGGCAGCCGGGCAGCTGCTCGCCGGGACCGGGCGGCAGGTCCAGCTGCGCCATCACCCCCGCGGCCAGGCCGCCGGAACGATACCCGCCTGACCCAGCCACGGGAACCGGCGGCGCCTTACGCGATGCGCTGAACCGCTATGGCGGCGAACCCCCGGCCGGGCAGGCTGGAACCGTGGACCCGGGCTTCGGTGGCGAGGTGGCCGATTTCTACCACCAGTACCGCCGCGGCTGCCCGCCGGCCGTGATCGACACGCTCGTGGACACATTCTGCCTTACCGGCGACGACATCGTAGTCGATCTTGGATGCGGAACTGGCCAGCTGACTTTGCCGATCGCCACACGGGTGCGTGCCGTCGCCGGGGTGGACCCCGAGCCGGACATGCTCGCCCGCGCCCGCCGCGCCGCCGCCGAGCAGGGCATCGCCAACGTGAGCTGGCTGCTCGGCGCCGACACAGACACGCCTGCGCTGGCGGCGCTGCTCGGTGACCGCCGTGCCGGGGCGGTGACCATCGGCCAGGCCCTGCACTGGATGCGCTACCGCGAGTTGTTCCCAAAGCTGGTCCCCTTGCTGCGCCCGGGCGGCGGGGCCACCGTGATCACCAACGGCACGCCGTTGTGGCTGCAGGACAGCGCCTGGTCGCGTGCGCTGCACGGTTTCCTGGAGAAATGGCTGGGTGAGAAGCTCACCAGGACATGCGGCACGGACGAGGCAAGCCAGCGCCGTTACCGCGACACCCTGAGCGCAGCCGGGCTCGACGTGACCGAAACCAGGATCGAGTACACAGACGAAATGGACCTCGACCGGCTCACCGGCAGCCTCTACTCCGCGTTGCCGGCCCACAAGCTGCCTCCGCCAGATCAGCGACCGCTGTTTGCCGAGCATGTCCGCGTGACCATGCTGCTGGGACGGGCACAGCAGTCATGAAAGCCTCCGATGAGGACCGGGAGGGGCTGCGGCAGACGTTCAACCAGGCAGCCGGGTCCTACCAGCGGGCACGCCCCGACTACCCCGGCGAACTGTTCGACGACCTCGTCACCGTCGCCGGGCTGGCACCAGGTGACCGTCTCCTGGAGATCGGCTGCGCCACCGGCAAGGCCACCTTCCCCCTGGCCCGCCGGGGCTTCCAGGTCACCTGCATCGAGCTCGGCGCAGACCTGGCTGCGCTCGCCCGCCGGAACCTCGACGGGCTCGGCGTGGAAGTTATCGAGGGACGTTTCGAGGACTGGCGGCCGGCCGCCGGGCAGCATTTCGACCTGGTCTTCGCCGCAACGGCGTGGAACTGGATCGATCCCGCCCGCCGCTACGCCCTGGCATGGCGGGCGCTACGACCCGGCGGACACCTCGCCTTCTGGAACGCCCTCCACGTGTTTCCCGACGGCGGCGACCCGTTCTTCCGCGAGATCCAAGACGCCTACGACGAGATCGGCGAAGGGCTGCCGCCCGGCAGCACCTGGCCCCGCCCGGGCGAGCTGGCCGACCAGGCGGCTGAGATCGAGGCGAGCGGCCTGTTCGAGGTAGTCCACATCCGCCACTTCGACTGGGAACGGCTCTACGACGCCGACAGCTACATCGAGCTGCTCAGCACCTTCTCCGGCCACATCGCCATGGAGGACTGGAAACGCGAGCGCCTCTACAGCGAGATCCGTCTGCGCCTTGGCCGGCGCCCTGGCAACGCTGCCCGGCGTCACTGGGGAGCGGTACTGCACATCGCGCGCCGCCGCGACTGACAGCCACCCGATCACGCGCGCTCCGGCCCCGCCCTGGCCCCCACGCCGCCAGGCGGCACGCC
>WNGG01006220.1_pt1 | contig 17472 bp, 18 predicted proteins | sample 5400661 | NCBI WGS metagenome assembly WNGG01 (sample SAMN13153372, study PRJNA577476) | soil metagenome | isolation source: 100 cm soil or saprolite under Garry oak tree replicate 1 | place: USA:California | collected 2016-06-15 | reverse complement strand
TAACCGTGACCGAACTGGTCTCTTCCATGACACCGGGTGTCGGCCTAGACGCTGTCCAGCTCCGAGTCGGTAGTGCAAAGGATGCGGGAATCAGACTCATTCCACCCTCAGAAGAGATCACGGGTCACGCTGGAGAGATCATCTTGAAGGATAGAGACCTTCCCATGGCCGATGCTATTATTGCGGCTACGGCGGTAACCCACACCGAGGGCAGGGTCTACACAGACGATCCCCACTTCGAAAAGATTCCGGGAATCCGCACGTTATGGGGTCGAGCCTGAACTCTTCCACGGTGATTAGAGTCGACAGGAAACCTGGACCGGACCTATCCAAGTTAAGAATCTACGCAATAGATGTCGCTCGCCCTCGGTCCAGAACCTGTGGTAGACGATGAGGGGATGAGGTTATTCAAAGAGAAAACACGGGTTTCGCATGATGACGACCTTTTGTTTTCTCGAGCTACCGCGCACGGTCCATGACTTCACCATCTCAACGAGGCCGATTACTTTCATGGCCTCAGAGGCGAGGCCAAGACGATAGAGATGCCACCCTGAAACCGAAGCTCCTCACGCGCATGGGAACGAAGAGCAGGATGGAGCGATTAGCCCAAGACCCTTTACTGACATAGAAAACTGGTTGAGGACGGCCCGGATCATTTAGGGAGACCTAGGCTTGTTTTGCTGGTTCAGCTGGTGCTGTCTCTTTCTTCCTTCTTCGGAACGGGTTACGCAAATCGCATTTCACCTAGGATAGTTGATCCGGCTTCCGACCTATAGGCGTTTTGGGAAGTAGAGGCTGTTTCAATCCTTGATCAGCGAAAAACCCGTATTATCAACGATTCTGCCCATTTTGTTCAGCCTCTCTCTGGCTGAGTGGGGCTTCGACTCGAGAATTCTAGCCTGTTAAAACATCAGTGAGAGAGGGTTTACTGGGCGTTCGATGTCTGAGCGGCTGGACATGCAACGGCTCAAAGCAGAGTATCTCGCACGGCGAGCGAAACTCGTGGCCCTCGGAGAGTCCTTCGTCATACTCGTGCTACTGCTGTCGCTGAGCCTGGAGTACGAGAACAACACGTACATGCAAGAGTGGGTCGCGCGGAACTTTTGGCCGGCAGCATGGCTCCTCAACGGCACGTTGGTAGGATTGGCGAGCGGACTCCTCGCAGGCTGGACTCTCGCCGCATGGCAGGGACGAAGATCAAGAGAACAGAAAATACTCGACGACCTAAGGAAGATAGTCTGAGACATGGAGCTCGAAGTATCTTTGCATTCCGACCTGTCAAAAGATTTGTTTGACGGGCCACTGACGAAACGTGTCTTGCTTGATCTTAGGACGCGGTCTCTGCGGAAGCGGGTTTGGTATCGAGCGTTAGATCGGATTGAGCGGGGACTGGTGGACTTGACTATTAGATGGGTCGACAATGTACGCAACAGTACAATGGCGAGGGTATTACTACGGATACTTGGAAAACTAGTGCAGGCACTGGAGCATGGAATGGCACAGGTCCTAACGGTCGGTAGAGAACTGGCCTTGAAGGCTAGTGAGCTGGCGGTTCGATGGGGGAATACCCAAGCCTATACTTGGCGGTCTGACAGGGTCTTCTGGTTTGGACTGGCTCGCATGGCCGCAAGATTCGAGTAGCGAATGACAGATCAAGTTAAGAAGAATCTTGCCAAAAAAGAGATTTTCAGGGCTGCTTGAGTCCTTAACGCGACTAGTCCAGTTGTGAATCGCAGTTGCCAGAGAATGCGACTACACTTGCGGAGAGAATTCAGTCTAGATCAGCCAAGGTCTGCATTGTTGGGCTGGGTTATGTTGGGCTTCCCCTAGCCGTCGCATCGGCCGAAGCCGGGTTCTCTGTATTCGGAGTAGATGTCGACCGTAGTAAAGTCGAACAGGTCAACCGTGGCGTCTGTTATGTAGAGGACCCTTACGTCAAGGAGCATTTACGCTCCCTCGTAAACGCCGGAAAGATAAAGGCGACTACGAAGCACTCCGAGGCTCTTCCTAGCGCCGATGTGGTCATTGTATGTGTTCCAACTCCTATCGACAAACTGGAGAATCCGGACCTTTCATTTCTAAAGACGACAACCAAAACCATAGCTGGTCATCTAACGGACTACAAGCTGATAATCGTCGAGAGCACTAGCTTTCCTGGGACCACTGAAGAAATAATCAGACCAATCTTAGAACGGACTGGGAAGACAGCAGGCGACGATTTCGCCCTCGTTTACTCTCCCGAGAGGATAGACTATGGAAACTCAGCCTACAGCATGACAAAAATCCCGAAGATCGTCGGAGGTCTGAACAATGAGTCAACCAAGCAAGGAGCCTCGTTCTATGGAGCGATTCTCCAAGCACGAGTAGTCAGTGTGAGCGGTCCGTCGGTGGCAGAGGCTACGAAGATGCTTGAGAACGTCTTCCGCTATGTCAACATCGCACTTGTTAACGAGCTGGCAGTGCTTCATGAGGAGCTTGGCGTCGACTTCATAGAGGCTGTTGATGCCGCGGCGACCAAGCCGTTCGGGTTCATGCCTCACTATCCGGGTCCGGGTGTTGGAGGTCACTGTATTCCGAAGGACCCCTTCTACTTGGTTTACAAGGCGAGGAAGGCAGGTTTCAAGCTGCGACTGGTCCAGGCGTCCAAGGCGGTCAACCTTGAGATGCCAGCACACATGGTCGATAGACTCTCTAGGAGTCTCAGGGAGAAGAAGAAGAGTCCGAAAAGGTCGAAGTTAGTCTTGTGGGGCCTCGCCTACAAGGGCGAGGTCAAAGATATCCGTAGGAGCCCAAGTCTGGACTTGTTGAGGCTGTTCAAGAAGGCTGGGTTCAGTATCCAAGTCTACGATCCTTATGTTCCGAAGATTGCCGTTGGGGGATTGAGTTACGAGTCTGCTGGGTCGATGCTGGACTCTCTTGAAGGTGCGGACGCGCTTGTGATAGCAACGAACCATAGGGTCTTCGAAAAGGCCGAGTTGCCAGAACTCAGGAGCAGGATGAATGCTGATCCGATTCTGTTCGATACGAGGAACCTTCGGTCCCGGAAGGAAGCAGAAGACTCCGGGTTCACCTACCTCGCCACAGGCAGGCCGTAGACAACCGTGCAGATGGACTTAGCTGTCCCTGCTGAGAGAATGTTCCGGAGAATTCTAAAGCCATTCTTGAGGATCCAAAGATACAAGCTAGCCCTCGGTGCCTTTCTCATCCCTCTGATGATCCGGTCTATTCCAGAAATTCTCGCGGGACCCTATCCTGTTGGATGGGACATTATCGCCTACTACATTCCGAATTCTCTCGACATAGCCTCAGGCAACATGAACGTGTGGGGTATAATCACGTCCCCGCCGGTGATGTATGCGATCGTCGTTCCTGCGTACGTCCTGACAAGGGTGAGCCTTGTCTGGATTTTCAAGATTCTAGGTCCGCTACTCTACGGGTTTCTCGGCTGGTCGATATTCACGTTCTGCCAGAGAAGACTTCAATGGTCAAGTCAGAAGGCGTTCTACGCAGTACTCTTCATCACATCCTACTTTGTTGTGCTGCGGATCGCATGGGACGCCTACCAGGCAGAACTGGGACTTGGACTCCTTCTTCTCGCCGAATCGATCGTTGGGAAGACGGGATCCACCAGATCGCAAATCTCAAAGGCGTCGTTGTTGTCGCTCGCTGTTCTCTCGAACCAGCTTGTAGGAGTTCTGGTTGTTGGCACTCAATTGGCTAAGCTGGTCCGATCGTCGATTTGGGCGAGACCGCGACTTGCACAGACCCCACTCGCACCAGGATTGGCCGTGGCTGGGCCTGGGTTTAGTCTTGCGAGCCTGCTAGACACGACCTCTTTCCTGCTCTACGCGTACATGTTCGTGATTCCGTTGTTATTGGTTGGACTTGGGCTTCGCGCGAGATCCGTGTTCGCACCTTGGGTCCTGGTCTGTTGTGCCGGGATGATTCTGTCGGTGCTGCCGGGACATGTTTTCCAGGACATCGGATACAGATGGGCCCTACTTCTTTCGATCCCTGTCTTAATCGTCGCCTTCGAAGGATACTCGAGACTACAAGCGACCCGCGTGTCCGGGTTCAAGAACTGGGCCAGGCTAGTTCGAGTCGTGGTCATCGTGGGTCTTGCTAGCTCCGCGACCCTCTTCGCTGTTCTTCCAGCCCAGTCGGCACTTCCCTTTTACACAACCTTTCCCCAGTATCTTCCTTCTTCGATGGTACAGAGTAGCCTACCGGCCTCCGATTATCCGAGCGCGGTGGATGCGATGCTCTGGATCAACGCACACACTGACTCGGATAGTGCGATAATCGCGCAGCAGGCTTTCTACGGCTGGGCGAGAGCCTACCTCTCCCCGCGCAAACAGATCGTGAACTGCTACCTTGCTTCTCCAACCTCGGCGATGGGCGAGGTTGGACCATATTCTCACGTGTTTACTGTATGGTGGTCTAATGGAGCTGGATGGTTCCCTGGTTCTTTTCCGGTCGGTGCTAAACCGGTGGTAACCTTTGGCGATCTGGTCGTCTACCAGTACCGATAGGCAGATTCCCGTTCTGTTCGACTATTTCGAGAATTCCACATGTACCAATCAAGACAATTAGCGTTATCAACCCTCCAATTTAGACAAACACACCGTTGACACAGAAGACGGAGACCCTTAGATCGCGGGATGAGGTTGAGGGAGGCTTGTCTTTGGCCCTCAAACCAGAACGACTTGAAGCGGAGTTGCCTAGACTATCGCAGTTCGAGCTAGTTGATGGGTATGTAAAGGGCAGGGTCTCGATCGTCATGCCCGCTTACAACGAGGGCGAGCACATTTGCAATGCAGTTGCCGAGATGAAGAAGCAATTTTCCGCAATATGTGAGGATCTTGAAGTAATAGTCGTGGACGATGGAAGCGTTGACGGGATGCGGAAGCTTATCGAATTCGAATCACGACGTATGGAAGGAGTGAAGCTTATCGGCTATGACAGGAACGAGGGCAAAGGTTTCGCGATCCGGAAAGGTTTCTCTCACGTGACAGGCGAATTCACTTTTCTGGTTGACGGTGACGCTGAGATCATGGCAAGGGACTTGGTAGCCTACGTCGAAGCATTGCAGACAGCAGACATTGTGCTTGGGTCCAAAAGGCATCCTCTCTCAATTGTTCGAACCCCGGTCTTGCGTCGCTTTCTTAGCCTAGCGTTCAATGTAGCCGAACGTCTTCTCACCGGAGTGAAGGCAACGGACACGCAGGCCGGGTTTAAGGCGATGAAGAGTCGAGTTGTGTACACGGTCATGCCTCTCATTACAGCCAAGAGGTTTGCATTCGATGTGGAATTTCTCGCCATTGCATCGCTATTGGGTTTCAAAACGACTGAACTCCCGGTATCCATTGACCTGAAAGCGACTGTAAGCGTCGGCCGTGCGTCCAGGATGATGATTGACCTATTGGGAATAGCCTATCGCCTAAGGATTAGAAGATGGTATCAGAACAACATCAACAGCATGACGGACACCTACAGCCCGATCATAAGGTGGTAGACAATGCCTCATCGTCCGCAACGTCATCTAGTACCATCGATCTAAACTTCCGTGGAAACCCTCCCCCCCAGTCGCTTTATCGATGATCGAATCAAGGATTCCATTTCTCAATTTGCATAGCTCAGCTAGTCCTATCGCTCTTGAGGTTAAGTTACAGAGCGGATTTGAGATTCCAACCCCTGTCGCGGCTCCCGGCGCTATTGGACCCATCCGAGATAGCATTGAAGGCCGCACCGTCACTACTCTCCGTGATCGTTCCAGCGTTCAACGAAGAAGGAAGCATTTGTCGCTGCGTGGAGGAACTATCTGCGGCAATTCGGAAAGCTGGATGCAACGCCGAGATAATCGTTGTGAACGATGGGAGTACTGACCGTACCCTCTCGGCGGTAACATGTATGCGGACGAATTCAATATCTCTCAGAGTTCTAAGTTTTAGTCGTAATTACGGCAAGGCCACGGCCTTAAGGGAAGGCACGAAAGCCTCCAAGGGCACGAGGATCGCATTCTTCGACGCGGACCTACAGTATGATCCGGCGGACTTGATCAGGGCGGTTAGTATGCTGAATGATGGATCTGACGTTGTGACGGGACTAAGAGACTATCGTCATTACAACCAAGCTCGTACCGTAGTTTCCAAGATCTATAACAGATTGCTGAGGCTAATTTTTAGACTCGACGTTCGCGATCTGAATTGTGGTATGAAAGTACTCAAGCAGAATGCGGCCGATCCTGATTTCTTGTTCAGATACGGCGTCCCACTTATGATTCCCCTATTACGATTGAGGGGCTTCAACATAAGCGAGAAAGCGGTATCGCTCAGGGAGCGCCAAGGTGGAGAATCCAAGTTTTTCACCGACGGAAGCTTTCTGGGAGGATGGAAGAATGTCAAAGATATCTCCTATCACTCGGTGATGCTCCTAGGGCTCCTCGCAAGCCTTCCATCAAGGTGGATAAACAAGAGCCTCAATCCAAATCGAACCCAACAACTCGACATCTCGTGACCTCACACGCCATCTTTGACTAGGGTTGTTGTGCTAAGTCGACGCAACATAACGCATCCCCGTGCAGGAGGAGCATCCCGCTACGTCCACGAAATATTTCGGCGCTTAGCTGACAACTACGATGTGACCGTTATTTCCGAAGGTGATCCCAACAGCAGGCCAGTGTACGAGATTGACGGGTTGACCTACGTTAACGTCCGAGGCCCACTGATTAGAGCCCTGTTGCCATTCAATTATCTGAGAAAGTTCGCCAGGCACGCGGATGTTCTAATCGACAATGCAGACGTAGCGATTCCTTGGCTCTCACCGTTATTCGTCAGAAAGCCCCGGATTACGATTATTCATCAACTTGTGCGGGAAGTGTTTTACGAAGAACTGCCCCGCGTTTTCGCCACAGTCGGATATGTTGCTGAACCTTCGATCTATCGATTATATTCGAGATCAATGATTGTTGCCATGTCAGAAAGTACGGCTCAAGACCTTCGCTGCTTGGGAATTCCGGATCGAAATATCCGGATCATCGGTCCCGGGTGTCCATATTGGGACAGCGAACCAGTTCCATTGGCGATGCGATCGCAGAATATTATAGGATACGTGGGTCGACTAATGAAATACAAAGGAGTCCAATTCGCTATCAAGGCAGTTGCTCAGATTAAGAACGACCTGCCTGAAGTCAGACTTGAAATTGTCGGATCTGGACCGTATGATGTGGAGTTGCGGAAGCTAGCTAGAGACTTGGGCGTCGCCTCTAGAGTAGCCTTCTTGGGCAAAGTTACTGAACAGAGGAAGCTTGATTTTTACAAGCAATGCCGACTCGTCGTCTTGTCGTCTATCCGCGAGGGATATGGCCTCTCAGTTATAGAGGCCAATGCAGTAGGAACCCCAGTGGTGGGCTGGAACGTCCCCGGCTTGAAGGATTCCATAGTCGCAGACGAAACTGGCTTTCTTGCGAGCTTCCCTGACGAAGATGACTTGTCCCAAAAGATTCATCGCCTAATGGTCGACGACGAAACATGGAATACTTTTTCTGAAAGCGCATGGAAGTGGTCACACAACCATTCCTGGGAACGCTCCTCCCAAGAATTTCAGTGCCTAATCGATTCTGCACTAAGCAAGAGAGTCGCCGTGGTTTGATGACAAGTCTCCCCAGCACGAGGGAACAATCCGGGAGAACTCTATTCGTTAGGTTTGGCAGATGGAGAATTCAGATGCTGAGGCAAGACATGTTCGTTTACTACGATACTTTCTTCATAGGTCAATATCGGAGACTGCAGATCAGACCGGGAGACACCGTCCTAGACGCAGGAGCCGGTTTCGGTGACTTCAGCATCATCGCGTCCTCGAAGGTAGGCTCCAAGGGCATCGTCTTGGCTGTGGAACCATCGGCTCTCTACTATCCGCTTCTCCTTCGGAACATTGATCAAAACTGTCTGAAGAACATCATCCCCCTGAAGGTCGCATTGTCAAGTAAGGACGGATTCGCTAGTATCGAAGGGCGATCCCTTGGAGTGTTCGAGAAAACACAAGCCCCCTCTGCTACGATTACAAGGCTTCTATCTGATAGTGGAATAGATCACTTCGACGTAGTAAAGATGGACATTGAAGGATCAGAAGGAGAACTTTTTCGAGACACATCTTGGACACGCGGGGTCCGCGAACTAGTTATGGAAACACATGGTGCAACCCGTGATGTGGTCATTCCGGAACTTCTAAAGCTTGGATATGAGATAAACATTTTCGACGGCAGGTCCATGATAATGAATACCCTCAAGTCTGTCATGCAACACCCCGCGGAGTTCCTGCGATTTGAGACATTTTCACATTTTATGGCACTCCGACACACCGTCTCCTTTCCAGTTCGGCCTCCTTGGATCGTTGCGCCATCAAACGATTTCCTAAGAATCATCCACGCTACAAGGCACGCATGATCCCTTAGAAGAGATCTGAGTAGCCCTTCGACCCATGAATCGCTTCTTCAGACGTTGCCTCTCGAGACCATCATGGCTGAGCAAGAAACATTGGCAAGCCGATCGACGGTTCATTGGAATGGTGTTTTTCGAGAGCATAGTTTCTCTCACAATTGCGACGGTCTCTCTTCGAACATTCCTATTCGGTAAGGGACTTTACCTTTACTCTGACCAGAATTGGCCAATTGGTGGGTCGGCCTATCCACCCGGTATTTTCGCACCTTCGGTCTGGTCTGTGCGAGGAGCTTACCTTCTTCAATTTACTCGTGACTTTGTGACTTGGCCGTACTATCTTCTTCGAATAGGACAATCCTCTAGTGAGGTGTCGGAAAAAGGGTTCATTCTATATGGCTTCTGCCTCTTCATCGCAGTGTCATTTGTATTTGCCAATCTCTTGCTGAGACAACTCAAACGAGTAATGGAGATCTCCCGGAGCCCAATATTTGAAGAAGCATTCAAGACATGCGTTGTCCTTGTTGCGTTCACAAATCTCGACGCTCTAAACCTGAACAGCAACGGGGGTTCATTTTCAGGGGGCTTAATCGTCGTCACCATGGCCATCTCTCTCTTGGCGATCGTAACTTGGACGGACCCCATTAAGAGTGGCGTAGCTGCTGGGATCTTGGTAAGTGCGTCAATTCTCATAAATCCCGATTACACCTTCATCTTCGCTGCTACCGTCGGGGTCGCCGCACTTGCTCGTGCAGGAGTGTCTCATGGATTTCGTAGATACGGAACATCTCTTGGCGTGGCGTTCCTAACGGCCTTCCCAGTGCTTCTCTTCATGGTTTATGGAATAATCCGGACGTACAACCCTAGCGGACTAACTCCCGATTACCGTTCGTTCGATCTGGGGTCTGTGAGAAATGCGGCCCAAAACTTGACCCCGTTGAACGCATTCCTTCTTTTGGGAACTCAATGGAGTAACATGGCCTTTGGTCCCCCCACAATTATTGCGTACGGGAACCAAGTTTCCAACTTGTCAGGGTTCGGCTCGCCAACGCAAGTTCTGCTACCTCCTGATGCATTGACAATCGCATGGCTGGCTTGCCTTTTCGTGCTGCCATTGGTTTCGTTCTTCACCTTATCTTTTACGAGAGCGCGAAGCCTCGCTATACCATCTACGAGCGTCCTACTGCTCGGACTAGTCTTCACCCAGTATCCTTGGATCCCCATACTTGACAGCGCAATTTCAGCACTGACCAGTCTTCCATTAATTGGCCAATCAATAGGAACAGCATTCGCCATACCTGACCATTTCTTGCAAATGATGGCGGCAGCATACTTGATACTCTTTCCAACTGGAGTCTATTTCATTGTCGGAAGACTTGTGAGCAGAACAAAATCACTCCGCGCCTCAAGTACAACTCCATTCTCGACTCAATTCAAGAATAACGCTGATGGCTCGCGCAATGAGAGGGACCCGAAACCTCCACGAAGAATTCACTCTTCTTCAAAGGCCTTGCTTCCCCTAGCGATGCTGGTGATTCTCGTATTTCCTGTTGCATTCTGTGGATGGCAGGCGTTTAACGGGTCATATTATCCAGCTAGGGCATATCCTCCATTCAATTCCCCGAACAACGTTCCGAACGCAGGAGCTTTCTCTCCAAAAGAAGTACCAGCTGATGTTTCCGCAGTTTATGGATTCATCGACGCACAACCTGGCTTGTTCAATGTATTCTGGCCAACTGGAGGAGCCAACGAAACCGACCTCGGGAAAGCTACTCTATTCTTCACATATGCGGACTTCGCCACGCCGGAATTACCCACTCAAGCGCTCTCGTATTTGATCTCCAACAAATTAACGGCGGACATCGGTCCCTATCTTGCATCACTAGATATCAAATACCTAGTAGTTCAAGACTCTGGGCCTACGATTCTTCAGAGTTTTTACGGAGACGGAAATATTACGGATTTGCTCAACCAACTCGACGCAGCCCCCGGTCTTTCCCTGGCATATCATGTCGGATCGGTTTATGCCTATGAAGTGTCGGGAATCCTAGGCTATACATACCCAGCTTCACTGTTACTGAATTTCCCGCTCAGCCAAGACAATTACGCGATCGGCTATTCCGTTCTTGAGAGTTTGGGAGAAATTCCGGCGTTTACCTACGTCCAAGGGCAAGGAAGAAGCTTCTCCATCGATAATAGCAACTCAGAGATCGGAATCATTTCACCTGATCAGATTTCCAACTACACGAACAATTACCCAGGTGTCTCGGAGGTGCTGAATGGAACTGATCAATCGTGGAACCAGACCGCTGGAACCTATTATCTGCAGAATTGGGGGATAACGAACTGGGGACAAACAACGATCACGGACTCACTACAATCTGGAGTGTTGTCTCTTAACGCTAAGACCGCAGACGATATTTCGGTCAGCTACAAGGGACCCCTAACGACTCAAGCCGGAGGAATAATTGTTCCGTCTCCCGAGACTCAGAGAGCAATTATTCGCCTTACCTTCTCATATAGAACCAGCCCCGGCTCAACCGGTCAGATTCTAGCATACGACGTTCCTCTCAGCTCGAATCTGACTGTTCTTGGAGAAGATGAGCAATCCTTCAGTCTTTCTTCGGATTGGACCCGAGTATCCTACACAACACAACTCCCGAGGGGGACTGAATACTTCACCGCCCGGATATTCGCCACATCATTCTCAGGAGCCCTTCAGATCAAGGATGCGAGTATGAGGTGGGCATTTCTTGATCAACGATCAGACGCCGCATTCGGAACTGTAGCCTTGTTTTCAAACTCCACTCTGACGTTCCCAAATGCTGCCAACACCTTGTACGTTCAGTACAACGGCAACGGAACGATCGATGCGCCACCAGCGGCCACCAGATCGCAGTCTGACTACCGTTGGGTTACGGTTTCTCCTGGTTCGAGCGCCCAAGTCATTGGCGCCGTGGCCATCGCTACAGTAGTCTACACAACAGGCACAGGACTTCCGACTCTGGAAATGCCTGTGGTAGTAACCAATACTCGATACTCCCCTGGTATCGCGCTCGATGCCGGGAAGGAAACCTTTCATGCCATTCCCAGCATCGAATCAACGAGTCTGTTCGTAGGCGCTCCACCAGACGCCACTGCAGTTTACTTTAGTTCAGGACCGTTCATCGTAATAGCCTATGATCTGATTCTGATCTATCTTGCCGCCCTTTTTGGCCTTATCGCCAATGACAAACTGAATGTTTCGACAATATATCGAGTAAGAAGAGCCACATCCAAAGCATAATTTGATTGCAATTCAGGGTTTGTATTTCAGGGAGTCACCGATGAACCCAGGAACCGGATATTGAGATGCCAGCAAGCGACGAATCGACATTCAAAGGCGGCCTTCAGCAACCCTCGGATCTTTGGGAGAAGAACCTTGAAGCCAGCAGGCGAAGGGCTCTTGCTTTGCTCCCCCGACTCAATGTCTCCGATGTCCTGGTTGACGCAGGATGCAATACTGGAGATATGTCGAAGCGTGCCATAAAGGTAACAGGGGCCGCTGTCGCAATCGGCTTAGAGATAGATCCTTCAACAGCCTCTAAGGCAAACGGTGAGCTGGTACGAGTTATAGTATCTGACTTGGATTCAGCTATACCTCTCTTATCCGAGAGTGTTCAAGCAGTATTTGCTCATCACGTTTTTGCCCACCTAACGAAACATGATACATTTATCAAAGAAGTTTGGAGAATACTTCGCCCTGGTGGAACTTGCGTCGTCTCAACTGAAAACTTGTCTTCATGGCACAACATTCTCGCCCTCTCCATGGGTTATCAGGACTTTTCTCACAACCCTAGCTCTGTCTGGTACTTGGGCAACCCACTTTCACCGCATTACAGAAAGAGGACACCGCCAGGATTCAGCCCGCATTACAAAGTGTTCACGCCTAGAAGCCTACGGGAAATCTTTGAGGCCCATGGCTTCAAGGTTGACAAGTGGCTTGGGACGGGATATTATCCTGCTCCCAGAAGTTTGTCAAAAGTGCTCGAATTCATTGATCCGTGGCATTCACAATTCCTCACCGTCAGAGCGCTGAAACCCATTGTCCATTCGAAGTCTGGATCATGAATGAGACTGCTCCGTGAGGTTTGAGTTTTTGAAGTTGGTGATGGTAAGTAGGGCACCGGTTGGATCGTACACCAGCAAACTAGTCAAAGGCTTCAGCCTCGCCCTACCAAATGATGAAGTGAAAGTACTTGGCCGCAAAGGGGAAACTCGTAATGAGCGTTATATTACAATGATAGGGACTTGGACATCGAATCTGTTTCCATTTCAGATTTTTCGCCAAGTGTGTCGCGACAAGCCCGAGGTGGTCCATGTTCAGCACGAGTTCGGAATGTTTGGCAAGCCTGCGACGATGTCTATGGTGCCACTTCTCTACCTGTTCCTGCGACTGCTTCGAGTCAAGATCGTAAGTACTATTCACAGCACGATATTTCCAGATTCTCTATCGGACGGCTCAGTCGGAGAACTCCTGCCGATCGCCTCCTGGATTCCAACGATTGTTGTTGAAGTCGGATTGCACCTAGTATACGGACCAGCATGTCGACTCTCCAACCTAGTCATAGTACATCAACAGTCCCAAAAGAAGAAACTGCAGAGGTACTATCGAATAAATGCCGATAAGGTCGCTTTCATCCCGCATGGAGTAGGACGAACCGAGTACGCTGCATCAGAAGACTCGCTCTCTCGCTGGAAGTCTACTATTAGAAACAGGCGGGTCGCGCTATACTTTGGGTACCTTAGCCCTCGTAAGGGGATCGACTATCTGTTGGACGCTTTCGAAAAATTCTCCACAAAGGAACCTCAATGGATGCTGATCGTCGCCGGTGGCTTCTCAAAAGATTATTTCAGACCGTACTTTGAACGCATCAAAGAATCGATTAGCACGAAGAATCTAAAGGATAGAATCCTGATGACTGGGTTCCTTCCAGAGGGCGACGCCGATGCAGTATTCCGGTTGTGCGATCTGGTTGTTCTTCCTTACACGCATGTTGTGGGAAATGCTTCCGCTTGCAACTTAGCGATGGGCTATGGAAAGCCCATAATTGCGACTAACATTAGTCCATTCCCTGAAGAGATCGTTAGCGGCCGTGATGGTATTCTGTGCTTCCCTGAAGACGCAGGTCAGATTCTTGCAGCTATGGAAAAACTTGCTAACGACACCCAGCTCTACGCTGATATGTGCAGAAATGTCCAGGCGATCTGCACATCAAGAGATTGGGATGCAATCGCCCGATGTACCCACAGGCTTTACGAATCAGCGATTGCTGGCAACAACACAGTGAGTGACTCTGCACATATGGACTTTGAAACCAGGGAAATGTGTACCCTGCCACCCGAAAAGCTATACGGTTTCCGAATTGTCGGCGGAAGTGAATGCGCATGAACTGGAATGGCGCACGGGTCCTAGTCACTGGCGGAGCGGGATTCTTAGGACTGAACCTCGTAGACAAACCGTGTTCCCTAGACGCTGAAGTCATCGTATTGGACAACTTCTCGGGGAAACTCGAAGCAACTCAAAGAGAACAACGTGAGCCTCATTGAGGGGAGTGTGATGAATGAGACCGCTCTAGCAAACGCTGGCGAGGTCGACTACATCTTTCACCTGGCTTCTCCATCTTCTGTGATGCTATTCAACAAGAAGCCCCGAGAATGCTTCAGAGAATCCACTGAGGGTTGGATGAACGTTCTGAATTTTCGGAAGGCGTCACGCTGTGAAGAAGATAATTTTCCCTTCAAGTGGGAGTCTTTACGGAGATGCACATCCACCTCACTCTGAAACGAAAGTACCGCGCCCGACCAATCTCTACGCTGTAAGCAAAATCGCTTGTGAGCAAATGATAGACACGTTCGACGATCTTTCGAGGATAACCGTTCTTCGCATTTTTGCAGGCTATGGGCCGGGGGAGGACCACAAAGGCTACTATGCCAGCCCTATCACCTTGTTCCTGAAGGCGATTGCAAACAATGAACGGCCGACAATATTTGGAGACGGCAGTCAGACCCGAGATTTTGTGTACATTGATGACATCATGAAAGCCATGATCAAAGCCGTCGAAAACCCCTTCGCCGGGACGGTAAACGTGGGAAGCGGAGTTCTTCACTCGTTCAACGATGTGGCAAGTATCCTCAATCGGAAGCTCGACAAGAGAATTGAACCAACTTATGTTCCGAAACCCCACAATTATCTTGAAAGGACTCTTGCGGATGTGACCCGAATGAAAACCGTGTACGATATCGAGCCTATGAAGCCGGAGGATGGGATCGACGAGTATTGCAACAAATTGAGCTATTCGTCAAAACTCTAGTCTTAGTCCAAAAAAAAACAGCCATAGTGTTCTGGGACTAGTTTCTCGGTTCCGATCTCTCAGAAGTCTTCGACTTGAGCTGTTCTGCAGAAGCAGTTTGTTCGAGTGGAATGATGATCCCCGTTTGGCACTTTCCCCCGAGGTTGAGAGAGGTTGCCATATCGAGGCCTTATTCAATAGCGCTGCGGCAACAGCTATGACCAAACCACGGCATCCTCCTTGGAGCACGGATTCCGCCCCCATATCCGGGTCCCGCACTAAAATTACTGCGTTCGCAGGTTATCCAGGATTTCCTGGTACAACTGATCTCTTTTCGTATCCGAATAATCGCCATAGTATAGTTCCAATACCCTATATCCTCTCTTTCTCAACAACGATCGTAGCTCCTCGTCTTTGACCATCTGAGACTTTCCAAGGTGAACCCGACCATCAACAAATACGACGAGTGGTCTGGGTTCTAGAGAAAAATAGAAGTCGGCCGTTGCGACAGGCAATTCGATCTGTGTCCGGTAGCTTATCTGATCCTGTTGTAGCCTGAACGCGAGTTCCTGTTCCATTCTTGAAGGACTGGCGTGCAATCGTTCTCTCCAGTCGCTCCGCTGACTCGACATCTTTAGTGTTGAGCCATCATTCGGTTATTGCTTGGACACGAGAGCGAAACTACGGCTGGAGCACCCATAGTTGATCCCTCTAGAGTATTCAGAGTTAATCTATGTTGAGAGAATGTGGAAATCGACTCGTTTCAACAAGGTATGAGGTTGAGGTCCGACGATTTTGCAATGATCTTGGTCTTGCAACTCTTTGCGGATCCTAAGGTCCACGCACTGCTGATGGGTGGTGCACCAATAGACATATTTGTACCGGACCCTGGCCTTTGGCTTTACTCCTTGGTTCGCGGGTCCGAAGGGTTTGTATGACACTCTTCTTGGACGGCGATATCCGAGCGTAATTTCTCGATTGTGCAGGTTTCTCGGAATTGTTTGAAGAGGACCCTGTCGACTCGTAGACCCGTCTGATGCTTCGACCTTCAACAATTAGACAAACCTTACTCATGCTTAATGGAGTAGATGAGGCTAACAATCATGCGGGAACGGTACCATCCTAGCCCAGCCTGGTACCAGACAAATGATTCCTGCTTCATCCATTGGTACCAGTTACCGTTACCAAATCCGTTACCAGGAACCGGATCGGAATAGCAGTTGATCCTCGAGACGTGAGAGACGTTTTTGTGCAATTAGAGTGCGACGTTTGGGTTAGTCCCTGCAAGAGTGCCGTTAAACTCGCTTAGAATCGAAAACGTTCGCATGACCATGCTAGTCCTTCTGTAGTCCTCGTTGGCTGACTGTTCGTCCGGAACCTCATCTTCATGCTAAATCCTGAAAGACCTAAGAGATCTAGAAGTTTTTTGATCGCGAGCGATCCTCGCATGCACATCTGGGAAACAGCAGAGGCCAGGCGCTAGAGCTGAATCTGAAGAAGAACGCGACTGAGGTCCAGCATGAGATGGACTGTCTCAACGTCATGTTTGACGGCTACGGGATCGCTGACGAGGCCTACAAGGACGGCTCAGCCTCAGAGCACGGAACATACCAGACGTACAAAATCGCCCTCTACATCTACGCACTCCAGAATTCAAGAATCTACGACTATGGTGCCGAGGAGAACCTGTTGAGGATGCAGGGTCCGGACGGCGGCTTCCACACAGGCTACGACCGGGCTGGAACCTACGCGGGAACGCTAGAGAACGCCGAGACAACGTCCATCGCCATATTAGCACTCAACTCCACGTTGACATTCAGTCTCTTTCCTATCCTCGCTCTTCCTCCATGGATTCTCTACGTCTTTATCGGATTCGCAACGGCCGCGGGCGGCGCTTTGCTGCTAGTTCTCATGATAGAGAGAAGAAGACAGAAGCTAACCCAAGGCTAGTTCGACAATCGCTAAGATGATCGAGGTTCCTCACGGGTGCATGATGAAGCCGTACTGTCTGAAGTGTCCGTCGTAGGTGAACGCGTTCTTGACCGCGTGGAGGTCCATGAGTGCAAATCGACTTGGGGCTCCAGCCAGAGGACCCTTACCACACTCGACTTCTCCAGATCTTCGCGGAAGGAGACGGCAACAGAAACGCCGCACCTCTCTTTCAGCAGCGTGAGTGTCTCGTCGATGATATAGTTGGACATGTAGAGTGTCCTGAAGGGCGTTAGGCTCTTCCTGAGCCGTTCCCTGAACTCTAACGCGCTCTTATGATTCTCGTCGTCAGAATCTTCCAGCGCCACCATTGCGCTGGTGTCTATGAAGAGACGCGACTCTTCTTCTTCCCGTAAAGGTACTCGTCATGCTTCCTAGACAAGTCACCGAGACCACTCCTTCCCCTCGGCCGCCGGACCAGGAACGGGTCCTTGGGATCAACTCTCACTTCCTCCTCCAACATCCTACCCACAGCCCTCCGGAGTCCCTCCCGAATGCTCAGCTTCCGCTTATCCAACAGATCCTTGAAGACCCTATACTCCTCCTCTTCCAAAGAAGTCTGGACTACCTTAGCCATCGCACTCTGAATAGATGAATCGTCAAGAGTCATTCAAAAGGGTTTTGCATGAGGCTGACAGGGAGATGAGCCATTTGCACACCCGGCGACCAGACAACCTCTTCCAGTAGCGACCCTCCGCCCGCGGTCATTTTGAAAA
>WNGG01003595.1_pt1 | contig 17475 bp, 15 predicted proteins | sample 5400661 | NCBI WGS metagenome assembly WNGG01 (sample SAMN13153372, study PRJNA577476) | soil metagenome | isolation source: 100 cm soil or saprolite under Garry oak tree replicate 1 | place: USA:California | collected 2016-06-15 | reverse complement strand
CGCGCCGATACAAATCAGCAACGTTCGGTCCATAGGCCATAAGGCCCCCGGCATCGACATGCTCCCTCACTGGGTACACTGCCGGCAGCCGGTTCTTTGCCGCCAGGTCCACGAGGCGGCTTCGCTCAATAAAGAATATCGATCCTGCGCAACCTGATCGATCAGCGGCTCCGGATCATGGACGCCCACGAGCACAGGATGGAGTTCATCTACGCTCGCGCGCCGCCGCGGGAGTCAGACGCTCACTCTCGCGCTCATCGGCGGACGGAAGGATAGCATGCGAGGTAGAGTAGGGAGCCGTGACCTCCGGACGCGTGCGGGGCGGTTTCAACCAGTACGGGTTCACGGTCGGCATCCTCATGCTCGACACGCGAGAAGGAGTTCACGCGGGTGATGCTGGACGACGAGCTGGAGCTCGACGTGGACGCGGCCCGCGAGGAGCACGTGCGCGTCGCGCGCCGCCTCGTGAGCGACCATCCGGACATCGGCGCGATCGTGCTCGAGTGCACGAACATGCCGCCGTACACCGCCGACATCCAGCGGGAGACCGGCCGCCCCGTCTTCGACATCGTCTCGCTCGTGACGATGGTGCACGGTGCTCTCGCCGCGGGCCGGCCGCCCCGGCCGGCATAGCCCCGGTTTCCGAATGCTTCTCGAGACGCGAGGGCTCACGAAGCGGTTCGGCGGCGTCGTGGCCGTGAACGATCTGCCCCTCGCGATCCGCGAGGGTGAGATCCGCGCGCTCATCGGCCCGAACGGCTCCGGCAAGACGACGACCGTGAATCTCCTCTCCGGCCTGTATCGCGCCGACGCGGGCGAGATCCGCCTCGGCGACGAGCGGACGGATCGGCTGCGCCCGCACGAGATCACCGCGCGCGGCGTCGGGCGCACGTTCCAGATCCCCAAGCTCTTCGGCAACATGACCGTTCTGGAGAATGTCCTCGTGCCGGCCCTGGCCGCGCGCGATCGTGGCGCGGCCCCTTCGATGGCCGAGGTCCTCGACCGCGCCGGCTGGCTCCTGGAATTCGTGACGCTGGACCGGCTGCGGCACGCGCTCGCCAAGGAGCTGTCGGGCGGCCAGGCGATGCTCGCCCAGATCGCGCGAGCCCTGATGGTCCGTCCGCTCCGCCTCCTCCTGCTCGACGAGCCCTTCGCCGGCGTTCATCCGGTGATCAGGGAGACGATCATGCAGGCGGTCGCGCGCATGAATCGGGAGGAGGGCGTCACGTTCCTCGTCGTCTCCCACGAGATGGCCGAATTGCGGCGCCTCTGCTCGCGGGTCTCGGTGATGCACGAGGGGAGGCTGATCGCCGAGGGAACCCTCGAAGAGGTCGCGAACGACGCCCTCGTCCTCGAAGCCTACCTGGGGCGCTCTTGATGGCCCTGCTCCTCGAGGTCGAGGGGCTCCACGCGGGCTACGTCGAGGGCATCGACATCCTCGCCGGCATCGGGATGCGGGTCGAACCCGGCACGATCACCGGCGTCATCGGCCCGAACGGCGCGGGCAAGTCCACTCTGCTGAAGACGATCTTCGGCTTCCTCCATCCACACCGCGGCCGGATCGTCTTCGGCGGGCGGGACATCCACGGGTCGGCGCCGCACGCGGTCAAGCGGCTGGGCGTCGGTTACGTCCCGCAGGGCACGAACATCTTCCCGCAGCTGACCGTCGAGGAGAATCTCCTGCTGGGCGCGTGGGTCGTGCGGCGCGACCGGCGATCGACCGCGGCGATGCTGGAGCGCGCCTACGCGACGTTTCCGCATCTCCGCGAGCGGCGACGGCGACGCGCGACGACGCTGAGCGGCGGCGAGGCGAAGATGCTGTCCGTCGCGAAGGAGGTGATGACCGCCCCGAGCCTGCTCCTCGTCGACGAGCCCTCGGCCGGCCTCGCGCCGCGGATCGTCGAGCAGGTCTACGCCGAGCTCAGGGCCACGCGTGCGCGCGGTGTGACGATCCTCCTCGTCGATCAGAACATCAACAAGGCGGTCGAGGTCTCGGATTACCTCTACATGATCGAGGGGGGCCAGGTCCGTCGCGAGGGGCCGCGCGAAGGCTTCGCCCACCAGCTGCGCGAGCTGATCCGCGCCTCGCTCCTCGGCGCCTGAGCCGATGGAGGTCTTCGCCCGCCGCCTGGGCTGGTGCCTGCTGGCGTACGCCGCGCTCGCCTGGCTTCCGTGGGCCGTGTCGGAGTACCACACGCACGTGCTGACCATCAGCCTCTACTACGTCATCCTCGCGGCCGGATGGAACCTCCTGGCGGGGTACGCAGGGCAGTTCTCACTCGCGCACCACACCTTCGCGGGCATCGGCGCGTACACGTCGGCGCTCCTGGTCCAGCACACCGGGGTGCCCATCGTCGTCGGGATCGCGGCCGGCATGCTGGTGTCGGCGGTTGTCGGCTACTTCCTCGGAAGCCTCTGCCTCCGGATGCGCGCGATCTACCTCGCGCTGGCCACGTGGGCCTTCGCCGAGTCGGTGCGGCTCTTCATCAGCGTCGAGTACCAGTGGACGCGGGGCGATCTCGGGTTCCGCACGCCGCTCCTGTTCGAGAGCCCGCGCCCCACGCCCTACTACTACGTTTTCCTGGGGCTCACACTCGCCGTGCTCCTGCTCACGTGGCAGCTCGTCCGGTCCCGCGTCGGCGTCTATCTGCGCGCGATCCGCGACGACGAGGAGGCGGCGGCGGTCATGGGTGTGGACACCTTCAAGTGGAAGCGCGCGGCCTTCGTGATCTCGGCCGTCTTCGCCGCCGTCGCGGGCGGCTTTCAGGGCCACTACATCGGCCTGCTCTCGCCGACCCCGATGAAGTTCAACGAGATGGCGACCGTGGTCGTCATGGTGATCGTCGGCGGTCTCCGGACGTTCCCCGGGCCGATCCTCGGCGCGGTCTTCATCGAGGTGCTCTCCGAGCTGCTGCGCGCGTGGGGCGAGGTCAGGATGGTGCTGTACGCGCTGCTGGTGATCGTGGTGGCGCGCGCCTATCCGGCCGGCCTGCAGGGGGTCGTCCTCACACTGTCCGCTCCCGTTCGCCGAAGAGCCCGGTCGGCCGCACGACCAGGAGCGTGATGAGGAGGACGAAGCCGTAGAGGTCCTTGTAGGCCGGCGAGAGGAAGACCGAGCCGAGCGCTTCGATCACGCCGAGCAGCACGCCGCCGACGAGGCTTCCGAGGATCGAGCCGAGGCCGCCGATGACGATGATCTCGAAGCCCTTGAAGGTCGAGATGCTCCCGTTCTCCGGGTAGACGAGGAAGTCGGGCGCCAGGAGCGCGCCGGCCGCGGCGGCGAGGGCGACCCCGACGCCGAAGGCCAGCATGTCGAGGCGCAGCACGTCGATCCCCGCCGTCTGGATCGCGACGCGGTTCTGCGCGGCCCCCCGGAAGGCCCGGCCGATCCAGGTCTTCTTCAGCAGCAGATAGAAGAGCGTGAGCAGCACGAGCGTTCCGACGAGCGCCACGAACCGATTGCCCGAGATCGGGAGCGGCCCGAGCGTCGTCGGGCGCGCGTAGTCCTTCGGCGCGTACTGGTTCGGCCCGCCGAGCACGATCGCGAGGTTCCGGAAGAGGAGCATCAGCGCGATCGTGATGACCGTCGCGTACTCGTCGCGGCGCTCGATGCCGCCCACGTACATCGGGCGTAGGAGGAGCCGCTGCGTGGCCACCCCCAGGACGAAGGCGGACGCCATCGCGAGCGGCAGGGCGAGGTACCAGCGCTCCGGCCCCAGCAGCGTGGCGAGGAGCATGTACTGCACGTAGCTGCCGACCATGTAGAACTCGCCCATCGCCCAGTTGATCATCTTCATGATGCTGTAGATGAAGGTGATCCCCAGGGCCATCAGGCTGTAAATGACACCGATGACCACGCCGGCGAGGACGTACTGGGTGAGGAGCTCCACCTCAGCGCGTCGGCGCCGGCGTCAGGTCGCCCGTCCTGAACTCGGGCGGATAGATGATCTTGGCCTCGGTGAAGGGCATCTCCGGCTTCGTGTACTGGATGAAGAGCATGGGCGGCGTCCACTGCTGCCAGTAGGGGCCCTCGCCGCGTGAGAAGCTGATCGTCGCGTTCCATCCCTCGAACTTGTTGGCGAGGAGCGCCTTCACGAGGTTCTCGCTCGCGTCGCTCTTCGCCGCGGTCAGCGCGTCCGCGATGAGCGCCACCTGCGCGTACCCGTTCAGCGCGCCGTAGACGGGATCCTCCTTGAACTGCTCGCGGTACTTCGTCCGGAAGGCCTCGCCGCGCGGCGTCAGCTTCATCGTCGGATGGTAGTAGACGATGAAGGTGAGGTAGGTGCCCTTGTCGCCCAGGTTCTTCCAGAACTCTGGACGCGCGGGCAGGTCGTACGAGACCAGCATCGGCACGGCGGGGAAGAGGCCCACGTCGTACGCCTGCTTGATGATCAGGTAGACGGGCGTGCCGACCCCGCCGTTCAAGACGACGTCCGGCTTCCAGCTCTTGATCTCGAGCATCTGGGGCGTGAGGTCCACGACGGCCCGGTCGAAGATCATGGTCTTGAGCTCGGCCCGGACGTCCATCGCCGTGAAGAGCTTCTTCGTCTCCTCGACCAGGCCGACGCCGTAGTCCGTGTTCTCGGCGACCAGCGCGACGCGCTTGAAGCCCTGCTGCTTGATCCAGCGGTTCCACAGCGCCACCCGGTCCGGGTCGATCACGTGTGTCCGGAAGGTGTAGCTGAGGTGCTTTTCCGTGAGACCTCGCGCGGACGCCTGGGTCGCGAAGACCGGGATCTTGAACTGCTCGGCCAGCTCTTGGACCGCGCTCATCACCGAGCTGTGGAACTGGCCGATAACCGCCGTGACCTGGTCCTGACTGGCGAGCTTGCGGAAGCCCGCGATGCCCTTCTCCGGAGTCCCCGAGTCGTCCTCGATGACGAGCTCGATCTTGCGGCCACCGAGGACGCCGCCGCGCGCGTTCACGTCGTCCACCGCCATCTTGGCGCCGCGGACGATGAACTGTCCCGCGGACGCGTCGCCGGGCGGGGACAGGGGCGTCAGGACGCCGATCTTCACAGGCTTCTCGGCGAGGGCCGGGGCGATGAGCCCGGCGACGATGATGACCGCGAGCAGACCGGTGAGCCATATACGTCGTGTCATGTCGTTCCTCCAGATCATCTGGGCCGGGCTATGATGCTGTGCGCGCGGGCGTGATGCAAGCCGCGCCAAGGGAGGAAGACATGGCGATTCAGACCCGGTACGTCTTCAGCGCGGCGATGGACGTGGAGCCCGCGAAGGACGCGCTGTTCAACGAAGTCTACGACCACGAGCACGTGCCCCTGATCCTCAAGGTGCCCGGCGTCGTCGCGGCCGCGCGCTTCAAGAAGCAGGAGCTGACGATGATGCTCGGCGGCGAGCGCAAGACGTTCGTCTTCGAGGCGGAGCCCGCGTACAACGCGCTGTACGAGCTCGAAAGCCCCGAGGTGCTCCTGAGCGACGCGTGGGCGAAGGCCGTCGAGCAGGGGCGCTGGCCCGCGCAGGTCCGCCCGCACACGAAGAATCGCCGCCACGTGATGTACCGCCGCATCGGCTGAGCCTCCCGGATCCGGGGGCTCAGCTCCCGAGACTAGCCCTCGATGCCGCGCAGCAGCCGCTGAATCAGCTTCGTATCGGCGGGCGGGAATGCGTATGCGTCGAGGCGCTCCGGCGCGACCCACTCCATCGCCTGCGCCTCACGCGGCGCGATCGCGCCGGACTCGAGCCGGCACCGGAAGAAATGGAGCACGACCGTGCGGTCGGGATACGACCACTCCACGCTCTCGATGCGCTCGCCGACGCTGAACGTCGCGCCCAGCTCCTCCTCCAGCTCACGCCGGAGGCACGCCTCGAGCGACTCGCCGGGGTCGCGCTTGCCGCCGGGGAACTCCCAGAGCCCCTCGAGGTGCGTGCCGCGCCGCCGCTGCGTGATCAGATAGCGGCCGGCCTCGTCCTGGATCAGGGCCGCGGTGACCTCGACGACGAGCGGCATCGCGGGCTCAGCCGCCCGGGCCGGCGCCGTCGGCGAGCGAGGCGTAGCTCGCGCACAGCCGACGCATGGGGCAGGGCCGACAGCGTGGACGCAGCGGGGTGCACCACGTCGCGCCGAAGTCCATGAGGGCCTGGTTGAAGTCGTAAGCGCGCCCGGCGGGCAGGAGCGCTTCCGCGAGATTCCAGAGGCTCTTGTCGCCGCGCACGCGCGCCGTGCGTCGCGGGCCGAGGAAGACGCGGCCGAGCACGCGCCGGACGTTCGTGTCGAGCACCGCGGTGTCGCGGCCGAAGGCGAAGGCCAGGATCGCGCCGGCCGTGTAGCGGCCGATCCCGGGCAGCGCGCGCAGGGCCTCGGCGGAGTCGGGCAGACGGCCGCCGTAGCGTGCGACGCTCTCGCGCGCGATCGAATGCAGGCGAAAGGGCCGCGCGTTGTACCCGAGCGGGTACCAGAGGCGGCGCACGTCGCCCGCGTCGGCGCGGGCGAGCGCCCTGAGCGTCGGATAGCGCCGGAGGAACTGGCGGTACTTCGGGATCACGCGCTCCACTTGCGTCTGCTGCAGCATGACCTCGGAGACGAGCACGCGGTACGGGGCGCGCGTCCGGCGCCAAGGGAGGTCGCGGCCGTGAGTCCGGTACCAGCGGAGCAGCCGCCGCTGGAACTCGAGGATCGCGCGGCGCGGCGGCGTTCGCACGCGGCGCAGTCTAGCACTTCGCCCCCGCGCTACAATGAGCGCGTGAATCCACCGCGCGACTACGGCGATGTCGGGGCGGAGTACGCGGCCGTGCGCACGGCCGTGGGGATCGTGGACCGGCGCGACTGGTCCGTCGTGGAGGTCACCGGTCGCGACCGCGCCGCGTTCCTGCACGCGCTCCTCTCGAACGAGGTGAAGGCCCTCGCTCCCGGCCAGGGATGCGCGGCCACGCTCCTCGACGTCCACGGCAAGGTGCAGGCGCTCGTCTTCGTCTGGGTGCTCGAGGACCGCATCCGTCTCGTCACGCCGCCGGGGCTGGGCGCCCCGCTCGTCGAGCAGCTCGACAAGTACCTCTTCGCCGAGAAGGTCGAGCTGCGCGACGCCTCCGGCGAGTGGGCGCTCCTGCTCCTGGCGGGCCCCGGGGCGGAGGCGACCGCCGAGCGGATCGCGGGCGTGCGGCCGGGCGAGCCCGCGTGGTCGCACGTCGCCGGCCGACTGGAGGGCGAAGAAGTACGGCTCGTTCGGGGCGGCGGCGAGACGGGCGGTCCCGAGGTCTGGCTTTCGACGCCGGCGACGCTCGGCGCCAAGGCGTGGAGCGGGGCGCTCGCGGAGGGCGCACGGCCCGTCGGGCTCACGGCGCTCGAATCGCTCCGGATCGAGGCGGGCACGCCCGCGTTCGGTCGCGACGTCGACGCGACGGTGCTCCTGCCGGAGGTCCCGACGGCGAGCCTCGTCTCGCATAGCAAGGGCTGCTATCCCGGGCAGGAAGTCGTCGTCAGGATCCGCGATCGCGGTCACGTCAACCGGATGCTGCGCGGTCTCGTGCTGGACGGCGACACCGTGCCACCCCCGGGCGCCGAAGTGAGGGCCGGCGGAAGCGCGATCGGTCGGGTGACGAGCGCCGTGAGCTCGCTCGGCCTTCGCCGCCCGATCGCGCTCGCGTTCGTGCGGCGCGAGCACGCCCAGCCCGGCACGCGGGTGGACGTCGCGGTGAACGGGCGCGCGGCCACGGCCACCGTCAGCGACCTGCCTTTCACGCGCTGAGTCGTGGCCAACCGCCTCGCGAACGAGACGAGCCCGTACCTGCTCCAGCACGCGGGCAATCCCGTGGACTGGTATCCGTGGGGTGACGAGGCGTTCGCGCGCGCCCGCGCCGAGGACAAGCCGATTCTCCTCTCCGTCGGCTACTCGGCATGCCACTGGTGTCACGTCATGGAGCACGAGTCCTTCGAGAACCCGGAGATCGCCGCGCTCATGAACCGGTCGTTCGTGAGTGTGAAGGTGGACCGCGAGGAGCGGCCCGACGTGGACCAGATCTACATGCAGGCCGTCCAGGCGATGACGGGCCACGGCGGCTGGCCGATGACCGTGTTCCTCACGCCGGAGGGCGAGCCCTTCTACGGCGGCACGTACTTCCCGCCGGTGGAGCGTCACGGCATCCCGGCGTTCCCCCGACTGCTCCAGGCGCTGTCCGACGCGTGGACCAACCGACGCGGCGAAGTCCTCCAGTCGGGTCGGCAGCTCGCCGAGGCCGTCGGTCAGTCGGGAAGACTACGCGCGGCGACGGAGCTCTTGACGGACCAGATCCTCGTCGGCGCCTTCGAGGCGCTCTCGGCGCACTTCGACGAGGAGTGGGGCGGGCTGGGGGGCGCGCCGAAGTTCCCGCAGCCGATGCTGTGGGAGTGGGCACTGCGCTTCTGGAAGCGCACGGGCAATCCCTATGCGCGCCGGATGGCGCACACGACGCTCGTACGGATGGCACGCGGCGGGATGTACGACCAGCTCGGTGGCGGGTTCGCGCGCTATTCGGTCGACGCGCACTGGCTCGTGCCGCACTTCGAGAAGATGCTCTACGACAACGCCCAGCTGGCGAGCCTCTACCTGCACGCGTGGCTCGCGTTCGGCGACCCCGAGTGCCGCCGCGTGTGCGAAGAGACGCTCGACTACGTGGTGGGCGAGATGAGCGATCCCGGCGGGGGCTTCTACTCTGCCCAGGACGCCGACTCCGAGGGCCACGAGGGCAAGTTCTTCGTGTGGACGCCGGAGGAGATCCGTGAGGTCCTGGGAGCCGACGCCGACCGGGCCCTCCGCTACTGGGGCGTGGACCGCGGCCCGAACTTCGAGGGCCGGAGCATCCTCTATATGGCGGGCGAGCCCGATTCCGAGGGGATCGCGTCGCTCCGGCGGCGCCTGTTCGAGGCGCGCGAGCGGCGCGTGCACCCGGGACGCGACGACAAGGTGCTGGCGTCGTGGAACGGACTCATGTGCGCCGCGCTCTCCGAGGCCGGGGTGGCACTCGGCCGGCCGGACTACGTCGCCGCCGCGGTGAAGAACGCCGAATTCGTGCTCCGGGCGATGCGCGACGGCGGGCGATTGCTCCGGACGTGGAAGGCCGGCCGCGCCCATCTCAAGGGTTACCTGGAAGACTACGCGATGGTCGCCGGCGCTCTCCTCGAAGTGCACGCGGCGACGCTCGAGCGGCGCTGGCTCGACGAGGCCCGCTCCCTCGCCGACGAGATGCTGCGCCTCTTCTGGGACGACGCGCTGGAGGGCTTCTACGACACGGGGAGCGACCACGAGCGCCTCATCGTCCGCCCGCGCAATCTCTTCGACAACGCGGTGCCGTGCGGCACCTCGGTCGCGATCGAGACGCTGCTCCGGCTCGCGGTCCTGACGGGCGAGGCCGCGTACGAGTCGCGCGCGTTGAAGGCGCTCCGCCCCATGGGCGATCTCATGGCCAAGCACCCGACCGGCTTCGGCCGGTTCCTCTGCGCGCTCGACTTCAATCTCGGGCCGCGCGTCGAGATCGCGCTCGTGCTGCCGGCGCGCGGCGACGGTGGTGGCGAGCTCGCCGCCGAGGTCTTCGGCCGCTACCTCCCGAACCGCGTCGTGACCGGGGCCGTCGCCGGTGCTCCCGGGAAGGGCATCCCGCTGCTGGAATCACGGGGCGCCGTGGACGGCAAGGCGACCGCGTACGTCTGCCGCAACTACGCCTGCGAGCTGCCCGTCACCGACCGCGCGGCGCTCGCGCGCCAGCTCGACGCGCTCTAGACTGATCTCAAGGCCATGAGCGAGACCGGCGGGAACGAGATCGTCTGGCGACCGACACCCGAGTACGTCGAGCGGGCGCGCATCACGCGACTGATGCGCGCGACCGGCGTCGCCACGCTCGCCGAGCTCCAGCGCCGCTCGGTCGAGGATCCCGAGTGGTACTGGCGCGCGGTCGAGCAGGACCTGGGCGTGCGCTGGCTCCATCCCTACACGCGCGTGCTCGACGAATCGCGCGGCGTCATGTGGCCGCGCTGGTTCACGGGAGGTCGGCTCAACTTCAGCGACAACTGCGTCGACCGCCACGTGGACGCGGGTCGGGGGGAGAAGCCCGCCATAGTCTGGGAGGGGGACGACGGCCAGAGCCGGACGCTGACCTACGCCGAGCTCGACCGCGAGATCAACCGTCTCGCCAACGCGTTGCGCGCGCTGGGGATCGCCGAGGGCGACCGCGTCGGCGTCTTCCTGCCGATGTCGCCGGAGGCGGCGATCGCGACCTTCGCGATCATGAAGCTCGGCGCGATCTACACCCCGTGCTTCTCGGGCTTCGGCGCGGGCGCCGTCGTCTCGCGGCTCGCCGACTGCGAGGCGAAGGCGCTGATCACCGCCGACGGCTTTTACCGCCGCGGCCAGGTCGTGAAGATGAAGGAGACCGCCGACGAAGCGGTCGCCCAGTGCCCGTCGGTGAAGACGGTGATCGTCTATCGCCGTCTCGGCCGCGACGTGCCGTGGACCCCGGGGCGCGACAGCTGGTGGCACGAGGCCGTCGCCGATCAGCCCGACCGGTGCGCTCCGGTCGCCGTGGACCCGGACACGCCGTGCCTGATCATCTACACGTCCGGCACGACCGGGAAGCCAAAGGGCGCGGTCCTGACCCACAGTGGATTCCTGATCAAAGCGGCTCACGACTTCGGCTATCTCATGGACGTCGGGGAGAGCGATCGCCTCTTCTGGCTCACCGACCTCGGCTGGCTCATGGGGCCGATGCTGATCACGGCGGCGCTGTTCCACGGCGGCACGGCCGTCCTCTTCGAGGGCGTGCCCGACTACCCAAAGGCTGATCGACTGTGGAAGCTCGTCGAGCGCCACAAGATCACCGTCATGGGGCTGTCGCCCACGGCCGTGCGCGCGCTGATGCCCCACGGTCCCGAGCACGTCCACGCCCACGATCTCTCTTCGCTGCGCATTCTCGGCTCGACGGGAGAGCCCTGGAACCCGGAGCCGTACCGCTGGCTCTTCGAGAACGCGGGCAAGGCGCGCCTGCCGATCATCAACTACACGGGCGGCACCGAGATCTCCGGCGGCATCCTCGGGTGCTTTCCGATCGCGCCGATCAAGCCGTGCTCGTTCGCGGGGCCGATCCCCGGGATGGCGGCCGAGTGTTACGACGACGGCGCCCGGCCCGTGCGCGGCGCCGTCGGCGAGCTGGTCGTCACGCGTCCGTGGCCGGGGATGACCGCCGGCTTCTGGCAGGATCCGGCGCGCTACGAGGAGACGTACTGGTCGCGCTGGAAAGACGTCTGGGTCCACGGCGACTGGGCGTACGTGGACGGGGACGGCTTCTGGTACATCCAGGGGCGGTCGGACGACACGCTGAAGATCGCCGGCAAGCGCCTCGGTCCGGCGGAGGTCGAGTCGATCCTCGTCGGCCATCCCGCCGTCGCCGAGTCGGGCGTGATCGGCGTTCCCCACGAGATCAAGGGCGAGGCCGTCGTCTGCTTCGTCGTGCTCAGGCCGGGCCAGCCGCCGTCGGAGGCGCTCCGGAAGGAGCTCAGCGAGTGCGTCGCCCGGGCGATGGGCAAGGCGCTGAGGCCCGAGAAGGTGCTCTTCACGCGGGATCTGCCGAAGACGCGGAGCGCGAAGATCATGCGCCGGGTGATCCGCGCGACCTATCTGGGCAAGGAGCCCGGCGATCTGTCGTCGCTCGAAAACCCGGCGGCCGTGAGGGCGATCGCCGAGTCCACTTGAGATAGACGGAATTACTCGCCTGCAACCTCGATTAGCTGTCCACCGTGTAATCCTTACGCTGACGCTCCGAGCCATCGTACGTGCGAAAGTGGCACGCCCGCCGACTCTGGCTTTGCTGGGGGCCGTTTACGAAATTCCGGAAGACACTGGTACGCGCAATGCTCCGAAGGCAGGGCAGGCAGACCGGGACTCGCCGAGAGGGGGCGTGGCCTTCATGCGAGTGCTTGTTGTCGAAGACGATGCGGCCCTTTGCGACGTCTTCGCGGAGTTTCTGCGGGTGATCGGTCACGAGCCGCTCATCGCGCATACGGCAGAACGAGCGCTCGACACGCTCCACGCCGAGCGTCCTGACGCCGTCCTGCTCGACATCTGCCTTCCGGGGATGAGCGGGCTGGACTTCTTGAAACTGCAGACGGTTCGGGAACTGGGCGTCCCGATCGTGGTGATCTCGGGCTGGGCGACGGAGAGTCAGGCGCAGGAGTGCTTACGGTCGGGCGCATTCGACTTCATCGGAAAACCCGTGCCGCTCCGACGTCTGGAAGAGGTGCTGGCGTGTTTCGATTCGCGTCCTTCGGCAGCCGCTTCTGCTATGGAGCCGCCGGCCGAGCGACGACACGCGCCGCGCGCGCCCGTTGCCCTTCCTGTCCGTGTCCACGAGGACGACGGCGCCGACTGGGACTCGACGACCGTCGATCTCAGCGCCTCGGGCGTGAAGCTCCGTGCGAGGGGCTCGACGCGCTCTGGGCGCACGGCGACGCTCTCCATAACGCTGCCCGAGGGCGGGAGACCGCTGGAAATCGCGTCGGTCCTCGTCCGCGCCGACCTCGACGGGTACGCGTTCCATTTCGTGAACCTCGCCGACTGGCAGCTGGAGCGGCTCCGCGAGCTGGTCCAGCGGTCTCTGAGCTCTCAGCCCGTTCCCGTCGCACCGCACCTCCGGATCCTGCACCTGATCGGGCAGGCGGTGACGGCGACTCTCGACTTCGACGAGGTGCTCCGCGTCGCGCTCGACGCGCTGACTCAGGTCACCGGACACGAGATCTCGAGCCTCCATCTGTTGTCGCCCGACGGAACCGCCCTGCGGCTTGTGGGTGACCGGGGGCTGCGACCTCGCCTGCGCGAGATCACTCGCGTCGTCCCGACCGGCCACGGGGTCATCGGTCGGGTCGCGGCCAGCGGCCGAACGTTGTACTTCGCGGACGTTCGCCACGTGACCGATTTCATGCCGTCGGCGGGGGAGGTGGTGGAGCAGGAGGGTATCCGCGCGTTCGTGTGCGTGCCGATTCCGAGCCGGGGACGGATCCTGGGCGTCCTCTCGCTCGGCCGTCGAGCCCCCGAACCATTCACACAGTCCGAGATCTCGCTCGTCGAGGCGAGCGCGAACCAGATCGGACTCGTCCTCGAGAACGCGCAACTCTACTCGGAGATCCGGGGCCGCCTCGACGATCTCAGGTTGACCGAGGCCAGACTCATCGAATCCGAGCGGCTCTCGACGGTCGGGAAGCTCGCGGCCGGCGTCGCACACGAGACTCGAAATCGACTCATGTCGATCCTCGGCCAGGCGCAGCTCTTGCTGGCGGGGTCCGACGGTCCCCTGAGGACTCGCGAGCGCCTCGACACGATCGTCGGGGAAACATCGCGCGCCGCCGAGATGCTCCGGAATCTCCTGCGCTTTTCCGGGGGCCATTCCGCGGAGCGCCGATCATGCGACCTGCGCCCCCAGGTCCGCTGGGTGCTCGACCTCAAGGGCCACGAGCTCGAGCGCGACGGCATCGAGGTGGTCGTCGACCTCAAGAGTGTTCCGGCCGTCCTGGCCGACGAGAACCAGATCCGACAAGTGCTGCTCAATCTCGTCCAGAACGCCCACCACGCGCTGGCCACGCACGCCGGCGAACGGGTGCTCACCGTACGTCTGTCGGAGAGCGTGCGGCACAACGTTCTCCTGGAGGTCCTCGATACCGGACCCGGGATCCACCCGGGCGTCCTCCCGCGAATCTTCGATGCGTTCTCCACGACGAAGCCGCCCGATGAAGGATCCGGGCTCGGACTCTGGGTGTCTTCTGCCATCATCGAGCGACACCACGGTTCGCTGCGCGCTCAGAATCGCCCGAGCGGGGGGGCGGCGTTCGCGATCGAGCTGCCTGCTGAGGCTTCCGCCGTGCCGGACGCAGCCCCGGCCTGACCTTCACGACCCACGGGATTCCCCCGGTCCGATTCCTGTATTTCCCCGATTGCCCGGCCGCCTTCCGGAAATTAGCGTCTCGTTTCAGTGAGAGCGGTGACTTCCACTTCGACGGGATTTCCGATGAGGCGGATCGTGGTGACGGCCATGCTCGGCCTCTGCGCCTGGGCGGCTCTTGCCCCGGCGAGCTCGACGCTCGCCGCCGACAATCCGATCGTCGTGGAGAACCAGCAGCCCGGCTCCAACGACTGGGTTTGGTCGAAGGTGGGGGACGATGCGACCGGGCAGATCAAGGGGTACGCATCGGCGACCAGCGTCAACCAGAACGAGAGCATCACGTTCTACGTCACCGTCAACCCGATGCAGACCTACACGATCGACTTCTACCGCATGGGCTGGTACGCGGGGCTGGGGGGTCGCCTTCGGCTTCATGTCGGCTCCCTCGCCGGCGTTCAGCAGCCGCCCTGCGACTCGGACCCGAACACGGGACTGATCTCGTGCAACTGGGCCCCGAGCTACACGCTGCTCGTCCCCGGTGATTGGACGAGCGGCGTGTACACCGCCAAGCTCACGAACGCGGACGGCTACCAGAACTATGTGACGTTCGTCGTCCGGGACGGCCGCCCGGCGCCGTTCTTGTACCAGTGGAGCGTCGCGACGGACCAAGCGTACAACAACTATCCCAACGACGGCCGCACGGGCAAGAGCCTCTATGGCTTCAACAGCTACGGCGCGAACAGCGTCTCCGGGAACACGGCGGCGGTGAAGGTGTCATTCGATCGTCCGATGGCCGACCTGGGCTTCGGAAACTTCGTCTACTGGGAGATCAACCTCGTCCGTTGGCTCGAGCGCTCCGGATACGACGTGACGTACTCGAGCGATATCGACACGCACGCCAACGGCGCCGAGCTGAAGAATCACACGGCCTTCCTCTCCACCGGCCACGACGAGTATTGGTCGAAGGAGATGTTCGACGCCGCGGAGGCCGCGCGCGACGCCGGCGTGAACCTCGCGTTCCTCGGTGCGAACGCGGTGGCCTGGCAGGTGCGGTTCGAAGCTTCCGCCGTCGCCCCGAACCGGGTGATGGTCTGTTACAGGCCTACCCCCTGGAACCCCATCGACCCGGTGCAGGGGCCGACGACCACGACGGAATTCCGCTTCGCACCGGTGAACCGCCCGGAGCAGACCCTCATCGGGATCCAGTACTCCGCGACACTCACCAACACCGACTACGTCGTGACCAACAGCTCTCACTGGGTCTACGCGGGGTCGGGGTTCAGGGACGGCGACGTGGTGCGGGGCATCGTCGGGTACGAGGCCGATTCTTACATGCCCGACTACCCGCCGCCGAACTCCGCGAACCAAACGCTTCTCTCTCAATCGCCGTACGTGGACACCGCAGGCGTGACGAGGTACGTGAACTCCTCGATCTATCAGGCCCCCAGCGGCGCGTGGGTCTTCGCTTCGGGCACGATGTCCTGGAGCTGGGCGCTCGACGACGTGCCGGGCCCCCCCAGTCACTTCCGCGTCGACTCACGGATCCAGCGAACCACCGCGAACATCTTGAATGCTTTCTTGACCGGCGCGCCGGTCGTTCACCACCTCAGGGTGACGGCGCCTGCGACGGTGACTGCCGGACAGGCGTTCACCGTGACGGTCACAGCCGAGAACCAGCAGGGTAACCCGGTCGACGGGTACACCGGAACGGTCCACTTCAGCAGCAGCGACATTTCCCCGGGCGTTCTGCTTCCTGCCGACTCGACGTTGACGAACGGCCAGGGCACCTTCTCCGTGACGTTGGCCACGGCGGGGCCACAGACGGTGACCGTGTCCGACTCGGCCAACTCCCTGTCCACGACTGTGTCCCTGGCCGTGAGTGCCAGCGCGCCGACGATCACGGGGTTCACGCCTACGAGTGGGCCGGCGGGGACCGTCGTAACGGTCAGCGGCACGAACTTCACCGGGGCCACGGCGGTGACATTCAACGGGGCCAGCGCGGCGAGCTTCTCGGTGACGTCGGCCACGACGATCCAGGCGACGGTGCCACCGGGGGCCACCACGGGGCCGGTGCAGGTGACGACGCCGGGAGGCACGGCGACCAGTTCGGGCAGCTTCACAGTGAGGGTGAGTTTGGCCGTGGCGGATGCGGGCAGGGGCAGCGGCACCGTGACCTCCACCTCCAGTCCCGGCAGTCCCACCCAGATCAGCTGCGGGGCCAACTGCTCGGCCACCTACGATTACGGCACGGTGGTGACCCTCACGGCCGCTCCGGCCGTCGGCTCCGCTTTCGCCGGCTGGAGCGGATGCGACACGGCCTCGGGGACGACCTGTACGGTGAGCATGAATGGGGCGAGGTCGGTCACCGCCACCTTCAACCTGCTGCGCTTCGCACTCACGGTCACCAAGGCGAGCCCTTTGGGCATAGGTGACGGCACGGCGACCTCGACCTCCAGTCCCGCCAGTCCCACCCAGATCAACTGCGGGGCCACCTGCTCAGTCTCCTACGACTACGGCACGGTGGTGACCCTGACGATCGCTCCGGCCGTCGGCTCCGTCTTCACCGGCTGGAGCGGATGCGACACGGCCTCGGGCACGACCTGTACGGTGACCATAAACGCGGCAAGGTCGGTCACCGCCAACTTCCTGCTTTAGCCTGATATACTCCGCCTGTCGTCGTGGGGGGAGGATTCCTGAGAACCGGGTGCGGCCCGGGACCCCTCGAACCTGATCCGGGTAATGCCGGCGAAGGGAACACGGCGCCAGAGACGGCCGCACCCGTGTAGGGGCGCGGCCGTTTGCTTTTGGGAGAATGACGGGCCTCATGAAGATCACGGTCAACGGTGAGTCGCGGGACGTGGCCGACGGCCTCAACGTCGAGGCGCTGCTCGGGCACCTCGGCGTCACGCTCAAGTTCACGGCCGTCGCGGTGAACCGCGAGGTGACGCCCAAGAGCGCCTACGCCACGACCATGCTGAAGGACGGCGACAGGATCGAGATCGTTCGACCCATGGGTGGGGGATAGAGCCATGTACGACACGAACCTGGTGCTCGGCGGCAAGGAGTTCTCGTCCCGGCTGATCGTCGGCACGGGGAAGTACTCCTCGATGCAGGTCATGAAGGAGGCGCACGAGGCCTCCGGCGCCGAGATCATCACGGTGGCGCTCCGGCGTGTCGGCCTGCCCGAGGGCGGCTCGATCCTCGACCACCTCGACACCTCCCGCTACACGCTCCTGCCGAACACGGCCGGCTGTTACACCGCCGACGAAGCGGTCCGTACGGCCTACCTCGCTCGCGAGGCGGGACTCGGCGAGATGGTCAAGCTGGAGGTCATCGGCGACACGCGGACGCTCTTCCCCGACACGCAGGGACTGCTCGAGGCGACGCGGATACTGGCGCGCGAGGGGTTCGTCGTCATGCCGTACACGAACGACGACCCGATCACGGCCAAGCGGCTCGAGGATGCCGGCGCCTCGTGCGTGATGCCGCTCGGCGCGCCGATCGGCTCCGGGCTCGGCATCCGGAACCCGTACAACATCAAGATCATCCTCGAGACCGTGACGGTCCCCGTCATCGTGGACGCCGGGGTGGGCACGGCCTCGGATGCCGCCATCGCCA
>WNGG01004166.1_pt1 | contig 17480 bp, 13 predicted proteins | sample 5400661 | NCBI WGS metagenome assembly WNGG01 (sample SAMN13153372, study PRJNA577476) | soil metagenome | isolation source: 100 cm soil or saprolite under Garry oak tree replicate 1 | place: USA:California | collected 2016-06-15 | reverse complement strand
TTGCGGAAGGCGCGCTGCGCGACCAGTTTCGAGAGATCGCGATTGGTGGCGGCGACGACGCGGACATCCACGCGCTGCGTCCGAGTGCCGCCGAGGCGCTCGAATTCCTGCTCCTGGAGGACGCGAAGCAATTTGGGCTGAAGCTCGAGCGGAATGTCTCCAACTTCGTCGAGGAAAAGCGTGCCACGGTCGGCCAGCTCGAAACGGCCGATTTTCTGGTTGATGGCGCCGGTGAACGCTCCCTTCTCGTGGCCGAAAAGCTCCGACTCCAGCAGACCGGACGGAATAGCCGCACAATTGATTTTCACGAACGTGCGGTCGCGGCGCGGACTGAGATTGTGGATGGCGCGCGCGAAAAGCTCCTTGCCCGTGCCGGTTTCGCCGAGCAGCAGAACGGTGGTGGCAGCGGGAGCGGCGAGCTCCACCTGGCCGAGAGCGCGCTTGAGCACCGCGCTTTCGCCGACAATCTCCTCAAAGTTGAGCTCGCTGCGGATTTCTTCCTCGAGGTAGAGTTTCTCGACGGCCAGCTTGTCCTTCAGCGCGTCGATTTCCTTGAACGCGAGTGCGTTTTCGACGGCGATGGCGATTTGCGCTCCGACCGGCTGAAGCAGTTCCACGTCCGCCTGAGTGAAAGCATCGAGGCGGCGGCTGGCAAGGTTCAAAGTGCCAATGGTGCGGTCGCGATGGATGAGCGGCACGGAGCAAACGGCCTGCAAGCCTTCGGCGCGAAGAATGCTGACGACTTCACTGGAGTAAGTGTCGAGCTCAGCGCCGCGCGCAAGGCACGGCTGTCCGGTGACAATGGCGCGGCCGGCGGGCGTGTTTTCCAAGGGTACAACGGTGTCCGGCTTGAAGATGTTCTGGTTGGAAGGGAAATAGAAGGCGTAAATTCTCAGCGTTTTCGAAGCAGGATCAAAAAGTGCCAGGCTGGTGTAGTCGTGGTGGATGACGCGTTCGAGCGTCGAAACAATGCCCGGGAAGAGCTCTGGGAGTTCGCGGCTGCTGATGAGCACGTTGTTGACTTCGAGAAGCACGCGGAAGCGGTCGCGCTCGCGCGCAAGCTGCTTCTGGTAGGCCTGGGAAGTTTCCAAGTTGAGCGCGTTATCTACCGCCACCGCCACCTGGCTGGCCACGCGTTGCATGAATTGAAGCTCGGTATCCGCGATGCGCTGCGCTACCGTGTGCCCGAAGCATAGGGCTCCGAGGCGATGTTGCGCGGTGGTCAGGGGAATAATGGCCATGGAACGGACGTTATGTCCGCGCAGCCGTTCGATGAACTGGGGAAAACGGGTTTCCTGGTCCAAATCGTCGATCAAGTACGGCTGCTGATTCTGCCAGGCCCACCCCGAAGGAGAGTCCCCGAGGGGCACTTCACTGCCGGTTTGCTTCTCGACGGGGATGCGGCTTTCGAGAATGTGCAGACGCATGACGTTCTTCGCGGCGTCGTGAAGAACCAGCGTGAGGAAGTCGAAATCAATGACGGAATGAAGCCGCGCGGCAAGATCATGAAACAGCGCAGGAAGATCGCGCTGCTGCGCGATGGCCTCGCTCACCTCGAGCAGGGCTTCGAGCTGGCGCCGGGAGTGCTCCCCCGAGGAGGTCTGCGGCACTTCCGGCGGAGAAACCACGTGTTCCGCCATAACAGGCAGGATACAACGAAAAACAGCTTTCAAAAAATGCTTACGGTTTCGGTGTGGGCTTTGTAGCGGGCCGCGCGGTTGGTGCTGGCGCCTGACTCGCCGCCGGTTGAGCGGTGGGCGGAGTCGCCGGTGCAGGCGAAGCAGTAGGTTTCGCTTGGATGGAGAGCAACTCAACCTCGAACACGAGAGTGGAATTCGGACCGATCGCGGGGCTCGCTTGGCGCGGACCGTAAGCCAGGTCCGAAGGAATAAAGAGCTGCCACTTGGATCCCACGGGCATCAACAGCAGCGCTTCGGTCCAACCCTTGATGATTCCGCCAACCGGAAAACTCGACGGCTGGCCGCGCTTGTAAGAGCTGTCGAACTCCGTGCCGTTGATGAGCGTGCCGCGATAGTTGACGGTGACGGTGTCAGCTGCTGTCGGCTTTGCTCCCGTGCCCTCCTGGAGAATTTTGTATTGCAGGCCGCTCGGGAGGGCGACTATGCCATCTTTGGATTTGTTGGCGGCGAGGAAGGCGTCGCCTTCTTTCTTGTTGGTCTCGGCAGCCTGCTGCATCCCTTGTTCCTGCTTCTTGCGCAGGTCGGCTTGCAGGTTGGTCAGAATCGACTGCGCTTCCTGATCGGTCATGAGTAGATTGCCCCCGCCGAGCACATCCTGGATGGCGCGGAGCAGGACGGCGGTATCCACGTCCACGTCATCTCGCTTAAGGCTTTTGGCGATGTTCATGCCGATGCTGTAGCTCAATTTGTCCTTGGGGGTGTTGAGCGTGAGAGCAGCGGGAGTTTGCCTCGAAGAAGCTTGCCCGGACTTGGCGGTCCCGGGTCCCTTGGCGGGCGCCTGCGAACTGGCTTTAGCAGGGGGATTTTGCGCTCCCGGAGCCGGCGCTTGTTGCGCTTGTGCGGAAGACCAGAAGAGCGCGCCGGTTGCCACTATAGACAGTACAAAGATTGATAGCTTTTGCATCAGAATATTCTCGCATTGGTTGATACCTTTAGCAAGCGAAACGGGGAGCTCTGTATCTTCAAAATCGGAAGGCCGCGGGATATCGAAGGCTCGTGTCCATCAAGGATGCGATCTTCGCAAGGGAATGGATGCCGCCGCGTGCGCCGACGCCCGTGCAGTTGAGCGCGGCGGCAGCGCAAGCGAAGTCGAGCCGCTTCTGCAAGGGCCAGCCTTGCAAAAGCGCGTAGATAAAGCCGGCGTGGAAGAGGTCGCCGGCGCCGGTGGTGTCGACGGTGTCCACATGAAACGCGGGAGCGTAGTGGAATTGCGCGCCGTCCCAGGCGAGTACGCCGTCGATGCCGAGTGTGGCGGCGGTGAGGCGGCAGCCGAAGCGACGATGGACGGCGGGGAGGGACTGTTGCAAATCGTCGGTCGACACAAGCTTGCCGGGAATATCACGGCTGCTGATCAGATAGTCGACATTTTCAAGCAGCGCTTCGACGCCGGGATAGAGTTCATCCAGGTCGGCGATGACCGGAACTTCGGCGGCGCGCGCCCAAGCGGCGGCTTGGGTGGCAGCCGCGGTGTCGTGGCCGTCAAGGTGAAGTGCGCGCGAGTTGACGATCCAATCGCGTTGCAGTTCTTGAGGGCGAAGGGCGAGGCGGTGGTCGCGCCGCCACAAGACGGTGCGCTCGCCAGAATCGTCCACAAGGATGAGGGCTTGCTGACTGGGGCAATCCGGCGCGGTGAGCAGATGCGCTTCAACGCCGAGGCGCGAGAATTCCGCAGCGTGCAGCGCAGCCGCGCTGTCCCCGCCCACCTTGCCGACGTAGCGCGTACGGAGTCCCCACTGCTGGCAGGCGACGACAGCGGTGGCGGTTTGGCCGCCGGGTAGAACGGTAGTGGGGCGAATCTCGACTTTGGTGCCGCGCGCGGGATAGTGCGCGACGGGAATCAGCGTGTCCGTGGCGTTGAGGCCCACGCCGGCGAGATCGACTTTTTCCACCTTCGAGAGGGCGGTCATCTGACTCCAGGCCACTCTAAAACGAAGCGAGCAGGATTGCAAAGCGGAACCGTTGCGAAGACGCAGGAGAAAAGCGTTTCGTCGTGACCCTTGCCACTGCTTAGGTCGAGCCACCAGCCTCGGGCCTGAAGGCGCGAGTTCGAGCGCCCGGGATGACACACTCACAAACCGCGAAGCGAGGAGGATTCCGGAGGCCGCAGGCAATTTTAATTGAAGCGGGTGGTGCGCCAGAGGGCAAAGGCAGAGATAGCTAGCACCAAGAGCAGCGCTATAGCCAACAGCGCAGCGGGGCCCGCATGCAAGCCCATTCGCGGGACGCGAGCCATCCCGGCAAAAACAACAAAGATACCGCTGGCGGCAGCGACGAGAAGCCAGTCCCAGACGCTACGGGAATACACCGACTCATCCGCAGCCCAGCGGCCGTCCAGGCGGGCTTCAACGTAGTCTCGAGCAACGCCGTAGCGGCGGGCTTCGGCGCGGCCGCTTCTTTCCAGCGCGCCTGCTCCTCGCCGGAAGCCGAAGAAAATGCAACGGCGGCGACTCCGAGCATCATGAGCAAGGAGCCGCCAACCACTTGTAAATAGGTGCAAGAAGGGCGGCCGTGCAGTTCGCCAAAGACAAAAATACCCCAGAGCAGACCCCAGAGTTGATTGGAATTGGAAAGCGGAATGCCGCGGCTGATCCCGACATATTTTGCGGCGTACTGCTGGAAGAGATCGCCGATCACCCAGATAAAGCCGCCGAGCATCAGCCAGAAGATCACGCCGCAAGCGCCGAGCAATTCCTGCCAAAGCGGGGTCAAGCCGGTATAGTCAACGGCCAGCGCGGACATCATGCCCACTTCGCCGAAGGTGAAGAAAGTTACGAAGGAGAGCGGATTCATTCCGGTCAGATAGGCCTTGCGATAAGGAATGTACATCGTTCCCCAGAGAACGCCGGCGCCGAGCGCAGCCCAAACGCCCCGCAAAGAATGTCCCGCCGGGCCTTGCGTGGAAGAAGCGATGGCGAGAAGCGTGGCGCCCGCGCACATCACGAGCGCGCCGCCGAGCACGCCGGTCCAGCGACGCCAGCCGGCCTGGCGAAGTTCGTTGAAGAAAAGAAAGCCCCAGAAAATGCCAAGCAGACTGTTGGAATTCCAGAGCGGGAAAGCGATGCTAAGTCCGATATCGCGAATGGCAAGGATGGTCAGCGTGTTGGCAACTGCCCAGAGGCAGCCCGCGAGAACGGCCCAGATCATCAAATGCGGCGCACGGCGGACGTCCGCGCGAACGGACGAGGTCCCGAGTATCAACGCAGGAAGACTCCAGAGCGCGAGGAAAACGCCGATGACCATGATGAGGGAAATCGCCATAGGGGAAATGCCGATGGAAACAAGTTTGGTGGGTGCCTCGGCGGCACCCAGCCATGCGCCCGCCGTGAAGCCGGAAAGGATGCCGAGGAGCTGAAGTGTTTTGGAACGCGATCGCCCTTGCCCTTCGGCCGAGCTGGGAGGTTGCGCCGCAGATGTCATCCTTATCTGATCCGCTTCCTAATGCATGAAGCTCAACAGCAGTAATCCTGCAAGGAGCACGGCAACCGGCACCCAAAAGTGGACATCGGTGAGCACACGGTCCAGCCGGCTCGAGTTTGCTTTCGGATTGTCCATCGTTGCCATCCCGACTCCCGGCAGGCGATCAGCTCAGGCCATGCCTTGGCCGCCTCAAGAAGGCGGCTAGTAGTTTTCGCGCGCGGACTGCGCGGCGGTATGTTCGCCCTTGTAGGCTTTCCAGGCTTGCTCGATGACGTAAGCGTGAATGGCGTCGGCTTGCTGGACCGTCAAGTGGGCGTCGGGAAAGGCGAATTTTGGCGGATCGGCGAGGCCGGGCATGCCCTTCGACCAATGCGAGCCGCCCATCACGATTTGATACCAGTCTTTATGGACTTCCGGCGGCGCGTAGCGCAAATCCGGAACGGCGCCGTCTTCCACCCAGGCCCCGCTGCCGTCGATGCCCGGCGAGTGACAGCCCTCACAATAAAACGAGACGTAGAGTTTTTCGCCATTGCGAATCGTCTCCAAGCGGGCTTTTTGTCGCGGCGGTTTCGGCACAGGCGGAACTTCGATTTGCGGATAGGGGAATGGTACGCTGCCGCCAAGCTTGAACGCATAGAGACGCGTGGGACCCCGCTTCGATTCGGGCGTGGCCATGGTGCGCGCGGGCGCGAACAAGCGCGAGCCGGAGCCCCAACCCACCGAAGTAATGACGTATTGCTCACCCTTCGCGGAAAAAGTCACGGGAATAGAGTCGATCGCGGACTTCGTCTGGATGGACCAGAGTTTTTTCCCGGTGTCGGCGGCATAGGCGGCAAATTCGCCGGTTCCTTGCCCCTGAAAAACCAGGTTCCCGGCGGTCGACAGTACGCCGCCATTCACGGAGATGGCTTCTTCGGCCGACCAGCGCGCGGCCTCGGCAATAGGATCCCATGCGACAAGACGGCCAAAGAGGCCTTCACCACCTTCACCCGCCTCAGCGGGAGCCTTGGTGTCCGGGCGGTGATCGGTGGTGGGAATGTAAACAAGACCGGTGAGGGTGTCATAGCTCATGGGCCACCAGTTGTGCACGGTCCACTGGCGACCGCCGCCTTGCGAAGCGGGAATGAGGATGGGCTTTTGTGTTTGCACGTCGTAAGCGGAAGCCCAAGTCGTTTGCACCAGCGGCTTGGCGGAAAGCACCTTTCCGGTTTTCGCTTCGAGAATGTAGAAGAATCCGTTCTTGGGGGCGGTCATCGCCACGTGGTGCCGTTCGCCGTTGATCGTCAAGTCGGCCATGACTATTTGATTGTTCTCGTTGTGCACGCCTTCGGTGCCGGTCGGAAAATGCCAGACGTATTTTCCCGTTTCCGCGTCGACGGCAATGATACATTGGGAGAAAAGCTTTTCGCCGGTGATTTGCGTGCCTGCCAATTCTCCGTAACCGACGTCCGCGCCCGCAGTACCAAAAATCACCAAGCCCGTGGCGTCGTCATAGGTGATGGCGTGCCAGACATCGCCGCCGCCAATCTTCCATGCGCCTTCACCGTGCCAGGTTTTCGCGGCCATCTCGAGCTCTTTCGTTTCATACGGTTTGGAGGGATCGCCGGGGACGGTCCAGAAACGCCAAACTTCTTTGCCAGTCTCGGCGTCGTAAGCAGCGAGCGCGCCACGGACAGCATCGTCCGAACCGTTGTAGCCCATAAGGATTTTTCCTTTGGCGACACGAGGTGCTCCGGTGATCCCCGTTTGCGTGGGCTCGCAAACCGTGGCTTCCCAGATTTTGGCGGCCGTAGCGGCATCGATCGCGATGAGGCGGCAATCGCCCGTACCCACGTAAACTTTCCCGTTCCAGACGGCCACGCCACCATTGGTTCGCGCGGAATAGGAGCCGTTCAAGGCCTGATCCAGCCGGATTTGCGGATCGTATTTCCAGATGAGCCCGCCCGTGGCAGCGTCCACGGCGTAAACCTTCGAGAGGGGCGCGCTGACGTAGATGACGCCATCCACGACGATGGGTTCGGAAACCACGCCCATTTGACCGTCGTAATCCAGATACCAGGCCAGGCCCAGATTGGCGACGTTCGACGAGTTGATTTGCTTGAGCGGGCTGAAGTGCTTGGAATCGTTGGTGCGGCCGTTTACGAGCCAGTTGACTCCCGTCGTGGCGTCGGCGGCAACGCGTTCGTCATTCACGTCTCCGGGCTTGATCGCGGCGGGAGCTGCGGCGGAGGGCGAAAAACGCAGCGCCAGCGCAGCCCCAATCGCCACAAGAACCACCGTAAGACCCAAGATTCGCCGTGCTTCCATGCTGAAGCCTCTCTGTTGAACTGCGCCGCTTGCTCTCGACGAGGGAAAGCCGGCGCGTTCCGGCTTCGCGCGGGATTACCGGATGTCATGTTAGGTGCGCGGCGGAAGGAAAGTCAAACAGGTACCAACGGCGCGGGCTAGCTACCTGGGAGAAACCGGAAAAAAGTGGAAAATGGCAGGCACTTGCTTGAACCGCAGACCTCATCCGTGTCAACCTGCCACCGATCGGAAAGAGAACAACTTAGACCGTATCGAGCATGGTCTCCACTCGGGCCATACCGCTATCACAGCTACGGATCGCAGGTAGCGGCCACGCTCGCTACATTCCCCTGACTCGACAAGCCCTTGCCTTCTCTTGCCATTTCTCCGCGTTCACGCCTTTCACAAGAAGCCAAAGACACAATGATGCCTCCCCAACAAAGGCAGGGACAACATCGGCGGGGAATAACCGATTGGCCCACGCCGGGGCTAGAACCAGCGCGAAGCTATTCGTCAGATAGCTCAAACCGGCGATCTGCATCAGGACGCCGACCGTCTTCGGAAGGTATTCCGACTTGAAGATGAGGTACCCGATAACGAGACAAAAACAGCCGAAGAAGATGAGGCTCACGCCAAACCCGTAGCTATGCGATTTGAGCGATAGGCTGGCCATGGCATGGAGCTGCTCGGGCGCAAATGCTGTGAGGTATCCGGCATTTCCGAGCGGGAACAAGGCCTCAAGGAGATACATCGTAATCGCGGCTTCCAGGCCGATCGATACCAAATTGAAGAATGCTGCCAGCAAAGCGAGGTCTCGATGGACGGGTTTTAGCAAGACGAACAAGATCATGAGCAGAGCAACCGCGCAAATCAGCAGGAACAATTCGGCAGCAATATGGAAGCGCCACAGCGACTCCATTGATCTGATGTTGGTGGCGGTGGCCGCTGCATCGCCCGGTACGACCAGCCTGTCCCGGACGAATGCCTCGCCGAAGAGTCCGACGACAATGATGATGAGGTACAGCACGCCGCCAACCCTCGCGAAAAGTTGTGGCGAGGTTTCGACAGTACGGTCGGTCAACGCGTATTTCATGACGTGATACCTTTCATGTAGGTCAAATTGCGGGTCCACCTCGACTAACAGATGGACCTGGTCGGGCAGAATCTCCAAGGCTATGACCAAGTACCGCCGCAAAGTTCTCGCCGGCGGCGTGGAGAAACAGCTATCGCTCGGAACAACCTATCGCTTTGGCTACGTGCCCCAGGAGCGACGCTGCCGGCCGGCACCGACCGCTTGCCTCTCCTTCGCCGCATCCTTGTCCTCACAGTCTCCCCTGGCGAGCCCCAATGGTAACCATACGGTTTCCATTAATGTAACCGAATGGTTTCCATGTGTCAGGCGTGCGGCTGTTTTTTTGAGGGCGCTTGATCCGCGGAAGCTCATGCCGTGCGAGGGACCGGGAAAGCGCAAGCCGCAAAGGTGTTGCAGGACTCGCCGAGATCAAAGCCAATTGGAGCTCTTTTTGCACCAGGGAATCGTAGGAAATTTATTCAGTCTTTACCGGCGTTTAACGACTCGCGCTTTAGCGTGCCGTGACCTGCCCGTACGCAAATCACGAACATCTTCAACAAGGAAGGAAGGGAGTCTGTATGAATCGCTCAAAAGAACGTCTGCTCGTGCGCTTCGTGAGCGGTGTGGTGGCGGCCTGTTTGACCCTTGTCGCATCCGGCCCGTCGCTCGACGCGCAATCGTTCCCGCAATATGACCACGTTTTCCTGCTCATCATGGAAAACGAGAACTACAACCAAGTCATCGGCAACCGATACGCACCGATCCTGAATGCCCTGGCGCAGGATTACGGTCTGGCCACGAACTACAGGGGCGTTGCCGACCCGAGCGAACCGAATTACGTCGCCATGCTCGGAGGCGACTTCTTTGGCATCAACAGCGACGACCCGTACTGGTTTCCGGGGCACACGGTCAACGCCAACAATCTGATGTCCCAACTCGAGGGAGCGGGGAAAACCTGGAAAGGGTATTTCCAGAGCATGCCCTACGCCGGGTATCGCGGCTATTGCTATCCGGACAAATGCAACGGCATCCCTGATGCCGACACCCAGTACGTCACCAAGCACAACGGGATCGTGAACTTCGCCAACCTGCAGACGCCGACCGAGCTGGGAGAGATGTTTCCGTTCACGCAATTGTCAGCCGACCTGGCGGCGGCTACCGTTCCGAATCTCAGCTACATCGTTCCGAACGAGTGCAACGACATGCACGGCGCTCCACCCTGGTGCGTGGACTCAGACAACACGGGGACGGTGCAGCAGAGCTGGCTGATCGCGCAAGGCGACAGGTTTGTGGGCAGTGTCGTCAACCTGATCATTTCGTCTTCGATGTGGGAGAGGGGAAACAACGCCATCGTCATCACTTTCGATGAGGGCAACACGGCTACCAGCCAGATCGCAACGATCGTCGTCACGAATCACGGGCCACGCGGTGTGACGGACAGCGCGAGCTACGATCATTACTCCCTGCTCGCTTCGCTGCAGCAGACCTTTGGGCTCGCTTGCCTGGTCAACAGCTGTTCCACGAGTCCGATGGCGAAGCTCTTTGCGATTACCGGCTCGACAGATATTCCAACTCTGCCTCCGCCGTTCAACTTCCCAACGAGCTCCGACACGATTTCGGCACAGGGGCCGGGAAAACCAGCTGCCGCAGCGTCGCGCAACGGCACCGGCTGGACGGTCGTACCGAGCTACAACTTCGGGCCGCTCGACAACGTCCTCGCGGGCGTTTCGGCAGCCTCTTTCAATGATGCCTGGGCCGTGGGAGCGTATTATCCGTCTTCCTCGAACGTGCTGGCGACGCTGGCACACCATTTTGACGGGACCCGCTGGACGGCGTACCCCTTGCCAAATGTCGGCGTCCAGGAGAACGCGCTTTTACGCCGTATCCATGCCCACGACGGGAAAAGCCTGGGCGGTGGGTTATTACGTGAGTGGCAGGTTCGTGCAGCAAACGCTCATCGAGCACTTCGACGGCACGGTCTGGTCGGTTGTTCCGAGCCCGAGCCCTGGTGCGCTCCAGAATATTCTGTTTGGGGTGGGCGCGATCACAGATTCCGATGTGTGGGCCGTGGGTGGCGAGCAAGATGCGAACGGCCTCTGGCACACACTCACGGAGCACTGGGATGGGCCGGCTTGGTCGGTCGTTAGTGCCGTTGACGCAGGATCGAGCGGCAATCAACTCTATGCGGTCAAGGCCCTCGCCACCGACGATGTTTATGCCGTCGGGCAACAGGCTGGCGCCGGATTCCCCAACCAAGCGCTTATCGAACACGGGAACGGAAAAAGCTGGAGCGTTGTCTCCAGCCCCGCCGATGCCTCAGCTTCGGTACTCCCTCTCGGTGTCACGGCGACGTCTTCGACCCTGACCCTGGTGGGCGAGCAAGAGACGGACATGGCGCCTTACACGAGCTATGTGGCTGCCGGAGCGCCGGGTGCCGAATCCATACAGACAACTCCTAACGCGGGCACGGGCGAAAACGACCTGTTTGCCGCTGCGACCGCGGCGGATGGCACGACCTGGGCAGTCGGTTGGGACATCAATACTTCGACGGGCAATCACGATCCGCTCGTCCTGCAAGGTAAGAACGGCATGTGGTCTCTGGTTTCGAGCCCGAGCCTCGGGACGGGGTCGGACACCGGCTTCGCAGCAATTGCAGCTATTCCCGGCGGTGCCATGTGGGCGGTCGGCGAAACGGCGTCCGCGAAAGGCGGGGGCAACTACTCGACGCTCATTGAATATCATCCGTAACTGTTTGCTTGCTGGCTCGTCGTGGCGTAGTGGGGGGCTCGGGCGGGTGACTGCCCGAGCCTTTCTTGTTGGTGGTTTCAGCTTGTCGCGAGGTCGCATAGTTTAGGGCCGCGCCTTCGAGGTGGCCTCCGCGCGCACGCGAGCGCGATGCCGTCGCGGCCGAGCGGCGCCAGCTGCCCTGGGTCAAAGTCGAAAAGAACTACGTTTTCGATTCCACCAGCGGCAAGAAAGCGCTCGCCGATCTGTTCGGCGGCAAAAGCCTCTTCCGGTTCAACCTACCACGCAGGCAAAATACAGCAACTTAGACCCGTATCGAACGACGTCTCCACAATCGTTATGCCTGTTTCACAGGTAGAGATCCCAGGTAGGAATCGCAGGTTGCGCCCGGCTTCGTTCCATGCTGGCGAATCAGTTCTTCTCGTCCAACTCTTCTGAGGCCTTTCCGCGCGGACCATACTCCAGTTGATATGCACCGATTTATTCGCCTATGATCCGCATCGGGAGGTATGGCGATGGCGGGACGGCCCAAGCAATCTCCAGACGCTGCTAGGTCGCGCACGCGCCCAGTCGCAGGAAGGAAACCACTCACTGGCCTGGTAGCGGTCGTAGCTGGCGCGACGCGCGGCGCAGGGCGAGGCATTGCGCGAGCGCTCGGAGAGGCGGGTGCTACGGTTTATTGCACTGGACGAAGTGTGCGTGGTAACCGCTCTCCGTACAATCGGCCTGAAACCGTAGACGAGACAGCCGAGATGATCAGTTCCGTCGGTGGTTCCGCCATCGCGCTTCGCGTCGATCACACCGTGGAAAGAGAAGTGGAGGAGGTCTTCGGACGCGTGGTTCGCGAGCGTGGCCGCCTCGATATACTCGTGAACAGCATCGCCGGTGAAGACCGACTGATGGCGCAGTGGTGCTCATTTTGGAAGACCGATCTCAAGAACGCTGAGACGGCCCTCCGGCAGTCACTCGTCTCCCACATCATCACAGCCAAGCATGCGGCTCCCTATATGATTCGCAACCGCAGCGGTCTCATAGTGGAGGTCACGGAGAACGACGTCCTTAGCGCTGGAGGCAATCCAGTAACTCAGGCGGTGAAGCTGGCCCTCAAAGGATTAGCTCTGAACATGGCGGCGGAATTACGCCCATACGGTGTTTCAGCCGTTGCGATAACGCCCGGTTTTCTGCGATCAGAAACGATGCTGGAGCGGTTCGGCGTTACCGAGGAGACTTGGCGTGAGGGCACAAAGAAAGACAAGAACTTTCTGGAATCAGAATCCCCACTATTTGTCGGACGAGCGGTTGCCGCGCTCGCGGGAGATCCTGCGATATTAGAGCGGTCTGGACAGCTTTTGAGCTCCTGGGAGCTAGGCCGCGAGTATCGATTCACAGACGCCGACGGACGTCGGCCGGACTGGGGTGCAATCAAGATCGATTTCTCGAGGCACCCGGCGGAGTTGCTGCAGCTTCTGAGAACCGGTTCGGAGATCCAGCTTCGATGGTTGAGCCAACTGACGCGGAAGACGAAGCACTTCTTAGGCCAGTTACCACGTTAGGAGCCGTCTACGTACGCGGGCCCGGCTAGTTCGTGATCGAACGCCGTAGTGTCTACCCATCTTTCCGACCGGATCGTCGGCTAACCGGACATCTGCCGCACCATTACCCCCGTTCCCGATAAGCGCGGTAGGCTGCTTTTTGATGCCCGTTCGCGGCGGGTTTCTTACCTCTGAACCGAGATGGAGTCTGAGGACCGAGAGTCCTAGAACTTTTTCGAGAGTTCAAAGCCAAGAAAATTTGTTCTTGAAGCGCAACTCTCTTGGAAAAGCAGGGTTGCCAACGGACAACCGTGGGGATGTCCGTGTGTTCCCATGCGCATTAGGAACTCCCCAGCGGTGGGACGGCTCACTCCGCAGGCCGTTAAAGAGAACTACGAATAGGAGGAAGCCATGAAGCGACTCATCGTTAGTTTAGTAAGTGCCGCAGCGTCACTGGTGTTTGCAGCTCACGTCCGGGCACAGGAACTCCTGGTTCCTGCCGGTACGCTATTGCAATGCACGATGAACGAACCGAAATTCTCCGCGGCTACGGCAGCGGTGGGGGATCCGGTGCTATGCCATCTGAAGAGCTTTCAAGAGTTCGGCCGGACCGTGTTTCCACGGGGGAGCATGCTGGCGGGGCACCTGGAGGCGGACAAGGAGCCCGGGCACTTCTTCGGGAAAGGAGATCTAAAGATTACTTTCGACAGAGTGATCCTCCCGACAGGCGATCTGCCGCTGCCGGCGAAAATCATTGCGGCGAAGGGCTACAAAGTAGACAAACAAGGGGACATCAAGGGCAACGGACATGCTACCCGCGACGCGGTGGAGTGGATGATTCCACCATTGTGGCCATGGAAGGTGGCGATGCTCCCCGCGCGCGGGCCACGTCCCACTTTGAAGGGAGAAGAGCCGATGCAGTTGCGGCTCATGGATGACATAGTGGTTCCGAAGACTCTGGCCGCACGGTTCGACCATTCGGACCGGCCACCCTACGCGTCCTCTTCAACGAGGCCGAGTAGCTTCTCCGACGTGCGGCCGCCGAATGCCATACAACAAGCGGTTGCGGAAGAGAAGTCGAAAGGAACGCTCGTGGCCGCTGCGCTGAATGGAAGAGATACAGGGAACGAACCAGCAGCGCGGGTGACCGTGCTGGCCTTGACGTCAAACCAAGTGCTGGAAGTAACGAAGTTCCGGATTGACGGTGGAGTCGTGAGCTACCGGGCGTTGAGCGGGATGGAAGGCTCAGTGGATGAAGCACAGGTAGACTGGCGCAAGACCACGGAGATGACATCGCAGGTGCGGTCCGCGGATCGGCCAATGATGTCGAGCCAGACAAACTGAACGAGCGGCTATTTGGGATTAAAGAAGCCTGACGACACCGGTGGACATGGGCCACAGGGCGGTGACGGTGTCTCCAGACTGAGGCCTCGATGCCCGAGGCTCTCGCCCAGGAGAGTTAGCGGCTAAGTCTGATATCGAGTCAGACCCCCCCGCGGAGCGGGTGGCTTGATGAGTGGGGCCGCCTCAAAGGCGGTTGACCGAGTAGTTTAGGCGTCGCGCTGAAGCGCGCCTTGGTGCACAACTTTAAGACTGGCCACCGTGGGCATCCGCGTCTTGTTGTTCGCGGATGTACTGGTGGACTTGCTCCAGTTCAAAACCCACCAGAAATGCTCGCCCGTAAAGTTCCGCTCTTTGCCGCACAGACGGGCCATGGCAAGGGCACTCTTCCCCTTGAGGAACCCGATCACCGAGGCCATGGTTCTCACCAAGCCGTGGGGAGGATGTTATGCCGGAACGGTCAAACCTCTTCGAGTCTCACTGGTCGAACCAGTGGCTTACCTAAAGTCTGAGTTACCGGACATCTGGCGTCCAGGCTAGTACGTCATTTGTCCGATAAGCGCGTTCTATCGTTACCTACCCGGTGGTCAATAACCAGCGTCAGCAATACCCATCGGGTTGACGGACTAGGGGACTAGGGGATCTCCGACCCTTAAATCTGGTACGCGATTTATCGCATCTCAATTACATGACTTTTGTTGGCCTTATGATCTTCCGCCGGAGCCCCCATGGGCTCAAGCCCTGCCCACCTAGTACGGAGTTACTTGGCTTGGGAAACCAGGCCGCTCGGTGAATGTGAGTTGCGGGAAGAGCGTATCTGGCGAGACGGGGGACATGGGCAAGTCGTCGCAGCTGTCGTCATTCTGAGTAGAGTGACGGTGGCGCAGGGAACGAATGGTCATAAGTGACAGGTCGAATGCGCCGTAAATGATATTTCCGCGAATGACGTCGCTCTTGTAGAGGAGAACTTGGGTGCGGAGATAGCGCACGAAGCGATTGCGCGGGCGTACGGGGATGAGGGGGGCATTCCGCGGGTACTGCATCACGGGCCTGGCACAACTCTTCAAGTGAACGACGGTAAGGTTGCCATCTGTGTGCATTTCGTCGCCGGTGGAGTTGAGCATGGTCTGCGGCAAGTTGGGGCGAGGGAGCTGGCGCACGGATTCCACACAACCCGTCAGCGCAAGGTCGCGCACGAGCATGTTGATGCCGTCATCGAGGTTGCGGTCGATGTGGTGGATGAACTTGTGATACTTCACGGAAAGAGCCGCGCCAGCTTCACGAGTATAGGCACTCAACCAGGCTTGTTCTCCCTGAACCGTTTTTGACTGGGACCACAAACGAAGATGTTCACGCTTGCCGTAACTATTGAAACTCTTCTGCCAAGCCATGTCCTGCAGCTGGCCGGAGAGCAACTGGCGCGAGACAGGCATGTTGGGATAATTGGAAAACGTCAAAAAGGCCCCGAACTCCTTGAAGAAAGCGTTTTTGGAGTTGGCATCGGCGGTACGCCAGCCTGCGGCCGTAAACGCGTCCTCGACCTGTTCTTGAGAGCCGACGAAAAGCAAGTTAACTACGTCCGAATCTTTACCGCTTCGGGTGGTGGTGCGGTCTGATTGACCTTGCAGAAGCATTTCCACGTCGCCGCGTTCGTGTTCATCCATAGCAAACGAAACGCTGGGTAGCTCCGGCTGATCGCCAACGTAAAGAGGCAGATTCAAGCGAAGGCGCAGGTCAGTGCCCGGTGGCAGGTAAATTTCGGGTTCTGGAAGCACCGTGACGGCGCGATAGACAATCAGACCCGCGTCAGTATACGGATTGAACCTGGGCAGGTGAATCAGGCCGCTGGTGATGCGGCCTTGCGGCGCGTTGGTAGCGCGAATACCGCGGAAAACGCCGTGCTGTAGGAAGCGACCGGATCGATCAGACGAATCCAAAACGATTTGCCAGCGATCACATACTCGCAGCTAGCGAAGGCCGGACTGGAGAACGCGGGAGAGAGGAACAAACAAGCTAACGCGGCAAGGAGGCCGCGGCGGGCAACAAGTCGCATAGCGGAGATGCCGCGAAGCGGGCTAGTCAACCTACCGTGACCCATAGCTACTTTTTATTCTAGTCGACCTATCGTGCCGGATAGCTACTTTTTATTAAGGTCGTCGTCCTTGTAGTACTTCGTACCCTGCAGGGTTAACTGGAGGGCCAGGCCATTCTTGGTGATCTGGTAGACCCATACACCCGGTGCAACCTCAACCGCTCCCGAGTAAGCTGCGCCCGACTTGCCGGCCTTGGCGGCGGCGTCCGTCTGCGCTGAACCTGACCATCCGGAGTCGAGGAATTGCGCAAGGGCTTTATCGTTTTCAAACACAAAGATCACTCGATAGTCCTTCACTCCCACGCCCAAACCGGCGCCAGCGGAAATCATCTTCATGAAGGTCTCTTGCTTGCTCTGGGTGTTGACGGCGATTCCTGAGCCGCGCGCGGTGCTCAAAAGCAACAGGTTCGTCCCCATATTATTGAAAACGGCATATCCTGCCGACTTCTGGACAGCCGTCTGAGCTGTGGCCTCCCTCTTGTACAAGTCCTGCAGGGTTTGGGCTGCCATCTTGCGGGATTTCTCCCTCTTTTTCTCGTTATCATCGCCGCCGTACGCGACTGCGGACAGCAAAGCCACGGCGAGCATACATGCGATCACCTTGAATCTCATAAGAGTCCTCCTCCAAAAAATGCACTCTTCTGCATTACGTCGAAATCACATATAGGGGTAAAGTTCGGTACATTCTAGGTTTGTTGCCGTTACTCAGTAGAGCCACCATCTGTGTTACTCAGTAGAGCCACCATCTGTCAATGCTCTGCAGGTCAGAAATTCTCCACATCAAAGGTACCTGGAGCGATGCAATCCTTCGTCTCAGTATTTCTGATTGATGGATACTCTCAACTGTCAAATTTGCTAGTCTCACGTCGGGTCCAAGTCGATGCGCAAACCGGACAAGCTCGTACTGGGGAGGTGCCCGATAAGCAGGAATTACCGGACAACAATTACTCACAGGGCGGCGGGTAACACCTTGTTGCAGTGAGGCTTAGAAATTGCGCCTTTGGTGTAGCTGGCTCCTATTTGAATCATTTGGCCGTGGCCTCGAGTTGAATGTTGCAGTTAAATTTGACCTAAGCGTCTTAATGTTAAGAAATCTGCACAAATGCCGAAGGGGAACAAAATTTGCGACGAAAATATATTCTGCGACTCGCAAACTTCCGTCCAGCCGCCTAATCCTGCAATTACCGCTCCTCTCCTCTTTGCTTATGAAAGGCGGACCGGTTCCGTCGAAATCTAGAATTTGACCACATGGAACAAAAGCATCAATGGTGAATTTCCTCATGTTTGCTTCCGAG
>WNGG01003590.1_pt1 | contig 17487 bp, 12 predicted proteins | sample 5400661 | NCBI WGS metagenome assembly WNGG01 (sample SAMN13153372, study PRJNA577476) | soil metagenome | isolation source: 100 cm soil or saprolite under Garry oak tree replicate 1 | place: USA:California | collected 2016-06-15 | reverse complement strand
GGGGTTGGCCTCCATGACCACGTCCCCTTCGTCGATCACCTGGCTGAGCTGGAAGGGACCGCTTCCCACGGGGCTCTGGACGAAGGGGTCGTCGCGGGAGAGGAAGTCGGGAGCCTTCAGGGCGAACGTGGGCACCACCTTGAAGGCGAGCCGGCCCAGGGCGTTCACGATGGGCCGCTTCAGGGTGATCTCCAGGGTCTGGGGGTCCAGCTTGCGGACGTCGGCCACGAGCTCGTAGGGCGCCTTCAGAGGGGTGAGGGTTCGGGGGTGGCGAATCACCTCCAGCGTCCCCACCACGTCGTCGGGAGTCACCATCCGGTCGGCCACCCCGGCCTTGGCCTGCCACTTGACGTCGCTTCGGAGCGTGAACGTGTAGACGCGGTTGTCCGGCGAGACGCTCCACTTGGCCGCCAGGTCGGGGACCACCTCGTTCTTGGGGGAAAAGCTCACGAGGCCGTTGAAGAGGAGCTCCGTGAGACGGAGGCCCACCATGTCGTTGGTCGTGATGGGGTCCAGGGTGGCCGGCCGCCCGTACTCGCCGTAGACGAGCTTTCCCCCGTCGGGGAAGCCGTCGGTGCGGTCGGCCGCGATCCCCGGGGCGGAAAGAGCCAGGATCCCGGCCACGACGCCGGCGACGGTTGCGCGCTTCATAGACACCTCCACCTACCCATGCTTCACTGGCTGATGCGGGCCTCGCCGCCGGCCTTTTGCCGCGCGGCATAGATCCCCTGCAGGTTCCACTGGAGCGCCCGCAGCCCGGGGAACGTCTTCGACAGCTCGAAGAGGGTCTCCAGGGCCTGGGGGTACTCGCGATCGCGGTAGCTGGCGGCCGAGAGGGCGATCAGCAGCAGCGGGTCGTTCCACTCCAGCTTGTTCTTGTTCGACTTGTCCCGGTGCTCGGAGAGAGCGGCGACGAGGACCGCCGGATCGTCGCCGCGGCCCAGGCGCACGAGACCCCACCTCCCCACGAGGGCGCCCGGGGGGCGTTCGGACGAGGACGACAGCAAGTCACGGAGCCGTGCCTCGAGCTTCGTGAGAAAAGGCTCGGCCTTCGCGAGGTCCCCGCGCTTGATCTCATCCCAGAGGAGGACCGTGTCCGGCTGGGTCTGGGTGCCCTCCCAAAGGGCCGCCAGCTCCGGGCCGGTGGGAGCACGGGCCTTCCACGCCAAGGGCGCCAGGAGCAGGCGAGCAGACGCTTGCAGCTCCGGGCCCAGGGAGGACGCGGTCGCCCCCTGCAGGAACTTCGCGGATTCCTCGGGGACGCCCAGGCGAAACAGGCTCAGGCCGACGTAGAACGCCGCCAGGCCCTTCTCGGCCCCGGGGGCGCCGGCCGCCAGAGGCATGAGCGACGCCACTGCGCGTTCCCAGCAGATCCGCTCCCAGGCGCTCGTGACGAGGGGATCGTGGAAGCGCAGGAGCTTCCTGGGATCCGACTTGTCCTCGACGTCCGGAAGGTCCAGGTTCAACCCCGCGAGCAGGGCTTCGGCCTCGGCGGCCCGGCCGGCGCGGAAGAGTAGCGCCGCCGTCAGGAGCCTCTCTCTCCGGCCTGCCTTGGGCGGAGCCGCCGGCGGCTCCGCCGCGCCCCCCACGAGCAGCCTGCAGAATCGGCCCTCCGGGGCCGGGTCCTTGAGGGCGGTCGCCGCCTCCTGGACACGCCCCAGGCGATGGACGGCAAGGGCGCGCCGGAGCCGGGCGGCCGCCTTCCATTCCGGAGGAAGGGTGGTCGGGGCGGCGGCGAGGAGCGTCCGATCGGCCTCCGTATTTCGCCCGACCTCGACCTCGTAGAGGCCCTTGAAGAGCGGGATCCACGCCACGCCCCGATTCGCCCGGGCCGCCGCGATCTCCTCCAGGTAGGCTAGGCCCACCTCGGCTCCGAAGCGGTGCGCGGCCCGGTAGAACTCCGCTTCCCGAACGTACGAGCGGCCGATGAGGAAGGTGGCGGTCGGGCGGTCCTTCTCGGGAAGCGAGCCCCACTGCGAGCGCAGGTGGCCCCGCGCCTCCTCCCAGTGGTTCTGCCGGAACAGCTCCTGCGCCCCTTCGAGGCCCGGCTTCACCGCCGCCGGAGCCGCCCGGGGCAAGACCCCCGCGATGAGGAGGAACGAGGCCAGAAATCGCACCCTCAAGGCGTTCTCCCCAGCGGGGCCACGAACACGTCGTCCCAGCTCGCGACCTGGGCCCGGAAAGCCAGCAGCCCGTTACGGGAGCAGGTGAGGTCGTGATTCATCCGGGTCGGGGTCTCGATCCGCACCTCGCCGCGGGTCTCCGTGTCCACGGCGTAGATCGGGTTCCACTCCGCCTTGAGGTTCCGGGCGTAGATCACGACTCGTCCCCACGGGAGCCAGGCCGGACCCATTTCGGGATCCGTGACGACGTTCTGGGCCACCGCGAGCTTGGCCAGGGCCGGACCCTTGGTAGGCCCGGAGCCGTCGGCGGGGACGGCCACGAGCGACCACTCCTTTTCCTCGCCCGTGGGGCTGTAGTTCGAGTAGAAGGCCACCAAGGCCCCGTCCGGGGAGAACGTCGGGCGCAGGTCGTCGTACTTCCAGGTGGTGAGCTGGCGGGGCGTCGCCTGGGGCGTGGACACGTCGATGACGAAGACGTCGTGATTGTCGTTGTCTCCCGACGTGTAGGCCACGAGCCTGGAATCGGGCGACCAGGCCGGGTACAAGTCCACCTTGTCCCCCGCGGTGAGCTGCCGCTCCCCGCCGGTGGTCAGGTCCCGGAGGAAGAGCTTGCCGATGCCCGCCCGCGCCGAGACGTACACCAGCCACCGCCCGTCCGGGGAGACCGCCGGGTGGCCGTCTTCCTTCGATTGCGCGGTCAAGGCGCGCGGAGGCGCTCCCCCGAGCTTTCCTTCGTAGAGCCGATAGACCCCGCTTCCCGCGTTCCCGGTGAACACGAAGCCGCGGGCGTCGGGATAGAACGAGATCTGGGCGTTGTACGAACCGTCGGACCGGGTTCCGCCGAGGAGCGTCTCCTCCGCGGAGGCGGCCGCCCGAGGCGGTTGCGAGGTGATGCGCTCCACCGCCCCCCCCGGCGCCTCGGTGCCCACCACGAAGATCGCCTGGGCGGCTCCGTTTCGCCGCTCGAAGCTCAGGTACCGTCCGTCGGGGGAGAAGCGCGGGTTCGCCTCGTTCTGATCCGGGGTGGCGGTGACGTTCCGGAGGGCGAGCTGCCGCGTGATCATGGCCAAGGTCTTCGAGGGCATGGAGGCGCTGGGCAAGGGAGCCGGGGCCTGGGGGTTCGGCCCCAGCCCGAGTCCGAGCAGGGCCCAGAGGAGCCCCGACTGCTTCACTCCGCCTCCTTGAGCTTCCTCCGGACCTCCTCGTAGTAGTGCTCCGCGCCCGTACGGGCCTGCTTCACTTCGTCGTCGTTCTGGAGCGACGCCGGAAAGAAATCGAAGTACTCCTTCCAGCGCGCCGAGGTCTCCTGCAACAGCCCCTCGTCCCCGCGGAGGTGGTAGAGCTTGTGGGACGCCAGGGCGAGGAAGTACAGGGTGTCGTGGGTGGCCTGGTCGTGCTGGTCCTGGGGGAAGAACCTCTTGTTGCTGCGCGCGATGAGGAGCTGATCGATGGCCTTCTGGTAGCCTTCGGGCGTCCCCTGGAGGTAGTAGGCCCGGCCCAGGTTGAGGAACGTCACCGCGAACCGCTTGTTGACCAGCTCCCGGTTCTCGGGGAGATCCAGGACCTTCTGGAACTCGGGGATGGCCCGCGCCGGGTCCTTCTTCTCGTCCAGGTAGATCCCCGCCAGGCGGTGGTGGGCCGCGGAGTAGTCGGCGTGCCCGGGCTGCACCTGGGAGAGGAGCGTGATGGCCGCGTCGACGTTGCCCTGCTGGAGGAGCGCGTCGCTCTGCCTCAGCACGTCCTTCTGGAGGGCGATCCGGCGGCCGCCCGTGTAGTTCTCCTCGGAGGCCGTGAACTCCATGACCTTGTCGTAGGCGCGCCAATCCTCGCCCGGCAGCTCCAGCTTCACCCGATGGAAGCCCATGAGGACGTCGGTCTCCAGCGGGGTGGTGCCCACGTCCTCGTCGTCCACCAGCACCCGGGCCCCGGAAGGCTCGGAGGCGAGCTTGAGACGCGACAAGGTCTGCGGCAGCAGGATCGTCTTCTGCTCGAGGGCCTGGACCACGTTGATGACCTCCTGATGGGGCTTGATCCCGGCCCGTGAGAAGAGGAACACGTGCTTCTCGCCCGACGCCACGGGGACCCGGATCTCGCCGGTGGCCGAGGTGACCCCGACCCAGACCCCGTCCCGGTACACGTTGACGTCGGCCAAGGGCTTCTCGGAGCCCTCCCGGCCCGCCTTGACCGTGAGGACCGCGGCCCCGCTGAAGGCGGCCTCGACGGCCCGGGGGAGGAGGACGACCTTGTCCCCCATCACCGGCGTCTGGGCCCCCTTCTGAAGCTCGACGCGGGAGAAGTCACGGTCCACCCGGCGCACCACGGCCTTCCCCAACGGCGCCACCTTGGGGGGGACGGCGCCGTCCCAGTGGTAGAGCGCGACCCCGTCCCCCTTTTTCACGCCGCGGTCCTTCCCCGAGCTCAGGCTCGTGACGGCCCGGCCTTCCTCGAAGCCGAGCACGTGGCCTTCGAAGGGAAAGACCTCCAGGACCTTGGAGGCGACGTCCTCGCAGAGGGACTTGATGCGCGCGAACTTGCCCGTCTCGGCGAAGCCGCCGATCGGCTTGCCTTTCGCCCAGGCCACCTTCACCGAGAGAAACAGGCCGCCTTCGGCCCGGCTGGCCAGCACCGAGACCACGGCGTCCGCGGCCTTCTCGGTCGGCACCTTCTCGAAGCAGGCGTGCGAGAAGAGGTGATCCGAGAGCTTGTCGTCGATCTCCGGGAGGGCCGCTTCCACTTCGGCGTCCCCCGGGCTCCCGCTCTTCGCGGGGAGGAGGACGACGCGGTAGACGGGCGCCTCGCGAGGAACCAGCAGGACGACGACCTGACCGGCCCTGCGGGCCGGTGCCTTGGCGGTGGCGGTGGCCGGCAGGAAGCCCTCCTTCTTCACTTCCAGGACTCCCTCCCTCTCGGGAGCCTGGTACTTCAGGGTACCGGCGGCGTCCGTCTTGCCGATGGGCTTCCCGCCGAGCGCCGCCTCGGCGCCCACGACCGGCACCAGCCGCTCCATGGCCTCGTACGCGACCAGGAGCTTCGCGTAGACCGCGCCGATCTTGATGAGCGCGACGGGGAAGGTCTCGCCCGCGTGGAGGGTGGCGGTCTGGTCGAAGGGCTCGAAGTCCTTCAGCCGAACCGACACCTTCGCCGAGCGAGAGAGCTGGGTCCCCAGGTCCACGCTCACGTGGCCGCTGGGATCGAGCTTGGCCGGCTTGCCGTCGATCCGGATGTCGGCGGCCGTGGCCGGGACGTCGCCCGTCTGCAGCTCGATCACGGACGACAGGGCCGTGGGCTCGAGCCGCGCCTCGATGGAATATTCCAGGGTCTCGGGCCGGGCCTGGTCCCACTTGCGCACCACGAGGGACTGCTGCCACGGCTTGAACTGCATCCCGGGGCGATCGAGCTTGGCGGAAACCGTGAACTCCTCTCCCACGTCCTTCTTGAATTGGAAGGAGAGCTTCCCAGAGGCGTCGGTCTGGCCCTGAGCCTTTCCCAGGCCCTCCACGGACACTCCGGGCAGGGGATCGCCCTGGGCCGTGACCGCCTTGAACCGGACGGTGAGAGGAGGCGCCTCCTTCCGGCATCCGGACAGACCGAAGCCCAACGTCGAAACGAGCACGGCCGCACCGGCCACCTGCATCCAATTCTTCATGATGTGCCCCTCCTCTGCTCGACGGATCGAGAACGAATCGAGATCGCCGGCGACGCCCGCCGCAACCCCCCGGGGACCGGACGCCCCGAACTCACAAGGGCGGCTTGATCTTCACCTCGCCGGGGTTGGGGATGTTCTCCTCCTGGCTCTCCTTGACGGACCTGCCCTTGGCTTCCCCGATCTTCTTCAGGGCGAAGGGCGCCTTCTTGGCCCCGTGCTTCTGCAGGACGACCGTCGTCCTCCCGATGACGTAGCCGGGGAGCACCGCCTCCACGGTGTACTTGCCGGGAGGGAGCTCGGCCGACTTGTAGTTGCCCTGGGCGTCGGTCTGGACGGTGGCGATCGAGTCCTCGATCTTGCCTCCCAGGTTGATGAAGTTCAGGGTGACCCCCGTGGCCACGGCACCGGGTATGGGGGCCCCGTTGTCGTCCACGAGGGTGGCCCTTCCCAGGATGCGCGGGGCCGCGCATCCCCCACTTCCCACGAGGATCGCGAGGAGCCCGCCCGCGCCCAGGAGCCTTTGCCTCATTTTCCTTCTCCTCTCTTGACAAGATGATCTCGTTCTCGGCCCGCGGCGGCGACCGGCTCGCCCGCCGCTTCCACGAATCCCGCCTCTCCCGCGGCCGTGGTGACGAGAAAACCGTCTCGGGTGGGGGCCACCGCGGCCAGAGGCCCGCCCAGGTCCGTGGTGTCCAGCAGACGCCCGTCCTGCATGTCGACCTCGTGCGCGCCTCCGGAACGGTCGAGCCACGAGAGAGACCGCCCCCGGATGTCGGCCCCCACCGCGGGGGACGCGACCTTCCACTGAAACCTCGGCTCGCCGGAGACCCAATCGTGGACCCGCAGCTCCCCGGCGCCCAGGATCAGAACGGAGGCGGCCTGGGGAACCAGCTCGAAGCGATCCTCGCTGGAAAGGTGCAGCTTCCAGATCTCCTGACGAGACTCGTCGAACGCCACGAGCGTACCCGCTTCGGACCGTATCACCAACCGGCCCCCGGCGAAACGGACCTCCGCCAGGCGCTCGTCGAAGGTCTTCTGCCAGGCCTCGACCAGGCGGCCGCCGCTCGGTCCCGAATCCTCCTCCCAGGTGACCGAGAACACCTTCCCCTCGCGAGTCGCCGCCACCCAGGAGCGTGCCGACGTCGCCTGGACCGGAAGGAGGTCGCCCCCCACCGGCAGTGGCTCGCCTCCCAGACGCCCCGAGGGCCAAAGGGCGCGCAGGTTCCCCTCGCCGTCGTCGGCGAGCCACGGCATCGTGCTGGATTCCCCGGGCACCACGGGGGCGGGTGGCGCCACCGACCGGAACCGGCCGCGCAGGCTCCACTGGAGCACGCCGTCCACGGGATCGAGGGCGTTGATGCGCCCGCCCGCCACGATCCCCAGGGTGGACTCCCCCGTGATCCTCCCCGCCTCGGCCCCGAGGACCTTCTTCCAGAGCACCCGGCCGGTCGATGGATCGAGCCCGAAGATCTCTTCCCCCGCAACGGCCAGGACGCGTCCCGCCGCCAGGACGGGACCCCGGGAGCACGGTTGTCCGGCCCGATAGCGGGCCAGGGGCCGGAGGGAGGACGCCTCGAAGAGATACGCCCATCCGTCCTCGGAGCCGAAGGCCACCTCGGGTCCGACGAGACGCGCCGGTCCGAATGGGGCCCCGGAGACGTCGAAGGCTTCCCGATCCAGAAGGGCGTGCTTCTCGCCTTCCGAGTATGTCTTCACGCCCTCCAGCATGGCGTCGGCGAACCGACGCCTGAGCTCCTCCACGGCCGCTCTGGGGTAGTCGGCAAGACGCGCTCCTGTGGCGAGGTCCAGAGCCACCAGCACCTTCGAAACCACCAGGATGCTCGGCGCCAGCCCGCCCGGCGGCGGCAGGAGAAGCGTCGCCGCACCTTCGGATGAGCCGGGCTGCACCCAGCGGGGTCGTCCGCCCAGATCATAGGAATGGACGGTACCCTCCGCGGTGACGGCCGCCACAAGTCCAGGGCCCGCAACGGGGGCGCCCGCCAGCTTCCCGGGGAGGGCCACCGACCAGCGGACCTGGCCCGTCAAGGCGTCATAGGCGAGGAGCTGGCCATCCCACGTCCCGCAGAGAGCCAGGCGCGGCCTTTCGCCGAACAGCACCGGCGGGTGGAGGACGAGGCCGGGCAGCCCCACCTTCCACCGGATGCCGCCCGTGGCGGCGTCGATCCGGAAGAGCGTCTTTGCCTTGGTCGCGACGAAGACGTCGCGGCCTTCGACCACCGCAGGGGCGTCGGCCCGACCCGCGATGTCGACCGTCCAGAGCAATTGGCCATCGGCGGCCGACAACGCCACCAGCCGGTTCCGCCAGGTAGCGGCGAAGACGAGATCGCCGCCGTCCCATCCGACGGAGGTGGCGCGCTCCCCGAGCTCCCGCCGCCATCGGAGAGAGGCGTCCCCGCGCGACGAGAAGGCCCAGAGTCCGATCGAGCCCTCCTTGCTCGCGAGGGCCATGCCCCCATCCGTCGCCGCCATTCCGTACGGAGCCGAGGCGTCGGCGGGCAGCCGCTTCCGCTTTCGAAGAGAGCCATCGGGACCCACCGAAAAGACATAGGCGGCGCCCGGGACCGAGATCACGATCGGCCGTCCGCTGGGGCCGGCCGTCCGTGGCGAGGCCACGAGGGACTCTGCTCCCAGATCCACCAGCCATCTGAACTGAAGCGGCCTCGGAGAGCCTTCCTTGGCGCCGAAGAGAAGGAAGGCCAGGCCTATCGCGACGGCGTTGCGGCGCAGAATGTTCACGCAGTGGTCGTCGAGAGTATCAAGAAGCCTTCGGCTCTGCAAGGGACCGTCCCCATCTTTGACTCAAGGAGTCGCGGGGCTCGGGCACTGAGAGCGGTTGGCTCGGCTCAATGCGCTGCCGCCTTCATCTCCTCCCGAACCGCCTCCAGCGCGTTGCGGGTGGCCGCCTCGTCCGCGATCACCCGCGGGTAGTTTCCCTGCTCGTAGGCGAGGATCAGGGCGGCCCCGGTCTGCCGGGCCGATTTGAGTCGGGAGAGCAGGTTGGTGGTCTGGGCCTTGCCGAGGCCGGGGCTGATGTGCCCGTACAGGTCCTCGAGGGAGTTGAGCATCCGGTCCACGTCGCCGGTGATGGCCTGGGCCTGGCGCCGCTGCTGCTCCCGGCGCGCCAACGCCTGGCGCTGGGCAAGGGTCGCCTGTTCGGCAGCGGCGGCCGCGGCGCGGCGCGCCCGGCGGCCCTCGCCCCGCTCGGCCAGGGCCCGGGCCTCCCCCAGGCGGCGGATCGCTTCCTGGACCGCGGGCATCGCGTCGTCCGCCCCGTAGCGGCGGGCGGCGGCCAGTGACCGCTCCGCCCCCGCGATGGCTTCCTGGACCTTGGGGCCGACGACCCCCAGCTCCCGGAGGACGCGGGGGCCGAAGGCGGTGAGAGCGGCGAGGACGAGGGCGAGCACGGCCAGGCGGCGCAGGAACTGGACGAGGAGGGGGCTCATGGCCTTCTCCACTCTAAGGTCCGCCGCTCGGAAGGGTCAAGGACGGTCCGCGTGCTATACTCCGCCGCTCCGATGGCGAACTTCATGGGCGGTAGCGCCCCCGCCATGGCGGCGCAGATCGCGGACGGGTTCATCCTCATCTCCGCCGCGACCCTGAAGGGCTACGGTCCCGGGGACCTCGCGAGCCTCAAGGCCGAGCTGGAGAAGCTCCAGCGGGAGGTCCGCGGCGAGGTTCCCGCCCCGGAGGACGCCCTCGCCAACCAGGCGCGCAACCGCCGGATCACCCGGCTCAACTCTGCGGTGCAGCTGATCCAGCACAAGATGTCGGCCCGGCGCTGAGCGGGCGCGCGCCGCCTTGACCTCCGGCCTCCTCGACCTCCTCGTGCTCGCCGCATACCTCGTGGGGGTCGTCCTCTTCGGCGTCTGGGTCGGCCGCGGCCAGAAGGACGTGGCCGACTACATGGTGGGCAACCGCGACATCCCCTGGTGGGGCCTGCTCTTCTCGATCGTGGCCACCGAGACCAGCACCGTGACCTTCCTGAGCATCCCGGGTTTCGCCTTCGCGCGGGACATGACCTGGCTGCAGCTCGCCCTGGGCTTCGTGCTGGGGCGGCTGGTCGTGGTGGCCCTGCTCCTTCCCCACTACTTCAAAGGCCGCTTCTTCACCGCCTACGAGGTGCTGGACCACCGGTTCGGCGGGCCCACCAAGCGCGCGGCCTCCCTCCTGTTCCTCGTCACGCGGAGTCTGGCGGACGGATTGCGCCTCTTCCTGACCGCGATCGTCCTCCAGGAGGTGGCGCGCATCCCCCTGAACTGGGCGATCGTGATCATCGGGGCTACCACGATCGTCTACACGTTCCTGGGCGGGATGAAGGCGGTGGTCTGGACCGACGTGGCTCAGTTCGTGATCTACATCGCGGGCGCGGCGGTCGCCTTCGGAATCCTGGTGTCCGACATCCCGGGCGGGTGGAGGGAGCTGGTCGCGACCGGCGCCGCACAGGGCAAGTTCCGCGTGCTCGACCTCGGGTGGAACCTCACCCAGCCCTACGTTCTGGCGGCGGGAGTCCTGGGCGGGCTCTTCCTGACCATCGGCTCCCACGGGGCCGACCAGCTCATGGTCCAGCGCTACCTCTGCGCGCGCACCGAGAGGGAAGCCGGTCGGGCCTTGGCCCTCTCCGGCCTCGTGGTGTTCGCCCAGTTCGCCTTCTTCCTGCTGATCGGGGTCGGCCTCTTCTGCTACTACCGGGCCTTCCCCCCCGCCCAGGCCTTCGACCATCCCGACCGCGTCTTCGCCCGGTTCATCGTGGAAAGGATGCCGCCGGGGGTGCTCGGCCTCGTGTTGGGCGCGATCTTCGCGGCCGCCATGTCAACCCTCTCCAGCTCCCTCAACTCCTCGGCCACCGCCGCCGTCCATGACTTCTACCGGCCGCTCCTGCGGCCGGGCGCCTCATCGGGCCACCTCCTGAACGCGACCCGGGCCTTCACGATCGTCTTCGGCCTCGTCCAGATCGCGGTGGGAATTTCCGGTCAGTGGCTCTCCGAAAGCGTGGTGAGCAACGTCCTCACGATCGCCGGCTTCACCACCGGGATCATCCTGGGCGTCTTCTTCCTCGGCATCTTGACGAGACGGGTGGGACAGAAGGCGGCGCTCGCGGGCATGATGCTGGGGCTCACCGGCATGACGGCGGTAGCATTTGCGACCCCCCTGGCCTGGCCGTGGTACGCGATGGCGGGATCGCTGGGGACGCTGGCTCTCGGCCTCCTGGCCAGCCTGGTCTGGCCGCCCGAGCCCGCCCGCGCTCAATAGAGCAGGATCCGCTTCCGGTCCCGCGCGAAGGCTTCGAGCGATGGCCGGTCCACGGCGAGGACCTCTTCGACCGCATCGCCTCGCTCCAGGGCCTCCCGGACACGCCGGGTGCCGAGCAGGGTGTCGAGGCCGGCCCCATCGCGGGTCCACCGAAACTCCGGCTGCCGCCGCAGGGCCTCGAGCAGCGTGAGCCCCAGCGCATAGGGCCGCGCGGCGTGCGCGTCGGTCACCACCACGCGCAGGCCGCGGCAAGGAACCCCCAGGTGCTTCGGTGAGGGGGCCGCGGGTGAAGCCGTAGGCGTAAATGACGTCGGCTCGAGACGGAAGCCGTCCACGCGAACGGTGCGAGCGGTCTCCTCCGGCTTCAGCCAGGGGGCGCCGAAGAGCAGGAACGGCGCGTCCGTTCCCCGCCCTTCCGAGAGGTTCGTGGCTTCGAGCAGGCACACGCCCGGATAGGCAACGGCCGCCTCCGCCGTGCGCAGGTTGGGAGAGGGCGGGATCCAGCGCCGGCCGGTGTCGGCCCATGTCATGGGGCGACGCCAGCGCCGCATGGCCACGACCGTGAGCCGGGCGGGCCTCGGGAGCCCGCCGTTCACGAGCCGCGCCATCTCTCCCAGGGTCAAGCCGTGGACGAGCGGGCCCGGGGCGAGGCTGACCAGGCTCGGCGGCAGGGCGGGATCGCGTGCCGGGCCTTCCAGGCGCTCGCCCCCCAGCGGGTTCGGCCGGTCCAGGACGATCAGCTCGATGCCCGCCTCCGCCGCCGCCTGGAGGCAGAGGATCATCGTGCTGACGTAGGTGTAGAAGCGGACCCCCGCATCCTGGAGGTCCACCACCAGGGCGTCGAGGTCGCGCAGGTCGTTCGGGTCCGGCTTCGTCCTTTCGCCATAGAGGCTCACCACCGGAAGTCCGCTCTCCGGGTCGATCCCGCCCAGGAGCTTCTCCCCCGCCGCCGCCCGCGAGCGCAGGCCGTGCTCGGGGCCGAACAGGCGGCGCACGTCGATCCCGCTCGCCCGCAGGACGTCGATCGCGTGGCGGCCGTCGGCGGTGACCGAGGCCGCGTGGGCCACGAGGCCGACGCGCAGCCCACGCAGTGGTCCGCCCTTCTCGGCCTCGAGCCGCTCCAGCCCCACCTGGACGGAGGAGGCGGCGAGCAGCGGGGCCAGGAGGGCGATCACGCCGGCCTAGCCTAGGGCGTGGCCAGCGCGCCCACCGCCGCGTCGGCCAGGCTCGAGCGCACTTGCCGGATGGCGTTGTTCTCGCGGCTCGGGTGCACGCGGTTCGTCAGCAGGATCACGAACAGCCGGCGCTCGGGGTCCATCCACATGGAGGTCCCGGTGAAGCCCGTGTGGCCGAACGACCGCGCGGAGAACAGCCGGCCCCCCGAGGAATAGCCGGGCGTGCCCGGGGTCGAGCTGCGCGCTCCCGTGTCGTCCACCGCGGTGTCCCAGCCGATGGCGCGGGTGGAGCCCAGGATCGCGGCCCGCCGCGTGAAGCGCTCCAGGGTGCCGCGGGAGACGAGACGGTGGTGCTCGAAGACGCCGCGGTTCAGGAGCATCTGGGCGAAGCGGCTGAGGTCGGGCGCGGTCCCGAAGAGTCCCGCGTGGGGCGCGATCCCGCCCATCGCGTACGCGTTCTCGTCGTGGACCTCGCCCCGCAGGAGATGCCCCCGCCACGGGTCCTCCTCGGTGGGGGCGATCCGCGGGAGGAGGGAGGGCGGGGGCTTGTAGCCGGTATCCCGCATCCCGAGGGGACCGAAGATCCGCTGGAGGGCGATCTCCTCGAGGGGCCGGCCCGCGACCCGCTCCAGGATCTCCCCGAGCAGGAAGACCCCGAGGTCGCTGTAGAGCGACTTCGTCCCCGGCTCGTAGACGAGGTCCAGGGACTGGATCCGCTCGAGGTAGGCCTCCTTCCCCTTGAGCTCCTTGTAGAGGGGGGCCCACCAGTCCATCCCCGACGAGTGGGTGAGGAGCTGGGCCACGGTCACCTGGTCCTTGGCTCCCCCGTGGAACCGCGGGAGGAACTCCGAGACATGCTTCCCGAGGTCGAGCTTGCCCTCGTCCACCAGCATCATGGCCACGGTGGTGGTGACGATCACCTTGGTCAGGCTGGCCAGGTCGTAGATGGTGTCGGTCCGGACCTCGGGCGCGCCGGGGTCGTAGGAGAGCCGGCCGAAGGCCCGGAGCTCGACCAGCGCGCCGTCCTTGCCGATCGCGACCACGCCGCCCGGGAACGCACGGTTTGCCACCGCCTCCTCGAGCAGGCGGTCCACCTCGGCCAGGCCCTCGGGCCGGAAGCCCACCTCTTCCGGCTGCGCGCGGCGCAGGGTCATCTCGCGCCTCGGAATCTCGATCCCATGCCCATACGCATAGAGCCCCGGAAGGGTCACCGGGAGCTTTCCCCGCACCGCATACTCGCCGAAGAGCGCTGCCATGGCCGCCCGCTGGCTCGACTCGGCCCCGCCGTAGGCCGCGAGGTAGACCGGTACCTCGGGGAACTGGCGCAGCAGGTAGGGGCTGCCGAACGAGAGCACGATCAGGGGGCGCCCGGTGGCGGCGAGCGCCTCCAGGAGCCGCGCGTGGCTCGGGGACATGTCGGCGGTTCCCTTCGACCCGGCCACGCGCACGAAACAGGAAGCAAGGACGTGGGTGGCCGCGCGGGCCTTCTCCACGAGCGAGGCGGTCGTCTCCTCGGACACCTCGGGGCCGAGATTCACCGTTTCCGCGGGGACCCGCCGCTCCTCGAGCTCCTCCTCGGGGATTCCCTGGATGAGCGGGTTCCGGGCGTCGCTCGACAGGACGAGGTGCAGCAGGCGCAGCGCCTCCTCGGCCCGGAGCGGCACTACCCCCCCCTCGTTGCGCACGACCGTGATGGAAGCCCGGGCGATGTCCGCCGCGCGCACGAGGTCCTCCGGACGGGCCAGGCTCTTCGCCGCGGCGTCGGAGTCGACCAGCCGGTTCCGGTGCAGGCCCAGGCGCTCCTTGGTCTCGAGGATGCGCAGGACCGAGGCGTCGATCCGCGCCACCGTGAGCTGGCCCTCCTTGACTGCCCGCAGGAGAGACTGGACGGCCACCTCGGGCTCGGGAGGGAGCAGGATCATGTCGGCTCCGGCCCGGACCGCCCTCACCGCCGCCTCTCCGGTCCAGGCCGGCCGCACGCCCGCCATGTCCATCCCATCGGTCACCACCAGCCCTCGGAAGCCGAGCTGGGCGCGCAGGGCGTCGGTGATGGGCTCGCTGAGGGTGGCCGGGGCCTCGGAGGGGTCGAGGGCGGGAGCGGCGATGTGTCCCATCATCACCCAGTCCACCCCGGCCTCGACCGCGCTCCGGAAAGGCTTCAGCTCGACCGCGTCCAGACGCGCGCGGTCCGCGCCCACCTTGGCGAGCTGCAGGTGGCTGTCCACCGCGGTGTCGCCGTGGCCCGGGAAGTGCTTGGCGGTCGTCAGCAGGCCGCCCTCGCGCGCCCCGCGGACGAAGGCGGCCACCAAACGCGACACCAGCTCCGGGTCTTCGCCGAACGACCGGATGTTGATGACCGGGTTCGCGGGGTTGTTGTTGACGTCGGCCACGGGGGCGAAGGCCCAGTGGATGCCGAGGGCGCGGCCCTCGCGCGCGGCCACCTCCCCGCTGAAGCGGGCGGCGTCCTCCGAGCGGGTGGCGCCGATCGCCATCGCGAAGGGCAGGGGCACGACGCCGCGGCGGACCCGGAAGGCGATCCCGCGTTCCATGTCCGCGGCCACGAGCAGCGGCAGGTCGGCCGACCGTTGCAGCTCGTTGAGCAGGCGCGGCAGCGTCCCCGCCTCGGACTCGAAGACGACCACCGTGCCGACCTTGACCTTCTGCACCAGCTCACGGAGGCGGACGGCCGGGGCCGACGAGGGATGGCGCGGCAGGCCGGAGCCCCGGACCCCGATGAGCTGTCCGACCTTCTCCGAAAGGCTCAGCCGAGCGAGGGTGGCCTTCGCCCAGGGGTAGGACGGCGGAGGCGTCGGGGGCTGCGGGGGCGGGTGGGTCGCGGAAGGGGGGTGGCAGGAGAGAGCGGCGAGGGCGAGAAGGCTGAGGCTCCTGGCGAGCCTCTCTTTCATCGACCCCCCAGTCTCACGGCGCTCCGGCGGCGCCGCCTAGGACCGGCGACGCGGCCAGCGCAAGCGGGAAGGCTTCCTGCCGGAGGCGCTTCCAGTCCGGGCCCGCGAGGGACTCGTTCGAGAAGAGGACCACCCCTGAGGCCCCGGATGCCCGGGCGACCTGGATCCTTTCGACGATCCCGGCCAGGGTGAGCCGGTAGGCTCCGATCCCCGCCCAGAGCGCTTGTCCCGCCGGCACGCGGGTCCGGGCCTGCTCGACCTGCGCCCGGAAGATCCGGCTGTCCCCCGTGTAGGCCATCGGGCAGACCGCGTTCAAGAGCGCCGCCTTCATCCAGCCAGGCCAGTCCTGGAACCGATGGTTGAGGGCCTGGGCCTCGTCGGGCACGACCGCCGCCGAGAGCACGATGCCCGGCCGCTCGGCGCGCGCCGCGTCCGTGAGCCGCCGGGCGAGGGCGGTCAAGGTCGCGCGCCGGTACTCGTCCCAGGCCACGGGGTCGCGGGCGGGACCGCCCAGGAGATCGCCCGTCCCTCCCCGCCGGAACTGCTCCAGGGTGGCCCGCGCGTAGTCGTACTCCGCGCTCGGGTAGCGGATGAAGTCGAGGTGGAGGCCGTCGACGGTGTAGTCGCGGACCAGCTCGCGGACGACCGCCTCCAGGTGCTCGGGGACCCCTGGGGCCGAGGGCGACAGGTAGTAACCCTCCGCCTCTCCCACCGCGCGCCCGGCTTGCCCCAGGATGGAGAGCAGGCTCGAGCGCGGGGCGGAAAGGGCCCGGGCGGCCGCCCCGCGCGGCACCATCAGCCAGTCGGGGTGCTCGCGCACGACGTGGTCCGCGGGAAGGGGGAGGCCGAAGTGGGCGGCCAGGAGGACGTTCACCCACGCGTGGACGTGCAGGCTCCGGGCGCGGGCGTGCTCGATCAGCCGAGCCAGGGGGTCGAAGCTCGCGGGCTGCGGCACGAGAAGGGGGCTGCGGCCCACCAGCTTCGACGCGTAGAACGCGTCGCCGCGGCCGCGTACCTGGACGAAGAGGTCGGTGAAGCCTCCCTCGTGCGCCGCCTCCACCACCTGGTCCACGGCGTCCGGCGAGAGGAGGGCGGTTCGCACCACCCACAGTCCGCGCACCTCGGCCGGCGAGGGAGCGGGAGCGGCCAGGGCCGGAGCCGCCGAGAGGGCGAGGAGGGCGCCGAGACCGCGGGAGGACATCCGGCCGATGCTAGCAGCCATGGCCACGCTATGCCACCGGCCGCACGAACACGTCTTCGCCCTCGCGCAGCCCGAGCTGGGCGAAGGCGGCCCGCGGCAGGTGCACGTCGCGGCCCAGACCGGAGCGGAAAGTCACGGGCAGGACCGTGCCCCGCCGCGCCAGGGTCCGCACCTCGATCCGCAGGACCCCCCGGACGAATCGCATCAGGCGCCCCCAGTCCTGGGCGAGGCGCTCGTCCGCCCCCGCCGTGTCCCCCTTGGCGAAGCGCCCCCCCTTCACCTGGGCCCGCAGCGTCTTCTGCGAGTCGACCCTCTCGACGAAGCCCGCCTCGGTCAGCTCGAAGAGCACGCGCAGGACCTGGTTCCGCGGGAGCTGCGACTGCTCCACGACGTCGCGCACGTCCCGCACCCCGTCCAGGAGGCGCAGCACCTTCCACTCGGACGGGCCCAGGCTCAAGCGCGCCTCTTCAGACGCCGGCTGGGAGAACTGGAAGGAGACCCGGTCGTGGGGCACCAGCTCGTTCATCTTATGGAAGGCGGGACCGTCCCGCTCGCCCTCCGGGATCAGGACGTCGACCCCGCGGGCCACGTTCGAGGTCACGGTCTTCTCCTCGGGGACGAAGGTGAGCTGGCCTTCCGTCCAGCCGAAGGCATCGAGGATCGCGTCCTCCCCCTGGAGCCGCCCCGCGGTCGCGTGCACCACCAACCCCTTCTCGAAGCGGATCAGGGTCTGGCGGCCGGAACCGGAGGCGGTGAGCAGGCCGGTCTTCTTCGATTCCGCGAAGAGCCGGAGCACGTCCGCGAGCTTGATCTCGCTGAGGGTGCCGATGAGGGACATGGAGCGACTTAAGCTATCATGACTTGCTCGGGGTGCCGATGATCGCTGCGCTCGTGACGTCCGTTCTCCTCGCGGCTCCTCCCGCCGCCGACAGCCCCGCCGCCCAGGCGGTGGTGCGCCGCGTCGAGGAGCTCCACGGCCGCGCCGGGGACCTCACCGCCCGCTTCGTCCAGGTCTACCGGTCGGGGCTTCTCGGCCGCGAGGTCACGGAGCGCGGGGTGGTGAGCATCAAGCGGCCGGGACGGATGCGCTGGGAGTACAAGGACCCCGAGGCGAAGACCTTCGTCTCCGACGGCCGCCGCTTCTACTTCTACGTCCCCGCCGACC
>WNGG01005123.1_pt1 | contig 17494 bp, 20 predicted proteins | sample 5400661 | NCBI WGS metagenome assembly WNGG01 (sample SAMN13153372, study PRJNA577476) | soil metagenome | isolation source: 100 cm soil or saprolite under Garry oak tree replicate 1 | place: USA:California | collected 2016-06-15 | reverse complement strand
AACAGGAGCAGGCGAACGAGCAGGCCAAAAACTATGAGTCGCTAAGATTCGTTGGCTATGTTCTTGAGATTGGATATGAGACTGCTACCATTATCACATCCGATCCGTTCAAGCTTGCTGTTGGCGGGGTCCCGCGCAATTCCGTGCTCATTATGGTGCCGTCGAGCCTTGAAAAGCTTCCCTGGCATTTTACCTTACTGCGCGTCTTGGAATCTGCGCCAACTCCCTTATCAAAAGAAGTCCAGCAGACCTACTTCGAGCTGCAAAAAAAGTCCATGCCTGAGCTGGATATTTTTACACAGAGTGAACTGCAATGGGGAGCCCTCAACACGGAAGTGCTTGGCATGTTCTACCCACATCCTGAAAAACTCGATACCGTCGAGTTTTCTGGCGACTTGAACAACTTTGTCAGCGCGCATAAATATCGTGTGTATGCTCCTGATGACGCCCTTTTGGATCTGATTGTGAACTCAATGGTTCCTCTTGAGAATCGTAGGGACATAGGATATCTACGTCTTACTGAATGTCGTCTCCCACTGCCAAATAAGCCCCTCCCCAAAGTGAAAGTCTTCCTTTCTACAACGGATTTTCAGGGGACACGGACAGCCATGTTCGGCAAGACCCGCCTAGGGAAGAGCAACGTTGTCAAACTGTTGGCTCAAAGCTTGATCGAAACGACTGCTGAGACAAAAAATGTGGGCCAGTTGATCTTCGATATTGACGGAGAGTATGCAAACGATAACCCTCAGCATGGAAATCGCTCCCTCAAAAGCGGATATCCAAAGAGATGCTTTGTCTATGCAGTCACCCCGAAGGCAGCAACCGAATCTAAGCCGCTCAAGCTAAACTTTTATGAACAGCCCGACAGTGCACTTCTCATCCTCCGCAGCCTCTTGCAGGGAGATAAGAGAGAATCGATTTATATCCAAAGCTTTGCCAGCGTCAATCTACCCTCTTTGGAGGATGTAAACAGGCTAGACCGCACTGATGGCGGTTTTACCAGGGCACTGAGAAAGCTTCAGATCTTTTGGGCCATTCTGCATGAGGCTGGATATCCTGTCAACGAGCGGCGTCTCTTCCAGCTTGCCCCCCAGGGTACTCATACGAGCGCGAGTAAATTCGATCCTGGTTTCGCCGATAAGCTACGGACACTCGCTCACAACCTGCCCGCAGAATCCGCGCTCCCAGAAATTCAGAGCCTTGACGCATTGGTAATGGAGCTGAAAACTATCAACGAATTTCGCAGAAATAATCGGGGCAATAATAAGGCGCTGCAAACAAGCTCAGGTAACCAAGTTTTCGAGCCAGACGATATCACCCTATTAGACTTCCTAGACCCGGTATCGGGGTCAGGACCCTCAGTGATCAAAAAATACACACACTATCATGCAAGCAACGCAGGGGACTTTGTTGAGGAAATCCTCAAGCTTCTTGACGCTGGAGAGACAGTCATCCTCGATCTGGGAAACGCCGATCCAGAGATAATGACCTACTTCTCCAAACATCTCTCGACGGCGGTCTTCCGGCATCAGGTCGAAAAGTTTAGCAACAGTAGGCTTGGAGAACACTATATCCAGGTGTACTTTGAAGAAGCACATAACCTTTTCCCCTACCAAGAAGACCCGACAACCATTTATAACCGATTTGCGAAACAAGGCGCGAAATTTCATATCGGGATGGTGTATTCGACACAGTCACCGACAACCATCAGCCGAGATTTACTTGCGCAAACCGAGAATTTCTTTATTGCCCACCTGTCGTCACAGGATGAGGTGAATGCTTTAGCCAAGGTAAATACTGCTTACGAGAGTCTCAAGGACGATATCTTGCGGGCGAAGACCCCTGGATACGTAAGAATGTTAACGCGCTCACACCGCTTTGTGGTCTCTGTACAGGCGGATGAGTTTACCCCACCAACATAATTCAGAAAAGGATGCCTATATGCCATACGATGCAGGGAAACGTTTGCCAGGGGAACGCGCAAGCCGCTTGGGGCATCTAGAAGTGCTCAAGAGCAACTTGGTAAACAAGCTGTGTACAAGTTTCGAGTGCCCTGCCGATTCTGCCCCTTCTCCAGCTCTAGACTGGGAGGCGTTTCCATGTGAAGGAGAACCATTACCCATCGTGTTCGGTATCGATGGTTCCTTGCAAGTCATCCATGCCGACACGCCTCCGCAGAGAGACCTGGCTTTCGTGAAAACGGCGCTTCTAAGAATTGATCAGTTCGCACTCTCTCGAATAGATAAAGATACTCCTCATCCGTTTGCGCTCCGCGATGTCCTTTCACAGTCTGCGTTGTATCACTCTACCGTTTTTCCTCTGAGAAATGTCAGTATACCAGGGATGAACACCTACGACGCGATTCGTCAAATCATTTTTGAGTCCCTCAAAGACAGCTCTCTCGAGGGAGAGCCCTTAGAGACGCTAAAATGGTTGGTCTATGAGAAATGGGATGAGCGGCGAAAGGCCCTCCCTCCCTTCCAATGTCCTCATTGTGAACAAGATGTAGCAACGCTCCCCTATGATGCCGATGAGGGCATCTGCCCCAATTCCAGTTGTAGGGGAAAGCTGTTCGTGACAGATATGCTTGGGTTCCATCAGGAAATGACCATCGACTCTGCGCCTGATTCTATAGCAACAGCATATATGAATGTTCATGAGACTTTGCTTCTTTTCACGGGCATTCGTTTCTTCTGGGAGGGTCAGAGACAGTTATTAGCAACCTGCCTGTTTGTGAAGGATGGGCCTCTTTCAATACGTGCTCAATATTCAAAGCTTGTAGATCCTATTCGGCGTTTTCTTGTCTTCGCAAAAGGGCAGGGACACATGGTACATATTCTTGGTCAGGAGAAGACAGGAAAATTTGTGGATCATTTGCAGTTGGTGGGTAGGCAGGCACCTGTGAGATCCCTCTTTATTCCCAGCACAGTCTACGTGAGGGAACAGATCCAACATAGAACTTCTGGCGGGGATCCTTATGGTATGTACACGAACTACGGGGCGAAAGTCTTTGTAAAAATGAATGTCTACCATCGGATGGTTCTGATTATTCCGACAGGAGCTTATAATAGAGAACCTACTTTGGCAGATCTCATTGGTGCAGACAGGATACTTGCAACACTTCCACAAATTCTAAGCAACCGTTATGAAGGTGCTTTACTTCCTATCGAGCTTGCTCACGGAGTGGCATCGCTCTCAACATATCCATCCGCTCCGATTCTCAAAATTTTTGCGGAGCAGGCAGTGAAAAGTGTATCGAAGCGATAAGTGTAAATCCCAACATTCTGCGGGGATGGAGATTGCATGCCATGCCTGATTCTGCATAATAGCGGCATAACATCGTCATAACAAGAGCAACCAGTCCCATAGAGGACCAATGCAGGAAGAGGATATCAGGAAGCGTGGTTGGCGGCTTCAACTTCTGATTATTTTATCTATTTATCACTACATCTTGGTTTGTATGCGTGTTTCTTCGTTATCAGAAAGGCTGGACATTTTCCACCTACGGCCTTTCCCTCCAGGCAGCAGCATGCATTGACGCTGAACAGGGAACCTTGTTCGACGAGATAGCTTGTGATTGCTGGCCAGCCGTCACAGGTTGCGCCGGCAGCCGCGTTTGTGACACCAGATCCACTGTCACGTACTGCGCCGCGGCCAGCCTCGGTGACGCCGGTGCTGCTGTCACACCATCAGTCGCCATAATAACGCTGGTGGTAGGGCATGTCGTTTGGCGGCGGATACTTCCCTACGCGAGTAGCAATAGCCTGCATGACGCGGAGTGTATTCAGCGCATCGCCGATCGCCCGGTGATATCCGCCCTCTTCAATCCCCAGTTCGGTGCAGGCCCATTCGAGCGGCTGATAGCGATAGTCGTTTTTGCCGTTGCTCCACTCCCCGTACCACCTGGCGTGGAGTTTCATGGCGCAGCGCCAGCGGGTTTTGTCGCTGATCGCCGCCGGGACAGGGAGCTGGAAGCGTTTCGCTGTCAGCAGGAGCGCCTGGCGGTCAAAGTCAGCGTTCCAGCTGTACACAGGAACATCCGTCGAGGTGAGCAACTGCACCAGGCTCGGCCAGACCTGTGCGAACGTTGGCGCGCTGGCGAGCTGGGCATCGGTGATGCCGGAGACTTCAGAGGCCTCGCTTGGCATGGCGATATCCGGCTTGCAGAGCGACTGATAGAGCACCTGGCCGTCCTGGTTCACTACGGCGACTTCGACGACCTGGAAGCCTCGGTGCTCCGGCTTCCCTGTCGTTTCCGTATCCAGCAGCAAGAAAGGCGTCCGTTGTTCAAAGAGCGCCTGCAGTTGCGCTTCTATCTGAAGCCTCGCATCGATCCAGCGAAAATAGATGCGACAGGAAATGCAGTAACGATGCTTCTCGCCATTGCGGAGTGTATCATAGATTCGGTAATCGCTGTGTTTCTGGAGCCCACGCGCAGGATCTTCACAGCCGCAGCGCTCGCAGGTATGCTTTTTGGCGAGTGCGGCCCGTGCTTTGACGAGCGCGGTCAGTTGCTGGTCCGTTGCTTTTCGATGTAGCATACCGTTCTTTCCCCTTTCCTCTGAGGGCTCCGATCTTTAGAGACGCTTTCGCATCCGCTTCACACCCGGCTGCGGATGTTCAGGCTTCGGTTTTCATCGCCCAGCCGAGTCATGCTTATTGCTCGCTCTCTTCAGTGGGCTGATCAAAAAGACTCGGTTGGTCTTTATGTTTGAGGCGAAATTGCTCTTCCTGCTCAAGTTGCTTGATGCTTTTCTGTGGAGTAGGCAATTGCTCTGGCGGTGTTCCCCCCAGCTCGTTGATGATAAACTCTCGGACCTTGCGCCCCACCGTGAAGTGCGTGGCGTTCGCTCGCTCTTTCCCCTTGATGTTCCCACGTTTCATCGCGGCATCCGTTTGTGTCGCGCGGAAGATGTTAGCACCAAGCTCTTCAGACTCCATCCAATTGGAAATCTCTTCACCAGGTGCGAGTTGCTTCAAGGCATGGATGTCGTTCTCTACGAGTCCTCCATAGAGTCCCTGGTAACCGGAGTTTGCAAAATCAGCATGTTCCTGCGTCGTCCTGACCCCAGCCTCATGAGCGGTCTGGGCCAGCCTTCGATTATAGAGGCTGAGCTGGGCGCGGTAGATCAAGCGCTTTTCATCTTCTGACAGTTGGGCAAAGGTATCAGCGTCGGCCAGCTCCTGTCGGCGAGTTTGTTGAGCGAAATAGTCTTTTGCGAGACCCACGATCGGTTTGGCAGAATCCGAGCTGAGGACGATCATATAACAGGCATAGCGTGTCAATTCAACGTCTCGAATATCCGCCGCGCCGCCCCTGGCACCAACCTTGCGTTGTTTCGTCGTCTCGTGAAATTCTTGTGCCACTGGATGACCGTTAAACTCACATGCAATTTTGGCCTTGGCAATCACCTTCTCAAAGTTGTCCCAGTGACTATATCCCAGGAGTTTGAAAAGCTCTCTGGCCCTCCAGAACTCACGATTACCGTCCTCATGACGGATCGCATCGAAGGGGGAACTCACAAAATTCGGTTGATCATCCATGCCTCATATCCTTTCATTTTTTTGTATCTTCCCGATATCGGGAAGATATGCCAATCCGCTTTACAAGCCACTTCACAGACTTGGGAGTACTGTACTCCCAGGTGATTTGTCGCTCTTGCCTCACCGCTTCCAGCGGCTTTTGTTGCCGTGTGAAAAGAGCGCAGTCACCAGGCCGAGGACGACCTGGTCCCGTGGGACCAGTGCTTTCCCAAGCAGCGATTGTGGAGCAATCGTGAGATGCTCCATCGTGGCCCGTGTAAGCACATGGATCATGGCATCGCCCTGGAGGGCTTCGCTAAAATGATCCACCAGCTCATACATCTGGGCCTGCTGCTGCTCATCGAGCATCTCCCACTCCAAATGGGAGATCTCGGCCAGTGCGGCTTTCGCCAGTCTCTCTTTCAACGTCTGATTCATCGTTCTCTCTTCCTGTCACCGCATCCTGCCAAAACACATGCGCCTGGCCACGGCGACTGTCACACAAGCCGCGGCTCTCACCGCGACAAGGGGGCGAAGCCCGGTTTTTACCATCATGCAAAGGACTCCCGAACCTCGTGTTGCCTACTCATATGCTGACTGCTCGCGAGCGAGCGACCTGGTGTACCAGTCGCCGGTCATACCCTTTGCCAGCTCCTGGAAGAACTGCTGCCGATCAAGTTGTGCCTGCAAGTCGGCCAGGCGGAAGGTCAAATACTTGCCGCGCCGCCTGGTCTCGATGCCACTCCCCTTCACCATGTGATACAGCCTGTCATAGCCAGGAGCTGCGCGCCAACCCTTGATTGCTTCGGAGATCGTGACCCACTCGGTGTTCGTCTCATTCTGCACTGTCTTGCTCTTTCCTTTGCGCCCGCGCTGTTTCCAGCCGTCCCTGTTGTGCCTCTAACCAGAGCCGTGCTTGCTGGAGAAAACCGTCCAGCTCTTCTTCAAGCTCTGCCTTGATGGTATACGCGGCCTGCAATCGCTGTTCTAACTGTGCCTGAGCCTCGGGAGTCTGGAGCTGATACAGCCCCCTGCTCGTGGCGCGGACTGCGCGATGGTAGCCGCGGAGCTGTTGGATGAGCTGATCAAGCTCTTTCTCCCCCATCAAGATGGCTCCTCTGACCGGTCTTGGGCCATCCCCTTGAGCTTGTCGATGATGGCCTTGATCTCATCTTGGTAGCCGCCAAAATATTTGGGAATAAAGCCCACCATCTGTTCTCCCAGCGCCGGGTCGAGCTGATGCACGCCCAGCATGACGCGCATCGTCTCTTGTCCGAGTTCCTGATCCAGGCGAATCAGGCGCTGCAGCGCGATCTGTGCCATGCGCGGCGTGAGATGCTCCGGGGGCGCTGGGAGCACGAACAGGTTCAGGCTCTCGTTGACTAGGCGCGCAAATTCGCGTTCTTCCGGAGTCAGGTCCTCATCATCGTCATCATGGGTGCTCATGGAAACCTCCTTCTAATGAGCGGCATGCAGATGTGGCACGCTCTGCCAGCGACAGACGAGGCACACATGATAGCTGCCACCAAAATCAGAGCGTACTTTGACGCTGTCCCTGCCACAGATTGCACGCTCGCAGAGGTAGCAGCGCAGTCGTGCGGAAGCGGCGCAGGCTTTACCCGCCGGTTTAGCTGTGCAGCGAATGGCCGCCAGCAAAAGCGTTGCTTCCTGCCGGACCGCTTCGACCGGATAGTGCTCAGCGATCCAACGAAGCTTGCTTCGATCGTCGTCGTTGCGCGGCGGCTGCAAGGTGTAGCGCTCTCCCCTCAGTTTCACCACGGTCATGCGATGTCCTCCCTCTGCGCCCTTGTGATGGCGACCGGTCGCATACTCAGACCCCCACTCAGCCCCTGCGGATAGATGCTGCCCTTGCCGACGTGCTCGTTCCAGCAGTACCGCATGTCGCCCTTCACAACGTTGCGGGTATCATCGATATCGGTGTCATCCAGGAGCGGCAACACTTTTGCTTTTACCAGCTCCGGATCATACCAGCGCCGTTCTCTTCCTAATGACACCCCTCCAACCAGGTAATCAAGATAGTCGATCCAATAATGGTGCGGAAGGCTCATCTGCCAGTCCTGTGCGATGAGCCGATCAAGGAGCACGAGAAAGGGCGCGAAGACTTCCTGGATCTCCTCCTCCTGGCAGAGACATTGCTCGACCTCGCCGTAGTTGCTGATGACTCGTCCGGAGATACGGCTCGCCTGCTCCTCGACGCTCCAGGACCATTTCCTGTCCTGCTGAAAGCTTCGGGTCACGGTGACGAGATACTCGCCACCACAGGCGCGGCAGGTGTGGTGATCCTGGAGAACCTCGACAAACGGCTCCAAGGGATCATGCTGCTCTCTCGGCTGTGGTGTGGCCACATCCGGGTACAGCTCGTGGTAGCGGGCAAAGGTGCGCTCGTAATACCCCATCCCCCAGGCAGTGATGCTCACGCCCTTGCGTTCTTTAATGAGCGGGTATTCGACCCCGTGAATCTGGTAATCTCTGAGGCGCAGCCACGTATTCCACCCGATCCGCCCATAGCCAAGCCCTTCTTGGCGCACGCCGTGTTCTTCAGCCTCGTATGCTTTCGCGAGGGCGCGCCAGTGCCATTCCTGAAGTGTCCCCACAACCTGTTTGCCCGAGGGGACGCTCAGGGCTTTGCGCACCAGGGCGCGGCCTGCTTTGGTGATCTGGATTGCCGGAATGGGTTCATTGGTCAGGATTCTCCGGCCGTTATAGGTGTCGATGTCGTATCTCACTTCAATCAGCCCGCGCCGCTCGAGCGCTTCCAGGGTAGAGCCGGTCCCTTCGGAGATCTGTTTTGTCAGTGCGAGATGCCGCTTGACCGGCAAATCATGCCCGTCGAGGTTGACATAGAGCATCCAGCGCCACGCTGAAGCTTCCCGTGATCGTCCGCCACGGCTCCAGCGTGAGCGTTCCGCTGCCTCAACTTCCTGATCCGCCTGGTAGATAGCCTGCATATAGTCCTGCTGCCGCGAATTGAGGGACTGCCATGTGACTTGTGGGGGCCTTGAATCCATGTCTTGTCCCACCATCCTGCTCCTCTCGGCTCTGACAATGTTCTCTGAACTACCAGATAGCTCAGGAAATGCACTGGTGTTTCCTAGTCGTCCTCGACGACCTGGTAGCCCAGCGCAGCGATCCGCTGCGTTGCCTCCGCAACGTCCTGATGGCGCACCGTGATGTACCACCACCGGTCTGTGTCCGCTGTACTCTCGCCTGCCTGTTCGATGCCAGCAATGAGATCGGCGAGGGCTGCGTAGATTCGAGGCAGTGCTTCAATCGGCAGCACCTGGTCATTGCCGTCTAGCTCCAGATCAACGAGTGGCTGAAAGTCGTGTTCAGCAGGGTTGCACATCTGGAGAACGGCGAGGAACTCTGCTTGTGTCACCCAAGTCGTGCGCAGAAGATTGACGCGAATGATCGCTTCTTGCACCCAGGCCGGGATCGCGTAGGGGTACGTCATCGATTGTGGTTCAACCCAGGGCTCATCGTTGTCCCAGATCTCGCGATGCGCACGCTGGTTATCAATGTCCCACAGCTCGTACCCTGCATGGGGCGGATCGACCTCATTGAGGTAGCAGCGGAAAGGGTGCGCATAGGTATTCATCGCCCCGCCGAGCTGGCTGTGCCAGGTGGTCGCGCCAAGCGCATTGGTGATTCCCTCGTTCTCGATCTGCTCTCTGAGTGGGGTCTGGCTGAGCAGAAAGGGCGCAAGCGTCGTCTTGCTGGCCCAGTCCCACACCTTTTGCCTTTCGAGCAGTTCGAGCAGATCATAAATTTCGTTCATCGATCATTCCTCCGTAGGCCTATTCGTCTTCTGTCTGTTCAGCATCAATAATCCGCGTGGCGCGATAGCCGCTTTGTATCCAGTCGGGCATCGTCTCCTCCCCTAAGCTGAGATGGGTCGCGCGATAGAGCGCGTAGCGACGTTGGTAGAGGAACTCAAGCAGATCATACTGGGCGTGCGGGGACAGCTTGACGCTACCGTATTCGTCTTGGTTGAGCCACAAGACGCCCATCCGTGAGGCACCCTCGATCCCACCCTCCAGTTCAAGGTAGGCGTCTTCCAGCCGAGTCTCTTCGATCATCACACTACTCCTTTGGGGCAAGAATGTGGCCAGCTCTATAGGACAGATCGACCCGCTTGACCGCCAGACCAGGATTGGCAGCTTCGAGCCTGGCGACGGCTGCATCGTAATCGCCCCTGCTTTGCTGATTATCTGCAAGCCACACGCGGAATGAGTCCTTCTGCTCATACAGGCGATCCAGTTCGCGTAGCGCCTGCGCCTGCTCTTGTGAGGTCATGGCCGATTACTCCCCTAATGTTTTCCCTCGCTCGCGGCGCGCTTTGCCATTTTGATACGCTCCAGGTCGGCAAGAGCAATATAGGCCTTGCGATCTAAGGGAAATTTCGTCGGCTTAATCTGAAACTGCTCCAGATAGTAGTACACTGTACTCCGGTTGACATGCAGTTCACGAGCTGCATCATCCATCGAAATGTACTGCGGTGTGGCCTGTGGCATAGCATCGTGTTCGTTCATCCGTGCTTCCTCTGCAGGTAAATTCGTCGTCAAAGATGTCCCCCTTTCAGCGGTGACGTTCTAAGCATACCACAGCCCTAAACAATCCTACCACATTTATACCCAAACTTTCAACACATGTCAACACCTATTGTATATTCATAGCAAAAATGTTGACATGTGTTGAAAGTTTGGATACACTAAGAGCAATGAGATATGGATGACCGCTAAACCGGATGACTAAGATTCTCTGAACGCTGGAGAGCGGAGTGACTGGAGAGAAACAATGTACCAAACTACCATGCAAGATATCCCAACGGAATGTCCGAATCGGAGCTGTCGCGCTCCAATCAATCAAAATCGGCGGCAGTGGGACCGCGTGCAAACGACGTGTGGCCGCGACGCTTGCCGCAAATACCTCAGTCGCAAAAACCTGGCAGAGCGCAAGCAGGCAGAGCGAGAAGCCGCCCGCAACCGCGTGCGCCACTATTGTGCCGAGCGGCTCGCACCTGAGCAGGGCGCGAGCATTCTGGCGGTCATGAACACACTTATGGCGACCGACCAAGAACACGGCCACGAGCAGGCAGAGCAGATTATTCAGGTCATCGAGACCGTGCGCTGTCAGCATGATAAGATCGGTGTGTTGATCGAGAACACCAGAGCCGCCAGAGAGCGAGCCGACAGGGCTGAGCGATATAACGAGCAGCTTGAAGCCCTTTACAAGCAACGCATCCAGGAACTTCAGGGAGAGGTCCAGGTCTATCAGAGCCTTGAAAGCGCCGTCTATGGCATTGCCCAACGGCAGCCGGAATGAACGTGACGTCCTCGCCCTCGTCACAAAATGCATCAGGCCGACGAGAGTAGCTGCAGGCCTGCAGCCACATATGACGTTTATCCCTCTCCTTAGCGTGACACTATTGGTAACATCACGTTCGCGCTGTCGGCGCGCTGGTATGACAACTGTTTGCTAGTCCCAGGAAGTCACACAGCGAAGACAATTTTGTCTTCGCGAAAGCAAAAAATTTGACAGCGAAGGCAGAGCTGTGAATAATAACGAGTAAATACTCTTTCTTAACCCCAGAAAGGAGAGCGCAATCAGCATGAAAGTAATCCAGGTGAAGTCGAAAAAGGGGGGCGTGGGCAAATCGTTGTATGCGCGCGAGATCGCACTGATCTTGGCGGCCATCGGTTGCTCCGTTCTTCTGCTCGACGGGTCCGAACAAGCCAACGACGATATTTTAGAGAACGAGGGGCGAGAATATCCTCACACCCTCAAAGAGTGCTTGATCAACGGTGTTTCTCTTAGCGAGGCCGCGCGCCAGGTCAGAAAACGCCTCTGGCTCGTTGTGGGAACTCGCGATCACGAAGACGTGAATGATTATATCCGCAAGCAGCGCTATCCCAACATCTTTAAGGACATGGTTGAAGAACTCCGCGCGACACTCGTTCCCGCGCCTACGTTTGAAGAGCGCTTCGTCTGGTGGAACAGCGAGCGCGTGCCTTTTAGTATTTTCCACTCAGAGCTAACGTCCGCCGAAGAGTTCGTCGCACCGCCGGCATCGCTTGATTATTTGCTGATCGACAGCGATGCCAGCACCGAAGACGATTTGACCTTTGCCTTGTGGGAAGCCGTCGATGGGATACTGATCCCTTATGAATTGACCGAACTTGACTGGCAAAGTTACCACCAGTTCAAACAGGATCTTGAGAAGCGTTACCGTCGGCGCCCCCGGCAGGAACCACCGCTTATCGGGATTCTCCCTAACAAAGTGCTACACACGAAAGACAACCCAACGCCGATGGTCTACCTTAAAACCCTCTTCCGTGACGCCGAAGAGCGTGTGTATCGCCCAACCCACTGGAGCAAAGTATTTGGCGAATGCCTGAACTTGCACATCGGGAGCCTGGAGCACCCGAGCGCCGCAACAGATCGCGCCATCCGAGAAATGTGTGCCATCGCTCTTGAGTTTATTGGCTACGAAGGAGAACTCGCCGGCCTAAAGATCTGCGAGAAGTGCAGCGAGCAGGTCAACCTGGCCATGCGGGAACAAGAGGAGCGCGTATCATGACTACTCGCGAAGACCCTTTCAAAAAGCGCAAGGTGCCAGTAGCCGATCCCGCGCTGACACTTCAGCAACATGGAGTGCATGGTGATCGCCACGACAGGATGCAGGCCTCGCTGCCATCACGTCGGCTCATCACCGTGCCTATCGAGAAAATCAGGCCAGGGCGGTATCAAAAACGCGAATCTGTCGATCCAGAGAAATACCAGCAACTCAAAGACCAGATCGCCGATCTCGGCTTTAACTTCGTCGCCGTACTCTTCGTCGATCCCGATGATGATGCCTTTTACAACCCGGCCATGGGCGGCCATCTCCGCATCCAGGCCGCGAGCGAACTCGGCATAACCGAGGTGCTCGCCGTTATCCGAGAATACGATCGCGTGGCCTTAGCTAAGGGCACCTACATGGAGAACCAGGGGCGCCAGCCGCTCACGCTCGTAGAAGAGGGCCTTATTTTCCAGGAGTGCCAGGATGATCTGGGATGGACGCAGGAGGAGATCGCAAAAAACCTCATTGTACCCGGCGGCAGAAGTCACGTCGCGCTCTGCATGCTCACGGTCACAGCAGCCCCGGATCTGCGCGAGATGCTACGGAAAGATCCCAAGCGCGGCCAGCGGGCGTTCTACTACTTCCGCCAGCTCGACGAACTGGGACAGGAAAGAGCCATGGAACTCCGCGCGCCACACATAGCGGACTTCTTGATCGGCAAGATTTCGACTGACGAAGTGCGCCTGATTATGAAGCAAATTCTGGACAAGGAGCATGGTCAAACCGAAGAACCGGTGTCACTCGACCAGGCCAGAAGAGAGCATAAGATTACCTCGACCCTGGCCAGCTTCCAACGCTTCGAGAAAGAGATCGGCGCAGCTCCGGTCAGCTCAACTGAGCGGGAGACGCTGGAAACCCTCAAGACAAAGATCGAGGAGATGCTGGCCCGAAAATAATTGTCTTCGCGAAGACAAAATCGAGGAGCTTCCAGCAATTAGGAATAACTTTGTCTTCGCGAAGACAATCATGCGAGTAGGAGAACACTTGGGGAGAGTGTCTCATATTATCTCTAAACCATTCTTGTGTTTGCTTGCCCCATTATAGCACCAAATTGTAAATTTCAGAGAATATTCTAAATTACACGCCGGGCCACATCGTACGCTAACTGCTGCCAGAAGTAGCAGCGCGGCCCTCTAGATAAGTTGTGTACAAGCGTCACCAACACGGTCAGTTGCTTTGCTTGGAGTTGGACCGGTTCACAAAACGCCTTTCGCTTCCAAGTAGTCCAGGGCCTCTCCAATGGTCGTGATGTCTTATTGTCCGTGTTGCTGCAAGTAACGCTCTAATGCTGGCAGTTCATCAGGATGTGCTGGACGAAATCCCCCCTGATCATTGATGAAGATCATCTGCGTATCTTGAAAATGTACAATCATGTCGGGCAAATGATTCTCCTGCACATCGACAAAGCTCACCGTCACTGGCACGAGGTCCTCCCCGGACCCATACAACTGGGGCCCGAGATAGATGCGTGCTTTCGAGACATCCCCGCCTGGGAACTCAATAATTTCAATATGTCCACGAAGATTGATGGCAATAAAGTGACTGGGAGTGGCTGGTGAATCGTTGTGACCCACTACTGCATCGATCTGAAACGTTCGAGGACGGCTGTAGTGCAGGTCATCCCACGTTCTATTCCACCAGCTCACGACCATAGTCAAGAGCGTCCAGAGGAGCAACATAGCCACCATTCCGATTCCGAGGTACAGCAGCGGATGACCACCCGGCCGTATCTTCCTTTTGAGCGCCCCTCCAGAGGGACGAGGTTTGACAGCTCTGTGGTCAGGCTGATCTTCCTTCGTTTGCTTTGGACGTAGGCGAGAGGCACGCTGGGCGATCGGGATGATATCATCGGTCATGGAAGAACGCTGGCCAGCAGGGTCGACCTTCTCTCCAATGGGACGATGGCGTAAGGCGCTGCGCGCAGTAACCTGGTTGGATGATTCGGCGACAGGCATTGGCGTGCTCCTTCTGCTCGGAAAAAGGATCTCTCACAACATATCGAGGCACTATAACAGAGATGAGGGAACACCGAAAAACAATATGAAGGGGCACCGCCAGCGTGTTGTGCTTTTCCCTCCGGCGGTGCCCCTTCTCTCCATGCAGCTGCCCTCCTTTCGCGAGGCCTCGATCCCTCTTTATGCGCTCACAAGAGCAGTGGGAGACCGGGATTGCCAGGTCACTCGCGACTCTTGCACCGCTGCCTGCGGCGTCATGGTCGATCCATCCACGATGGCCTCCCCGCTCTCCTCGAGGTAGAGCTGCTGGAAGAGTTTCCTGCCGCGCGAGAGCCGTTGGCGCACGGCAGCCTCACCCAGATCGAGCACCCGCGCGATCTCACGCGAGGATAACCCGCCCACCACTGACAGCAATAAGCAGAATCGCAGCGTCTCGGGGAGTCGTGCCATTGTGCGCCCGACAGCATCCCGTTCGCGGGCCCTCGCTCTCGATCTCTGTTTCCTCCTGCGCCTCCTTGCGCAAGGCAGAGAACGGAACCACGCGCATGATGCTGCGTCGCCGGCGGGACATCCGCACCATGTTGACTGCGATTTGCAGGAGCCAGGCTTTGGCGTGAAAGTGTGCGCCGCTCGCTTGGCGGGCGGCATCAAGAGCGCGTAGTGCCTGCACAAAGGTGTCCTGGGTGAGGTCCTGGCTCTCCTGCCAATCGCCGGTGAGTCCAAGAATCACGTGAAACACCAATTTACCATAGTCGGCAACGAGCGCTTCGACCGCTTGCGCCGCGGGCATGGTATCGCTTTGCATCGTCTCTTAGTTCCTTTGTCGAGTGTGCTGCATGCAGAGGTGGCTCTACTCATGGAGATGCACGACGGACGGATTTGTGACAATGGGACGGGTAGAATCAATAGGTAGCGGCCTGATATCTTCAGGATGAGCATCTTCTCTCTGCTCAGAACATACCTGAAAGGGGAGTGAAGTGCAAGTCAACAATGGAAAATCTCAGCGTGTTTTCATCGGGTCTTCAGCTTTCTCATGGAGATCACTCCAAACCAAGCTACTAGTGTGCCTCCTGTTTAGAATGGTCTCCTAACATATGTGTGATCATATTCAAGTTTACGAAGAGAGGATGCTATGGCCAGTTCGTGGGTGATACTGGTTGCGCTCTGCTGCTTCGTGCTAAAAGCAGATAGAAAGACGATCGCAGCCCTCTTCTGTTCGTCACGCTGGCGATCCCTGCTCTGATCAGGCAATTTTCACCAACAAAACAGAGAGCAAGCACTAGAACTACAATAGGGGCTTTTAGGCAGAATGACACGAAGCCTGGGATCCCATACGAAACTTGACATGTACGCAAACTTCGGGTATCGTTATAATTGTCGATGCCATCGACAATTATAACGAGGAGAGAAAACAGATGTCTGTAGTACCTGGCAGAGATGTGATGGAGTGCGATAAAGAGGGGAAATTTATCTGGCTTGTGGTGAGTGAAGTCGTCCCCCTGGTCGGCGCGAAAGAAGACAAGCCCGCCAATGTGACGAGAAACGTCGAGCGCTGGTGCACAAGTGGGGTGCTCGCGTCTTATGCGAGAAAAGCATCGCGAGAACAGATCCTGACCCTCGTGTACGCGGGTCGCATCGAAGGACTCCCTCAAAAGAAGAAAGGCGTCTACCTCATTCACCGCGATGGACTTGCGCACATTGAAGATCGCCCGAAGCGGGGATGGCCGAAGGATAAAGCGCGGCCACGCAAAGGCAGACAAACCGGGGCAGGCGCTCCAGAGCGGGCAAATAATGAACATCGCCAATAAAATAAGATGAACGGCCCTTGAGTATTAATGAAACGGAAATGTACGCTAAGCCCTGGTGTCCCTCGTGGATGCCAGGTAGCATGTTGAAGTGCTTAGCTACACAAGCAAGTGGACGGCTTCCGTACCATTTCGCTTGTGTATTCGTTTGCCACGCAAACTCATGTGTGCTATACCCGCTCTATACCTGCATCCAGACCACAATCGCCCACTTTTGTTGAGCTACCGTCATAGGCATAAGTGATATCGACAGGGAGTCACGGTAAAAGAACACACAGCGCATCTGACCTGCAACATGCTCCCCTCTCTGGTGGCAAGGGAAACGCTATCGCATTGTTCGTGTGCGCCGTGGAAAAGATGCTCTAATGTCCTGTTAAAATGAGAGATCGACGGGCCAACCGCTAAACATACTGCCTACAACGTTATCCAACTTGCCTGGGTGGTCCCAGAACAGGTTTTTCCATGCAGTGGCCTCCTCCGGACGAAGGTACCCTGCTTTGATCTCGGCATCCAGCATAGCGCTTACCGCTTGCTGTTCAATGGGGTATAACTGGTCAAAGAGAATCCCCTGATCTGCTGCTATAGCACTCAGGCCATAGTTTGCCTTCACCATCTTGCTCGTGATCTGCTCAACAGTGAGATGCAGGGCAGATGCAACTTGCTGTGTTGCAATGGCCGTAAAGGTGGGATTCAGAAACAAAGAGAAGGTAAACGCTGGCGGCCGCCTGTGCGGTTGCCGTGCTAGCTGCTGCACTCCAACGGGAGGTTTTGAGCCGAGTGAAACGTCTCTCACCCAGCCGTAGTAGTCAAGCAATGATGTGTCTGGGGGCCCAAAACCCTCTGGAAAAGGATCGGAAGCAAAGCGCAAGAGGTAACGATAGGTGCTCTGATGATGATATGGTTTGTCAATGACAAATGGACCATCGAGCAGTTGAAACGCGACTGTTTTCAAGGCCCTCTCCTCAGTTGTTTCGAACAGCTTTCCTCCGTATGGCGGCAGCCCAAAGAACTCGAACTGGATCTGCATGTCAGCAGAGATTTCATACCAAAAATTGATGTCGCTTCGTACTGCCTGGCTCACACCATACATCATCTCGCCAGTTCCATCCCGACGAAATTCGATGGCCAGAAGAAAATCATACCAGTGCAGACCGGCATTCCAACGAGGAGTACCATGCAAAAGGTCCCTGATCTGTCTAATCGTTCTGCTCATCCGTGAAACCTTCCACGCTGTGTGTCATTCATGCGCGTTGGGCTGTCTATTCAAAGCATCCTGAGAGCGCTGGCGGACAAGTGCCTCACCACACAATGGAAAGAATAGACCGACACGCTTTCTTCTCCTCTTCTCTCACCTGGCTATTTCGGCCCATGTGTACCGAGGATTTCCTGCTTCCAACCGATCCATATCCATTGACTGATGAGAAGTGTACCATATCTGCAACGGCTGCGTAAGGGCTAAAGTCATCAGGAAACCTGCCTCACCGCCTGCATTGAAACGACAGCGGCTCGCAGCGGGTTCAAGGGTTACTGCCTGATCAGGAAAGCAGAGTATCTTTCACATGGGACAC
>WNGG01003587.1_pt1 | contig 17494 bp, 15 predicted proteins | sample 5400661 | NCBI WGS metagenome assembly WNGG01 (sample SAMN13153372, study PRJNA577476) | soil metagenome | isolation source: 100 cm soil or saprolite under Garry oak tree replicate 1 | place: USA:California | collected 2016-06-15 | reverse complement strand
TGGCACTACGACCCCGTCTACGGCTGGGAAAGCGGCACCCACGGTTGTGTGACAATGCCCTTGAGTGCTGCGGTCTGGCTGTATAACTGGGCACCGATTGGGACAACTGTGCAGATTAATCCGTAACGTTGTTTTCAGGGGCGGCCAAGGATCGTAGGGGCGGGAGAGGCGCGGATGTGGGGAGGGGGCCCTTGTGGCCGCCCGCGATGCTCTCCCCGACGCGGGCGGCCACAAGGGCCCCCTCCCGGCCCCACACCTCTCCCGCCCCTACGATCCTCGACATCCCTCTAAAAATACCTCCTCGAAAGACCCCTATGGGATGACCTTCACCTTATAACCTCTGACACAATTCAGGTCTTCTTTTGTGGCAGAGATGCCATGCGTGGTAAGATGACACGAAGTATTCAGTAGATTATAGCTTCCAATCGAGGTAGAGCATGAATCAGGGTGTCAATGAACTGCGGGATGGTTACGATCAGGTCGCTGAAGAATATGTTGTGCGGATCTTTCATGAGCTAGAGCATAAACCGCTGGATCGCGAGCTACTTGATCGGTTTGCAGCGGAAGTGCACGATTTAGGACCTGTCTGTGACATGGGATGTGGGCCAGGGCACATTGCTCACTATCTGCACAGCAGAGGAGTGAATGTCCTGGGCATCGATTTATCACCTCGGATGGTAGAGCAGGCACGACAGCTTACTTCTGGGATTGAGTTCCAGGAGGGGAATATGTCGTCCCTGAATGTGGATGATGAAGCATGGGCAGGCATAGCAGCCTTTTACTCGATTATTCATATTCCACGTGAAGAAGTGACCCAGGTTCTTCGAGAATTCAGACGTGTACTCCAACCGAACGGATTGCTGCTCCTGGCCTTTCACCAGGGCCAGGAGACTGTTCACTTAGAGGAGTGGTGGGGGAAAAAAGTCTCGATCGATTTCATTTTCTTTCAACGGGCAGAGATGGAAGCCTACCTGAGGACAGCAGGCTTTGAAATTGAAGACAGTCTTGAGAGGCCGCCTTATGAAGGAGTTGAGGTCCAGACTCAGCGCGTCTATATCTTCGCACGCAAACCAGGTTAAACGAGGCTTTTGCTCGCCCATCCTCTGTAGTGCAAGAGTATCCCTCCCCTTAAAAGCCCATAGGGGTGAGGCCCTTGTGGCCGCCCGCGTTGTTTGCGAGGAGCTCAACTCTGCCCAACGCGGGCGGCCACAAGGGCCCCCTCCCAGCCCAGCACCACTCCCGCCCCTACGGGTTACTACGATTCCCCACAAAATGCCTATTCCCTTGAAGCACTACGCCTTCGTCTCCACCTCCACCTCTCCTTCTGCTTTGTGCCCATTAGTATTCCCATTTCCGTTGGCCTGCAACATCCTCGCCTCGTGGGCAGCATTGATCACTGGCAGTGAGCGGAGCTTAGCAGATTTGCCCCGGTTGTTTGGTGAGAGGGCAGACATAGCCGTGCCTTTGGCAACTTCAAGGCCAACACTGGTCAGTGTGGGCGTGTGGCAGAGCATATTGGTGTAGGAGGCGTTGGCGAGGGGGCAGTAGCACTCACCAGCTTTGATGCTGCGGCGGAGTTCATCGGCTTTTGCCGTTGTCCAGGTAGACCGGAAATCATAGTTGTGTTCGCGCAGATTGCCAACGGGCTCGGCGCGGATACAGCATGTCCAGACATCACCATTGGGGGCGATTTGGGCTGAGGCAACCCCGGCCAGGCAGGGAATAATCTGCCGCTTCTCGACCAGGGTCTTCTTTACGATATCGTAGTAGCGGTCGCGGAACGCCTGCGTGATGCGCGAGACGCCATTAAATTCGGCTTTGCGGATGCCCTCTTGCAGTTTGTTAATCACGGGCTGGTACTTCTCGATGGGGGGGGTAATGCCCATGCCGACCGTATCCAGCTCGACCCGCTCCTCGGCGATCTCACTGATGAAGGAGTCCGGTTTGAGTTCATCACGCACAAAGGCATAAATCTGCTCAAATTCGTCTACGTTGAAGTTGGAGATCACCGTATGCACGCCCAGGGTGAAGTTTTTGTAGCGGCCCTTGAGTGCCTTCAGGCCAGCGTAGGTACGCATGGCCCGCTCAAAATTCCCCTTGACGCCGCGCACAATGTCATGCTTCTCGCCGACGCCATCCAGTGAGAGGTTAACAATCACTTCAGAGGTTGGGGCAGCTTGTAAGACGCGCTCAATGCGGCCAGGGATGATCTTGTCCTGAATCCCATTGGTAGGAATGTTGATGATGCCAGGGCGACAGTGGCGATAGGCGGCTTCAACCATCTCCGGCAGGTCTTTACGCAGTGTGGGCTCCCCACCACTGAAGGTGAACCAGTAGGCATCGTGGCCAATCGAGGCAAACGTCTTGTCGTACTCTTCAATCGTGAAGTCGTCGTTGGGACGCTGCCATACATTACAGGTTTTACAACGCGAGTTACAGCGGTAACTGACGCTAATTGTCAGATTCATTGGAAGAGCAAGGGGTTTTCCAAGTGCATATGACGCTTGCATCTTCGCAATTTTCGGTAGAACTTCTAGCATATCTGTTTCCCTTCAAGCAGCTGGTAGCACTTCGTCCCTCTCCCTGGCTCCTTACATTCGTCCTGGCGAATGCCCTTTGCGGCTACCCTGGTCTCACAATATTTATTTTCGGTCAAAAACTAATAAACCTGAGAGGTCTCTTTTTCAGAATACGTAACTCAGCATTTAACCTGCGGAGCGTGCCGCGCCTCTAGTCTATAGAACGACTGAAGAGGGGACAAGCAACGAACGTATCATGCACGGAGTACCATCGTATCTTTAATGTGGCGGAATACCCCTTGCGAGTACCAGGTTTCGCTGTTATTCTAGATGAGGCAGGCATCATTTCCGTTTTTTTTTGTGAGACAAAGAATTTGCAAATTAGGAGCTATAACTCTAGATCTAGGGATATCCTTTGGAGATGTCCTGGTGGGAGAAGATATGATCAACTTGCAAGACCCCGCACTGACGGAGCGTTTGCGTCGCAGAACACCAGAGGGACGCTACGAGGTAAGTGAGATCGATCTGGTACTAAACATTCGAGCCTATCATGCAAAGGGCGATACTGCTGGCGTTCGCCTGCTCTGCGAAGTGCTGCTGGAACGCTGCGCACCGGAGTTCCAGCGCCGTACTCAGGGGTTGCGCCATCGGCCTGAATTGCGCGAAGAGGCAATTGCCAATATGAATGAGCATCTGTTACGCGAGGCGCTGAACCCGAATGAAACATTCATCACGCAAAATTTTGTGCATTATCTACGCTGCCTATGTGCCGATGAGTTTACTCGCACCTTGCGCCAGGAGGGTCTGCACTATCGACGCGATGATGAGGGACGTCCCTCAGGTCGTCCGCATCATGTGCCGCGTGCATTGATGGATCCATTGCAGCCAACACCTGTGAACGACGATGGACCACCCGCTGGAGACGTAGCAGACCCACATGACCAGTATGAATTATTACATGCCAGGGATGAGAGTCAGCGTATCCTGATGTATTTAGCTGACCCCATGGACCGGGCAATTATGGTCCTGCGTGTGTTTGAGCATATGAAATGGGACGATATCGCCCTGATCTGTAAGCGAACCGAGCGCACTGTGCGGCTGCGCTATGAACGGGCATGCAGCTATCTACGCGAGTGTATGAATAGGGAACGAGCGGTAGGGGGCCAACTTATTGCGTCCAATACCACCACACAATCATAGATATCCTAAAGAAAGGCACTGACAATGAACACCCACGAATTGCAGCAACTGAAGATGGCCTGGTTGATTGCCGAGGAGGCTGGCGATAAACAAGCACAGATTGCTCTGCTCCGTGACCACCCTGATGTCCAGGCAACCTTGATTGATTTTATCGCTGCTTACCATGCTACCGATGTGGAGGGGCCAGACGCTCAGCATACACCTCTGTTACCATTGACGCAGCGTGCCTGCCAGACGGCACTGGAGCGGGTGTTTGGCAATTCGACCGTCGCTGCCAATCTTCGCGAGCTTCGCATGCTGCGTGGCCTGACACTGGTAAAAGCGGCCAGGGGGTTACAGCTCGGTGTTGATGTATGGAAGAAGTTTGAAGAAGGTGCAATCGAACTGGTCAGTCTGAGTCAGCGCCAACTTGAACGCCTGGCCCGTTTCTTTCAGGTAAGTGCGGAACAGTTTGGCCTGATCTTGCGTAACAGCGAGCCTGCCCTCACATTGGATCGTCGTCAAACAGGCAGCGCGGCTCGGAGCAAGCAGCAAGGCTCCAAGAAGCAGAGTTTTGCCGAGGCGATCGAGAAGAGCACGATGACGGCAGAGGAGAAGAAGGTGTGGTTAGAAGAATAAATTGAGACCTGATCTTGGCCGGGTACCTGGCCAAGATCAGGTCTCAATTTATTCTTTTCCTGGTGCCAGGTACCGTTTAAACCAGCCACTTGCCAGCTGCGCAACCTTCTCTAACGTACCAGGTTCCTCAAACAGATGTGACGCCCCAGGAACGATCTCGATTTGTTTTTCCCCCTTCAGCAGTGAGAATGCCATCCTATTCAATTCAATGACCTGAGTGTCCCTCGAACCGACGATCAAGAGTGTCGGAGCCTGAACACGGGTAAGGTATGAACTTGCAAGATCGGGACGACCACCACGTGAGACAACTGCACCAACGGCAAGGGGACGTTCTGCTGCTGCAACCAGGGCAGCGGCAGCTCCAGTGCTGGCACCGAAGTAGCCAATTTTGAGGTTTGCAGTATCCGGGTTCACAGTGAGCCAGTTCGTAGCACCCATGACTCGCTGGCTGAGCAGGTTGATATCGAAGCGTAAGTGGCCTGTGTAGCGATCTTGTTCCTCTTCTTGAAGGGTGAGCAGGTCGATCAACAGGGTTGCAAATCCAGCTTCCTGCAGTACCTGGGCAACGAACTGGTTGCGAGGGCTATGCCGACTGCTGCCACTGCCATGTGCAAAGAGCACAACGCCTGCAGGATTTTCAGGGATGATCAAATTGCCTTCAAGCTTGATGTTGTCTGCTGTGACTTGCACCTGAGATATTCTGTTGTTCGATCCTGATGTTCTGTCCATCACGGCCTCCGATTATGCAATATAGCAGGTCGCTCGTGCTCAGCTTGTTCGAGCAGGTCGTGTACTTCTTTGTCTGTAGTTTGCGAGAAGTCTTCGTACCAGAAGCCGACCCCGTAGAATGGCTCTGGCGTTTCAGCACAGATGATTTCGTCTACCTCTGTTCCAAGCTCCTTACACGTCGAGGGGGCCGCTACCGGGACAGCAACGACGATACGAGCAGGTTGTAGCCGCCGTAATGCTTCGATGGCAGCACGCATAGTTGAACCTGTTGCAAGGCCATCATCCACGAGAATAACTGTATGGCCATTGACATCAGGTGCAGGACGATCATCACGATAGAGGTGTTCACGTCGTTCTAGCTCTTGTTGCTCTTTCGCAGTGACCGCATCGATCAAGTTTTCAGGAATGCGGAGGAAGTGTACAACCTCCTCGTTGAGGACACGTATCCCTCCCGTTGCGATAGCACCCATCGCTAGCTCCTCATGGCCGGGCACGCCAAGTTTGCGCACGAGAAAGACATCGAGGGGAGCATGGAGTGCCTTTGCTACTTCAAAGGCGACAACTATACCACCACGAGGTAGTGCAAGCACCAGTACATCCTGGCGATCAGCATACTTTGTGAGCTTTGTAGCTAGCACTCGCCCGGCTTCGCTTCGGTCTCGAAATTGTGTTACCATTATTGACCTCTCAATCCAATTTACGCTACTGCTGGCGAATCCCAACGGGCAGAGGCAAAGAGGAACAAGCCGACTTTTATTGCTTCGGCACTTCTTGCTCCTACCAAAATTGTATATCATCTAACGGATTTTATCAAGTAGTATATGCTATTATTAGCGCATGAATTATCAAAAAAAGAGAACGTTTGCTTGCAACGAAACAGGCTTTGATTGCATCTGTATATATGTGAGCTACTTCATAGCCTTCATAGCCATAGACACGTCAAGAAGCTAGGAAACGTGTTATAATGGGGAGGATATACTAGTACTGTACCGGTGGAGAGAGGAAACCGCAATCATGGCAATGTTTGAAAGCTTATCAAAACGTCTTGAAGGGGTATTTAGCAATCTTAGTGGCAAGGGCAAACTGACCGAAGCAGATGTCAATGAGGCAATGCGCGAGGTGCGGCTGGCGATGCTTGAAGCGGATGTCAGCCTCAAGGTGGTGCGCCAATTTGTCGAGCGTGTTAAGGAGAAGGCTATCGGTGCTGAGGTGCTGGGAAGTTTCTCTCCGGCGCAACAGGTGCTGGGGATTGTCAACGAAGAATTGATAGAGATGCTTGGGGGGATCGATGGTAAGAATAAGCTCGACCTTGGTGGAGCGCCTCCCAATGTCATCATGCTGGTAGGACTTCAGGGTTCTGGTAAGACGACGACGGCTGCCAAACTTGCGAACTTCCTGCGCAAGCAGGGTCAGCGTCCCTTGATGGTGGCTGCGGACATGTATCGTCCTGCTGCTGTCCGTCAGCTGCAAACTCTTGGGAAGCAGCTCTCTATTCCAGTCTACTCCGAGCCGATGGGTGCGAACCCTGTCGATATCTGTGTACGTTCGCTGGAGTTTGCCCGTGAGCAGGCCAGCACGGTTGTTCTTCTTGATACGGCCGGTCGTCTCAATATTGACGAGCGGATGATGCAGGAGATCATCAACATTCGCCAGCGCGTGCAACCTCGTGAAGTACTATTAGTTGCGGATGCTATGACTGGTCAGGAGGCAGTGCGTGTGGCGGATGACTTCAACAAAGCCGTCTCATTGACAGGAATGATCCTGACCAAGATGGATGGTGATGCCAGGGGTGGAGCGGCTCTCTCGATTCGCTCGGTGACAGGTGTGCCGATCAAATTTATGGGTGTAGGCGAGAAGACAGACGCACTGGAGGCATTTTATCCAGATCGTCTGGCCTCACGTATCCTGGGTATGGGCGATGTGCTTTCTCTGATTGAGAAGGCGCAGGAGACCATTGACGAGGAAGAGGCTCTGCGTGCCCAGGCCAAAATGCAGCAGGGCAAATTTGACCTGGAGGATTTCCTGACGGCGATGCGCCAGCTGAAGAAGATGGGCTCATTGCGCTCAGTGATGGAGATGCTTCCAGGCTTCAACAAGCTGGCTGATATGCCGGATATGGAAGAGGCACTGGAAGGTGACCAGTTGAAACATATCGAGGCGATAATTCTCTCCATGACCAGGGAGGAACGGCGTAACCCCGATATTATCAATGGAAGCCGACGCAAACGTATTGCTCGAGGGAGTGGGAGCACCCCGCAGGATGTGAACCAGTTGCTCGATCAATTCAACCAGATGCGTACTATGATGCGGCAAGTCAGCACAGGTAAGGGACCGTGGGCACGTATGGCCCGACAACTTGGGGGAAGTGCAGGACTGCCGGGATTACCTGGAATGCCAGGGCTGCCAGGAGGGCGACCGCAAGGGATCTCTCCTACCCAGGCAGCTGCATCCAGACCAGGTGGCCATTCCGGCAAGAAGACGAATAAGGCCCTTCGTAAAGCTCAAAAGAAACATAAAGCTAAAAGTGGAAGGAGATAACGCTCCCATGCAAAAGACGTCTTCTGAGGACGACGCGAGCGCTCGCCCCTACCCGCGTTGGGTGGCACAGACAGTGCTTCTGGGGGTTATGGTTGGTCTGCTGCTGTTGACCAGCGCTTGTGGTGGTGGTGATCCTAAGATACAGCAACAGGCAAGCCAGAATAAGGCACAGCTCGATTCTCTACTGAAGCATGCCCAGGCCATTGGCGTGCCGACTTCACTTCTACAGCCTATACTTTCGCAAGAACAACAACTCGCCAGCACCAGTGTGCCCTTTACGCTTTTTAATGATCAACCAGCTACGAACTATAATAAAAATCTTGCTACTCGCTATCAGCAGTTGGTGCTTCAGACGCAGTCAGTGATTGCAACGACGACGGAAGCGGCTCAATCTCAGGCACAGCGTGAGATGCAGAACTTCCAGTTGGCGCTCACACAAAGGCGTACAGAAGGTTTTCATGTTGATAGCTTTTCTCTCCAGTTCAATCAGGATCAAGGCTTACTGGCAACAGCACAATATCCCAAAGATTATGTAAAAATCAGCAATGATGCATATACCGCAACACAGGCTTTGAACCTGATGAAATCAACGTCTGATCAGCTCACTACTTTTAAGAACACTATTGCCCAGATGAAGCAGGCTCACCTGGATGTGACTGCCATGCAACTCCAATATCAGAATGACCTGCAAATCTTTGATGGTGCCAGGTCGCCGTTCGATTTTCAGAACCTTGGCACGTTGATCAATGCCCAATACGAACTGGCGGTTGTTAACTCGATGCAGGCCCTGCCCTATGTTGGGGCTGCTAAACTTGGGGAGTTCAAAAAGCAGATTGAGCTGTTGAAGTTGTATGGGATGGATGCGAGCGACTATCAGAACCATTTTAATGCTGACCAGGCGGCGATGAAAAAAGCTTCGACTCTACATGATTACCTGGTCGTCTCCCAGCAGATTGACGCTGATATGGCAGCAATGCATGACGACCTGGTACAGGGCCAGGCCTACTACATGGTCAAGCAAATCGACCAGGAAGCGCGAACATGGGGGCAGGCCCATCCTTACCACGATAAGTCCGATGGAAAGGACTATATCCTCACCGCAGGTTACACGCTCGATGGCATTGGCTTCTGGTTCAACAGGGAACTGGGTTGGACCTATACAACTGAGGACTATCAGTCTGTGATTGATGAAGAGAATAATGAGCTTTTCAATTTACAGATGCTGGAGGCCGACTACTACGATAAGACCCCTTACGACCAGGTGCATGCCACCGACCTGCAGATGCTCAGTCACTACCAGCTGCAAAAGGGCCAGGTGTTGATGGTCTCCCTCGTTGAACAAGCCTTGCGCCTCTACCAGGATGGTCAGCTTGTACGTGCCTTCCATGTGACGACTGGACGTGTAGAACGACCTTCACTGCCAGGTGCCTGGACTGTACAAGATCGCAAGTCGCCAACAGTGTTCAAATCAACCGAACCCCAGGGTTCACCCTACTGGTATCCCGATACACCAATTCAATATGGGATTCTTTACCACTGGGGCGGCTTCTTCGTGCATGATGCGTGGTGGCGTGTAGACTTTGGCCCTGGCACGCAGTTCCCCCATTACGATAGTGGCGGCGACGAGTCGTTCGCTGGGAATGGCAGTCATGGATGTGTGAATATGCAGAAGGATGAAGCTGGATGGGTGTATGCCCATACAGATTGGCATACGATGATTGTAATTTATTAGAGCCTGTAGTTCTGCATGAAGAGGTTCCAGGCAGAAACGCTTACCTGAATTGCAGAGGGATAATCAATGATACAGCAAATGCAGCCCCTACCCCTCGAAGTACAGCAGCTTACAGCAACCTACCAGCTTGGTCTCCCTACAGCAGAATTTACTCCCAGGCTCACAGCCTCGAAATGGATCTTTGGTATTCTGCTGTTTCTGATTGGAGCAGGTTTTATCGTTTTTAGCTTCGCTGCCTCTAACTCAGATGCAACTTCACAGCTGGTCTTGCTACTGATTGGCCTGGCTGTTGTAGCGCTTGGATTTTCGCCCTTTATCGCCACATACCTCCAACGCGGTCTGCACGTTTACGTTTGCCCGAACGGGCTTGTGTATGTCAATGGCAGCAAGTCCGATGTCATCCGTTGGGACCAGATTGAGGCAGTATGGGCACAGGTAACCAGACGCTACTATAATGGTGTGTATGCGGGTACTACTCATCTCTATACTGTGCGCCGGGCCGATGGAGCGACCTTCAAGTTCAACGATAAATTTCACAAAGTTGGTGACCTGGGAACGATGATTGAACGTGAGTCCAGCCGCCAACTGCTCCCAAAAGCGATTGCTGCCTATAACTTTGGTGCACCTGTTGTCTTTGGCAAGCTCGTCGTGAGTCAGCAAGGTGTGAGTAATGGGAAGGAGATGCTTCCCTGGAGCCAGGTCAAGGGTATCCGCGTCAATCGCGGTGTCGTTACCGTGAGTAAGGAAGGCAAGTGGCTGAACTGGGCCAATATCCCTGTTTCGCGGACACCGAATATCTTTGTGTTTATGGCCCTGGTGAATTATATTGTCAATGGGAGAAGATAAAATACCAGGTTTATCTCGCCCTGATAACATACTGTTCCCAGGTGGCATCAGTGGGCACTGATGCCACCTGGGAACAGTATGTTATGCTACATTCTCCTGCTCATCTGTCCTTTGTAGTTGGGGTAGTGGCAATGGGGGTAGCAGGTCCCGACGTACAACCGGAAGTTGACGGTAGAGATCAGCACCTGTCAGATGCGTTCGCCAGCTGCGGGCTGCCTGCAGATCTTTTACGAAGTCCTCCTGTAAATCGATGCCCAGCGCTTGCCAGATAAGGCTGATCGCACGACGTGCGAAGGCAATATCATTGCGAGGTTCAATACGGTCCAGGTCCTCGAAGAAGAATCCGCAACTGGTGAAACTGTACTGCTGATAATACTGTGCCTCAAGCAACAGCATAGTGCGTTGCGCCAGTTGGGGGTCGCCGGGCAGACCATGGTGCTTGCCATACTGTGACCAGAAGCTTTCTATAGGCTCCCAACCATTCCGTACAGGAAGGTAGGCATCGCGGGCAGCCCAGGGGTCACTTAATGTCTCACCCGCGTACTGCTCAAAGAGCTGATCTCCGCGGGCTGCCAGGTTATTGAGTGCCTGTCGAAGTGCAGCTTTCCAACTGCTATCTCCCTCTGTACATTCGCAGCCTGTATCCCAGCGCGCCACACCATGCCCGCAGCTCCAGGCACTGGGTGTACGTAGTTCGACCTCTTTCGTTGGAGGATACATCTGCAGGTAGCGTTCCAGTGTACAAACTTCAAAGCCATAGTCTGGCGCTCCAACCGAGATCAAATGAGTCAGGAACTTATCACGCCAGGGCTTGTGGTGTCCATAGAGCTCACCATCTGTGGCGATGAGTATGAGTTGAGGCTCTCCTGCTTTGCGTTTGCTCTCAACGAGATGACCTGGCAGGTAGTTGGCAGCAAAGAGATCGGCATTGCTGGTTGTGTTCCAATCGAAGGAAACGCCTCCAGAAAGCGGCGCATTATAGAAGAAGACGATGATGCTGCGGCCATTGAACAGCCGCACGATATAAGGTTGAGATGGGTCAATCGCTGTAGTCGCCTGCCAGGGAGCCAGCACAGTATACGTTATACCCGCCTGTGCCAGCATATCCAGGCACTCCAGGTCTACGGCTGTCTCGGATAGCCACATTCCATGCGCCTCATGTCCATAGCGATGGCGGAAATCACTCAAACCCCAAAGAATCTGGGTGCGCTTATCGCGAGTGTTTGCAAGAGGCATGATTGTGTGGTTATAAACCTGGGCGAGGGCATTGCCGACACCATAGCGTGCAATGTGCTGATGATCAGCGTCGATGATGCGCTGATAAACGTCGGGATGGGTATCCTCTAACCACGAGGCAAGTGTAGGTCCCAGGTCGTAACTGATGACCTCAAAATTGCCTGCTTCGGCATTTGGGCGATAGCACTCAGTCGTGATCTTTTCATTGAAGTTGGCGAATGGAGCGGCTCCCGGCTCTATAGGGAGTTGACCTGTGAAGGGGTCTTCGCGAGGAGGCTGATAAAAATGCCCGTGCAGACATAAGTATGCCGGGTCGACATGTGAGCTTGTTTCCATATCGTTGGATGTTGTTTGATTGATCATGTAACCACCTTTGCTGGCAAACAGTAGAATCAGCACTGTTACTACCAGAACGAAAGCTACTATTCTCCTTATCTATTGTAACTATCTATTCTAACGAACAGAGTACAGTTTTTAGTTTCATGTATAGGGGTGCAAGATAGCGCACCCGATAGCTTCCGATGGCTTAGAGGGTACCCGCAAGGGTACCCTATGGAACAGAACATTATACGCGACACTGAACCGATTGTCCTATTGTTTATCCTGGCGTTCAACCAGGACACCCCTTATTGCCCACCCTGGGCGCTGAGCAAGAATTCCTCGTAGGCCTCGCGCAGCTTGGGATAGCGCAGCAGGAAGAACCCTGCGTACTCCTGCGTCAGTGGGCGAGGCTGACGGATCAGCTTCATATTCACTTCCTTGAGCAGGCGATTGCCTTTCTTCCCATTGCAGGACTTACAGGAAGCTACAAGGTTCTCCCAGCTGCTTTGTCCGCCACGGGAACGTGGGATAACATGATCAAGTGTCAGTTCGCGGCTACGTTTGCCACAATACTGACAGGTTTCGTCGTCACGGAGCAGGATATTTGCCCGGGTTGGTTGAAGGGCGATACGAGGTATGCGCACATTGGCTAGCAACTGCACAATGACGGGCCGCTCGAGAACAAGACGGCGGGCAGCAATACTCGCTTCGATCAACTCACGAACACTCTCGTCTACGAAGGTGACTTTCTGCTTAGAAAGAAGCACAATCAGACGGCGCTCCGGAATGACCGAGAGAGGTTGTAGTGAGGAATTCAATACAAGAACAGGCATGAATGGCTTCCCTTCCTCTCTGTCAGAGCCGATACCGAGAGCAGACAGCGAGGAAGAAGCATGAGACCCAGGAAAGGGCAGGGGAAACCCAAACCCTCTCAGCTCCTACCGCCGCCTGCGACGACGTTTGGTTGAATGAGCAGAATAGTGTCTTGCACGTCCAGGTGAATTTGGCACTATGCGACGTTCGCCGCCTGCTGATCGATCCATTTTTCGATCTGGCTCGACCATGCATGCGGTGACCAGACAACAGCATCCTGCCTGAGCAGAGAAGTGTATCTGATACGCTTGCATTTCCAACTCCTACCTGTGATTTGCCTTGCACTGTCTTTTGCATTGCAAAGGAAGTGATTGTGCCATCCTGGTCGGGGTGAGAGGACTTGAACCTCCGACCTCAGCGTCCCGAACGCTGCGCGCTAGCCGACTGCGCTACACCCCGGTTAACGATCCGTGCAATTGACCCTCTGGTTCATTCTCTCCAGTGAATCGCTTGATAAGTGCGATGTGTACAGATTTCATTGAGCCTTGCTGTCATGGGACTCTAGCGAACCTCCACATCTCCCCTCTTGAGACCAAGTATAGCACAAGTGGTCAAGGTTTGACAATAGGTGAATCAGCTTTTTAACAGTTTTTTCACCAATCTATCCCCAAGTTCAAAAGAATAGTTCTGCCCTCGATCATGCGGATAGACCTGGAACATGTTCGCTACCCATAAATTCTTGAGTGGTGTGTGCAAGGGCGGGATGTGCTCTCGATACTCAGTCGTGACAATCGGCTGAGCGAACGGAGCTTGAAAAAGCCAGCTCTCCTGCACCCACTCAGGGGTAAAGTCAGGTCGAATGCGCTTGAGATGGGGGAGAAATTGATTCAGTATCTCCTCTTTACTCATCTTGAAAAGTGGATCATCCATCGGTCGATAGTTACCGAGATAGACTAAATGCCTTCCTCTATACTCCGAAGGTGAGCGAAAGTTGGTGTGTTCAAACAATCCGCTGAAGGGATAGCCAGGGTCGCAGATATTGATCCAGTAGCTATCGGTCAGCTGGCGATCCAGGGAAAGTACCAGGCACTGCGCTCCGTATGCCTGGCCCCAATCATACTTCACACGGTAGTCTTCAGGTAACGCTGGAATAAGGCGGCAAGTGAGCCGGGTTGCCAGGGTTGAGATCACGCGATCAACTGTCCAGGTGCCTGAACTGGTCTTGACGGTCCAACGACCATCCTCCAACTGCTCAATCGTCTCCACTCGTGTACCAGGCAGCACCTTCCCATCTGCCTGGCTGATACGTTCAACCAATCGCTCGTAAAGTTGCTGAAACCCACCACGCAGATAACCCAGGCTGGTCGTGCGATCATGGATGCGGCCCCAGAACCAGGGCAGGGCAATCTGTTCATGCATCGTCCCAAACTTACTGATAAAGAGGGGTTCAAACAATAACTCGTATCCACGCTTGCCCATCCAACGACGAAGCCAGGCAGCTGCAGTTTTGCCTTCCAGTGGCCCTGCATTGATAACTTTCAGGAAGGCGGCGACCGCACCTACACGCAAGCGCTGATCGAAGCGCAAGGGTGAAAATGCGAGCAGGGACATTGGAGAATCCAGCCGATAAGTTTTGCCACCTATGAGGCAGACGGTGCGAGGTGCCTTCCATTCCAGGCGATCTCCCAGCCCAACTTCCTGTATTAATTTGATGGCGACGGTATCAGTGCGAAACAGGTGGTGATAGAACTTTTCGAGCCAGGTATCATCGATACGGAAACCAGCAGCCAGTCCACCTGCCGTCTTTTCCTGCTCGAAGACCATGACTGATTGCCCAGCCTGGCCCAGGCGATAGGCAGCCATCAGGCCAAGTGCACCGCCGCCAAGTATTGCATATTGCATAGTAGGGTCCTTGTTTATGTATTGATTAATATCGGATTGTGTTTTTTGTGGGTTTGGGTCTCTGCAATTGTAACATATGACAGAGAATGTAGACTATCCAACAGGTGTTTCACCCTCTTCACCCACTTCAGCAAGAGCCGTCACTTCCCCACCCACCACCTGGTATCTGTGCGCCCTCGATAGTATCTCCTCTGGAAACACGCTATAATCTGTTGTCGTCAGCAGCACCTGCTCGTGCCGCAAAATCTCCTGCAGGAGGTACTCGCGGCGCAGGTGATCGAGTTCACTGAACACATCATCCAGCAGGAGGATAGGCTCATCGCCTGTGTTTGCACGCATATAGGCCAGTTCTGCCAGTTTGGCGGAGAGTGCCACAGTACGCTGCTGGCCACGAGACCCGTAGGTTTGCATATTGACGCCATTGACCATGAAATCCAAATCGTCGCGATGAGGGCCTAATAAACAAACGCCTTGCAGAATCTCTTTTCGCCGCGCCTCAAGTAGCTGCTCTCGATAGTGTTGCTTCGCCTCAAGAGGGTTCCAGGCTGGATCAACGCTGAACGAGGGACGATAGACGATTTGGAGTTGCTCGCGCCCACCACTGATAATATTCTGGAGCTGGTGAGCCTGTTCGTTGAGAGCTGTTACCATGCGCATGCGCTCAAAAATAATCATGCTTGCCCGTATGGTGAGTTGTTCATCTAAATAGTCCAGCATGCGCGGGTCTTCTTGTTGTTCGCGGATACGCTTCAAGAGTGCAGAGCGCTGGGTCACGATTTTGCGATACTGCTGCCAGGCCTGGCAGTAGCGAGGCTTTATCTGGCAGAGACCACGATCAAGAAAGCGGCGTCGCTCTTCGGGAGAGCCATCAACCAGGTGTAAATCCGTCGGGGCGAACGAAACGGTGGTAATCTGCCCAACCAGGTCTATTGCCCGCCTGGGCACACCATTAATCTTGATACGCTTCCTCTGGGTGCTGGCGGGTAGCTCGACAGTTCTGGGGCGAAGTGGATAAGCGCCATTGTGATTCCCCATGTCAGGTGGAGTGGGATCAAAGACGACAATGTCCACTGTCACTGCGTCTTCACGGCGTTTAATGGTAGCGTCGATGCGTGCAAGGTGGTCAGGTGCATGCCAGTTGACCACTTCGCGGTCAGCACTGGCATGAAAAGAGGTAGTCGTAGAGAGCATCGAGACGGCTTCGATCAAGTTTGTCTTCCCCTGGGCGTTCTCACCTGTGAAGAGAAAGAGACCTGGCCCAAGCGAGAGGTCGAGATGCTGGTAATTGCGAAAGTCGTTGAGAGAAAGATGCGAAAGGTACATGCAAATATCCGTAAGTAGGGGCACCCCGGCTACGTATCCCCGTAGGGGCCCGATTTATCGCGCCCTGGTGATTACCCGGGGAGCGATGCGAGATATAGTGGCATCCACAAGGGCTGCCAGGCCGGGGTGCCAGCTCTCTCGCTCGCTAAATCCCCTACACAAATTGCTAGCGATTCGTATGCATCGGCATAACCACATACGTATAGTCGATAGAACCCACTGGCCGGATGACTCCTGGCTTCAAGGGTGTGGTGGCCTCAATGGCTACTTCAGGTATATCAATAACCGACAGAATATCTGAGAGATAGTCCACATTGAAGATCAACTGCAAATCAGGGCCATCAACGGCAGCATTGATCGTATTGGTGCTGTGGCCCAGGTCTTCGGAAGTGGCCTCAATGGTGACAGAACCAGGTTCCGAACTTTCACTTGAGTTGATCTTAATCCGGGCGATTTTTGAGTTATCTCGTGCAAACAGAGCGGCAGATTTGACGGCGCTGGCGAATTCTTTTGTCTCAACCACGGCTCGCGTTGTGTGCTCCTTCGGAATAATGTTGCGATAGTTGGGGAAGGTACCATCGATCAGCCGCGAAACAAGGTCAATCGAGTCGGCGTGGAACATCACCTGGCTGCGATTGGGAGTGACCATCATTTGTACAGCACCTTCGGAAGGCAAAATACGTCCGAGTTCAGTCAGCGTTTTTGCCGGAATCAGGATATCGCTACGATTTTGCTCGTCACCGGGCAGTGGTGCGATACGTACTGCCAGCCGGAAAGCATCGGCAGCCGCAAACGTGACTCTTTCGTTCCCTACCTGTACCAGCACGCCGGTAAAGACCGGGCGGGATTCGTCTTTGGCTGCGGAAAAGGCAACCTGTTCGATCATCTCTTTGAGGAGAGATGCATCGAGCAGCACCGGTGCTTCGCTGCCCTCGGCGCTAGGAATCAGGGGAAATTCGGAGGCGTCCATGCCCTTGATGTCCGCGGTACTGCGCAGGCTTTGAATACTCATTGTATTAGAATCTTCTGGTACGCTCATATCGACAGAAGCCTGTGGCAGACTATTGACAAAATCGGTGATCAGTTTCGCGGGAACTGTGGTTGCCCCTTCTTCATGGACCTCGGCATCTATCCAGCAGGTAATGCCGATTTCCAGGTTGGTGGCAGAGAGTTTCAAACGGCCATTATCGGTGGCTAATAGAACATTAGAAAGGATAGGCAGTGTACTGCGGTTTGAGACGGCATGGCTTACGGTTGAAAGGCCACGACTCAAGTCTTGCTGTTTGCAGGTGATTTTCACGATTTCTTCCTCCAGGCACAACCAAAAAAAGCATACAAACATTCGTGGTTAGTATACCGTATTTTCTCTCAGGTGTAAACAAGCTATAAAGGCCCTTCAAGCCTTATTCCGATTTCAGACCGATAGTATATCGCAAGAGTTGGCTTTTATAGCGTCTCATTTTTCTATGGATGATAGGAGTATGTTTTTAGCCGCAAGTAGGATTTATCCTGGTTGAGCTTCGATCCAGGCGTGGAGAGACTTCATGGTTCGTTTCGCGTTCAAATCAATAAAATATAGTAACTATCTAGGTGGGCTAGAAAGCAGGTGAAAGAGGATGGCCGAGCAAGGCCTGTTCCAGAGCGGTCAGCAGCGCCATGCCTTGCTTGCGCAAGGTCGAGAGATAACCGCGGATGCGGCAGAAGGCTACAGCGAAAG
>WNGG01003586.1_pt1 | contig 17501 bp, 17 predicted proteins | sample 5400661 | NCBI WGS metagenome assembly WNGG01 (sample SAMN13153372, study PRJNA577476) | soil metagenome | isolation source: 100 cm soil or saprolite under Garry oak tree replicate 1 | place: USA:California | collected 2016-06-15 | reverse complement strand
GACCCCGCGCCCGGCTCGGACCGGCCGCCGGCGCTGCGCCGGGCGATCGAGGCGGCGCTGGCCGACGCGGGCCTCGCCGCCGCCGACGTCGACGTCGTGTTCGCCGACGCGGTCGGCGTCCCCGAGCTGGACCGGACCGAGGCGGCGGCGCTGCGGGCGGTGTTCGGGCCCGGCGGCGTGCCGGTCACCGCCCCGAAGGCCGCGTCCGGCCGGACCTACGGCGGCGGCGGGTCGCTCGACGTCGCCGCCGCGCTGCTGGCGATCCGCGACGGCGTCATCCCGCCGACCGCCGGCACCGGCGACGTGCCGGCCGAGTACGGCCTGGACCTGGTCTGCGGCGCCGCCCGCGACGCGGAGGTGCGCACGGCGCTCGTCCTCGCGCGGGGTCTGTGGGGCTTCAACTCGGCCGTCGTCGTCCGTACCGCATCCACTTCCTAGGGAGGAACCACCATGTCCGTCACCGTCGAAGACATTCGCCGCATCCTCATCGCCTGCTCCGGCGCGCCGGAGCTCGAGGTGCCCGACGTCGACTTCGCCGACACCAGCCTCGAGGACCTCGGCTACGACTCGCTCGCGCTGATGGAGTCGGCCGCCGCGATCGAGCAGGAGTACGGGGTGAAGATCTCGGACGACACGTTCGGGGCCGCCAAGACCCCCCGCGAGCTGACCAGGATCGTCGAGTCGGAGATCGCCGGCTTGGACACGAAGGCGGCGGCATGACCCAGGGAGTCATCGCCTCGGAGATCCGGCGGATGGAGCACTTCCGGGTCGTGCCGGCGCCGGCGGAACGGCTGTACGACCTCGTCGCCGACGTGTCCCGCTGGCCGGTCGTCCTCGGGCCGTGCGTCGCCGCGCGTCGCCTGGAGCTCATCGGCGACGAGGAGCGCATCGAGATCTCGGCCGACGTCAACGGCGAGGTCAAGACGTGGACGTCGCGCCGCACGCTGGACTCGGCCGGCCTGCGGGTCGCGTTCCGGCAGGAGCTCAGCGCGCCGCCGGTCGCCACGATGTCCGGCGAGTGGTCCTTCGCGCCGGGGGACGACGGGCGGACGCGGATGACGTTGACGCACGCCTTCTCGGCGCTCACCGGCGACCGCAAGACGCTGAACTGGATCGCCGCGGCGGTCGACCGCAACAGCGAGCAGGAGCTCGCCGCGCTCGGCGAGCTCGCCGCGCTCGGGCACCCCCTCGAGGAGCTGGTCCTGAGTTTCGCCGACCGGGTCGAACTGCCGGGCACCGCGGTCGCGGACGCCTATGAGTTCGTCGCCCGCGCCGAGCTCTGGCCGCAGCGGCTGCCGCACGTGCGGCGGGTGGACCTCGACGAGAGCGTGCCCGGAGTGCGGCGGCTGGAGATGGAGACCGTCACGGCCGACGGCGGCTCGCACACCACGCAGTCAGTCCGGCTCTGCTCGCCGGGCGCCCGGATCGCCTACAAGCAGACGGTGCGTCCGCAGCTGCTGTCCGGCCACAGCGGCGTGTGGGAGTTCGAGGCACTCGACGGCGGCACGGCGATCACCTCGCGGCACACGGTGGCGATTGACCCGGCGGCGGTGGTCGCGGTCCTTGGCGCCGGCACGACGCTGGCGCAGGCCGGCGCCTGGGCGCGCGAACGGCTCGGCGCCAACAGCCGCGCCACGATGGAGGCGGCGGGCGCATGAAGCTGGCGGACATCGCCGCGGCTCAGGGCACCGACCCGGACCGGGTGTGCATGGTCGCGGCCGGGCGCTCGTTCACCCGGCGGCAGGTGCGCAACGAGGTGGCCCGTTGCCGCGCGGAGCTCCTCGAACGCGGCGTCGCACCGGGCGAGCGGGTCTTGGCGCTGCTGGACCACGGCCCGGACGCTGCGTTCTTCCTGGCCGCGGCGAGCGCGCTCGGCCTGCACCTGCTGATGCCGTACGGCCTGCAGGCGGCGGCCCTGCCCGAGTGGCTGTCCATCATGGACAGTGCGCGGCCCGACGTGATCGTGCACGCCAAGCGCGACCGCACCGGCGTCGACGCGCTCCGTGCGCGCGGCGGGCGGGTCGTCGAGCTGCTCCCGCCGCGGGGCGACGCTTCGGACGCCGAGCTGCGCATCGACCACCCCGCGCCGGTGGAGCAGTTCCTGATGCTGTTCACCAGCGGCACCACCGGCCGGCCGAAGGCGATCAGCATCGGCGAGACACAGGCGGGCGGGCGGATGGCGGCGGTCACCCGCACGATGGGGTACCGCCCGGACGCCCGCATCTTCATGACGGGCCTGATGAACAACACGACCGGCGTCATCAACTCGTTCGGGGCGCTGCTGCACGGCGCCACCGTCGTCTTCCCCGCCGACCCGGACCCGGCGCGGTGGCCGGCCCAGGTCGCGGCCGAGCGCGCCACGCACCTGGCGCTGCGGCCGGTGGCCCTCAAGCGGTTTGTGGCGGCGGTCGACGCCGAGCGGCCCGACCTGTCGAGCCTGCGGGTCGTGTCCTACGGCGGGGCCGCCGTGCCGGGTGCGGTCCTGGAGCGGGGCCGGGCGCTCATCGGCGCCGACTGGATCCAGGGTTACGGCCTCACCGAGACCTTCGGGCCGTTCTGCTTCCTGGACGAGGTGGGCCACGCCGAGCAGCGCCACGTCAAGCACATCTACTGCATCGGCCGCCCCGACGACACCCTCGACGTGCAGGTCGAGCCGGTGGCCGAGCATCCGGACGGCGTCGGCGAGGTGCTGGTCCGGGGCGCACTGGTGATGGAGGGGTACGTCGACGTCGCGACCGGCCGGATCGAGCCCGTCGGCGAGTGGCTGCGCACCGGCGACCTCGCCGAGTGGAGCCCGGACGGCGACCTGGTGCTTAAGGGCCGCCGGTCGGGCGTGCTGTTGAGCGAGAACGGCCATCGCATCTACCCCGAGGAGGTCGAGGCGGTCCTGGCCGGCGCGGCGGGCGTCGACGACGTGGTGCTCGTGGGCCTGCCCGGCTCGGGCACCCCGCACGAGCGGCCGGTGGCGTGCCTGTCCGGGCCGATCGGCGCGCGGGAGCCCGGCGTGGTGCGCGCGATCGTGGCCGGCGAGCTCGAGGCGGGTCTGGCGCTGGAGAAGTGGCCGGACCTCGCGTACGCGACGGCGCAGCCGTTCCCGAAGAGCGCCAACGGCAAGATCATGCGGGGCGCGGTGGCCGCGGGCATCGACCCGGCCGCACTCATCGAGCTGGGTGGTGACGGTCGTGGCTGATGACGTGACCCGCCTGCGGGTGCCCGAGCACGTCTACCGGGCCCTGGGGTACCTCTTCCCGCGACTCTTCTTCCTCAACGCGCGCTACGCGCCGCAGGTGCACTGGGGCGACGTCGCCGCCGCCCTGGACGGTTTCCCGCCCGACGATCTCGACCTGAGCTCGGCGGTGTTCTGGAACGCCTGGCGGGAGCGGTGGACGGCCCAGGCCGACGGCTACGTGCGCCTCGCCGAGGCCTCGACCACGGCGGCGGGGCGTTCCCGGGCCCTGCGCGGCGCGGCGGCGGCCTACCACTGGGCGGAGTTTCAGTACTTCGACGACCCGGCCCTCAAGCGGCACCTGCGGCAGCGGATCCGCGACTGCTTCCTGGGCAGCCTGGAGGGCACCGACCTCGAGTTGACCGACGGCCGGCTGCCCGCGCGGCCCGGCCGTCCCGACGTGCCCTACTGGCTGCTGACGACCGCGGCGATGCGCGCCGAGGGGTGGCCGCTGCCGTCGGTGCTGCTGTGCAACGGCCTGGACTCGGCGACCGAGGTCGAGGTCCTCGCCCTGGCCGAGGCGTACCTCGAGCGCGGCATCGCCGCCGTGCTGTTCGAGGGCCCGGGCCAGGGCATGCAGCTGGGCCGGGCGCCGCTGCACACCACGATGGAGGAGGTCGTCGCCGACCTCGTGGTGCACCTGGCGGCCGAGCCCGCGATCGCGGCCGACCGGCTCGCCTTCGCCGGCATCAGCTTCGGCGGCCACATCGCGCTGCGGGTGGCGCGGGCGCTCGGCGACCGGTTCCGGTGCGTCGTGAACTTCGGCGGCGGCCCGGCACTGAACAAGTTCGACGGCCTGCCGCGCCGGCTGAAGGCCAACTTCCGGTTCGCGCTCGCCGCCGGCGCCGACGCGGACCTGCAGCCCGTCTTCGACGACCTCGCCCTCGAGCCGGGTCCCGCGCCGGCGACGGACGTGCTGAGCGTCCACGGCGCGCTCGACGACATCTTTCCGGTCGAGGGCCTGGCCGACGTGGACCGGGCGTGGGCCGGCCGGCACCGGCTCGTCGTGCACCCGCGCGAGGCGCACACGAGCCTCAACCTGATCAACGCTTACACGCTGGAGACCGCGGACTGGGTCGCCGGTCGGCTGGGCCGCAGCCCGGGGTGAACCTCCTGGTGCAGGCCGGCCTGCTCGGAGACGCGCCGCTGCAGTGCGACGAACGTCGCCGCCTCCTGTGGGCTCAGGCAGCCGAGCAGCTTGGTCTCGAACTCGGTGATCAGGGCCTCGGCCTCGGCGTGCAGCGCCCGGCCGGGCGGCAGCAGATGCACGGCGTGGGCGCGGCGGTCCGTGGGGTGGCGGCGGCGCTCCACGAGGCCCCGCGCCTCCAGCTCGTCGACCAGGCCCACCATCACGTTGCGGTGCACGGCCAGCGGGTCGGCCAGCTGGTGCTGGCTGAGCCCGTCCTGCCCCTTGAGCAGCGTGAGCAGGCCGAAGTGGCGCGGCTGGAGGCTCAGCGGCGCGAGCAGGTCGGTGAGCTGCTCCTGGACGTGGACGCCCAGCCGGGTCATCAGGCAGGCCGGGTACTCGAACAGCGGCGATGTCACCACCCCATGGTACCCCAAAGGATTATCATCTTGAGGGATAGTCGTTCGCGGTGCATACTTGGCCCCATGACTTCAGACATCTCCTCGTCCTCCCTGGCCGCGCCGCCGAGGGGCGCCGGAGACGACACCGGCCTGGATCCCCGGCGCTGGCTCGCGTTCGCGGTGGTCCTGGCGGCCGGGTTCGTCGACCTGCTCGACTCGACGATCGTCAACGTGGCCCTGCCGAGCATGCAGGGCGACCTGCACGCCAACTTCGCCCAGCTCGAGTGGGTCGTGGCGGCCTACGTGCTGTCGTTCGCCGCGCTGCTGATCCTCAGCGGCCGGCTCGGCGACATCTACGGCCGCAAGCGGGTGTTCATGGTCGGCATGGCCGGGTTCACCGTCGCCTCGCTGCTGTGCGGCCTGGCGGTCAACCCCGAGATGGTCATCGCGGCCCGCTTCGCGCAGGGCGCCGCGGCCGGCCTGATGGTCACCCAGATCCTCGCCATCCTACGGGTGACGTTCCCGGAACACGAGCGGGCCAAGGCGGTGGCCGTCTTCGGCGGCGTGACGGGCTCCTCGGCCGTGTTCGGCCTCGCGCTCGGCGGCGTGATCGTGCACTGGGACCTGTTCGGCTGGGCGTGGCGCACGATCTTCCTCATCAACGTCCCGATCGGCATCGCCGCGCTCGTCGCCGGCGCCGCCGTCGTGCGCGAGTCGCGCTCGCCAAGCCGGCCGCGGCTGGACATCGTCGGCACGGTGCTCGCCCTCGTCGCCGTCGTGGCGCTGGTCTACCCGCTCACCGAGGGCCGCCGCCTGGGCTGGCCCACATGGACGTTCGCGATGGTGGCCGGCGCCCTCCTGCTGCTCGTGGTGTTCGTCGCCTTCGAGCGCCGCCGGCACGCCGCGCGGGGCTCCGCACTGATCGACTTCGGCGTGTTCCGCTCCCGGCCGTTCTCCGTCGGCATGGCCATGTGGTGGCTGTTCTGGGTCGCCTCCGGCGGGTTCTTCTTCGCCTGGACGCTGTTCCTGCAGGCCGGCCTCGGCTGGACCCCGCTGCACGCCGGCCTGACCGCGGCGACGCTGGCCGTGGGCGTCGGCATCGGGGCCGGCAACGCGCCCGACAAGCTCGTGCCCAGGTTCGGCCGCAACGTGCTGGTGGCCGGCGGGCTCGTCAACGCGGTCGGCTGGCTGTCGTTCGCCTGGCTGGCCTGGCACTACGGGCCGAGTCTCAACTCCTGGATGCTCATCCCGGTGCACGTGCTCTCCGGCGTCGGCTTCGGACTCATCGTCGCCCCGACGCTCGACATGCTGCTCGGCCAGGTCCGCGACGACCAGGCGGGCAACGCCTCGGGCCTGCTCAACACCGTCCAGCAGATTGGCATCGCCCTCGGCGTCGCGCTCACCGGCGTCGTGCTGTTCACCCAGCTCGACCACGGCCACCAGCGCGGCATCGACGCGGCCACCCCGGCGCTACGGTCGGACCTGACCGCCGCCGGCCTGCCGAGCCAGGCCCAGGACGCCACCGTGACGAGCTTCGCCGCCTGCGTACGCGACCGGGCCGCGGCCCACGACCAGAGCGCCGTCCCGGCCGCCTGCGCCCCGGCGAACCTGGACCCGGCGGCGGCCGGTCCGTTCGACCGCGCCGTGGCCCGCGCCGCCGCCGAGAACTACTCCTACGCGTTCAGCTGGGTGCTGATCCTCGGCGGCGCGACCCTCATCATCGCCGGCGCCGGGTTCCTGGCGCTGCCCAAGCACCCGCGCCGGGTCGTTCCACTGTAGACGGACCCGCCGGACCCGAAGGAAGGTCATCGAAGTGAAGAACGTCCTGGTACTCGGCCGCGAGCGGCACCTCGTCGACGCGTCGACCGCGATCATCGAGCAGAACGGCTTCCGCACCGTCGGCGTCACCGCGGACGAGGAGGCGTTCGCCCTGCTCGACACCGGCGACTTCGCCGCGGTCCTGGTCGGCAGCGGCGTCGAGTGGGCCTCCCGCCCGCCGGTCCACGAGCACGCGACACCGCACGGCACCGCCGTGTTCGAGGCCCAGCGGGTCCCGGGCCAGACCGTCCACGAGCACGTGCGGCACGTCATCGTCCCGCAGCTGCTGAAGCTGAAGGACTGACGCCGCCATGGCCACGAGGGTGTTCATCGCCGGCCTGCTGCCGCACCTCATGGACGACTTCCGCGAGCGGCTGGCCGTGCCGGAGATCGACCTGATCAGCGGCATCAGCGTCGAGGAGCTCGCCGCCGCCTTCGCCGAGGCGGACATCGACCGTGTGATCATCGGCGGCGGCCTAGGCCTGCCGGCCCGGCTGGACATGGTGCGGACGGTGTTCGAGTCCAGCGACCGCGCGACCGTCCACATGAAGGACCACCGGTCGGGCCCGGAGGCGTTCGTCCCCTTCGTCCGGTCGGTGCTGCACGGGCTCGCCGACTACCACCCGGCCGAGTCGCAGCGCGCCGTCCTGCGGGCGCAGCGCTCGTAGCGCGACGGGCACGGCCGGCGAGCAGCGCCGCCGGCCGTGCCGCCGTGCCGCACCATCCGCCGTTCAGCGCACCGGCCCGCCCCGTTCGTGGCACGGTGCCCCGATCACGGCCGGCGGTGGTAGACGCCGTCCGGTCCTTGCGGCTGGATCGGGTCGAGGAGCAGGCTCTCGGCCGCTTCCAGGGTCTGCTCGCCGAGCCCCGCGGCGCGCAGCGCGGTCACCGCGGCGACCATCCGCTCGTCTTCGGGGTCCACGTTGTTGACGCCAGCTGAGCCTGGTTCTGGCACGCTTTTGTTGATCGATGGTTGTCGTTCATAGCGTGAGTAGGATCCGCTTGCGGAGCAGGTCGAAGTTGGCCCGGCCGAACATGGTGCGCTTGATCATCTTCCGGTTGAGGTGACCTCGACCAGATCGGCCACGCTCGTGGCAGACATCGCCCGACTGGGCGGGGTGGCGGGTCGCGGTAGGGTGTGGCGCGTGCTGCCGTTGCCGCTGTTGACTGCTGACGATCTCCGTGAGATCGGTACTGCCGCGTTCGACGGGGATGACCCGCGTGTGGTGGTGGCCGACCTGGTTGACGCGGTCGAGCAGGGACGGCTGGCTGACAAGACGGATGCGGGCTACGCGTTGATCCTGGCTGCGGAGATCATGGAGCAGGCGGGGGACCTGGACGAAGCGCTGGTGCTGACCGAGCGGGCGCTGCCGGTGTACCAGCAGAGCGAGGACCGGGATGACGGGTTTGCCCGGTCGGTTCGGGCCGGGCTGCTGTTGCGGCTGGGGCGCGAGGACGAAGGGTTGGCGGAGCTGGCGCGGTTGCGGCGGCTGCTGACGCGGGATCCGGATGCGGTGTCCTACGTGTGTGACGCGTTGGAGGCCGGCGGGCGCCCGGAGATCGCCGAGCAGTGGCTGACCGCGGCGTTGGAGACCGCGTTGGCGCAGCGGGAGGCGCTGGCGCCGCGGCGTGAGGACCCGGCCTACCGCGGCGCGGCGGCGGTCGCGTACGCGTTGACGCAGCAGCGGCACCGGATCCGTCGCGACCTGGATCTGCCGCATGACGAGCACGACGATCTCGCGGATCGGCTACGTGACGCGGTCAACGACGTCCTGGCTGACGAGGACGACGAGGATGACGGCGACCTGGCGGTGCTGTTCTGGCCGCGAGGCGAGTTCGAGGCGCTGCTGGCCCAGTGGCCGGCGTTGATCAGCTCTTACCGCAGCAGCTGGGACGAGCACCGCGACGCGGTGGAGCGGGCTCTGCAGACGGGGTCGCAGGCCGGGCTGAGCGGGCTGGCAGTGTTGGCTGGCCGGGTGGAGGATCTGGCGCGGTACGCGACCCGCGTCGGTGGGGACGTCACGGATGCGGACGTGCGTGAGGGGTACGCGCAGCACCTGCTGGCGCAGCCGTGGCCGCCGGGGCGTAACGAGGCGTGCTGGTGCGGGTCCGGGGTGAAGTACAAGAAGTGTTGCCTGGCCCGATCGCGGATCTGAGGGATCGGCAGCATCAACGCGACAACCGTCGGCGTGGCAGGTCGGCACACCGGCGCATCGCCCCAATCATGCGCTGTGTCCATTGTGGAGATTACGGATCTGTTCCCGCATCTGACCGGCGTACGCATCCAGACGGTGTCCACGGACGGGGACTGGGCACACATCCGGGCCAGATCCGCCGACACCGACGCATGCTGTCCCGGCTGCGGACAGGTCTCCAGGCGGGTGCACATCTGCCGGGACCGGGCCGGCGCCTACGCCGCGATCAGCCTCGTGGTCGCCGCGGTACCCGAGTCCCTTCCGGCCGTGGTCACCCTCGCCCTGGCCTTGGGGTGCCCGGCGGATGGCTGCCCGCAACGCGCTGATCCGTCGGCTGCCCGCGGTCGAGAAGCTCGGGTCGGTGACGGTCATCGCCACCGACAAGACCGGCACGCTGACGGAGGGTCGGATGGCCGTCCGCGAGCTGTGGACTCCGGTTGGTCGGGCGACGATCGACAGCATCGGGTACCCCACCGGGTCGCCGGATCCATCGCGACGGGCGGGAGGTGACCGCACAGGCGGCGCCCGACGTGGCCGCCCTGCTGGCCGCCGCAAGCGCGGTCGGCCTGGACCCGGCGGCACTGGCGGCCCGGCTACTGCGCTACGCGGAAGTACCGTTCGACAGCGACCGCAAACGGATGACCACCGCGCACCACCGGCTCAATGTCCAGCCCGGCTACGGCATGCGTTATGCCGTTCCCGGCCGGCCCGGCTGCGTCGGTATGATGGTCGGCCGGTTCCGCGCCGGCGTACCCGGCCGGTACCGGATGTGGGTCAACCAGTCCGACCCGGCCGCCACGATCGCGGTCGGCAACGACATCAACCTGCGCGTGCTGCCGTCCCTGGTGGGCGCCGGAGCGGTGCTGATCCTCACCGCCGCGGGTGCGCTGGGCCTCGTCATCACGACCTGGTACCGCCGCTCCCGGCCGGCGGACGATCGGTGAGCGCAGCCGCCCGGGGCCACGTGCTCAACCTGGCCCGGCTCGGCCTGGCGGTCGCGGTCCGGGCACGCCGGACCGGGGCAGCACGCGGCAACCCCTGGCTCGGCGCAGCGGTGGTGCCCTGGGTCGCGCTCATACGGCACAGGTCCCCCGCAAGCGGGCCGTCCGGCCCTGCCGGCCGGCCGGGAGGCGGCCGACGCTGGAAGGAACCGAGGAGATGACCCGACGATGTTTACCGCACCGATCGTGGTTGGCGTGGACGGCTCCCCCGTGGGACTGCGCGCCGTTGACCTCGCCGTGCGCGAGGCAGAGATCAGAGACCGACCGCTCCGGGTCGTGTTCGCCGACACCGGGCAACCGGGGGCCGAGTCCGCTCAGGTGGTCCAGGCGGCACTGGACCGGATCACCGCACGTTCGCCGGTACCGGCTACCGGTGAGATCGTCGCGGACAGCCCCGTCGCCGCACTGGTCCAGGAGTCCGAGCATGCCGCCCTGATCGTGGTGGGGCACCGAGGCCAGGGTGGCATCCCGACCCTGGCGCTCGGCTCGGTCGCCCGCAACGTGGCCACCCACGCCCGCTGCCCGGTCCTGGTCGCCCGCGGAGCGCCCGACGCCGCGGGTCCCGTTCTGGTCGGGGTGCACTGCTCCCGGCACGGCGACCCGGCCGTCGGGTTCGCGTTCGAGGAAGCCAGCCTACGCGGCGCCGAGGTCGTCGCTCTGCATGCGTGGAGCGGTCCGGTCTGCACCGGGGCGGGTGACATGCTGCCGCTGGTCTACGACCCCGACGTGGTGGCGGCCGACCAGGCCCGGGTACTGGCCGAGTCGCTGGCCGGCTGGCAGACCAAGTACCCCGATGTCGTGGTCCACCGGCGGCTGGTCTGCGCCCGGCCGGGCAGCGCCCTCGTCGAGGCGAGCCGGCGGGCGCAGCTCGTCGTCGTGGGTGCCCACGGCCACCGGGCGGTCACCGGCTGGCTGATCGGGTCGGTCACCCACGTGCTGCTGCATCAGGCGGGCTGCCCGGTCGCGGTGGTCCGGCCGGCCTGAACCGGCCGATGCGCTGTGCCGTCCGGTCCGCCGTGGATAGCATCGAGCCGTGGCCGAGCAGTCCGACAGCGGCGAGTTCTGGGCCGCACCGTCGCTGGGCCTGTCCCCGCTGTCCAGCTTCCGGCTGGACGAGCTGCTCGGTGAGCTGCAGAACCGGGTCGGCGACGTGATGGCCAGCCGGGAACGGCTCTCCGCCCTGCTGGACGCCGTCGTCGGGGTCGGCAGCGATCTGGACCTGCGCAGCACGCTGCACCGCATCGTGCTGGCCGCCTGCCGGCTGGCCGATGCCCGGTACGGCGCGCTGGGCATCATCGGGCCGGACCGCCTGCTCGTCGAGTTCATCACCGAGGGGATCAGCGTCGCCCAGCATCAGCGCATCGGCGACCTCCCCACCGGGCGCGGCGTCCTGGGCCTGCTCATCGACGAGCCCAAGCCGGTGCGGCTGCGCGACATCGCCGAACATCCCCGCTCGTACGGGTTCCCCGCGCACCACCCGGTGATGCGCAGCTTCCTCGGCGTCCCGGTGCGGATCCGGGACCAGGTCTTCGGCAACCTGTACCTGACCGAGAAGCGCGGCGGGGAGGAGTTCACCGAGGACGACGAGGAAACCGTGGTCGCCCTTGCGGTGGCGGCCGGGGTGGCGATCGACAACGCCCGGCTCTACGCGGCGGCCGGGCACCGGCAGCGCTGGCTGGAGGCCACCGCCGAGATCACCAACGTGCTGCTCGGCGAGGTCGACCGGACAGCCGCGCTGCAGCTGGTGGCCCGGCGGGCCCGGGAGGTGTCCGGGGCGAAGACGGTCATGGTGCTGCTGCCCGAGCCCGGTGCCAACCAGCTGCGCGTGGAGGTGTGCGAACCCGCCCGCCCACAACTACAGGGCACCGTGCTGCCGACCGGGGACACCCTGCTCGGACGCGCCCTGGCCAGCGGGCAGGCGGTGATCGCCGACAACCTCGGCCGGGCGTCGGACTGGCCGGTACCGGTCTCCACCGGAGCCGCGCTGGTCGCGCCGCTGGCCGCCTCCGGTACCGTGCTGGGCCTGCTGGTGGTGGCACACTCCGCAGACGGTCCCCAGTTCGACGACGACCTCGACGCCAACCTCATGTCGACCTTCGCCGGCCAGGCCGCGCTGGCCCTGGAACGGGCCCGCGCGCAGGAGGAGCGGGAGTTGCTGGTCGTGCTCGCCGACCGCGAACGCATCGCCCGCGACCTGCACGACGTGGTGATCCAGCGGCTGTTCGCCACCGGGCTGCACCTGCAGTCGGCGGCCAACCTGGCGGCCCGGCCCGAGGTGGGTGCCCGGATCAACAGCGCCGTGGACGACCTCGACGCCACCATCCGCGACATCCGCTCGGCGATCTTCGAGCTGCGTACGCCGGTCAACGCCGCGCTGCGCGCCGACATCCGGGCCACCGTCGACGCCGCCGCGGCGTCGCTGGGCTTCCGCCCCGAACTGCGCCTGGACGGGCCGGTGGACAGTGCGGTACCCGACGAGGTACGGCCGGACCTGCTGGCGGTGCTGCGCGAGGCGCTGTCCAACACGGTCCGGCACGCCCGGGCCGGCCGCGTCGAGGTCACCGTCGAGGTGGGCGGCGGGCGGCTGCGGCTTACCGTGACCGACAACGGGATCGGACCCGGCGAACCGTTCGACGAACGCAGCGGCCTGGCGAACATGCGCCAGCGCGCCGAGAGCCACGCCGGCACGCTCACCATCACCCCCGGCCCGGCCGGGGGTACCCGCGTCGAATGGTCGGTACCTGTGACCTGAACGGCCCCGCAGTGACCGGGACCTCGGGCGGGCCGGGGGTACGGGCGCTGCGCGAGCCCGGGTGACTCAACCCAGCAGCCGGGCGACCTCCTCGGCGATGGCCCGTTCCTCGTCGGTCGGTACGACGCAGACCGTGACCCGGGCGCCGTCGGGCGAAACGACCCGGGCCGGTTGGCCGTCGTGAGCCAGCACTTGGGCTGGATCAGCAAGGCGGCGCTTGTCGTGAGCCAGCACTTGGGCTGGATCAGCAAGGCGGCGCTTGTCAGCGTTGCGGTCGGGGTCGACGGCGATGCCCAGCGGCTCCAGGCCGGCGAGGGACCGCTGCCGGACGAGCGCGCTGTGTTCACCGACGCCGGCGGTGAACGTGATGGCGTCGAGCCGCCCGAGTACCGCGTGGTACGCGCCGACGTACTTGCGGATGCGATGGCAGTACACGTCGAGGGCGAGCCGGGCGGCCGGGTCGCCGGCCGCGTCGCGGGCGGCCACCTGCCGAAGGTCGTTGTCGCCGCACAGGCCGGCCAGGCCGGACCGGTACTGGTAGAGGTCCTCGATGTCGTCGGGTGCCAGGCTGGCGCGGCCGAGGTGGAAGGCGACGGCCGGGTCGAGGTCGCCGGTGCGGGTACCCATCACGAGGCCCTCCAGCGGGGTGAGCCCCATCGACGTCTCGACGCTGCGCCCACCGGCCACGGCCGTCGCGCTGGCCCCGTTGCCCAAGTGCAGCACGACGAGGTTCAGCGCGGCGACCGGCCGGCCGAGCAGCCGGGCGGTACCGGCGACCACCCAGCCGACCGAGATGCCATGGAACCCGTACCGCCGGATGCCGTACCGCTGCGCCACCTCCCGGTCCAGCGCGTAGGTCGCGGCGGCCGCCGGCAGCGTGGCGTGGAACGCGGTGTCGAAGACCGCAACCTGCGGTACCCCGGGCAACGCGCTCCGGGCCGCCTCGATCCCCGCGACCCCGAGCGGGTTGTGCAGCGGAGCGAGCGCGGACAGCTGCCGGATCGCGTCCAGTACCGCGTCGTCGACGACCACCGGCGCCCGGAACCGAGTGCCGCCGTGCACCACCCGGTGCCCGACCGCCTCGATCGAGTGCCCACCCAGCCGGTCCAGTACCCGCCCGACCGCCGCGCCGTGGTCGGAAGCTTCGCCGTCCGGCTCGCCGATGCGCTCGACGATCCCCCCGTCCACCGGCGCACCGCCCCGGAACAGCCGGTACTTCAGCGACGAGGAACCCGCGTTGAGCACCAGGATGTCCGCCACCCGATCACCCTAGTCGGCCCGGGTTCCCCGAGCTTCGGCGCTGATCAGAACCGGCCGCCGTATCGCAGCCCTGGACGGCCTGGACGCTCTTGATCTGGCCCGGTGGCAGTTCGGCACCCTCACCATGTACCACTTCTTCTTCGTGCCGCTGACCATCGGCCTGGCCGGGCTGGTCGCCGTCCTGGCGCCCGCCGGGCCGAAGGTCCCGGTTGCGGCCTGGCTTGCGGCCCTACCCGGTCACCGGTGCGCCGCCGAGGCTGGAGACGAAAGCCGCCTTACTGATCCAGCCCAAGTGCTGGCTCACGACGAACGCCGCCTTACTGATCCAGCCCAAGTGCTGGCTCACGACGAAAGTCGAGGAGGGAACCGTCATGCAGACCTACCGCATCGTCGTGGGCGTCGACGGGTCGCAGGCAAGCCTGCGCGCGTTGTCCTGGGCGGTGGCCGAGGCCGACCGCCGGGGCGCGACCGTCCAGGCCGTCACCGCCTGGCAGTGGACCCAGCCGGACCTCGGCGCGGACCTGCGGGCCGAGCACGAGAAGCTGGCCCGGCTCTCGCTGGACGACGCGATCACCGTCGCGCGCCGCGGGCGCCCGGACGTCACGGTCGCCGCCGAGGCGGTCGCCGGCCCCGCCGCCGACGTGCTGACCCGCGCCGCGGCCAACGCCGACCTGCTCGTCCTGGGCAGCCAAGGGCATGGCCGGCTGTTCCACGCCGTCCTCGGGTCGGTCGCCGAGCAGTGCATCCGCGCGGCCGTGTGCCCCGTCGTCGTGGTACCGGTGCCACAACCGGCCACGTCGCAGGCCGAGCCGGTTGGGCCGATCACCACCGCCATGTACTGAACCGCCACCTGTTGAGATGCCGAGGAGCACCCGATGACTGTCCGGCACGTCACCGCACCCACCCGCCCGGCCCGGCGCCACCATCCGCTGGCCAACCGGTGTGTCCTGGCGGTGCTGCACTCGCCGCTGCACGCGCTGCTCGATCCGGGCCTGTGCGAGGTGCGCTACCGGGGCCGCCGGACCGGCCGGCGCTATGCGGTGCCCGTCATGTACGCCGAAGCCGAGGGACGGATCGTGGTACTCGTCGGCGACGCGCCCGGCAAGAACTGGTGGCGCAACTTCCGCGGGCCGCGGCCAGTGACGGTGCGCCGCGCCGGGGTACTCCGGCGCGGGGTGGCGCGCATTCTCGACCCCGCCGACGAGGGTTACGCCGAGAATGTTCAGGGGTACGTCAGGCGGCATCGGCTGGTACCGCTGCCCACCGACCGCCTGCTCGTCATCGAACCGTCCGCTATCGAACCGACCGAAGGAGCCTGATGCACGTCGTCGAGGGTGCGCCGCTGGGCGCCGCGGAGCTGTCCCGGATCGACGCGTACTGGCGGGCGGCCAACTACCTGTCCGTCGGTCAGATCTACCTGATGGGTAACCCGCTGCTGCGCGAGCCGCTGCTGCCCGAGCAGGTAAAGCCGAGGCTGCTCGGCCACTGGGGCACCACGCCCGGCCTGAACCTCATCTACGCCCACCTCAACCGGATCATTGCGGCCCGGCGCCAGCAGATGATCTACGTGACCGGGCCGGGACACGGCGGTCCCGGCCTGGTCGCCAACGTCTGGCTGGAAGGCACCTACTCCGAGGTGTACCCGCGCATCTCGCGGGACGAGACCGGAATGGGCCGGCTGTTCACCCAGTTCTCCTTCCCCGGCGGGGTCCCGTCGCACGTGGCGCCGGAGACGCCCGGGTCGATCCACGAGGGCGGCGAGCTGGGGTACTCGCTGTCGCACGCCTACGGCGCCGTGCTGGACAACCCCGACCTGGTCGCGGTGTGCGTGATCGGCGACGGGGAGGCGGAGACCGGGCCGCTGGCCGCGTCGTGGCACTCGAACAAGTTCCTCAACCCGGCCGGTGACGGTGCGGTGCTGCCGATCCTGCACCTGAACGGATACAAGATCGCGAATCCGACGGTGCTGGCCCGCATCGGCGACGGCGAGCTGGATGCGCTGCTGCGCGGGTACGGGTACGAGCCGTACCTGGTCGCCGGCGACGACCCGGAGGCGGTGCACCAGCTGCTCGCGGCCACGCTGGACACCGTGTTCGACCGCATCGCCGCGATCCAGCACGCTGCCCGCGACGGCGGCTCGACCGACCGTCCACAGTGGCCGGTCATCGTGCTGCGCACGCCGAAGGGCTGGACTGGACCGAAACAGGTCGACGGGGTACCGGTCGAGGGTACCTGGCGGGCCCACCAGGTACCGCTGTCGGCGGCCCGCGACGACGCAGCGCACCTGGCCGCGCTGCGCGAGTGGATGCTGTCCTACCGCCCGGACGAGCTGTTCGACGCGGCCGGTGCACCGCAACCGTCCATTGTGGACTGGCTACCCACCGGCGAGCTGAGGATGGGCGCGAACCCGCACGCCAATGGCGGCGCGCACCCGCGCGATCTGGAGCTGCCCGACTTCCGCGAGTACGGCGTCAAGGCCGGCGACACCGCCGAGGCCACCCGGGTACTCGGCGGCTGGCTGCGCGACGTCGTCAAGGCCAACGAGAAGTACCGCAACTTCCGCCTGGTCGGGCCGGACGAGACCGAGTCCAACCGGCTCGGCGCGGTACTGGAGGCCACCGACAAGGTGTGGGAGGCCCGCATCGATCCGGTCGACCAGCACCTCGGGCCGCACGGCCGGGTCATGGAGATCCTGTCCGAGCACACCTGCCAGGGCTGGCTGGAGGGCTACCTGCTGACCGGGCGGCACGGGCTGTTCTCCTGCTACGAGGCGTTCGTGCACATCGTCGACTCGATGGTCAACCAGCACGCCAAGTGGCTCAAGGTCACCCGGAAACTGTCCTGGCGCAAACCCATCCCGTCGCTGAACTACCTGCTCACCTCGCACGTCTGGCGGCAGGACCACAACGGCTTCTCCCACCAGGACCCCGGCTTCATCGACCACGTGATGAACAAGAAGGCAGAGGTGGTCCGGGTGTACCTGCCGCCGGATGCCAACACCCTGCTGTCGGTGGCCGACCACTGCCTGCGCAGCCGCAACTACATCAACGTGATCGTCGCCGGCAAACAACCCGAACCCACCCTGCTGGACATCGACGCCGCCGCGTTGCACTGCGCGCGCGGACTGGGCATCTGGGACTGGGCCGGCAACGACGACGGCGAGCCGGACGTGGTCCTCGCCGCCGCCGGGGACGTCCCCACCCTGGAAGTCCTCGCCGCCACCGACCTGCTGCGCCGGCACCTGCCGGAACTGAAGGTGCGCGTGGTCAACGTGGTGGACCTGATGCGCCTGCAACCGACCAGCGAGCACCCGCACGGATTGCCCGATCCCGAGTTCGACGCCATCTTCACCACCGACCGGCCGGTCATCTTCGCCTACCACGGCTACCCCTGGCTGATCCACCGACTCACCTACCGGCGCACCAACCACCCCAACATCCACGTACGCGGGTACAAGGAGGAAGGCACCACCACGACGCCGTTCGACATGCTGGTGCTCAACGACATGGACCGGTACCACCTGGTGATGGACGTCATCGACCGGGTACCCGGCCTGGCCCGGCGCGCCGCCGTCCTACGCCAGCAGATGGTGGACAAGCGCGCCGAGCACCGCGCCTACGTCCGGCGCACCGGCGAGGACCTGCCCGAGGTCCGCGACTGGGCATGGAACCGGCCGGCATGACCCCGACCGGCCGGCTGCTGCGCCGCGATCCCGGGTACCG
>WNGG01004885.1_pt1 | contig 17505 bp, 21 predicted proteins | sample 5400661 | NCBI WGS metagenome assembly WNGG01 (sample SAMN13153372, study PRJNA577476) | soil metagenome | isolation source: 100 cm soil or saprolite under Garry oak tree replicate 1 | place: USA:California | collected 2016-06-15 | reverse complement strand
CAGGGGTTTTCGAGACCGCCGCCCTCGGCCAGCCTAGGCGACCCCACCGGGATCGATTCTACAAGCGCCCCCGGAACAACATCGTCATCTCGGAACTCGCTACCCTGAGCGGGTCCCGCATGACCCATCCCCTCGACAGGCCGACCATGACCGACGCGAGGTGGGCTCGATGGCGTCCGTCCAGAGATCCCGTCTCGATCCAGTGTCCGGAGGAGATCGGAAGGAGGACCCCCCTGCTGTGCGACAGCTCGATGAGGCGCAAGGTCGGGCCCAGTTCCCTCGGCGGTACCTTCTCGGGGGCATACGTGGCCTGGGCGATCTGCACCCACTTGTTCTGATCCAGATAGACGATCGGGCGTCGCGATCTACGCTGCTCCTGGTCATCCTGGTCGAAGACCTCGACCTCAAGCTTCGTTCCGGACGGCACGACTATCTCGAGGACGAGGTCATGGGGCCTAAAGGTCACGGACGTGAAGTCCAGAAGCCCGTCGGGCCTCGGCGCTCGGGCGGCCTCAACGACCACCCGACCATCGTCGGCTTCCACGCGAAGCTCATCGCGTTCGTAGTCGATGGACAACGAGCGAATACCATGCATGTCGTTATGGGGGGTCTTCCAACGGACGCAGCCGCAGATATCCGGAGTCGAGAAGCCGCTCGAACCGGGGCGCTTCTTCTGACAGCAAGGCTGGGGGCGATTCAAGCCAGCGGAGGATGTCCGCATCCGAAAGCCGTTGGTCTCCCAGCCCGGCAAACATCTGGGAGTAGATCCGCGCAGTATGCAGGATGGCCTCGTTCCAAAGCGCCTCGGCGTCCTCGACGAGCCGCCGTAGCGGGCGGCGGGCGACGAGCAGACTGTCGATCGCGCCCGAGAGGAGCTCGAAGATGTTCGAAGAGTCGGTCCTGCTGAGTCTGGCCCCGATCCTGCTCCCGCCCACCTTGTTCCATGCCGGGAATCGCCCGTACATGCGACGGTAGTCCTCGAGCAGCTGGCCCTCGGAGTGGGCGGCGAGACCACGTCCGCTCTCCCCCGACGCCGAGGACTGCACTCCTACCGAGAATCCGAGTTCGTCGTGGGAGCGGAAGTATTCCGTGATCTCCTCGAGCTTGTTCCCCGAGGCGCCCGTCCCGCCGAGTCCGTTGTGCGCCTTGAACCTCGCCGGGAGAGACGACGCCAGGCCTAGGTACAGGATCTCGTGGGACCCGGGATCCCAGTACGCGTAGACGCCGGCGCTCGACCAGGTTGGATCACCGACCAGTTGTTGAAGCGCACGCAGAATCTCCGAGGCATCGACGGCACGGTACCGCTCGAGGACGAACATCGGAAGCACGCCTCCAGTGTCGCAGCCGGGCAGCCGGGTCTTGCCGCCCTCAGGCGGCGTACGATCCCCCTCGATGGGGATCAAGGTCTGGCGCCTGGAGGAGATCCCGGAGGACGCCGAAAGGGTTCCGGCAGGCTATGTCTGCCTCGCCGAGCCGATCCTGCAACTCGGCTCCGCTCCGCAGGCGCAGTGGCGGGCAACCCTGGGTCCCGCTCGTCGTGTCTGCCATGTCACTCTCCGTGGCTAGGCTCCGCCGCGTCCCCTGGTGCACGCCGGTCGGACGTGGGCCGTCCCCCGGCCGAACCGTCGATAGGCTCCCACTCGATACGGTCGGCGACCCCGTCGACGAGACGAGCGATGACATGGAAGTCTGGAGGCCCCGGGGAGTAGCCCCACGCGGAGACCCGTTTCATCTCGCTCCCGCGGACGACGGTCAGGGTGTACGGGGGGAGGTCCGTGCCGGACGGGAGGTACTCCTCCTCCCAGCTCAAGAACCCCGACCGCCCGATGAACGAGGCCACCAATTCGAATTCCTCGCGGACGACTTCCGCGAGGCGGCTCAGGCGGCCACTCAACGCCTCCTCAACGAGCGAACCCTGGTGGCCCACCCCCAGCAGGTACCGTTCTCGGAACTTGTCAGGGGGACGAAGAGTCCGAGCTATCACGAGTGGCTATTCGACGTAGCGACCACGCACTCGGTACGGGCAGGTTCGTATTGATGATCAGAACGCCAACGCGCGAGGGATATCTCGGATCATGAAGGCCGTGAAGAGCGGGCACCAGCCATCCGATGTAGTTCTCCAAGACACCTGGGGGAGCGTCTTTCCGGGAGTGGTCCAGAACGACGAGGATAGACAGTCGACTCCCCCGCCCCACTCCGTACTGAGTCGGCTGGCCGAGGTAATGATCACAGGACTCGAGGGTGGCTGGGACTTTCCGTTCGACCTTCAGCTCGGCGATGATGTCGTCATGCAACAGGTCGTCGAATCCGCCCGCGACCGCGTCCCTGCGTGTGAGTCGGCCTCCTAGCTCAGGATCGGCCCGGAGGCGCGCCTCCAGTTCGTCATGGAACTGCGCCTCCGTCACATGGGTCCCGACCCGGAAGGCGCGGTCGAACATGATCGCTTGACCTCCTCGAACACATGCTCCGAAGAATCGGCAGAAGGCACGGACATCGTCAGGGTCCAGGGTGTTGTCTTCCGCGAGAGGATCAAACAGGCGAATGAGGCGCTCATCGACCTGCTGGTGGTCGGTGAGAGCATCGACGCTGGGGTCGAAGGGTCGAAGTCGAAGACGAATGTATCCAGCCACCTCAACCAGGTGGTCGCGACTCGGGCCAGAGAGCCTGACCTGTATCGGGCAATCAATCGCTGGCTGCCCAATCCGGCGCTCCACCGCACATCGAATCGTCCCCGATCCGGACAGTCGAACCCCCGACTCGTCCACTTGGGCGTCGGCACGACTCCAGCTGAACGATGGCAGCGTGAGCGCGTCGGGGGTGAGAGTCGTCAGCAGCTGCACCTGGCAGCGATCAGCCCATTCGGGCCACTGTTCGATCCGCAGCTCCACGCCCAGGTCGTAGACGAGGTGAGGTCGGAGGACTGCAACATCGACAACGGGATCGCCGTCGAGCGTGAGGACGCACACAGACAGGGGTTCCAGTTCAGTCTCGGGCTCTTCGTCGGCCTGAGGTCTTGCTCGAAGCCGACGTACTGGAAGCAGCCGACGAAGGCTCACGATCGGTATCGGCACGGGAACCTCTACCAGGGATGCGACAGCGAGATCGACCTCATTCGCGTCAGCGATCTTGGATGCCCTATCGGCAAAGCTTTGGAGATTCGGATGAGGGCCGATCGGCCCATCCTGAAGATCATGCAAGAGCATGGCTGCCAGACGGCGCGCGGCGGCGCGATGAGCATCCGCGTTCGGGTCCCCCTCCCGAACTGCCTGGTCGAAGCGGAGGAGTTCTGCCGCGACCCGGAGTGCAGCGCCGAACTGGCGGCGCGCGCGCCCAGGTGAATTGTTGTAACCAAGATCAGCATCTGCGTAGACGGCAGCCGAGGCGTCCAGCTGGTCGGCCATTCCGCCGGGATCGGATCGGGCCTTCTCAAGAGCATTGGTGACAGCAACCCTGGCTCGGACCACAGCCCCCAAGCGCTCACCCCACCTCTCTACGTCGGGGGGGATGGTTGTCTTCAACCGCTCGACAGCTTCCAGCACATTTTGCAGAGGATCAGCTCCTCCGATGCTGGCCTCGCGGTCGGGAGCTGCAACGACACCGTCGATAACGGCTTCCAAGCCCGCCGCTGATGCGACGAGTGCGAGGAGTTCTCGTCGAGGCGCGTACTCAACCGTATCCGGCGTTGCGTCTAGGAGCGCACGGCCCAATCGGTCGGCCTCGCCCCACCGTCCGGCGGCTTGGAGTACCTCGACCCACTCCGCGGCAGACCATGGGAAGTCGGGAACGTGGAGCATGGCACCGAGCTCGACGTCACTGAAAGGGACGCTCTGAATCCCGCGGGGTTCTTCCAGCAGGGCTTGGAGAACCGGTAGCTCGCGCTGATTGAACCGATTAATCGACCTCCGGTCATTGAGCAATTCGATCGCGCGAGACGCCCATTCCGGCGTTGAGCGCAAGGTCTCGAGGTTTCGTGCGAGCAGGACACGTTCGCGATCGTAAGGCGACAAGTGTTGGGCCTGCCCAAGGACGAAGCTGGCCGCCCAAGCCGCCAAGCGTTCGTCGGACGTACGGCGTGCCAGATGAAGAAGGGCTCGGAGCGCGACGTCCTCCTTCCATGTATCTCCCTCGTGAGTTCGTGCCCACCCCGCGACAATCGGTAACAGACGGTCCACGAGCGCATCGGGAAGATACAGACCTGGGAGAGCGTCCAACATCGCAGTGTGCACCATCACGTAGGAATCCAACAGCAGGGTCTCTGCGAGCAGAGCAAGGTCCTCTGGGAGAGTAGATCCCGTACTAGCGCAGGCCGTCCAGAGGTCGATAGCGGCAGCTCGCACCGCCACGTCTGTGGACAGGAGAGACGTATACAGAATTGGGAGGACTCGCGCGACGAGGGCGGCGTTCACGGCTGTCTTGAGCGCCTTGAGCAGACTCACGCGAATCGTGGAATCCGTTGTCGTGGATCCCGTGCTTGCCTGCATGAACATGACGATGCGATCGACCACTCGCTCCGGAGCCACAGCGGCGAGGGACCCCAGGCTTTCGGCGACGTCCCGGCGACGTCCGTCGCGAGACACGCTCCTGCCCACTAGCTGCAAGGCTCGCGACTGAGCTTCGGTTGGGTCTGTAGGGGCTCTATTGCTCGCATCGAGCAGGCTGGATTGGGAGGGTTCCATGCACAGATCGAGGAGCAACGCGAGGACGCTATCGATCTTGGCAGCGACGGTTGCCGGGACATCGCGAGCCAGATCCTTCAGCATGTCAGACGCACGGTCGGCGACTTCCTCGCCCCAGTCACCACCGACACGCTCGAGCACGAAATCGACCGCCACCTCCCTGGCCCGCTCAGGGATCTCGTCGAATTGGCCCCGGAACGAGGGAAGGAACGAAATAACACTGAAGAGTTCGGGTTTCGCCTCGTCCCCTAGAGCTGCTACCTCCTTCTCCAGAATGCGGCGCGTGAGCTCAGGCTCGCCTCGCCAGGCTGCAGCAAGGGCTCGAGCAGCCGATGCTGCAGGGTGAGGGGTTCCGGCGTATCCCTCATCCTCTCCGCGAATGCTGCGCACAAGCGCAGTTCCAAGCCCGATGACGAGGCCGGGATCTGTCGCCAGAAGAAGGCCCGCCGCCTGGGCTGCCTCATCGCGGATTTGCGCTTCGTCGCTTTCGAGCAGCACGAGGAGCCGATCAGTGACCTGCATCAAGTCCACCCGGGAGGCTGCGAGGAAAGCAGCCGGCTCGCTCCTTCTGCCGGACCAGGGAAACTCGTCCTCCTCTGCGGCGAGGGAAACGAGGCTGTCAAGGATCGGCTCTAGCCCCTGACGAGTGAGCTCGCCATCGAACTCGGCGACGATTTGCCCCGCCTCGACCGAAGGGAACTTGCTGAGGAGTGAGAGGGCCACCTCGATCGCCCTGCGCGGCGGGAGATGTCCAGCCCGCGCAAGCAGACGAACAACAGTGCAGGCGGTGCCGTTCCCGGTCTCGCTGGCGAGGGTAATGGTCGAGTCGGCTAAAGCTGGCACAACGAGTTCAGGTGCCAGGCGAGCGACCTCAATGAGTCTGCGCCTCGCTGGTCGAGCTATCTCTTCGGCCACAAGGGACTCGGCGTCCGGGTGGTAGTCGATCTTGTCCAGATCGCTGGCGACGTCCCGCGTGGCGAAACCCTCTGCTCCAACGGCGGCCCTTCGCCGCATGCGTCTGTCCTCCCACGCCGATAAGATCGAGGCTCTTCTGCCCTCTGCCTCCCCTGCGCGCCGGGCAGCTTCCCGGCGTCGGTTCTCAACCTCGACGGCGATCGTGGGAAGCACACCGTTCGGTGCTCTAAAGGGGCAGCCGACGCAATTCTCCTCGTAGAACTGGACCGCGAGGTCCATAACGTTCATCTGCATGTGCCGAGGTGCGGGTGCGTATTGGCACCGGACTTGCGCCATCCCAATCGGCAAGCCGACCATGCCCCCCAGGAAGCTTGTTCCGCCAGGGATCTCGACCCTCGCATGGCGGCAGTGATTGGCCATCAGTTGAATGGCGCGCTTGTTCTCTCGTCCGATGTCGAGGGCCTGGTCGAACTGATCCTGTCTCACGTAGCCACCACCGTCCCAGAGATCAGGATACGAAGCCCCTGGCCCGGCCAAGATCAACGCCTGGCTCCTCATCGACACTCTCGAGCTCACCCGCAGGTGGTCACCCCTCGTGGTCGCTTCGAGGTGGCCCGACGAGGCTGAGCCCGGCGTCCCGCTCATTCCGAGCAAACAAGCCGCAGCTCGACTTGCTCGCCCGCGATCCACGAGTGCGCTGCGGTGATAAGGGAGGTGGCGGCAGGCGACCCCTCCAGCGCGGCCACGGAAAGACCAGGTTGAACAAGCCAGAGCGACCAGCTGGCCACCGGCGGCCGCGCGGACCATTCGTCGAGCAATGGAATGATCTCATCGCGCGAGCCGCTGATAACTCTGGTTGCTTGGCGCGCGTCGAGTCGTCGCCTGAGCTCTATCCACAAGTCGGGTCTCGGCGTCAACCACTGCACGCTACGAATCGCCTGTGCGACGAGTTCTTGCAGATCGGTCACCCGCGCCGCGGGCTGCGCGCTTCCGCTCGCCTTGCAGTGCACGAGCCGAACTTCAGGCATCAGTGTCCCGTGATCGATCGCGATGAAGTCGGCCAGCTCGCCGGGCAGGTGATCCTGGATCACGATCGGCATCCTCGAAGCCAGCAAGGCTGCGGTCGCTCCGCCGACGCTCATCCGCCCCTCGGGAGCGTCCCCGAACTCGATCGTGATCGCGGTGTCGGCCCAGGAGCGTGGCTGGGGGACGCTCGGGGCGACCGGAACAATCGCCGGCGGAGCCTCGGCGACGCGATTGCCTGTGACGCGAGTTCCGCTGGCGAAGAAGATCGTCAGCGGTTCCTGCATGAGGTAGTCGGCAAGCGACGGCGGGGCTGGCTCGTCAGGGTGACACACGAGGACCGCCGCGCCGTTGACCGTAACGGCGCCGTCGACGCGACAGTGGATCGCGGCGCGTTCGGCTCCGGCCACTCGTAGAGCGAACACGACCTCCTCCGGACCGGACGACGTTTGTATTGGCTCGAACTCGACCAGCTCCGGCAACACGCCCTCGCCGTTGATCGCGATCTCGATCCCCGCGCTATAGATGTCGCTCGGAAAGACAGCGACGATCGGATGCTCCGGAAAGCGTTCAAGCGGTTCCGAGATCGAGAAGAGATCGAGCTTCGAGACCGAGCGCTCCGCGGGCTGGTGCGCGACTTCCTGCGCGAGTTCCTCGCACCACCTGCGATACGCGAAAAGACTGTCGGCCGATCCCGGCTCCCAAATTTTGCTCTTCGCCACGGAGAACCCGAATGTCCCAGTTCCGCTGCGCCCGATGCCGTGGCCAAGGTCCCATCCGCGCGCATCGGCTGGCCTCAGGTCTTCCTCGGTCTTCGATCCCGCGCGGATCTGGTAGGAGGTCGTCGCCTGGGCGCGCGCGGCGCGCGTGCCGATCGAGAAGAATCGCTGGAGCTTTGCGGCGTCGAGCAGCCGTCGCAGCTCGACGCTCGAGAGGGGGCGAGCCGGTCCAGGCGCGACGATAGCCCGCAGGTCACGGAGCGCCGGATCGGTTGTCGTCGACAGGAAGAGCAGGCCTGGATCCTCAACCCAGGTCACGAGATGGAGCTCGAAGATCGGGACGTCGAGGAGGTCGAGTCGCATGAATCGCGGACGAAGGGTGCGCCGGGTAACGAACGCCGCGGTCTGGCTGTCCTCATGGAGGATCGATTGCACGACCGGCGCTCCTCCCAGATGCTCCGGCTGGACGGTCACGTCGGGCGGTGTGGCGGTCGCGAAGATATGGACGCTCCGCGGCGGCATGAGCGACAGCGGGGGAAGGTCGAGCGGACCCGCGACGCGTGACTCCTCAATGAAGGCGCGGACCTGGCGCTCGTAGTCGATCGCGGAGTCGACCAGATCCGGGAGAAGCTTTCGCCAGCCGACATCTTCTCGGTACAGCGCCGCAGTCTCGTCGGTCACTGCTGCTCGCGGAGCAAGCAGTTCGCCCGGTATCTCTCCAACCCGCGAAAGGCGCCCGACAAACTGCAGCGTCGGCCCTAGCGTCTTGTGGGGACGATGATAGGCCCCGATCTTCAGCGCCGGAAAGTCGAATCCCTCCGTCAGCGCGCCAACGCAGATGAAGCCTTGCAGGTCTCCTCGCTCAACCTCCGCTCGCATTCTCTGCGCCCGCCTCCACGAGGTGTAGTGGACGATTACACCGAGCGGCACCTCGACGCTTCGATAGACCTCCTCGAGATGCGCAGCGTGCTCGACGGAGTCGGACCGAACGATGAGCCGGCTTCCCGCCCGAACATGTTCGTCCGCCCGCAGTCTCCTGGCAGCCTTCTTGGCGATTGTCAGGTCGAGGTCCTCACCGTCAACCTCGTCCACCGGGACGTATCGGACCTCGCCGAAGACCCCCTGGTCGATGGCGCGAGCAAGGGGGTAGCTGTAGACGGGGTGGCCTGGAAGACGCTTGCCATCATTCCGAAACGGCGTGGCGGTCAGGAGGACAGCTCTGCCGTCACTGGCGGCGAGCATGGCCGACCAGGTGCTCGCGGGCAGGTGGTGAGCCTCGTCGAAGACAACCAGGTCGAAGAGTTCACGCGGCATCCGCGCAACGGCATCGTAGGCGGGACTGAGCACTGACGGCGTCCCGATCACGACATCCGCTTCCCGCCAGCGCTCCCAGTCATCCTGGGTCGCCCGGCGATTCGCCACGGCTACTCTCGGGCCTGTCGTCATGGCTGGCAGCGCTCCCGCTGCGACCGCGCGTACCGGATCGCGAAACGCCGCCCCCAACTGACTCCGAATGAGTTTGCCGGGCGCCACCACGAGGACGCGTTCGGCTCGCAAGACGTACGGCGCCAGAGCAGCGACCACCGTCTTGCCGACGCCCGTAGGCAGTACGAGCTGCGCGGGTTCCGCCGAGACCGTCGCATGTGCCGCGAGCGCCATCAGCGCGCCGACCTGAGCCTCCCGCAGTCCCTCAGAGCCGACGACGGCCGAGGCGAGGTTCGTTTCTCGACCGACCTCTCGAAAGTAGCTCATCGGAGCGGATCCTCGCCGCGCGAGCGGTCAGCAATGCCGCGAACGACGATTACCACGACGCCCACACCGTGGATCGGATTCTTGGGTGTACCACGAGGGAGGTTCCCCGTCGGCACGATCTCGATGATGTCCTCGGCGGTGCCTGAACCCTCGCGAAATGCGTCCCTATGCCTACGAGCCTCCCTCAGGTCGTCGAGATCGTTCTGGAGGTCGTTGAAGCCTGAGTCGATGCTCACCTTCAGTACCTCGAATCCCACAGCTGAAAGTACAAGCATGTTATTCTATCCCTTGCACGCTTCCAGGCGTCCCAGGCTCAGTTTGAGCAAGCGGCAGCCGAATGGATGCTGGTCAGCACAGGCCTGCAAGTGCGTCGGGACCGCTACGCGCCCAGCATTTCCTTCAGCTTCGAAGTCGGTATCAGGATGTGTCTGAAGGGCACAGAAACCCGTGATCAATCACGCCGCAGTCCTTGAGTACTCGTGGATGAGTCCCCCGAGCAAATCGCGGCGGTGGACTGCCCCGACGGCAGATGCCCTGCCCGCTCGGCCCCTTGAACCGATCGGCGTGGCCAGGCCAAGCCCCCGGTGGGGCCTCCCCCGGTGGTAGTGCTCGACGTACACGGCGAGCACGTGCTCCAGCTGTCTGCGGCCGAAGATGAGCATCCAGTCCAGACACTCGGTCCTGACCGTGCGGACCCACCGCTCGGCGAAGGCGTTGGCCCTCGGTGCCCGGATGGAGAGGGGATCACCTCGGTCCCGTCGGAGCGAAAGACCTCGTCGAAGCCGGAGGTGTACTTGGAGTCCCGGGCCCTGATCAGGAACCGGACGGGCGTGTCCCGTTCTGCAAGGTCATACGAGACGTTCCTGGCCTGCTGGGTGACCCAGGCCGAGTCGGGATTGGCGCTCACCCCGGCCGCATGGACCCGCCGCGTGGACCTCAATGAAGGACAAGACGTGGAGCGTCTTGAGGAACAGGGTCTCCACCGTGAAGAAGTCGCAGGCCAGGACCCCTCGGGCCTGGGCCCGCAGGAACTGCGACCAGCTTGGACCCGATCGGCGAGGCGCGGGACCCAGGCCCTGTCGGCGAAGAAGGGTCCGGATGGTGGTGGCGGAGACCCGGATGCCGAGCTTGGCGAGCTCGCCCTGGATCCTGATGCAGCCCCACGTGCGGTTCTCCCGCCCCAGCCGAAGGATCAGCTCGCGGGTGTGTGGGTGAAGGGGCGGCCGCCCTCCGACGCGCTTCCTTCTGTAGGTCCACTTCCGCCGCACCAGCTCCCGGTGCCACCGGAGCAGGGTCCCCGGACTCACCATGAAGGAGGCCCAGGCCGGGCGGGGAAGCGCTCGGCTGGCCGCCGCGAGCACCACGCGGTCGAGCCGACGAAGGCGGGGCCGGCCAGCCTGACGCCGGAGGACCTTCGGTCCTAGGGACCGCTCCTAGTGGGACTGGCTGACCTGGAAGCAGGCCACATCGTACTGCGAGATGGCCTTGTCCTGGTTGCCGTTGAGCGAGGACGCACCGTTCCCGGCATACACGCTCCCGGCGATCCCACCGTTCTCGTTGAACGCGGAGCCAGGGGCCGAACTGGCCTGCCCGGGCTCCATGGGATCAACGGTCACGCAGCTCCGAGAGGGTTGGCCGGTCCCGGGGGGGTTCGCCGCAAGTGCGGTCCCCACCCCGAGGGTGCTCAAGACCGCAACCGAGATGGCAACGATTGCTGTTATTCCCACGAGTTGAAACGGGTGTCCGGCAGTATTTCTTGTGCCGGGGTCCGGCCGCTGCCGCATGCGTTTTTCGAGAGAGGGTCGGATCAACTCCCAACTATTGGTGGCCAAACGATCGAGCATGGGTGGTGGTAACAGATGTTGACAGTTACTCCACTTATGTGGGGGGCAGCCGTGCCGCTGTCAACGAGATTATTGAACACCCCGAGCTCGAGGCGCTTCGGGTGGGTCTTGAAATGGTTATGGACACTGGGTAGTTCCGTCCGCCCAAGACCACGCCCGATATTCATCTTCGACATCAGGTCGGATGAGCACCAGCTGGTCTCGTGGCCTCAAGCGCATTCCTACGTCTCCTTGTGCTTGACGCCCGGCGTACTCGGTGTTGGTCACCGATCAGGGCTCAGGACGCAAGTCCAGCCACCTCTTGGGGAGCCGGATTGGGCTTGACCCCCTTTCGGTGCAGTGAGTGTCCACCGAACAGGGTCAAGTCCACGGCAGCGCCAGGAGGCTCGTTGGCCGGGGCGAGGATCTCGTCGACCATTCGGTTCTAGTTCGGGCCCTTACGAACCTGATAGGCCGCCATCGCCCGGCGTCGGCATTGCCATGGAATGCCTTACTCGATCTTGGGTCCTAGATCGAGCCCGGCCAGCTCTTGGGCAGACGGATAAGCCGTGTCGACCAGGATCTGATACGTGCTGGTGTGATGCTGGTAGATAGCCTGAAGCTCCCAGATGTACGGGTCGAGTCCCCAGGTGCTGAACGTTCCGGGCAACGCAAGGTCACCACGCGGTTGGGCGTACCCATTGCCCTTCGCCTGGGCAAACAAGTCGTCGAACAGGGCCTTGTCCAGACTGTCCCACCGCAGGTTGTATCTGGCGTACACGTTCTCGATGTCGCCATAGGACCACCAACAAAAGGGTGCGATGTCCAATGTGTTGTGAAGCCGCCACGGAAAACCTGGATTGAAGAGGGTGTTGAAATAGGTGTTGAATCCGCCGTCGCCCGGCGTGAGGCCGGCGAACGACCACAAGGTCATATTGGCGACCGGCCGGCTTCCATAGAGCAGATCGTTGAGGAGAGCGAACAGCGGCGGCGTGAGCGTGCCGCCCAAGCTGTGTCCGGTCACGAACAGGGACTGCGGATTGGCGGCTCGGAGAAAGTCCACCACGCCCGCGCCGGTCTTCGGATCCCTAAGGGCTAGCAGATCCGTAATGCCGTTGAAGGTCCCTTCCGATACCAGCGCGTTCGATGGGGCGTGAGGGGCCAGGAGGTTGAACGGCTTCATCGTCCCGATGTCGAAGTCCTCCGATGTCCAGCTCCACCAGCTCATGAGGTTTGTCCCGCGGATCACCGTCGTGTACTCGCGTGGGTCGTTTCGCATGCACACGAACATCGCGCTGTACGCCTCCCCGTCTTTGACCAGTTCCGCCGGCCCCCACACCACGTTGAGGCCGAGGCTGCGGACGGCAGCTGGAATTTCGCTCATCGACATGTAGGCGATCGTGGCGAGCCTGATCATGGTTCGGGGGTAGTACCCGTAACCCGTGGACTCCGGATCGATGTCCATCACGCCTCCGTTCTTTGCGGGACACCGAGGCAAGGTGGAGAAGTCCCCAGCTAGCCCGCGATCACCTTCACTTGCCTTTGGCTCACCGTAAAGATCGTGGTACCGATAAGGACAAGCGGGCCAGTCCCCCATTTGGCGGATGCGCGGGATGATGAGAGAGTTGGACGCCGCCGTTTCGGGCTACGTGATTCAGAGCTCACCGGAGAATGGTTGCATTTGAGGCCCAATTACTGATTTCGAGATCGCCGTTCGCGCGGCGACGGTGCCGCAATCGACCTCCTGCCGCCTTCCACCTCTCAACTCTAGTCGTCTCCTTGCGACGGTCCGGCCACGCCCCGGCAGCGCCAAGGTGTAGGAGGCGGACAAGCTTTGGCCCATCAATCAGCTCGAGAGGCTTCCCACGCGCGAATTCAACCGCGCCGAAGTGTACGTCCCGGAGCAGATGAAAATGCCGCGCGTGGCCCCCAATAACGCTTGGTGTACGAAAGGCGCTGTAAATCACCGGCGCCGGCGCTTTCGGCCGGGCCTCCCCTTTCGATTGGGTGATGCCGGGGCCTCCTTCACGGGCGCTGTTGGATCTTCTGGGCCGCTAGTCACATCTCGCCGATCCGCGCCGCTCCCGCCGAGTCCCTCCTGAAGTTCGCGCTGCCAGCTGCTGCCGAGATCACGCAGCCAGGACCGCATGATCTCGTCGATGCGCCGGTTGTTCGGCTGGGGCTGGGAGGAAGTTCTCATCGGGCAGCCGCTTCAGCATAGGACGGTTGCGCCAACGCGCCCATCCCCGAGTGCAGAGACGAACGCAGCTTCTCTCCTCGTGCCCTGGGATCGGTGCTACCCGCACTGCTTCTGCTGGTCGGTGCGTTGGTCATCGGCACGTCGAGCAGGGCGGGAGCGGTCGACAGGTGTTCCCCTCCCATCACGTGCAATATGGGGGACGGGGTAAGCTTCGGCAACCATGGTCTGAAGCTTGACTTCTACTACAACCCGACCCTTGGCATTCAGCCGCCAGGCTGCCAAGTAACCTGCTGGCCAGCCATCCTGCTGATCCACGGCGGGTGCTGGTATTTCGGCGACAAGACCGAGACACGCATCATCCAGGTCGCCAACAGCCTCGCCGCCGACGGATTCATGGTCATTGTCCCGAACTACCGCCTCGTGAGCGGAAGCAATAATCCTTGGCCGGCTCAGTACACCGACGTGTCCGAGGCGCTTGATTGGATGAAACTCCAAGCCAGTATCGAACCAGGCCACATCGGGATCGCCGGTGAGAGCGCGGGAGCGCAGCTTGCTGGCGACCTTGCGACGTATCGGGCGGGAGACGTGAAGGCGTGGTACGGGGCCAGTGGTCCCTACGACCTGAACAACTTCGACAAGGGCACCTACATGAAGCTAGAGAGCTGCATTGAAGACTTGATGGCCTACAGCTACGGCCACACTGGTGGCGACGGAGACAACACGGTGGATAGACGGGCGGCCTCGCCAATCTCGTACATCGACTACAACGGCGTGCGAACCCCGCCGACCCTATTGACGAACTTCCTGGAGGACTCAATAAACGGCGTGGCAATGGTTCCCAGCTCGGAAATGGACGAGATGGCTGCACGGCTCACGACCCCCCCCGCGCAGGACTCGGTAACGACACGTCTCGTCAGCGGGCCGGGTCATGCCCTCGATACCTTTGACCACACGAATCTCTGGAACGACATCCTGACCTGGCTCGACACCAATGTGAAGTAGGTCTCCTGGTGAGGGGGCCGTCGTAGACGGCGAGGCCGTGGTGTGCGAATGAGGGCCACGAGCCGGCGCGCCCTGCTGGCTACGTTGGACGAGCACCGTTCGAAAGGTAGGGGAAAAGGCTCATGAGTTTCGACATCAAGTGGAACCCGAACTTCGAGGGTGATCTCAAGCGGGAGGTCAAAGCGCACATCGAGAAGGCTCTTCGACAGGCCGTCCCTTTGGCCCGGTGCCCGGACCATCGCTTCACCTTGGGGCCCCCGATCGGACGGCGTGGGCGTGCAATCGCTCCTCCGGTCGATCCGGAGCCTCGCCATAGCGGATCTGACGCCCCCAAACGTCCGCCAGCCGTTCCATTGCCTGAGCCCACACGTTCTGCAGCCGGGTGCGGACCTGAACCTCGACCAAGCGATCGTCGTGGCGAACGACCACGTGCGCGGCCCGGTACCCATAGCTCGGCCGTTGCCTCAGATCATCGACCACCGCACCCGGCCAGAGCGTCTCAATCTGGCCGGCGATCCAGTTCTGATCCGTCCTCGTCATATCCTTCACCAGACGTGCCCCCGCGATGTCCTGCATCTGCGACATCCGCATCGTCGGCTGCCGGTGCAGCTTCTCGATGATGCTCTGACGCACCTTGACGCGAATGGTCACATCGCGAGGCGATCCTTCAGCGTGGCGGCAACTGCCTCGAGTGGCGCCGCGAACTCCAGCAGGTACCCGTCGAGCAGCTCTACGTCATCGCTGGCGGGCTGTCCGTTGCTCGCTCGGTAGTGCCACGGCTCAGGCGGTTGCATGGTCGTCCCGGCGCAGGACGCAACGGTCCACCTTCAGGACGACGAACGAGGCGTGCCCGAGAATTACTTCGGAGACTACGATCAGGATTGAAAATGGGATGGTCTGATCTCGTCGCACAACCTATTGATCGAATCCTCCATTGGATGGAAGCCATCCCGGGGCTGCTACGGCGAAGGAAGCGAATGAACCGGCTGCTCGAGGTGTTCGATGCCTCGCATCATCGATGGCTGACATTGGGACTTCTTGCCGAGCAAATCGGTCTCAACCCGGCGAAGGAAGCCGACCTCGAAGCGACCGCGAGTCTCTTGTCCGCGCTAGGTCCGCCTGGGCCCGGTCGCCCGGATCGCTCCACCAAGAGCAGAGGCAAGCCGCGGCGAGAACAACTTTGGGGACTCACAGCTGTCGTGGGCAAATAGCTGGGAGATCTGGCGCGGTCTCGTGACGCGTTATTACCGGCTAACAGGCCCGTCGGCGACCATTGAGTATCGAAATGCCTCAAGTCGTGCGCACGAGGTCGTCAACATGAATTGAGCGTCTGTCGCGTCGCTGGCCGCGCGTGCGGACAGGTGACCGAGCCCGGCCTATGGGCCGTGCCGCAAAGAGGGCACCCCCAATGGGTTTGTCGACAAGCTATCGCGACCGGGCATCGGTCAAAGGTAGGATCGGCCAAATGGCTGATGACGCGGCGGGTCGCACGCGAGGAGGTCGAGGTCATTTCCCGTGGTTTTCCCATGGTCAAGCGATAAACCAGGCGGACCGCGCTGCCCTTCTGACCGTATTTTCCGGCTGCCTAGACGACGCCAGGTCCATCATCGCCACCCTGGAGCGAGTAACGATCCCCTGGAAACTGCGCTCCTGCCCACCGGGCAGGTCGCCCGAATCGGCCGTCGAGGTTCGTGTCAGGAGTTGCGACTTTGGCAGGTCCCGCGCCATCGTGCGCGAGATGGGCTTCCAGCCTGCCCCGCCATCTCGAGATGGCTAACACAATGTCCTCAGGCCCGTCGCTTTCTGCCGCCTATCGACGAGTGGGAGAGCGTCGCCGTTCCAGCTCTTCCCGGAGGAGGTCGTTTCGGGTCTCGAGTCGGGCAGCATGCTCGCGCAGCGGCAGGATCTCTTGCCGGAGGAGGTCGTTCTCCGTCTGAAGGTGCGTCGCCCGAATCCGAGGGTCAACCAACCAGGTAATGGCCATTGGAACGGCCCCAATCAGGGCGGGAAGGGCCGAAATGACCGCCTGGTTCGTGACGTGAAAGACGGCAACCAGAATAGCCGCAACCGCGCCGGCGACAGAAGATCCGGTCTCTGTGGGGTTGTTCAGCGCCACCGCTGCCCCGCCTTGGCCTTTGGCCGGCTCCGCGGACGGTGCCGACGAGGGTGTCGAGGGTGCCGACAGCGCCTTAGCCCGCCGAAATTGATGCGTCTTGGCGAGTGGGACCGCACCGGTCAGAAATAGCACCGCTGAGACGATCGCCTCGTTGGCCACCCGCCCACTGATAGCCTCGTATATCCCGATGGCCAACGCCCCGAGGACGCCGACTATCGCTGCGTAGGTCTCGGCCGGCCGGGCTTGGGCCGGAGCCGGAGCTTTTCGGTCGTCGCCTCGGACCCACATCGCTTCCCCCTCCTGGACTCATCCGGCAACACCGGCCGCTTACAAGGCGAGGCTATTCGCACCGCGGGATCGAGTCAAGACTTGCCCAATTGCACCATCCCTACTTCCCGCAAATCGGCCGAATTCGCGAACGAGGATCACCCCGCCACGCCATGGGCTGGTGCTGCTTCGCATGGTGGTGTTGCTCACTCGACTGGCCCGTCGCAGTCGGGCACCCGGCGTGTTGCAAGGCCCTCGATGAAGGCCATCGCTGTCGCGGTTATCCCACGGGTGATCGTAAGGAGAAGGACGGTAGATATTCCAAAGAGCCGGGCCGTTCCCGCAGCCTGGTTAGACCGCGGAAGACTTCAGGGTTCCGCTTCGTCGGAGAGGCCAAACGATGAGGACGGCGCGCCCTAGTGCATCCTTGCGACGTATTGGCCCAAGAGACCTTGAATCTCGAGACACTGCCAGATTATCTCCTAGGACGAGAAAGTCGCGGCTCCTTGAGTTCTGGCTATCGTGAGCCCGATCATCCGCTGCCGCAGTCAAGATCAGCGAGTTATCGCCTCCAGCGACCCGTTTGATGAGCACCTTGGTATAACCGTCACACCATAGCCGGCCCGGGCCGATCCTCCGAGATCTGTCGGGGCCTTTACCAGCGTCGGTCGTCTGGTCAGCCTTGAAGACGATCACCTGCCCAGGTTTCGGGGAGGCGAGTCGATACCAAAACTTCAGGACGAGCACCCGATCCCCTGGTAGAAGAGTCGGCGTCATTGATATTGAACGGACAACAAATACGGCGAGGACGAACCACCGAATGAGCACCGCCATCCCCAGGCCCAAGAGCAACGAGACAACCCAACGCAGCCCAGCAACAACTGATGGCATTGGTGTGCCCCGCTCGTCGTGGCTCCCTGAGCAGAACTAGACCCTTATGTCGACGTCAGCTACGTCCTCTCCTCCTGGGAGTTGGGCGGTCACTTGGACGGCAGCGAATCGGTTCAGTCCG
>WNGG01018129.1_pt1 | contig 17509 bp, 18 predicted proteins | sample 5400661 | NCBI WGS metagenome assembly WNGG01 (sample SAMN13153372, study PRJNA577476) | soil metagenome | isolation source: 100 cm soil or saprolite under Garry oak tree replicate 1 | place: USA:California | collected 2016-06-15 | reverse complement strand
CTGCCATCGCGCTCGACGGTGTGACCAGCGCCAGCCCACCTGCGAGCGCAGAGATCCAGACCGCTTTGCGTACCAATTCACATCCCCCTTTGGCGCGCCCCCGCGCCACCAAGCCACCGTGATTCTTCAGTTGACCTTAACCCCAGCCGGTCCGCTCGCGCAACCAGGCCACTGCGTGGCGTCCCTGCGCCGCCTGGAACGCGCGCACGGTCGGGATGCCGGGCGGCGGAGGATCGAGGGAGCGGACGACGAAGTAGCCCGCGATGCTGCAGATGACTGCGTCGAGTGCAGACTCCGCGACGCCCCGAAGGTCGAGCTTCGCCAGCAGCTGTGACGGCGAAGGCCCTCCCTGCATCGCAACACTCGGCGCCATCGCAACCAGGTCGATCCACCAGGCACCGATCCGGGCCCATGGCCAGTCGATCACGTAGACCTTTTCGGCGGCGATCAGGAGGTTGTCCGCGCGCACGTCGAAATGCAGCAGCGTGTCTCCAGCGGCCGCGCTCGGAGCGCGTGACTCGAGGTCAGCGAGGCGTTCGAGGTTACGCACAGACCACGGATCGAGCCGGTCCTCGCCTCGTTTAAGTGCGATCTGCCACCCGTTGATGGTCCGCTCGAAACCCCCGGCCGCAGTCTCCACCAGCTCGATCGGAGACGGCGTCAGATCGCGAGCCATCTTGGTGGTGGCCGCAATGACCAAGTCGAAGTCGGCATCGGTCCAGGGCTCGAAGGGATGCCGGCCGTCGATGTCCTCCAGGCAGAGGGCGACCCAACCTCCGTCGTCGTACGTCCAGAGCAGACCAGGCGCCGGGACCGACGCGGGGAGAGCGGCTAGGATGCGTGCCTCGCGGCGATGGATGTCGGGCGTGTCGGGATTCGCCGTCTCGCTGACCGCCTTGATGAACGCGCGCCGCCCGTCGGCGAGCAGCAGCCGTGCGGCGAGCCCGGGCGAGAAACCCTGCGGCTGAGTGGCCGCATCGACAACCGGTGATCCGAGTTTTTCCTCGAGCGCCTGGCGGACGTTCATTGGGACGTCGTCCCAGTGGATGCGAACGCCTCTCGCCGGAACGGAGCTAGAGAAAGACGCCTCTCCGCAGCTTCAGGTTGTCGTAGATGCCGCGCTGGATGGTGTCCCGCACCTCCTCGGCGAGGGCCATCACAAGGTGCTGGTCGTTTGCCCCGTCGGCAGGAAGTCGATCGACGTCGACGCGGGCGTGGAACTGGATCCGCCACTTGCTGGGCAGCGGGATCATGCCGAGCGGACCGAGCCATGGCCAGAACGGGGTGACCGGAAAGTAGGGCAGGCCAAAAAGCCGGGCCACCGGGGTCAGGTCACCGATCATCGGGTAGATCTCCTCCGACCCGACGATCGAGATCGGAATGATCGGCGCCCGCGCGCGAATCGCGGTCGCGACGAAACCTCCTCGTCCGAAGCGGCGCAAGCGGTAGCGGTCCTTGAAGCTCTTCCCGGTCCCGCGGGTGCCCTCTGGAAACACGAGCACGAGCTCGTCGCGTTCGAGCAGCCGGCGGGTGTCGTCGGGATGCCCGACCGCCTGGCCCGTGCGGCGCAGGAACCAGCCCATCACCGGCATGCCCATGAACTGGCTTGCCACCAGCGCCCTCACGTGGCGCGGGCGCTGGTGCTCGGTGAAGACCGCGGTCTTGACCATCGCCCCGTCCCACGGCAGCACACCGGCGTGGTTGGCGACGAGAAGCGCGCGTCCGGACGAGGGGACGTTCTCCACACCGGTCGTCTCGACACGCCAGTAGTCGCGATACAGCGACTTGAAGGCCGTGATGAACGACTCGGTCCACTGAGGATCGAACCCGAACTCGTCGACCGCATAGTTCGGACCGCGCCGCGCCAGCTCGCGCTGCTGGTAGATGAACTGGACGACCTCCATGATCCGGTTGAGGTCGATCACCTCTCGGCCGGTGGCTTCACGCAGCCGCATCGACAATGCGCTGGCGGCCTGGAGCGCGTACATCGGCGCGTTTCGCTGCAGCCGGCGCAGCGGTTTCGGAAGGCGAAGGCCGGAGCGAGGCGCGATGATCTCTGCCGTCTGGCTGTGCCTGCGGCGCTCCTCAGGGGTTGTCTTCTCCGCGATCAATTTCGCTGTGCCAGCTGATGTTGGGCCCGGCGCCGGCGCTGCTGGAGATAGACCTGGAGCTCGTATTCCTGCGGCGGAGAAGGTGCTTCGATTACCTCCGCCTGCTTGCCGCGGGCGAGCGCCTCCATGGTCGCGCGAGAGGTGCGCGCGGGGCGCCACCCGAACTCCGCCTCGAGACGTGAGCAATCCATGACGGACCCGAAAGACACGACGTCGGCCAGATGGGCCGGCATGTCGACCCCGGTGACCATGCGCAGGGCCAGCCTTGACAGCCATCGCCCGTATGGCGGCAGCAGCGGCGCGGCCGTGCCGCCCATGATCCCGATCGCCTGGCTGAGGAGCACCACGCCCTCGCCGGCGACGTTGAACACGCCGGAACGGTCGCGGACGACCGCGCGCACGATCGCATCGGCCGCGTCGTCCTCGTGCAACAGCTGCAGCCGGGGATCGAAGCCGGCAAACGTTGGCACGATCGGCAGCGAGAGATAGCGCGCGAGGCTCGTGTCCTCGCTGACCCGAAAGCCAAGCCGGAGGACGGTTGCTCCGCAGCTCTCGTTGCGGAGTGAGAACTCATTGACAAGCTGCTCCATCTCGAGCAGGTCGCGGGTGACGCCCGACGCGAGCTTGTCCGGGTTGGCCATGTCCTCGGAAAAGAACGACGGATCGCCCGGCCCGGCGCCGTAGATCGCCTGGCTCGACTTCACGACCAGACGGCGGACCGAGCTCGTCGGCGCCGCGCATCCGACGAGCACGTTCATCGTGCCGATCACGTTGGTCTCGTGGACCGCGCGGTCGTGATGGGGCGAATCGACCGCCACAGCGAGATGCACGACGCTGTCGATCCTCAGCTGGCGGACGAGCTTGCCGATCACCGAGAGCCGGGTGTCGGCGTGGACGAAATCCATCTCTTCGATCGCGCTGACCGGGTCCGCAAAGTCGCAGCCGAACAGGTAAGGAACCTGCCGGGCGAGGCGGCGCGCCACCTCGGCGCCGAGTGGATTGGAGACTCCGGTCACGAGGACGCGGCGAGGGGTATGCGGAGGCACTACCTCCCAATCTAACAGTGGAGCCGAAGCCCGGATTCATTCCGGGCGTCCCCCCGATGTCGCGGCTTCCCTCCGGACGTTGAGGCCCACCGGATTGGGGGGCTCGTGGGGGGATCCTGATCCCCCCACGCTCTTATGGGTATATGCCTCGAACCGTCGTCGCGTTGGCCACCCGCTGCACCGCGAGCGCGTAGGCCGCCGCCCGCATATCGATGCGCTTGTTCACAGAGGTGTGGAGGATCTCGTAAAACGCCCGGGTGATCACGTGGTGGAGCTTGGTGTTGATCTCCTCCTCCTCCCAGAAGAAGGCCTGGAGGTCCTGCACCCATTCGAAGTACGAAACGATCACCCCACCGGCGTTGGCGAGGATGTCCGGAACGAGGAAGATGCCGCGCTCGTGCAGGATCGGGTCTGCCTCCGGCGTCACCGCCGCGTTCGCGCCCTCGGTGATCAACCGCGCGCGGATCCGCCCCGCGTTCTCGTCCGTGATCTGGTCCTGGACCGCGGCCGGAACGAGCACGGTGACCGGCAGCTCGAGCAGCTCGGCGTTCGTGACCGCGTCCGCCTTCTTGAATCCGCCGACGCCGCCGCGGACCTGGCGGTGCTCGTTCAGCGCCGCGAGGTCGAGACCGTTCGGGTTGTAGACGCCTCCTTTCGAATCGCTGACAGCCACGATTTGCAGGCCCGCCTCGGCGAGGAGTCGCGTCGCCGACCGGCCGACCTGGCCGTAGCCCTGCACCGCGACCGTCGGCGTCTCCTCGTCGATGTGCAGGTATTTGAGGGCTTCGAGCGTCAGGTAGGTCGCACCGCGCCCAGGTGCGTCGACCCTGCCCTCGGAGCCACCGACGTCGACCGGCTTGCCCGTGACCGACGCGGTGACCGAGTGGCCCTGGTGCATGGAGACCGTGTCCATGATCCAGGCCATGATCTGTGGGTTCGTCCCCATGTCCGGCGCCGGGATGTCCTTCTCGGGACCGATGAGGATCGAGATCTCGGTCGCGTAGCGGCGCGTCAGGTGCTCGAGCTCCGTCTGGGAGAGCTTGTGGGGGTCGACGGCGACCGCGCCTTTTGAACCACCGTATGGAATGCCGACCGCCGCGCACTTCCAGGTCATGAGCATCGCCAGCGCCTTGACCAGGTCGAGGTTGATTTCAGGGTGGTAGCGGATGCCGCCCTTGGCGGGACCCCGGCTGATGTTGTGCTGGACCCGCCAGCCGGTGAACACGTGGACCGAGCCGTCGTCCAACCGCACCGGGAAGTGGACGGTCAGCTCGCGCTTGACCTCGCGGAGGCCCTGGCGTGCGTCCTCGGAAAGGCCGATGACATCCGCCGCAGCGTCGAAGCGCCGCTGTGCGGTCTGGAAGGCGGTGGCTCGGGTTTCAACCGCCATCTGGCGAGTTCCGATAGTAACTCCGGTGTAACTCAGAATTTCATGCGATGCGCCGGTGACCCACACCGGCGGCGGAGTCGCGATCGACGGTTCGCCTGTGCCTCAACCGTGGACGTTGTCGGTGATCGGAGACGTGACCCGCCTGGCCGCGCTCACGGACCTGATGACGCAGCAGCTGCGCTCCGACCGGCGTGAGGGAAGCGACCTACCGTGTCGAAAACGACGTCCGGATCACATCTGTGATCAGCGGGAAGCCTTTCGTTTACGCCGTACCGTCCTAGCGCCGTTCGAGAGGCCCGCCTTGCGCAGCTGCGACGCCATCTGGTCCAGCCGGTCGTTGATGCGGTCGATGTCATGTCGGGTCGGGATGCGCAGCCGGCGGAGCGCTCGCTCGATGGCGTCGTCGGCCATCGTCTCCAGGCCTTCGCGCCTCCGCTCTACCTGCGTTCGGATGTCGGAAGGTACGTTGAGCGTCTTCCGCACGTAGTCGAGCAGCGCCTGACCGCGCTCCTGGAGCATCTCGCCGCCCGCGTCGACGATGCCCGACGGTCCGCGCTTCTCCTCCGACAGCACGATCTGCGACAGCGTCACCTGCGTGAGGTCGCTGCCGTTGTCGCGATCGACGACCTTCACCTCGTGGCCGTCCCGCACGAGCTGCGCGATTCCGTCGAGCGTGATGTATCGACTGGTGCGGGTGTCGTACAGCTTGCGGTTCGCGTACTTCTTGATAAGGTGTCGTTCGGGGGCTGTGGTCAAGCTAGCGGCCCATTCTAGTGCGGTGCGTCAAGTGCTCCGCGCGGGCTTCTTGACGGAGGTTATGCATGGCTAAGAAGAAGCGCTCATCGAGATCATCCGGCCTCGTCAATCGGGCAGTTCGTGCCGGACGCCGCGCGTTCAAGGAGGCCGAAAGCCGCGTCCCGCCCGACCTTCGCAGGCAGCTGGAGCGCCGGCTGAAGGATGCCGACAAGACCGCACGCGCGGCCATCAAGACGCTGCAGACCCAGGTCCGACGGGCCAGCACACGGGGCGATGTCAACAACGTGCTCAAGCGCATCGACGGCCTCACCAAACAGGCGCGTCAGATCGCGTTCGGAGGCTCGGGGGCGACGGCGCCGCGCCGCCGCGCGGCGAGCCCGACGCGGAAGTCCACGAGCCGGTCGCGCAAGGCTGCGACCACCAGGCGCAAGCCGGCGGCCCGCTCCGCGGCTCCGGCGAAAGCGACCTCCGCGCGAAGGACCAGCGCGAAGCGCGCATCGACGCCGCGACGGACACGCGCATACAGGACCACCGCGCCGGAAGCCGCCCCGATGGCCGAGGTGGCAGAGGTCGAGATCGTGGAGATCGTCGAGCCCTAGAGCGAGCCGAAAACCCGCACTCCGCCCACGAAAACCGCCTTCGGGCGGAGGTCTTCCCAGCTGACTTCCTCCTCGCTGAGCGGATCCCCGCGGTACACCTGCATGTCCGCGACCATCCCAGGCTCCAGCGTGCCCTTCTCGCTCTCCTCGAAGGTCGCGTAGGCGCCGCCGACCGTGTAGGCGCGCAGGGCGGCGAGCAAGCTGATGCCGTTCACCTGGTCGTCGACCGCCACGCGGATTCCGGGCCAGGGATTCGGATCCGTCGCCGCGCGGCCATCGGCTGCATGACCGCCACCATCCCTAGCTTCGCGAGTCGGGCGTGCAGGTCAGGGGGGCAGATGGTGCAGTGCTCGACGCGGTGCCGCATCGGAGCTCCGCGGGCGGCTTCGACCGCGTCGCACATCGCTTCGATCGCTGCGTCGCCGATGGCGTGGGCCGCGACTTGCAGCCCGGCTGCGGTTGCTCGGCCGACCAGGGCGCGCAGCTCATCGGGTGTGGTTCGCCACACGCCACCACCCCCCGAGCGCATGGCGACGCGTTCGGCGCCGCCGTCGACAAAGACCTTGATCGGGCCCGCTCGCACCATCGAGCCGCCGAACCCGGCACGAACGCCGAGCGCGGCCGCAGCCTCCAGCAATTCCCACGAGAGGAACTCGTTGACGCGCACCTTGAGCCGGGCGTCGCACGCGAGCTGCTCGAAGGCCCGCAGGTCATCCGCGAACCCGCGATTCACGGCCGCGCCCACCGATGTGATTCCGCGCGAGATGAGCAGGTCCTGGGCCTGCAGGATTCCTTCTATGCGGCGTCCGAGAGCGGGACGCGGCTGGACGTCTGCGACCAGCCGCATCGCCGACTCGAGGAGGAGGCCGTTTGGCGAGCCGTTCAGGTCGCGGCCGATCCGCCCACCACGGGGATTCGGCGTCTCCGAGGTGATCCCTGCCGCCGCAAGCGCGGCCGAGTTGGCGACCCGGGCATGCCCGCCTCGCTCGTCGATGAAGGCAGGACGGTCGCCCGTGACGCGGTCGAGCTCGCTGCGGTGCGGCTGGCGGCGCTCGGTCAGCTCGTCGGTCCGGTAGCCCATCCCCTGCTGCCACTCGCCGGGCCCGAGCGATTGCCCGTGCTCCTGCAGGCGCTCGAGCAGGTCATCGATGCCCCGCGCGCCCGTAAGGTCGGCGGCGAACCGGGTCAGCCCGTAGTAGACGACATGCGCGTGGGCGTCGTTGAAGCCCGGAAGGACCGCTGATCCGTCCAGGTCGACGAACCGCGTCCGAGGACCGCGGAGGCCCATCACCTCCCGACCGCCGCATGCGATGACCCTTCCGCCCGCGACGGCGAGGTGGGTTTGGGGCGTCAGACCTGTGCGTCCCAGGGTGCGGATCCGGCCGCGCGCCAGGATGAGTTCGGCTCGCACTCGCCCGTTAGATTAAGGGGCGTGGCGACCATCGACTTCCGCTCGGACACCGTGGCCATGCCGAGCCCCGAGATGCGCCGGGCGATGGTCGAGGCCCCGCTGGGCGATGACGTCTTCGGCGACGACCCCACCACCAACAAGCTGATGGAGGTGGCGGCCGAGCGAATGGGCAAGGAGGCCGCCACGTTCGTGCCGAGCGGCACCATGGGCAACCTGATCGGGATCGCGGTCAACGCCCAGCGGGGCGAGGAGATGATCGCCGACGCGGAGTCACACGCCTTCTGGTACGAGACCGCCGGCGCGGCGGCGGTGTGCGGGGTGCAGATCCGGCCAATCGCCACCGAAGCCGGCGTCATGTCCCCGCAGCAGATCGTCGACGCGGTTCGCCCGCGGGACGATCCACACCAACCCATCACGGCCGCGGTCACCTTCGAGGACACCCACAACCGGCACGGTGGGATCGCGTGGCCGCTCGAGGACCTGCGGGCGGCGAGGGATGCCGCTCACGCGAAGGGTTTGCGAGTCCACCTCGACGGCGCTCGCATCTTCAACGCCTCCGTCGCGCTGGGCGTGGATTCGCGGGAGATAGCCGGGTGCGCAGACACGGTCACGTTCTGCCTCTCGAAAGGCCTGGCGTGCCCCATCGGCAGCATCTTCTGCGGGTCGGAGGAGTCGGTCGAAGAAGCTCGTCGCTGGCGCAAGCGTCTGGGCGGGGGCATGAGGCAGGTGGGAGTCCTCGCCGCGGCCGGGCTGATCGCTCTCGACCAGATGGTCGATCGCCTCGCCGAGGATCACGCCAACGCCCGGACCTTGGCCGAAGGCCTGTCAGAGCTGCCTGGAGTCCGGTGTGACCTGCGCCGCGTGCAGACCAACCTCGTCTACTTCGACCTCGAAAACATGTCCGCGCCGGAGTTCACGGACGCGTGCGCCCGGCGCGGGCTGCTCAGCGACTACATGGGTCCCCGGCGCATGCGGTTCGTCACCCATTACGGCATCGACGCCGGGGACATTCAGTCGGCGCTGAAAATCTGCGAGGAGGTCCTCAGCGCTTGATGAGGGGCCCCCCGCCAAATCGCGGCGAGCCGCTCCGCAGCCCGCCGCACGGCCTGCGTCGCGAGTCCTGAGATTTGGTGGGGACCATGAGCACGCGAATTTCGCAGGACGGCATGTACTACTGGGACGGGGCGCGGTGGGTCAGCACGCTCTCCCCCGACGGCCGGTACCGATGGAATGGCTCGGCGTGGCAGCCGGTCGCTGCGCCGTCCTACGCGGGCCCGCCGTATGTCGCGCCTCGGATCGTTCGCACCCCGACGTCGTGGACACGGCCGCTGCAGTACGCGGTTGCGGGGTGGTACGCCCTGTCGGCCCTGTACACGCTTTCACTTCCGTTCTGGATGACCGGAATGATGACGACGATCATGAACCAGACGTTTGAGCGGCAGGCGGCCCTCAACCCCAACGTCTCTCCTCCGCCGGCGGAGCTGGTGCAGTCGATGACGTCTTTCATGACCGGCGTGTTGTGGGTCGCGGTGGTCATCGGAGTCGGCATCTGCGTTTTCTTCATCGTCGGAGCGCTCCAGCGCTGGACCTGGATCTATTACGTGGTGCTGGTGCTGCTTGGGCTCGGCACCCTGCAAACTCCGCTCAACCTGGTCAACATCGTCAACCCCAGCGCGACATCGGCGGCGGCCGGATACACCTTTCCGACCAGCTTCTACGTCCTCGCGCTGCTGGTTTCGGTTCCGGGCACCGCCTTGTTCGTGTGGATGCTGGTCGCCCTGGTCAGACGCGGACCGTGGGGGATGGTGCGGGTGACATGAGGGACGCCAGGAGCTTTGGGTCGATGTTGCCTCCGCTGACCACGGCGACGGTGGTTGGGCCCGGCGGCAGCTGCTCCAGGGCCGCGTAGGCCAGGGCTCCTCCTCCCTCGGCGACGACTTTCGCGGCCGCGGCGATCTCCGGAATCGCAGCCCTCAGCCTGGGCTCAGGCACGAGGAGCCACCGGTCGACGCACTCCTGGAGCAGCCCGAACATCCGCGCATCGAAAGGAGCGGTGGTGCCGTCCGCGATCGTGTCCGGCTTGATCGTCACGGGCCCACCCGCCTCGAAGACCCGGCTCCACATCGGATAGCCGTCCGACTGGACACCGATAATTTCGACTTCGGGTCGGATGCCTTTGATCGCCGACGCGATGCCGCCGATCAACCCGCCCCCGCCGACAGGTACGACGACCCTCGCCAGGTCGGGCAAATCCTCGAGGAGCTCGAGGCCCAGGCTGCTGTGGCCCGCAATCACCTCTGGTTCGGCGAAGGGATGGAGAAAAGACTCGGGCTCCTGCCTCCACTTCTCGGCGGCCAACCACGCCAGCACCTCGTCACGCGGCATCAGGACCGGCTTTGCCCCCCAGCGCTGGACTCCGTCGATCTTCGGGGCGGGAGCCGTGTCGTACATGACGACCCGGCACGACACGCCGAGCTTGTGCGCAGCGTAAGCACATGCCTGCGCCGCGTTGCCGGCGCTGACCGTGATCAGGCCTTTGCGAAGGCGTTCGGCGGGCAGGGCCAGGGCCGCCGCGAAAAAACCACGGACCTTGAAGCTGCCGGTCGGCTGCAGGCATTCGAGCTTCAGCAGCCCGCCCTCGACCGGGACCATCGGCGTCCGCGTGATGTGCGGCCAGGCACGCTCGGCGGCCGCGCGGACGTGGTCAATCGGAATCACGCCGATAATCGTAGGGATGCCGATCTACGAGTACCGCTGCGAGGAATGCGGAAAGCGATCGTCCTCTTTGCTGGGCAGCTACGCCTCGCCCGACCCGGCGTGCCCGCACTGCGGCAAGCACGCGCTGCGCCGCCTCGTCTCCACGTTCGCCACGGTGAGCTCCGGCGAAAGCGAGGGCGCTGACGACTTCGGGGGCGACGATGACTTCGGCGGAGGCGGGGATGACGATTTCGGCGGGGGCGACGACGACTTCTAGGCCGTAAGACCCAGGACCTCGTTCGCCGCTTTGATCAGCTCCCGCCGGTGCGTCTCGTCGTGCGCGAAGATCCGGAAGAGCGCCATACGCACGGGCAAGCGCTTGAACAGGTCGAGCACCCGGCTCTGCCTGTATCTGTCTTCGAGCGGCTCATAGAAAAGGATGTCCGCCGTCTCCGTCATTGGGTTGAACGCGCGCGATTCCTGCGCCGCCACGTCGACCTCGAAGACGATGTTGCGCAGGCTGGAAGGCAGGCGCTCGCGTAGCTGGCGAGCGAACTGTTCGCGCGTCACGGACAGCGCAGCACTCGGGATGTCCCGCGCGTCGGTGTGGCCCTGGTAGATGAGCTTCCACTTCAGCCTCCGCGCCACCACCGCGGCCCATGCCTCGCCCAGCTCACGCTGCCGCGAGTCACCGCTTCCGTGCGTCCACCGGTCGACGTCGGACAGCAGCGACCACTCGGTCAGCGGCATGAACCGGTCCAGGCGCTCGAGAGGATTGCCGCCGAGCAAGAGCTCGACCGTCGGCCGGAAAACCTCGCGCAGCTGGAGGTCGATCCGCCTCACGGTCCTGTGGAAATAGACCTGGTGATAGAGGTAGAGGCGCGAGTTGAGAAACATGTAGAGCGCCTCCGCCGCGTGGGCGTGAAGAGTCAGTCCGCGCTCGGAGATGAAGGAGTAATGAAGGATGCGCTGTACGTCGACCGGGCCGGCCGACACGCCGCATATATAAGAGTCGCGAGGGACGTAATCCATGTTGTCGGCCGAAAAGGCGCCGGTCAGCGCGGGCTGCAGGGCCGCCAGCCACCCCGGAGGCGTGAATCCGTCCAGCTCCCTGGCCGAGATCAGGTATGCCACCCAGCGGGGGTCGATGCCCTCTCCAGGCTCGAAGTCGGCCGACGGCGAGGCGCCCAGCTCGCCGATCAGGCCGGCCAACGGACCCGTGATCAGGGCGCGCCCGATGACCTCGTGGTCGACGCCCCAGGTGTCGAGATAGTTCTCGTCGAAGAAATGGCCGAACGGGCCGTGACCGACGTCATGCAGCAGACCCGCCATTCGCATCGTCTCCTCGACCAGCTGTGACGACGGGACGTCGCCGCACGCCACCTTCAGGGAAGGATGCAGATGGCGCGCCCACTCACCGGCCAGGTGCATTGCTCCGAGGGCATGCTGAAACCTCGAATGCTCCGCAGTCGCGAACACCCACCATGCGCTCTGCAGCTGGTGGATGCGTCGAAGCCGCTGCAGCCACGCCGCGTCGACAAGATCCTGCTCCGCGGCCTCCCCCGCCACGCCTCCTGGCCCGCCCTTCGTGATGCGAAGGTATCGGTAGATGGGATCGCTCGAGAGGTTGACTCGCGAATACTCGGACCGGGTCTCGTCCACGAACCGATTATCGCGATGAGCTCTCTTCTGGCCGAGGGTGTCGACCTCTTCAACAGCGGCCACTACTGGGAAGCGCATGAGGTCTGGGAGCGGGAATGGACTCCAGACCGCAAGGGGCCCGACTCAGGTTTCTACAAGGGCCTGATCCAGGTCGCGGCCGGATGCCTCCACTACACGCGGCACAACCGGCGCGGCGCGGTCAACAAGTGGCGCACCGGAGCCGACTACCTGCGGCCCTACCTTCCGAGTCACAAAGGCATTCGGCTGGCGCCGCTGGTGACGGAGGTCGACAGGTATCTGGGCGCGATGCGAGACCGGCCCTGGCCGGCCCTCGAGATGCCCCGAATCGTTCACGAGTAGGGAGGAAATCGCCTCCCGGCCCCGGCTTCGATCAGGCCGCCGTGGCCCAGTCGGAGCAGATCGCCGGCCTCGGCGCGCCCGTACGCGAAGACAAAGGGCAGCAAGAGATCCAGCGAGCTGTTCCGGCCGAAACCCGCACATGAAGCCACGCCCACCACGGCCGCCTGACGCAGGCTGCCGAGCCACAGCATGCTGCCGGGATGCATCGGAGCCCCGAGCTGAAGCACCTGGCCGCCCGCATGGGTGAGCTCGGCGTACGCGGGATCGAGCGGATCGATCGCGGACGCTCCCGCGAACAGCACCAGTTCGGCGCCGCTTTCCACAGCCTCGCGATACGCAGCAGCCACGGCGTCAGACGTGCGTGCGACCTCCCGCACCGCCAGCACAACAGCTCCGTACCAACCGAGCTTGGCTGTGACCGCCGCCCGGAAGATCTCGCGCGCCTTCGGCTTCAGGCGTTCGGTCGCGACCACGAACGTCTTCAGAGGTCGAAACGGCAGGAGCACGACCACCGGTCCTTTCTCACGGCAGAGGCGCTCGGCCTCCTCGATCAGCCGGCCGGGCACGGCGACCGGCGTCACCTTGCAGCCCGCGACCTCCTCGGCCTTGGCCACCGCCTGGCCGTCCATGAGCGTGAAGACCGAGATGTAGCCGAGCGCGTTGATCGCGTCCACGGTCTCGCCGCGCACCCGGACGAGCCCGCGCTGACGGGCGACGACACGAGCCTGGCTCTGGACGGGAGGCGTCGCCTCGAGGCCCGGGCCCGCTAGGGCGGCGGCCAGCCTCCGAGCGGCGTCGTCCTCGTGCACGTCACCGGGCTCCAGCTCGACGACGTGGACTTCGCCGCTCATGCGCACGCGGTCGAGGTGGGTCTCGTCGAGCAGCGCGCCCTTGCGCAGGTCCGGACCGAGGTCGTGCACGAGCACGCGTCCTTCTATGTCCTTGGCAGAGACGGAGGTTCCCTCGAGGCGGACGGCTCTCACTAATTGAGAGGATAGATTCGGGATGAACCTGCCCCGCGTGCGGCTGTACAACACGTTCACTCGGACCAAGGAACAGCTGGAGCCGCTGCGCGATGGCGTCGTGCGGATCTACTCGTGCGGCCCGACCGTGTACCGATACGTCCACGTCGGCAACCTGAGGACGTTCATGCTGCCGGACCTACTGCGGCGCAGCCTCGAATACCTCGGGTATCACACCGAGCAGGTGATGAACATCACCGATGTCGGACACCTCACCGATGACAGCTTCGATCGCGGCGAGGACAAGATGCTCGTCTCCGCGCGGCTGGAGAACAAGACGACCGAAGAGATCGCCGACGCATACACCGATGCGTTCATGCAGGACGCGCGGAAGGTCAACATTCGGCCGGCCGATCAGTTTCCGCACGCCACGGCTTACATCCCGCAGATGCTCGAGCTGATCCAGACGCTGATTCAGAAAGGCAATGCGTATGACATCGACGGCAACGTCTACTACGACATCGCCACTTTTCCGGGGTACGGCCGGCTGTCGCGCAACACCACGGACAAGCTGCTCGCGAAAGAAGCATCCGGGCGACTTCACGCTCTGGAAGGCGGCTGGCGAGCATCGTCAGCAGGTCTGGCCGAGCCCGTGGGGGCCTGGCTTCCCAGGCTGGCACATCGAGTGCTCGGCCATGTCGATGTCGATCCTCGGTGAGCGCTTCGACATCCACACCGGCGGCGCCGACAACGTTTTTCCGCACCACGAGGCGGAGATCGCTCAGTCCGAGGCGGTGACCGGCCATCGAGTCGTCAGCCTCTGGATGCACGGTGGGCTGCTCATGCTTTCGGGCGCGCGGATGGCGAAGTCGGCAGGCAACTTCTTCCGGATCACCGAGCTCGAGGCACATGGATTCGAGCCGCTTGCGTTTCGCTACCTCGCGCTGCAGGCGAAGTACCGCGCGCCGTTGAACTTCAGCACCGAGGGTCTGGCCGGCGCGGATCGAGCGCTGCGGCAGCTGCGCGAACGCGTCGTGGAGTGGTCCTCAGGACAGGATTTGGGTGACGCCTCCGAATGGGAGGCCCGCTTTCGCGCCGCCATCGCAGACGACCTCGACCTTCCCTCCGTCATGGCGCTGGTGGCGGAGCTCACCCACTCTTCGGTGCCACCGCGCACCAGGGCCGATCTGCTCAAAGCGTGGGACGGCGTGCTGGGGCTGGACCTGGACAGCCTGGCCGAGCAGCGGCCGCTCCCCGACGGCGCCGCCGAGCTGCTCGCGGAACGCGAGGAGGCGCGCGCCGCCAGGGATTTCGCTCGGTCGGATCACCTCCGCGCGAGGCTGGCGGCGCTTGGACTGACGGTCTTCGACACGCCCGACGGCCAGCGCATAAGAAGGTAATGTCGCGGCTCGTAATCGTTGGGCGGAGTACGAATGGACGGAGGCCGAACCTTGCGGCTCGGCCCCACGAGAGGAAGGGGTCTTGAATGGGGGCTCTCCGGCCCCCGAGCCTACCCAGCCTTGGGAATCGAAGCTTTGTCCCGGGTCCTTTCCTTGCCGTGACCGCCGGAATTGGCGCCCCCGTTGGCGCCGTTGTTTCCGTGCGGGTTGGTGTCTCCGTGGTGGCGCGCGTCACTCGCAACTGAGGCGCCGTGCTGGCTCGCGAAACCGCTGACGCAGTCGCCGATGCCATGCTGGCCGTCGGCGAGCTGGGATTTGCAGGTCTCGACCTGCTGCTTCACCTGCTGACCCCACTCGATCGGGTTCAAGCTTCCAGTCGTCGCCGCGCCGGCGACAGTCACCGCCGCAGCGGCGACCGCGACAGCGGTGAGCAGCTTGAGGCCGAGCGCAGCGCCGGCGCCGCCGGCGATGGTCTTGGCCGCGGTGCGCGAATGCACAGCCCGGCGAGCCGGGACAGGCGTAGCCGCGACCGGGTCGAGCACCCGGTGCAGCTCCTGGTCGAGCTCGCTCTCGAAATCGCTCATCTGTAAGAAGCCATAACGCTGAGTTCCGGCCAAGCAACCATTTCCCGCCGCCTACCGGCCAAGGACCGCCTGGAGCTGCTTGCGGGCGGCCGCCAGGCGGGAGGCGATCGTCTGTTCCGGCACGCCGAGGGCGGCTGCGATCTCCCGGTTGGAGTAGCCGTGATAGTGCCGGAGGACCAGGGCGGCGGCTTGCTTGGTGGGGAGCTTTTTCATCGCTCGGACAAGCTCGGATCGCTCGGAAATGGTCGAAGGATCCGGCGGCAGGGCGGGACGCCCGAGACGGCGAACCATCTCGCCCGCCTCGCGCACCTTCTGGTGCCGGCGGTCGGAGATCGCAACGTTGATTGCGATCCTGTGCAGCCAGGCCTCGACCGGGGCTTCCGGCCGCCACGAGGCCCAGTTTCGATAGGCGCGCTCAAAGGTCTCCTGGGTGCAGTCCTCGGCGGTGGCCCGGTCGCGGACCAGCGTGATCAGCGTGCCGAGAATCCGGTGGTAGGTGTTCCGGTACAGCCGCTCGAAGTCGGCCTCCGATCCCGGCTCGTAGGTTTCACGAGCCGACTCGTCGCCGGCAGCTTCGTCCCGCGCCGCCGGGCCTTCTATTGACTGCAAACTAATGTTCGATTAACCTCCCCGAACATATGTCCGGCCTGCCACGTTTCAATCCTGCCGACCTTGCAGGTGAGATAACGCTGGATCACGTAGTTCCCGCCACTTCGGCCGTGTTCGCCCCACTGCCTTCCGACCTCCGTCCGGAGCTCGTGGCGGCGCTGGCCGGCCGCGGCATCGAGCGGCTCTACTCGCACCAGGCCGAGGCGTACACAGCCGTTCGCAACGGTCGCCACCTGGTTGTGGTTACCCCCACTGCCAGCGGCAAGACGCTCTGCTACAACCTCCCGGTCCTCCAGCGGCTGCTGGAAAACGCCCAAAGGCGAGCCCTCTACGTGTTTCCGACCAAAGCGCTGGCGCAGGACCAGCTGGCCGAGCTCGGGGCGCTGAAATCGGGATTGCCAATCGAGGTTCGCGTCGACACGTACGACGGCGACACGCCTCCGGGCCGCCGCACCGCGATCCGCGAAGGCGGTCACATCGTGATGACCAATCCCGACATGCTGCACACCGGCCTGCTGCCGCACCACACCCGCTGGCGCCGGCTCTTCTCGAGCCTCGACTTCGTGGTCATCGACGAGCTGCACACGTATCGCGGACTTTTCGGCAGCCAGGTCGCAAACGTGATCCGACGCTTGAAACGGATCTGCGGCTTCTACGGTTCGAATCCGACGTTCATCTGCGCGTCGGCGACGATCCGCAACCCGCGAGAGCTTGCGGTGCGCCTTCTCGAGGAGGAACACATCGCCCTGGTCGATCGCAGCGGCGCGCCGCGCGGCGAGAGGCGACTCGTCTTCTACAACCCGTCGCTTTTGAACCGCGAGCTCGGCGTCCGCCGCAGCTCGATGCTCGAGGCTCGTCGCATTGCGGCGCCGTGGATCAAGTCCAGCGTGCAGACCATCGTCTTCTGTCGCAGCCGGCTTGCCGTCGAAGTGATGCTCAGCTACCTGCGCCAGGACCTGGCGCCACGCCTCGATGCGTCGCAGCGCGTGCGTGGGTATCGCGCCGGCTACCTGCCGCTGCACCGGCGCGAGATCGAAGCCGGGCTGCGAAACGGCGACATCACCGGCGTCGTCAGCACCAACGCGCTCGAGCTCGGCATCGACATCGGGAGCTTGCAGTGCGCGGTGCTGGTCGGTTATCCCGGCACCATCGCGTCGACGTGGCAGCAGCTCGGCCGCGCCGGCCGCCGCTCGGGGTCGGTCGGAGTCTTCGTCGCGTCAAGCTCGCCACTCGACCAGTTCATCGTCCGCCACCCCGAGTACTTCCTCGGCACCGACCCGGAGGAAGGGCTGATCGATCCCGACAACCTGCTGCTGCTCGCGGCGCACCTGCAGGCGGGTCTGTTCGAGCTGCCGTTCATGGACGAGGAGAAACTCGGAGGGGCCGACGTGCGCGAGCTGCTGAGGATCTTCGAAGAGGACGGTTCGGCGACACACTCGGCCGGCCGCTGGTTCTGGAGCCGCCAGGCCTTCCCTGCGGAAGAGGTCCACCTGCGCAGGATCCTCGCCGACAACGTCGTGATCATCGACACGTCCCAGGCGCGGCCCCAGGTGATCGGTGAGATGGACCAGTTCACCGCCCCGGTGCTGCTCCACGAGGAGGCCGTCTACCTGCACGAGGGTGCGCAGTATCACGTCGACCGCCTCGACTGGAACGAGAAGAAGGCGTATCTGCGGCCGGTCGAGGTCGACTACTACACCGACGCTCTCGCCTCGGTGACGGTGCAGGTGCTCGAGACGTTCGCCGGACCGGAAGGCAAAGGCCTGGCGAAAAGCCATGGAGAAGTGAAGATCACGAGCCTCGCCAGCATGTTCAAGAAGATCCGGTTCCACACTCACGAGAACATCGGAGCAGGACCGATCCACCTTCCAGAGCAAACGCTGCACACCACCGGCTACTGGATCACGGTCGAGGAAGGGCTA
>WNGG01003951.1_pt1 | contig 17510 bp, 15 predicted proteins | sample 5400661 | NCBI WGS metagenome assembly WNGG01 (sample SAMN13153372, study PRJNA577476) | soil metagenome | isolation source: 100 cm soil or saprolite under Garry oak tree replicate 1 | place: USA:California | collected 2016-06-15 | reverse complement strand
GATTGTGTCGTCGGGACGCTACTGGGACTGGATGTCGAGATTGGCGAGCCCGAGCGCCATGCGCTGCGCACGCTCGCCGACGCTGGAATGGTCCCGCCACTGCGGCTCACCTTGCCGGAAGCCAATGCATCCTGATCCGCTGGGCAGCCGACCGCTCGAGAGCCGCCCGCGCGGGCCCGGGGACGGAGGGGGATCGGCCGGGGCGGCCCGGGCCGGGATTGGCCCGGGGCGGGGGGACGCGCGAGGTGGGCCCGGGCGACTGCGGGTGCCCGGGGATCGGCCTGGGGGCGGGGGACGCGCCGAGATCGGCCCGGGCGGGCGGGGACGCCGGGATCTGCCGGGCGGCTGCGGGTGGCCGGGGTCGGTCAGGACGGGGGGACGCGCCGGGATCGGCCTGGGCAGCTGGGGTGCCGGGGACCGGCCCGTGGGATCGGTCAGGGCGGACGGCGGGATGTGCCGTTTCCATGCGCAAAGCCGCTGGTCGTGGAATCCTAAGCTGGCACGCGACGGGGACCATGGCCCGCGGCGGAGGGCCACCGCACACGGCGGGTCCGAGGTGAAGCGGCCAGCCGGGCCGACATCACAGCCGCCACTAAAGATCATTATTCCGGACGGAAGGCGCCGACACCAGGGTGATTGTGCGCGAACTGGTTGAAACCATTCGTGATCTTCACTAGTGTCTCCCGCCGAGCGCATTTTTATTTTCAGCCGTCATCGAGGCGGCTGTGATGGGCTCCCGTCGAGTCCTCGTCGGCCCTAGCGGTCGGCACTGGAGCCGGGGAACCGCCGGAGGAGCTTGCGGCCCGTAGGCACCCGCTGCCGGGCTTAATCCTCCAGGGCGGAGAGCTTCCCGTCTGCGCCAAATCGTGGTGACCGTAACCGGCATGGCCGTTGCCGGTGCGTTCATCGCATACGGCGGCGCAGCGACCGCGGCACCAAGCCCAACGACCAACCAGGTCAAGCAGAACATCAGCAAGCTGATGTCTCAGCTCGACGCGGTCGCCCAACAGTACGACCAGTCGATAAGCGAGCTGAACTCGGCCAGCGCCAGGCTCACCACGATCAGCCGTAAGCTCGGCAAAGCGCAGCGCAACTTCGAGGCGATGCGTGTCGCCATCGCCCAGATCGCGTCCGCGGCGTATGAGCAGGGGGGTTTCAACTCGGCCACCGCGATGCTCGCCAGCGACGACCCGCAAACCGTCCTCGACCGTGCGGACATGCTCAGTCACCTGTCCAACGACCGGCGAGCGCAGATGAGCGCCTTCATCAGCGCCGCCAGGACCCTGCGCGAGTCGCAGCAGACACAGCAGCGCACCAAAACGGCGATCACGCAGCTCAAGATGAAAAAGGCGGCGCAGCGGCGGCATCTTCGCCAGCTTCTTGCCAAGAATCAGGCGGAGTTGAGGAAGCTCACCGCACCGCCACCGCCGACCACCACCTCCTCGGGCGGCGGTGGCCTTACCTACTCGGGCCCCGCGACCGGAGCGGCGCGAGTAGCGGTGCAGTACGCGCTGTCCAAGATTGGTGATCCCTACGTGTGGGGTGGCACCGGGCCGAGCGGCTTTGACTGCTCGGGACTTGTCATGGCCGCCTGGGCAGCTGCGGGGGTGCAGATTCCCCGCACCACATATGAGCAGTGGGCTGCCCTTCCACACGTCCCGAGTTCCAGCATCCAACCAGGCGACCTGCTGTTCTACGACGGTGAAGGCCACGTGGCCATATACGTAGGTGGCGGCAAGATCGTGGACGCGCCAGTGCCCGGTATGAACGTGGAAGAGATTCCGATGTCCAGCTCCTGGTACGCGGCGACGTTCGATGGAGCTGCCCGGCCCTAGCCGTGCCGCAGTGCGATCAGGCGGGCTGGCCGCGGAAGCGGCGAGCCCGCCTGCTGGTTGGGGCGCGCATCACGGCGGCGGTTAGGATCTGCGAGCGTGACGCCCAAGACCCTGGTGGTCACGAATGACTTCCCACCGCGGCAGGGTGGCATTCAGTCGTTCGTGCACGCGCTCGTGTGCGCCCGCCCGCCGGGTTCGGTCGTGGTCTACGCCCCATCGTGGGACGGCGCTGCCGGGTTCGACGCACGCCAGCCGTTTCCGGTGATCCGGCATCGGAGTTCGCTAATGTTGCCGGTGCCTCGCGTGCTCGCCACGGCGCGGGAGATCGTCACCGATTTCGGCTGTGACACAGTCCTTTTCGGCGCTGCGGCACCACTCGGCCTGCTTGCTCCGGGCCTTCGCCGCGCCGGGGTCAGGCGGTGCGTCGCGCTCACCCACGGCCACGAGGCGGGCTGGGCGATGCTCCCGGCGGCACGCGGGCTGCTGCGCCGCATAGGCGATGGGGTCGACGTGATCACCTATCTCGGCGACTACTTCAAGGCCCGGCTCGAACGCGCGCTCTCACCGGCCGCGGCCGCACGGATGGTCCGGCTCACCCCCGGCGTCGACGTGACCGAGTTCCGCCCGGGACAAGGTGAGCGCGTTCGTGAGCAGCTCGGCCTGGGCCGGCGCCCGGTCGTGATCTGCGTATCGCGCCTGGTTCCGCGCAAGGGCCAGGACACGCTGATCCGCGCGTGGCCGCTGGTAAAGGCCGCGGTTCCAGGCGCCGCGTTGCTGCTGGTCGGCGGCGGAAGGTACCGGGCGGCGCTTGAAGGGCTAGCCGAACGGCTTCGCGTACGATCCTCGGTCACGTTCGCTGGCTCCATACCGTGGCGTGAGCTGCCCACGTACTACTGTGCGGGCGATGTGTTCGCGATGCCGTGCCGCACGCGGCGGCGCGGGCTGGACGTGGAAGGGCTCGGCATCGTCTACCTCGAGGCCGCCGCCTCCGGTCTGCCCGTCGTCGCTGGCGACTCGGGCGGCGCGCCGGATGCCGTGCTCGGCGGCCGGACCGGATACGTGGTGGACGGCCGGTCGGTCGATGCGGTCGCCGGGCGCATCAGCGAGCTGCTCACCGATCGTGAGCGTGCCGTGGCCATGGGGGAAGCGGGTCGCGCGTGGATCATTGCCGAGTGGCGCTGGGATCTGGTCGCGGAGCGCCTGGAGGCCGTGCTCGCCGGCCTACCCGGCCACTAAGCCGGCCCGCGTGGATCAGGCGTAGAGCGCATCAATGTCGGCGGCGAAGTCCTTGATGACCAGGTTCCTCCGGACCTTGAGCGTGGGCGTCAAGTGGCCAGTTGTCTCGGTGAAGTCGCTGCCGAGGATAAGAAACCGCCTGATCGATTCGGCCTTGGATACGGCCTTGTTGGCGTCGTCTATTGCCGTCTGGATCTCGGCGTTGAGCTCAGGATCGCCGGTCAGGTCCGCGACAGTGGTCTCAGCTGACCTGCCGTGCTGCGCCTTCCAGTGCGCCAGCGCTTCCTCATCGAGAGTGATAAGGCACGCAATGTAGGGCCTGCTGTCTCCGACAACCAGGCACTGGCTAATCAGCGGGTGCGCACGAACGCGGTCCTCGAGAACCGCTGGCGCGACGTTCTTCCCCCCGGCCGTGACGATCAGCTCCTTCTTGCGCCCGGTAATGCGCAAAAAACCCTCATCATCGAGTTCGCCGATGTCACCGGTGTGGAACCAGCCGTCCTCGTCTATCACATCGCTGGTAGCCGCGTCGTTGTGCCAGTAACCGGCGAAGATGATGGCCCCCTTGACCATGACCTCGCCATCGTCGGCAATCCGAACAGCGACGCCGGGCAGTGGCAGGCCGACCGTGCCGATCTTGTGGCGGTTCGGCCGGTTGACCGTGGCCGCGGGGCTGGTCTCGGTCAACCCGTATCCTTCGAGAATTGTGATCCCGGCGCCGCGGAAGAAATGACCAAGCCGTGCGCCAAGAGCCGCGCCACCGGATACCGCGTAAAGCACCCTGCCGCCGACCGCGGCGCGCATCTTTGCGTAGACGAGCCGGTCGGCAACGGCGTGCCTGAGTCGCAGCCCGGGTCCTGGGCCCCCTCCGTCCAGGGCCTTGCTGTAGGCGACGGCGGTGTCGGTAGCGGCCTGGAAGATCCGTTGCTTGGCCGGGTTCTCTGCTGCCTGCGCAGCCGCGGTGTTGTAGACCTTTTCGAAGACGCGTGGCACTGCGAGGAGGAACGTGGGCTGGAACGAGGCAAGGTCCGGCCGCAGGTTGGCGATGTCGGCGGTATGACCGAGCACGGTCCCTGACTCCATGCAGCCCACCTGGATGATGCGCGCGAACGAGTGCGCGAGGGGCAAAAACAGCAGCGTTGAACCGTTGGCGGTGTCGAATGCCTCGGCCAGCGAGCCCGCGAAGGCATTTCTCGCATCCGAGAGCAGGTTGCGATGGGTGAGCTTGCAACCCTTGGGCCGGCCTGTCGTGCCCGATGTGTAGATGACCGTCGCCAGGTCGGCCGCACCCCTTGATGCCCGGCGCTTGGCGATTTCGTCGTCGGCCACGTCTGCGCCGGCCCTGGCAAGCGTGCCGAGTCCTCCGTCATCGATTTGCCAGACATGGCTCAGGTCGGCGAGCTTGCCGCGCAGCTCAGCAACCGTGGCCTCATGGGCCGGTGTCTCAACGAAGATCCCCTTCGCGCCTGAATCCGACAGGATCCACTCCACCTGCTCGGCCGAAGAGGTCTCATAGATCGGCACAGTGACGGCGCCGGCGGCCAGGATCGCATAGTCGATCTGCGTCCACTCATACCTGGTACTTGACAGCAGGCCGACCCGGTCGCCCGAGTCGATCCCGGCGGCGACGAGCCCTTTGGCGATCCCGACCACATCGCCGAGGAATTCGCTGGCGGTCACGTCCCGCCAGCCATCATCAGACTTTCTGCGCAACACCACGGCACCGGGCTCATCGGTGGCCCGCTTGAACACGATGTCGGTGAGGTTTGCCGAAGCAGAGATCTCGACGAGGCCCGGAACGCTGTATTCGCGCACGACATCTCCTTGCCAGTTCTATCGGGCTGCACGGCAGCCTGCATTGGAAGGTACCGCGACTGTGCTACCGACCGGTAGTAGCGGCTCACGCCACACGCTTGCCCGCCGACCCGCAGTCCGCCATGCCCGCGCGAGTTCGTTCCGCCCAAAGCTCTTATGGTGTGCTCATGCGGGTCCATGTGGTGAGCGACGTGCATGGCAGCACCGACGCGCTGGCCCAGGCGGGTGAGGACGCTGACGCGCTCTTCTGCCTCGGTGACCTGATTCTTTTCGTCGACTACGCCGACCACAGCCAGGGTATCTTCGCCGACCTGTTCGGTGCGGAGCAGGCGAGGAAGTTCATCGCATTGCGCACGGCGCGGCGCTTCGATGAGGCCCGGGCCATGTCCAGGCGGCTTTGGGCCGAACTGGGCGGTGACCCTGCTAAGCACATCGAGGCCGCGGTCAGCCGACAGTACGCGGAGCTATTCGCGGCGCTGCCTGAGCCGGCCTATCTCACCTACGGCAACGTGGACATCCCCCGCATGTGGCGCGAACATCTGCGGCCCCGCCACAAGGTACTCGACGGCGAGCGGATCGAACTCGACGGGTGGACGTTCGGATTTGTAGGTGGGGGGCTGCATTCGCCATACCGTACGCCGAACGAGATCGATGATGACGTCTACAACGCCAAGGTGGCGGCGGTGGGGAAGGTCGACGTCCTCTGCACGCACATCCCTCCAGCCGTTCCACAACTGCTCTACGACACGGTCGCAAGGCGGCTCGAGCGCGGCAGTGAGGCCCTGCTCCAGGCGATCACCAGTACCCGGCCACGGTATGTTCTGTTTGGCCATGTGCATCAGCCGCTGGTGAGCCGCGCGCGGATCGGCACGACCGAATGCATCAACGTCGGCCACTTCCGCGCCACGCGGACTCCATACGTCCTCGAGTGGTAGCGGTACGCTCCGTGCAGGACCGGGGGCCGGGAAGGAGGCGCAGATGGCGGACAAGACCAGCTCAAGGACGACCATCAATGCGCCGCGGTCTACCGTCATGAGCGTGATCGCCGACTTCCCCGCCTATCCGGAGTGGGCTGGCGCTGTGCGGTCGGCTGAAGTGATCGAGGCCGGGCCGGACGGGCGGGCGCAGCGAGTGCGGTTCGTCCTGGACGCGGGCCTGATCAAGGACACCTACGTTCTTGTCTACGAGTGGGACGCGGACGTGCAGGTGAGCTGGCAACTCGCCGAACAAACGTCGGTACTGTCGGCACTTACCGGCCGCTACCTGCTTGCCGACCGTGAAGGTAGCACCGAGGTCACCTACGAACTCACCGTTGGAGTCCGGGTCCCGATGATCGGAATGCTCAAACGCAGGGCAGAAAAGATGATCATTGACACTGCGCTCAGGGGCCTTCGCAAGCGCGCGGAAAATACTGGAGACACCCAATGACGTGGCTCGACGACCTTCAGCGGCGCCTTGCCATTGCCGGTGCACGCAGCCTTGGCCATGAGTTCGCCGGCCAGATCGGCCGGACCTTTCGCGGTGAGCAGCAGGACGTGTGGGAAACCGCCACCAGCGAGCCCGAGTACGCGGCTGGCTCCGCAGGCAGCGCCCCTGAGTGCGCATGGTGCCCGATATGCCGCGCGATCCGCATGGCCCGTGAGTCCAGGCCGGACCTCACCAGCCGGGTCGGTGAGACGGCGGGCGCGCTGATGTCGGCCGCGCAGGACGCGGTGGCCGCAATAGACACCGCGCTCTCCCGGCTGCCCGAACCGTCGGCTGGCGATCTCCACGATCCCGAGTCTGTCCCGCCGCCTTCGCCGAACGGGCAGTAGCGAACGTCACAAGCCCGACCGTTGGCGTGGACGTGGCGTGGTGCGTCCGCGCCGCGGCAGCCGTTCTGGAGACTGGGTGAAGTGCCGGGGTCAGACGACGGCCCCGTTGTCCGGCCCGGAGTCACCGCGGCCGTCGTCGCTCATCCGCACGACCAGGGTGATGAAGCCACCCACGAATGCGGCGACCGCACCGAAGGCAGCCCAAGCAGGGATCGTCCAGCCGACGATTGTGGTGAAGAGCAGGTAGCCGGGGCCGCCGAACAGGGCCAGCCACGCGGCCTTGCTGATGCCGTCGAGGGTCGGCAGCGGCGGAGGCGGCGGGGGCACGTAGTGCTCATCGTCGCCGCCGGCAGGAGCGAGCTCCTCGGGTTCGCCGGGCGGGGCTTGCGGCTCAGCTGGCTTGATCACCCGGATGCCGGGCGGGCGGGTGTCCAGGTTTTCCTGGGCCGGCCACGGTGCCACGTCGGCGTCGTCCACCTCCTGCGCCGGGACGTCGAACCGGGAAACGATGTCGCGCCAAATCTCATCTTCGTCATGTTCACGGCCGGCCTTGTCGGGACCCTCCACCTGCTCACCCCTTCCCGGCACGGCTGTGCGCCCGCACGAACTCGAGGCTTCCAGCAAAGATCGCGGGAGCGTCGTTATCGAGGGTCGCAACGTGATAGCTGTCCTCGCACGGCAGCACGGTGAGCTGGCTGGCAGGTACCGCGCTGCGGAGCAGGGCAAGGCTCTTCGGCCCGACCACGTGATCCTCGGCGCTGCGGTACACCAGGATTGGCTGGGTCAGGCCGGAGAGCCCCGCCTTCGTGAGGTTCCACAGTTGGGGCAAGCTCGCCACCGCCTTGACCGGCATCCGGTCGTAGCCGAGTTCACGCGCGCCCTCCTTCTTGATGTCATTTGCCACACCCTTGACCGAGGTTGGCAGATGTTTGAGCACCGGCGCGAGGAGGAACAGGCTGCTGTCCTGTGTGATGGAGGGGTTGACAAGCACGAGGCCGCTGATCGCGTCTGTGTGGATCTCGGCGAGCCGCAGCGCAAGGCACGCGCCCAGAGAAAGGCCCATGACGAACACCTCGTCGGCCCGCTTGGCCAGTTCGCCGAATGCCCGGTCGACCTCGGCGAACCAGTCTTCCCACCGCGTGCGCGCCATCTCCTGCCAGGTTGTCCCGTGCCCGGGGAGCCGTGGCAGGCTGACCGATAGCCCTGCCTCGGCAAGGCGACCCGCCCAGGGGCGCAGCGACTGCGGCGAGCCGGTGAATCCATGACATAGCAGCACACCCACCGGGCCGCCGTCGTGTGCGTATGGTTCCGCGCCTGGCATCACCGGCATTGAGTCCCTCGCTTTCGTACGCCTCTGACTGGCATCGTCGCATGCCGGGGTCCTTCGCGCGACGGCGAACCGACGCCGCATGGGCTTGACCGGCTATCACGCCTGGTGCAGGTAGGTACGGTCCGGCGGCAGGTGGCAAGATGCAAGCGGGGCGGTACCGGGGTAAGGAGGCCGGTGTGTTCTACTGGCTCGTCAAAGCGATCTTGTGGCCCATACTCCGGCTCGTTTTCCGGCCGTGGGCGGAGGGAACCGAGAACATACCCCGTGAAGGCCCGGCGATCATCGCGAGCAACCACCTGTCCTTCTCCGATCACTTCTTCGGCCCACTGCCGGTTCCGCGGAAGGTCACGTTTCTCGCCAAGGCCGAGTATTTTACCGGGTCCGGCCTCAAGGGCCTGGCCAGCAAGGCTTTCTTCCGTGGCGTCGGGCAGATACCCGTCGATCGTGGCGGCGGGAAGGCCAGTGAGCGGGCGCTGCGCACCGGGCTGCGCGTGCTCGCGAGCGGCAAGCTGCTCGGCATCTATCCGGAGGGCACCCGCTCGCCAGACGGCAGGCTCTACCGCGGCAAGACCGGCGTGGCGCGGCTGGCGCTCGAGGCGCGCGTGCCGGTCATCCCGTGCGCCATGGTGGGCACCTTCGAGCTTCAGCCATCCGGCCGGATCACGCCGAACCTGCGGGTCCGGCCTGGCGTGCGTTTCGGCAAGGCACTCGACTTCTCCCGCTACTACGGCATGGAATCGGACCGCCTGGTGCTGCGCGCGGTCACCGACGAGATCATGTACGCGCTGATGGAACTGTCCGGCCAGGAATACGTCGACAAATATGCTCAGCAGGCAAAGGCGGAGCTGCAGGCAGCGCGCAAGCGGGCAGGAGGTAGTTCGGCTGCAGGCGGCGAAGGGCCCGGCCTGAGTGAGGCGGAGCGCATGGGCATGGGTGACAGCAGCCGTACGTGACCGCCGCTCAGCTGGCTGACCGCGGGCTGCTAGGCCGGCGCCCAGCCTTTGGCCCGCTGAACCGCGGCCCGCCACCGGTCATGGCCAGCATCGTCGCGCCGGCCAGGCTCGAATCGCCTGTCGAGCTGCCACGTGCCCGTGAGTTCTGCGGACGACGACCATATACCCGTGCCGAGCCCGGCGAGGAACCCGGCGCCAAGGGCCGTGGTCTCGGCGAGCACCGGCCGCTCGACCGGAATCTGCAACTGATCGGCCTGCATCTGCATGAGGAGGTTGTTGGTGCTGGCGCCGCCGTCCGCCTTCAGCACCGCGGGCGCGCTCCCGGTTTCCGCGGTCATCAGCTCAAATACGTCCCGCACCTCGAAGGCGATCGCCGCCAGGGTCGCTCGGACCAGGTGGGCCCGCGTGGTGCCGCGTGTGATGCCGAAGATGGTTCCCCTCGCACCTGGATCCCAGTCGGGTGCGCCAAGCCCGGTCAACGCCGGCACGAAGACCACGCCACCAGAATCGGGCACGGTCCCGGCGAGCGCCTCGGTCTGCGGTGCCGCGTCGATGATGCCGAGCCCGTCACGCAGCCACTGCACGGCCGCTCCGGTGACGAAGATCGCACCTTCGAGCGCGTACCTGAGCTCGCCGCCAGGTTCCTGCCACGCCACCGTGGCCAGCAGGCCTGACTTGGCGCGGACGATTTCCTTTCCGGTGTTCACGAGCACGAAAGAGCCGGTGCCATAGGTGCACTTGGTATCGCCAGGCGCGAAGCACGCCTGGCCAAACAGGGCCGCTTGCTGGTCACCGGCGATGCCTGCGACCGGCACGTCGAGGCCGAGGAATTCTTCCGGCTCGGTGTGGCCGACCTCACCGTAGGACGGCACCACTTCGGGCAGCGCGCGCATCGGCACGCCGAACAGGTCACATAGTTCAGCCGACCACTGCCCAGTCCGGATGTCGTACAGCAGCGTCCGTGACGCGTTGGATGCGTCGGTCACGTGCCGGCGCCCTTTGGTCAGCCGCGCGATGATGTATGAATCAACAGTCCCGGCCACCAGGCCGCCGTCGAGGATTCCTGCCCAGGTGGCCTCGTCGTTCGCCGCGATCCAGGAGAGTTTGGTCGCGCTGAAATACGGATCGAGCCTGAGCCCCGTCAGTTCCGTCACTCGTGGCTCCTGCCCAGCCGCACGCAGGCGGTCGCACAGCGCAGCCGTTCTGCGGTCCTGCCAGACGATGGCACGGCGGGGCGCGGCGAGCGTACGGCGGTCCCATACCACCAGGGTTTCCCGCTGGTTTGTGATCCCGATCGCCCGAACGCTCACGCCCGCCGCGAGCGCCTGCCGTGCCGCGGAAAGCGTCGCCTGCCAGATCCCCTCGGGCAGGTGTTCCACCCAGCCTGGCTCTGGATAATGCTGACGGAACTCGGCATAACCGCGGCCACGGACCTTGCCGTCTGCAGCGATGACGAGAGCAGTGACCCCTGTGGTGCCGGCGTCGATGGCGAGCACGCTCATGGGCACTAGTCTGGCCCGCGGGAGGCGTCTCCGGCCATCCGGCACGACGAGAGGAATCAATATGCGAGTGGGAGTGCTAACCGGCGGCGGCGACTGCCCGGGGCTGAACGCCGTCATTCGCGCCGTTGTACGCAAGGGCGTGCAGCAGTACGGGTACGAGTTTGTCGGTTTCCGCGATGGGTGGCGCGGTCCGCTCGAGGGGGACACCATCACCCTCGACGTTCAGGCCGTGCGCGGGATCTTGCCCCGTGGTGGCACGATCCTGGGATCGTCCCGGACGAATCCGCTCAAGGTAGATGGCGACGGACGGTCCGGCGTTGACCGGATCAAGGACAACATGGCGGGCTTCGGCGTGGACGCGCTGATCGTGATCGGCGGCGAGGACACCCTTGGCGTCGCTGCCAAGCTGTCTGAACTGGGACTTAACGTGGTCGGCGTGCCGAAGACCATCGATAATGATCTTGGCTCGACGGACTACACCTTCGGCTTCGACACCGCTGTCAATATCGCGATGGAGGCCATCGACCGCCTGCACACCACCGCGGAGAGCCACCACCGTGCCCTGATCGTCGAGGTCATGGGCAGGCATGCGGGCTGGATCGCGCTGCATGCCGGCCTCGCGGGCGGCGCCAACGTGATCCTGATCCCGGAGCGCCCTTTCGACATCAACAAGGTCTGCGTCTACGTAGAGAGCAGGTTTCGGACCAGATACTCGCCAATCGTGGTGGTCGCTGAGGGTGCGCATCCAGGCGAGTCAGATCTGGAACTCGCCGATCAGCGGCTGGACGAGTTTGGGCACGTCCGGCTGGGTGGCGTCGGGCAGCAGCTTGCCAACGAGATCGAAAAGCGCACCGGCAAGGAGGCACGCTGCACTGTGCTCGGCCACATCCAGCGTGGTGGCACGCCCACCGCATTCGACCGGGTGCTCGCCACCCGTTTCGGCGTGCATGCGATCGAGGCGGTGCATGATGGCGGCTTCGGGATGATGGTCTCGCTGCGCGGCACGGACATCGTGCGCGTTCCGCTCGCAGAAGCCACGAGTGAGCTGAAGCTAGTGCCTGCCGAGCGGTACGCAGAAGCAGAGGTGTTTTTCGGGTCGTAGTCTTAACGGCTGCGCGGCGCGGACCAACCATTGCCGTGCGGACAGGCCTTTCGAGGCGCCGCCCTTGGCCGGTCCTCACCGCGTACCTGGCACACTATGGACGTGTCTGCCGTTGACCAGCCCGAGCCGTGTGTCTTGCTCAAGCTTGGCGAGATCGTGCTCAAGGGGCGCAATCGCCAGCGTTTCGAGCGGATGCTGCACGCCAATATCCGTGCCGGGCTGGCCGACCTTCCAGGCGCCGTTGACATATGGCGGCGCGAGGGCGTCATCGTGCTGCGGATCAGCGACCGCGCGCGTGCCGCGGATCCGGCGGCGGCCATCGGTACCGTGGCCAGGCAGGTCTGCGCGGTCATGGGAATTGTCCGGGTGCACACAGCGGTGCGAGTGCGAAAGGACCCCGAGGCCGCGGCGGCCGCCGCGGTAGCACTGACTGCCGGCGCCACCGGCACCTTTGCCGTGCGCGCCCGGCGCAGGGACAAGCGGTTCCCGATGCGGTCCACCGAGCTCGCGGCCCATATCGGTGCCCGCGTGCAGCAGGCCCATGGCCTGGGTGTGAACCTCAGCCACCCGGACACCGAAGTGTTCGTTGAGGTCGATCAGCGTGAGGTATTCGTGTTCACCGGCGGCGTGCCGGGTCAGGGCGGCCTGCCTGTCGGGATGAGCGGTCGCGCGCTGGTGTTGATGTCGGGTGGAATCGACTCACCGGTGGCCGCATACCGGATGATGCGGCGCGGCCTTCGCTGCGACTTCCTGCACTTCTCGGGCATGCCACTCACTGGCCCCGAGTCGATCTACAAGGCGTACGCCCTCATCAGGGAACTCGACCAATTCCAGCGGGGCTCGCGGCTGTTCGTGGTCGCCTTCGGAAAGACACAGCAGCGGCTGGCCGCGACCAGTGCCGAACGGCTGCAGATCATGGCTCAGCGCAGGCTCATGCTCAAGACCGGCGAGGCGCTCGCCGCCAAGCTGGACGCCGCGGCGCTGGTCACCGGGGATTCCCTCGGCCAGGTGAGCAGCCAGACGCTGCCCAACATCACCGCTCTCGACGATGCGGTCGGCCTGCCAATTCTGCGCCCGCTGATCGGCTGGGACAAGACGGAGATCATGGCAGAGGCGCGCAGGATCCACACGCTCGCGATCTCCGAGCTGCCCGATGAGGACTGCTGCACACTGCTCACGCCGCGCCGCGTGGAGACCCGGTCGAATCCCGCTGATCTTCGCCAGATCGAACGCAGGCTCGGCGCGGATGAACTGGTTGACGCACTGGTCGCCTCGGCGCAGGAGTACCGCCCAGCTGCGGCGGGCCAGGCGGGCCAGGCGGGCCAGGCGGGCCAGGCGGGCTAGCCGAGCTGGGCGCGCTAGTCGCCCAGTCGAGCCGATCAGGCGACAGGAACATGCCCGGGTGCCGGAGTGAGGGTGCGCCCCACGATCGGCGGCAGATGCTGTGCGACGCTGGCGAGTTCGCGCATGTCGGCGCCGACGAGCGCCTGCGCACCGTCGCAGAGTGCATTCTCCGGGCTCGGGTGGACATCCACGATGATGCCGTCCGCGCCGACCGCGATTGCCGCCCTTGACAGCGGAAGCACGAGTTCGCGGCGCCCGCCGGAGTGTGAAGGATCCACGATGACAGGAAGGTGGGACAGCCGCTGCGCGACCGGTACGGCGCTGATGTCCAGGGTGTTTCTTGTCGCGGTCTCGAAGGTTCGGATCCCGCGTTCACACAGCACGATGTCGAGGTTGCCGCGCTGTGCTATGTACTCGGCTGCCATCAGCCATTCCTCAATCGTGGCGTTCATGCCCCGTTTCAGCATGACCGGCTTGCCGGCCGAGCCTGCCGCCTGGAGCAGCGCGAAGTTCTGCATGTTGCGGGTGCCGATCTGAAGCATGTCGGCGTAGCCGGACACAAGCTCAACGTCGTTCGGGTCGACGACCTCGGTCACCACCGGTAGCCCCGTCTCCGCCCGAACCTCAGCGAGGATCTTCAACCCTTTTTCACCGAGTCCCTGGAAGGCGTACGGAGATGTCCGCGGCTTGAAGGCGCCGCCGCGCAGCAGCGCGGCACCCGCCGCCTTGGCCATGTGCGCGGCGGCGAGAACCTGCTCGGGGGCTTCTACCGCGCACGGCCCGGCGATGACGGTCAGGGTATCCGGGCCGATGGGGACTCCGCCGACCCGCACGACCGATCTGTCCGGATGGTTCTCCCTGCTTACCAGCTTGTAGGGCACCGAAATCCGCACGACGTCGGTCACACCGTGCAGGCTGTGCAGGTTCAGTGCCTGGAACTGCTCGATGTCGCCGACCAGCCCGACGATTGTCCTGGACACGCCGCGGCTGACGAAGGCTTCACCCCCGGCGGCCTGCACCAGTTCGACGATCGCGTTGATGTCCTGCGTGGTTGCCTCCGGGGCCATCACCACGACCATGGTTCCTCTCCTTCGCAGGGTCCTCAGTGACGCGCGAAGCCCCGAGCCATTCCGGCCCGGGGCTTCGGTGAAAGTCGCTTCGTCAGCGCAGCGTCTGGCGGGCGACCGTCCGGACATCGGGCCGGTAGCCATAGCAAAACCAGAACTCCTGCTGGCGCACGAGAATGAGCTTAACGCATGTGATCGTCAGATGTGCAGCTTGTCACGCGCGGTGTTTCCTGAGCTCCTTCAGCAATGCGATATCGCGCGCGTGCGGTTCTGCTGGCCCAGGGGTCTCGACGACGAACGGCACTCCCGCGGTCAGCGGATGGTGCAGCAGTTCGCGGAAGGCCTGCGTGCCGATGTGCCCGGCACCGATGTGTTCGTGCCTGTCCCGCCGTGACCCGCAGGGATCCCTCGAATCGTTGGCGTGCACCAGCTTGAGCCTGCCAGGCCCAGCAGCGGATCCGAGCGCCTCAAGCAGCTGTGGTACGCCGCCGGGACCCCCAAGATCGTGGCCTGCGGCGAAGACGTGGCAGGTGTCCAGGCAGATCCCCACGCGTGGATGGCGGCCGAGGGCCTGCAGGTATGCGGCGAAGTCGGTGACGGCGGCGCACAGCATTTGGCCCTTGCCTGCCATGGACTCAAGAAGCAGGTCCGGGCCCTCGTCCTCGATGCTGTCGAGCAGTGGCAAAAGCGTCTCCCTGACCTGACGCAGCGCGGCCGCCCGGTCGCCATTCACCGCCGACCCAGTGTGAACGACCACTCCGCGCGCGCCGATCTCGGCCCCACGGCGGAGCGCGTGCCGCAGCGATTCGGCCGACCTGGCCGAGGTTTGGGTGTCTGGCGAGCCGAGGTTGACGAGGTAGGAAGCGTGCACGAAGACCGGCAGATCTGCCTCGCGGGTGAATGCTGCGTCCTCAGCCGGATTACCGTCAGTAAGCGCCCAGCGACGTGGGTTGGAAACGAACACCTGGATCGCTTCTGCACCGACCTTGGCGGCGTAGCGCAGTCCGGCGGTAGCAAGGCCGCCGGAGACAGGCACGTGGGCACCGATCGGTGGACCTGGCACGTTGGCCAAGCTTAGGGGCTCTGGGACAATCACGTCAGGAATGGAGCCGCGATGACGTCCGCTACCGGCAGCGGCATGGCGACGTCCGCCGCGAGTGCCGCCCGCTTCTACCGTCCGTATATGCCGCTGTTCGCCGGTATCTTCTTCTGCCTGCTTGGCGTGGGCGCCTCACTTGCCACGCTGCCGTTCTATGTCCTGCGGCAGTTGCACGGGAACAAGGTCGAGGTGGGCGTGGTGATCGCGGCCATCGCGGTCGCCGCGGTTATCGCACGGCCAGTCGCGGGCCGGATCGCCGACCGCCGCGGATACAAGCTGATCATGTTGTCCGGGGCGGTCATTTGCATGCTGGCCGGCGCCGCCTACTTCGCCGCGCGCAACGTGGCCGTGCTCACCGCGGTGCGCGTCGTGCACGGCATTGGCGAGGCCAGCGTTTACACGGCCGGGGCGGCCTGGCTGGTGGCGCTGTGCCCAGCTGCGCGGCGGGGCCGGGTGGTCGGGCTGTACGGAATCCACATGTGGCTCGGCATCACCCTTGGTGCCCTGCTCGGCACGGTGATGATGCGTATTGCCGGGTTCGGTGCGGTGTGGGGAGTATGCATCGCAGTCGCAGCGCTTGGTTTCCTGGTCATCTGGCCAAAACAGCGACCTCAGACAGCACCACGGTCGGCCATGTCGGTCACCTTGCGGTCCTTCTTCCCTGTCAGCACCCTGATGCCAGGCATGGCGCTGTCGCTCGCCTCGCTCGGCTACGCGGCGCTGGCCGCCTTCGTCGCACTGCACATGGCGGCGCGTGGCGTGAGCAACGGAATCGCCGCGTTCAACGCGTTCGGCGTGACCTATATCGGGGTCCGGCTGGTAATCGGCAACATACCGGACCGGCTCGGTGCCAGCCGGGTGGCGTTCTGGTCCGGGCTTGTGGAGGCGGTCGGCCTGATCCTCGTCGCGGTCGCACACAACCTGGCGGTGGCGATCGCAGGCGGGCTGGTGGTCGGCGCGGGGCTTTCACTGCTCTTCCCTGCGCTCGCACTCCTGGTGATCAACCGCACAGAGGCAGCGCAACAGGGCGCAGCGCTCGGCGCGTTCGCCTCATTTTGGGATATCGGTGTCGCCCTGGGCGGCCCGATTTCCGGAACGATTGCAAGCGTCAGCGGCTACCCGGCCATCTACTACGTGATGACCGGTTGCGCGGTGGCGTCGGCTGTGCTGTCGGTTTCTGGGACCAGACGGCAGCTGGCGCCGCAAGTCCAGCGAGACCCCTGAGGACTGTCCGCGCCCAGCGTGTTACAGCAGGCGCCTGGCCCGGCGATGCGTCAATTCGAGTTAAGGCAGGCCGCCTGGCCCGGCGATGAGGGTGATCGTGCCGCCCTTGGGTGCCTGGCCGGTTGGGTTGTAGCCAATGACCGTGCCGTTCGGGAACCCAACCACGCGTACCTGGAAGCCGAGCGGCTCGAGTTGCTTGCGGGCGTCGTGCACTGACATGCCGGTCACGCTTGGAATCTGGACCATCGGCGGCCCGGTTGAGACTTCGAGGGTGACCACCTCGCCCTGGGTGATCGGCGTGTTTGCCGCTGGGCTCTGCTTGACCACGTTGTCCTGCGGCTGAGTTGTGCTGCTAACCGGCTGCTCCTGCACCTGCAGATGCTGCTGAGCCAGCCACTGTTCTGCGACCTGTTTCGGCTGCCCAGCGAAATCGGGCAGCCCGATTCCGGCGCTCACCGTGAGCTTGACCGGTTTCGTCTGCGGCCACGAGGCGCCGGGCGCCGGGTCCGTGCTAATCACCTCGCCGGCCGGCACGGTCGGCGACGTCTGTTGCCGAACCGGTCCAGGCACAAGCCCGGCAGCGGTGAGTGCCTTGCGCGCATCGGCAAGCAGCTTCCCTGTCACGTTGGGGACGATGATCATCCGCGGCCCGGCCGACGGGATCAGGGTGATCGTCGCGCCATTCGGCGCGCGGCTGCCTATCGCGGGCACGGTGCGCGCCACATCGCCCTTGGGCACCTGGTTGTCGAGTTGTGGAGTGCCCAGCTTGACGGTGAACCCCACGTTGCGCAGCTCGGCGGCGGCGGTCGATGTGGTAAGGCCGACCACGTCTGGCACCCGCGTGTAGCGGCCAGCGGCCTGCCACCACACAAGCAGGGAGGCGACAAGCGCCACCGCGAGCCCAGCCGCGACATAGATGGCACGGCGGCTGAACAGCCAGTCGCCGAGGCTGCGTCGGCGCTGCGCCTGATCGGTGTACCCGCCGTCGCCGCGTGAGACCACAAGGGTGTTGTGCTGGCCCGTCGGCACCCCGCCGAACTCGGAGCGGGGCTCGCGGGCCCGCGGCGCCGCACTGTCAGGACCGCTGGTTCCGCCGTTGCTGACACCGCTACCTGACATGGGTGGTGCGGGCACGCCTGCAGCGCCGAAGATCATCGACTGCCCGGCTAGCCCCTGCCCAGTCGGCCCT
>WNGG01012687.1_pt1 | contig 17511 bp, 18 predicted proteins | sample 5400661 | NCBI WGS metagenome assembly WNGG01 (sample SAMN13153372, study PRJNA577476) | soil metagenome | isolation source: 100 cm soil or saprolite under Garry oak tree replicate 1 | place: USA:California | collected 2016-06-15 | reverse complement strand
GACACGCCCGGTCATTCCCCTGACTGGCTTTTGAGAGTGATCTTCGGCCGGTTAACCAGGATGTGCAGGTTTTTCTCGCGCGGGGTTCCAAGGGGCTTGCAGTCTTTAAAGGCTTACAGCCCCTTGGCAGGTGTAGAGATCCCTCTCCTTCCTTACCCCCCAACAAAAATGGCTAAGGCTATCAAAACCGATATCTAGCAATTTCCGCTTTTCCTCGCTTCACCGGTATCTAATACATTGTCCGGTACATCTTCCTGCTCTCAGGCTCAATAATGGGAAAAAGTAACCTATGATAGAACGCTGCTTGATTGTAGATGAAAGCAGCAGAGTAGGCAAGACAAATAATATGATAATCTATTAGAAGGAGCTACAATGGGCGAGAAAACGTTACAGGCAAAAGTTGAGGCATTGCGAGAGTACATCCAGAGCAAGGGTTGGTCAATCAGCGATGAGAAAGAGATTGCCCACGGTTACCAACTTGTGGTGACCGATGGAGCAAACAAGACACCGATTAATCTCTTCAAGACCGGCAAGGTACTTATTCAGGGGAAGCCGAGCATATTACAAACCGAGCTTCGATCCTGGGGCGATGAACGACGAGTTTCCTCGGAGGGAACAAGCATTGCGAGCATGGCACGAATAGGCTCAGATGAATCGGGCAAAGGAGACTATTTTGGCCCGCTCGTAATCGGAGCGGTCTATGTGGATGGGCAAACCGAGGCCCGGCTAATCGACCTGGGTGTATGCGATAGTAAACTGCTGCCAGACCATCGCATTACTGAAATGGCCGAGGTCATTGGGCAGATGTGTCCCTACTCCGTGGTCTCGCTCGGCCCTAAGACCTATAATGAGATGTACGCAGAAATGCAGAATCTCAACCAGCTGCTGGCATGGGGGCACGCGCGCTGCCTGGAAAAGGTGCTGGAGAAGGTGACATGCGACCTTGCCCTTGCCGATCAGTTTGGCAATAAGTCTTATCTGCTCAATGCATTGGGGGAGAGAGGCCGCCAGATCAGGTTGGAGCAGCACCCGCATGCCGAGTCAGATATGGCAGTTGCAGCCGCGTCCATCCTGGCCCGAGCAGAGTTCGTGCGGAAGATGGAGCAATTATCGCGCCAGGTAGGTAAAAGGCTGCCGAAGGGGGCCTTTGACCCATCCATTATCACCATAGGACGCGAAATCGTTATGCGTGGCGGTGAGGCTGCGTTGGCAGAAGTAGCCAAAGTACATTTTAAGACGACCCAAAAGATCCTGGAACGCGAATAGGAGAAAACAATGCTGCTACACCCACTACACCTGCTACTCTGCTCCTTCACTCATGAACTCTCGAAGGTAGTCAGTTTCTAGAAGGTATTATCTGTTGGATTTACCGTTTAAGACCGAAACCGAACTGGAACAGAGAATTTGCTCGAATCCTGAGTGGCAGCAAGGAGTAGTCTGGGGCGAGCCTCGCACTGGACATCTCGAAGGGTCTGTGATGTTTCACATCGCTGATGTACTTGCAAACATAGACGTTCAGGCCGCCACGAGCGAGGAGCGACGAGCACTACGCCTGATCGCCCTGGTTCATGATGCGTTCAAATACCGCGTTGACATCAGCAGGCCCAAGACGGGCGCTAATCATCACGCGTTCATCGCCCGCAAGTTTGCCGAGCGCTACCTTGAAGATCCCGGGCTGCTTGAGATCATCGAATTGCACGATGAAGCATACAATAGCTGGCGGCTCGGCGCTGTGAAGGGTAACTGGGATGATGCTGAGGCGCGAGCCGGTCGGCTCGTTGCGAGGCTTGGTCCATTATTGCCACTCTATATTCGCTTCTTCAGGGCCGATAACCAGACTCCGTCGAAAGACCTGGCCCCTCTTGCCTGGTTCGAACAGTTTCTACAGCGACGAGGATTGGAGGTACCTCCAGAGCCAGCAGGTCTATAGACGAATACGAGTATGCATTACAAACAACTTAGTGGGAAAAGCCTGCTCGAAGAGCATATTAGATTGTATCGATGGAATTAGGGCCGCAAAATTGGTACAATAAATTCGGCACGCAAAGCGTTTATCAGTCAGAACCTGTGCAGATCAAACATAAAGTCGTAATATAATAGCAATGGCCTAGTGTCTTCAAAGCGCCTTGTTTGAAAGGAGGTGACTGCTGTGGAGGAATGGATTACACCAGATTTCGAGGAATATGAGCTTGAGGCCGAAGTGACCGCGTACGCGGATCACTGGTAATTACCATTCTGGTGATTGACATCATAATAGTATTTGTTGCCTGTCGCACCAGCGCTGCCAGGCGCATTCCTTGCAATGAGGGAGCGCAATATGCGGGTACGTATCCTGGGATCTGCTGCCGGTGGCGGCTTCCCGCAGTGGAATTGCAACTGTCCAAACTGCCATGCAGTACGTATTGGCTCGCTTTCTTGCCGGCCACGCACACAATCGTCCATTGCGGTCAGCGCCGACGAACGGCATTGGTTTCTCTTCAATGTCTCGCCTGATATACAGCGCCAGATATACGCTTTCCCAGCGCTCTGGCCACGTGCCGTAGTACGCCATACACCGATTCAGGGCGTTGTGCTCTCCGACGCAGAACTGGATCATACCCTGGGGCTGCTCTCATTGCGCGAGGCTGGTCAACTGCACATCTACGCGACCGAGTGGGTCTATACTGCACTCAACGAGCAGAACCCTCTCCTACGGACGTTGAGCAACTACTGCACGATCGCGTGGAAGCCGGTGCAACTCATGCGGTCTATGATACTTCACCTGGCGAATGGCGCCGATAGTGGACTGCGCTGCCAGGCATTCACTACACACAGTACCAAAGTGGCTGCCTTCGCCGGTGGAGCAGTTCCTGATGCGGAGGCAAGTGTTGGATACCGCATCAGCGATATAGCAGTTGGGGATAGCCTGATTTACCTGCCAGCAGTCCAGGACCTACATACAGGCGTGCTGGACCAGTTACATGATTGTGCCTGCCTGCTCATCGATGGCACATGCTGGGAAGATGACGAACTGGTTCGGCTGGGTATTGGCAGTAAGACCGCGCGGGTCATGGGCCACCTGCCAATAGCAGGCGATGGCGGCAGCCTGGAGCAGTTAGCGGCACTTGACGTTGGACGCGTCATTTATATCCATATCAATAACACTAACCCGATATTGATCGAGAACTCACCACAGCGGCAAACCGTCGAGGCAAACGGCATCGAGGTTGCCTTCGACGGCATGGAACTGGAGATTTGACGTCAGTGACCCCATCCCCTAAAGGAGATGGGCTTGTGTACCGGAGGTTTTATGGAAACCACACCTGAGACGAGGCCCACTGATACGCCTTTGACAAGCGAGGCGTTTGTGGAGGCCTTGCGAACGCAGTCCGAAAACTATCACCATAAGCACCCGTTTCACATCCACATGAACGCGGGCCGCCTGAACCATGCACAGATTCAAAGTTGGGTCGCTAACCGCTACTATTACCAGGCAATGATACCAATTAAGGATGCAGCGATCCTGTCCAACTGTCCCTATACTGCTATTCGCCGCGTCTGGGTGCAGCGCATCATCGATCACGACGGCACAGCAGAAGGGCAGGGAGGCATCGAAGATTGGCTGCGCTTTGCCGAAGCCGTGGGGTTGAGCCGCGAGGAGGTGCTCGACGAACGCCATGTCGTGCCAGGCGTACGCTTTGCCGTGGATGCCTATGTCACATTCGCCCGCACACGACCCTGGATCGAGGCAGTAGCGGCGTCGCTCACGGAACTCTTCGCGCCCGACTTGATGCAAGAGCGCATCACGGCCTTTGAGCGCCACTACACCTGGGTAGGGCCCGCTGGCCTGACTTACCTCAAGACGCGCTTGACGCAGGCGCCTCGTGATGCCACCTATGCTCTTGACCTTGTAACCCGCTACTGCCAGACTCGCGAGCAGCAACAGCGAGCTATCGCTGCCCTTGAATTCAAGTGCGATGTACTGTGGAGCATGCTGGATGCCATCCATCACGCGCTTCAGGATGAATCTCCCAATGCGTGAAGTGACCATGGCCTCGCGGCCAAGATTGTGCGGCCAGGCACGGCTACAATGGGACCCCGTACGTGAGAAGCGGGTGCTGCTGTCTCCAGAGGGAGTACTGGTGCTGAATGCAACCGCCGATGCTATCCTGGCGCTATGCAACGGTCAGCGGAGTGTATCAGCCATTGCTGCGGAATTAAGCGCTCGCTATAACCATTTCGTCGACCAGGAGGTTCTGGCCTTCTTCAACCGCCTTTTACAGAAGAGATTGATAGAATTTGATGAGACATAGACCCCTCGGGCTGCTGGCTGAGCTGACCTATCGCTGCCCACTGCATTGCCCGTATTGCTCCAACCCGCTGAACCTGGGTGACTATCGGGACGAGTTGACGCTCGAAGAATGGTTTCGCGTGCTCAAGGAGGCACACACATTGGGGGTGCTACAACTCCACCTCTCGGGAGGTGAGCCACTGCAGCGCCGTGATCTTGTGGAGATTGTTGCCCAGGCACGAAAACTCGGCTTCTATACGAATCTCATCACAAGCGCACTCTCACTCACCCCGGCAAAGGCAGAGACGTTGAAGGAGGCAGGTCTGGATCACGTGCAAATCAGCATCCAGGCAGCCGACTCAGTGCTATCCAACCAGATTGCCGGCACACCTTCCTACCGGCGCAAGGTCGAGGCTGCGCGAACGGTCAAAAAGCTCGGCTTTCCGCTCACTTTGAACGTCGTGCTTCATCGTCAGAACATCGACCAGGTAGCGGCAATTCTGGCGCTGGCAGAGGAACTGGCGGCCGACCGGCTCGAACTGGCCAATACGCAGTACTACGGCTGGGCATTGCATAACCGGGCCGCCCTGCTGCCGACCTGGGATCAACTACAACGAGCCGAGGAGATCGTTCGGGCTGCACGCGCGCGCTTTGCTGAACAGATGCAGATTATTTATGTCATCCCCGACTACTACAGCCGCTACCCTAAGCCCTGCATGGGCGGCTGGGGACGCCAGCAGCTCACCGTAACTCCTAATGGCAACATACTGCCCTGCCCGGCGGCCGCCCAGATCACTACATTGCCCATCGAGAACGTGCGGCAGCGCTCGCTTAGCTGGATCTGGAATGACTCGCCCATGTTCAATCGTTATCGCGGCAGCGATTGGATGCCTGAACCTTGTCGCAGTTGCCCGCGCCAGGCGGTCGACTTCGGCGGCTGCCGCTGCCAGGCCTTCCAACTCACGGGCGAAGCCGCAGCTACCGATCCGGTATGCGAGCTATCGCCCAACCATGCCATAATTACAAATGTAGTGCGCGCTGTAAACCAGGGCGACGAGGCAATGCCGGATTTTATTTACCGACACTGATGCAAAAAAGCGAGCAGGGCGTCACGTGAAGAGGCGTAGTTGCGACATTTATGACGCCGGGGAGGAGTGGACGATCCTCCCGAGGATACCCCTCCCCCGGCGCGATGAATCGCGCAGCTACGCCTTCATTTCGTTCCGTTATTTTGACGCCTTTGGGAATTCGCGAGAGTCGCCCCCTACATTTCACCTGCATAGTGACAGTCCATTAGTTGTTTCCGCTGTCGGTTTAGGACAGAAGACCGTAGACCATAACCTTGTCCGAGAACGTAGCCATGTATACTTTGCCGTTGGCTATTGTCGGAGGGCAGAATTTGGCGTATTTTCCGAGGTCATCACGGCCGACGTTCTGCTTGCTGTTCCACAGCTCGTTTGTCAGGTCAGAGGCATCATAGGCGCGCAGGATGCCATCCACCACTTTCCAGTTAGCATCCTGGTTATAAGGATGCGATGCCCACACAATCCCGCTGCCGACTGCATTGCCATTAGCCGAAATGGACATTACTCCTCCCGGCATACCAAAGCTGCCGCCGGGTACATTTTGTGGGTCGAGGGTTGAACAGTGCGAAATCGGCGTCGTCAGGAATTGCCCATTGGCCAACTGATAGGCCTTCAGGCAGTCGTTCTCGGGCCACACGTAGATATACGCGCCGTTTGGGCCGTTCCAGTAGACGGGGCCGCCATGGATATGGTGGGACTTCTTGTCATTGGGGTTCGGGGCATTGACATAGAAGTTTTGCACAATCTGATTGTCGTTGGCGGCATTGAAATGACCCATATGATTTCGCTGTACCAGGTACAATTTACTTTCTTTTCCGCCCCCGACTAGCAGGTTGGTATCTGGAATGAGCAAGGCTCCCGAAGAGCCAAGGTCCCAATCGATCTTCGTGAGTGCCGCAGCGTTATGCGGAGTAAACCAGTCGGCGACTGCAAGGTTAGAGCCAAGTTTCGCAATAGTACAGCTTACATCCCGTCCATCGTTTGTGAAGGTCCCGTTCCCTGTCATTAAGTAAATGAAGTTATCACTATCCGCGGACAATCCCTGCCCGGCCTGCCAGATACCTCCGCGTTGGCCATTGGGTGTAGTATTGTAGATAGCTTGTCTGTGCAGCGTTGTAGCATTGTAGGCAAACACCCAGCCATGGTAGTTGTCTTGATCGCCATAGGCTGCGAAGGCAACATAGACTACATCATTGAGCAGCAGCAGGCCTGCACGTTGGATCTGCCGGTTACCGGCGAAGATGATATTTCCGTTCTGATTATCGTAGCCCATTCCCCGTACATTTCCTGCTATCTGCACCGGTCCGCCGAAGAGATCCGCTCCACTCGCCAGGTTCAGGGCATGCAATTTGTGAGCATAGCCGTTTCCAACTTTAGTAAAGGCGACGACATAGAGGGCGTTGTGATCAAGAGATATGACGGGTGTGCTTACGACGCCTACCTCCTTGGCTATATCGCGATAGACGGGAACTCCATTGACCTCAGCCTGCCCCTGGTGAGTGGGACCGATATTGGGATTAGGAAGAGGCACCGAATCTTCCAGTTGCCTGGCCCAGAGCGGTGAGATAGCAGCATTGGGATCATCGGCATCGAAGGCGTAGACGGTGTTATGCATTGTTGCTATGTACACCACATTGTGTGTACCCTGGCCTGGTATGTCGATGCCGTTCACATATAACGGCTGTGCATAGACATGACCTTGCACCTGGTAGGTAAAAAGATGGCCGAATTGATTCTGGTTCACGTTGGAAGTGTTGAGTTGAGTTTCCTGGAGATACGCTCCGGTACGGCTGTTGTCATTGTGCTGGGTGAGCACGCAAATCGTAGCATCTGGCATGGTCTAGTCTCCTTGCTGATACGCAAAAAGTGCGCCTGATACAATTTGATTACGAGTTAGCTTCTCTCCCCTATCAGGAAGGGAAAGCAGAGGTTATGCACCTCACTAGGTGAACGTCCAATTTTCGTGAAATTGGCATATGAGAAACAGAATGGCTGCCGCAAGCTCTTCTATATCTTCCGGTCCTTATTATACATTATGGTAAAATGAGCAGGAAATAGCACTCATCAATAACAGGTAGGACCCCACTAAGATATTGTTGGCGAATTGCCAGAGCGGGATCGGAAAGAAATATGAGATACTGAACAAGAACCAGTGCACGAATGAAACCAGGAGGAAACCCATGTCCATGCATCCACACCCGATCCCGGCTATTCCTGAAGAAACGGCTCTTGTAGCGCGTGCAATCCTGCCTCAGGGGAATGTGTATCTCCAGATGCGAGATGAGTTAGGAACCCTGTATCAGGATGAGGATTTTCGTGACTTGTTTAAGAGCCGCGGCCAGCCCGCCGAGGTTCCGTGGCGTCTTGCGCTGGTCACTCTCATGCAATATGCCGAAGGACTGACCGACCGGCAAGCTGCTGATGCGGTGCGCACACGGATTGACTGGAAGTATGTGTTAAGCCTGGAACTGACCGATAGCGGTTTTGACTTCTCGGTGCTTTCCGAATTTCGAGGTCGCCTGCTCGCCCCTGGAGCCGAGCGTCGGCTCTTTGATCGCTTGTTGGAGCAGTTTCGGGAACGTGGCTGGAGGAAGCGCGCGAGGCAAGCAACGCACCGATTCGACGCACGTGCTGGCCACTATTCGCACGCTGCGTCGGCTGGAATGTGTGGGGGAGACCATGCGTCACGCGCTGAACGTGCCTTCCAGAAGGTGCTCCCACCTGGCTCCTGGAACACATGGACCCCGAGTGGGCTGATCGGTATGAGAAACGCTTCAGCGATTTTCGCTTGCCGAAAGATACCAAGGCGCGAGTGGCGCTGGCTGAAACCATTGGGGGAGATGGGCGTCGGCTGTTGGAGCACGTCTACGCAGAAACGAGCCTTCCCTGGCTGGCCGAACTGGAAGCGATCCAAGCGCTGCGGCGAGTGTGGATTCAGCACTATCATGCGCGCGAGCAAGGCACGGCCTGGCGCGCTGATGAAGAATTGCCTCCCTCAGCGCTGCTCATCACATCTCCCTACGATATCGAAGCCCGTTACAGTCGCAAGAAGAGCACGGCCTGGACGGGGTACAAGGTCCATTTCACTGAAACGTGTGAGGACGATGAACCGCATTTCATTGTGGCGTGGCAGTCGTGAGCACCGATGCCACCACGGCAGATGGCTCAGTCATAGAAGAACTCCATGCGGACGAAGCGGCACATGAGATTCTTCCCCATCAGCATCTGGTGGATACAGGATATGTCGATGCAGACGTGCTCGCAGGGAGCCAGATGCGCTATCAAGTCGACCTTGTTGGACCGGTTATCCCAGACACGAGTTGGGCATCAAAAGCAGCGGACCGTTTTGAGCACAGCGACTTTCTCATTGATTGGCAGGCCAAACGGGTGGTCTGTCCTGCTGGGCAAACCAGTCGCGATTGGGGTCATATCCCTGATCGGCATGGGAAGCCAAGCCTGCGGGTCCGGTTTCCTCTCCCTGTGTGCCGAACGTGTTCTCTCCATGATCGCTGCACCCAAACCGAAGCGTATGTGCTCATTCTGCGTCCAGATGAACAGACCTACACTGCCCTCCAGAAAGCGCGCAAACGTCAGGAAACGCCGGAATTTCGGGCACTGTACGCCAAACGAGCAGGAATTGAAGGCACCGGTGCGCAAGCGGTGCGCACGTGCGAGATGCGGCGAGCACGCTACATTGGCAGCAACAAGCTCAGGCTTCAGGCATTTTTCACGGCGACAGCCATGAATATGCTGCGGGCTTGTGCTTGGCTAACCAACGGCACGCATGCTTCAACGCCTGTCTCGCGCTTCTCCCGGTTGGTGTCCGCAGCAAAATCGGCGGCAGCGGCTTAACTGAAGGCAATTCGCCAACAATATCTTAGTGGGGGCTGTACCTTTAGTCGTAGGAATACAGCTATCTCACTGTTGCTCATTTGATAGCACCTTGGCAGGAGCAAGCAAAGATTGGCTTCTGGTAGAGCGGATGACCGAAGTAGCCAGTACCGACCGTGACGCGAGCTGCGAGCGATCGATGGAACGCCGGTCGTCGATATCAAGCCCGTGCTGCCTCAATCGGCAGACGCAGAATGAGACAGCCTCACTCATATGTGCATTCCAGCAACTTCAACGATGAGGATATCGCTGGGAGTTTTCACAAAACAGTCTCACGTGAAACTAGATCACTGAGACATCGATGGTGGAGAATGCACGTCGTTTCATACAAACTTCCACTCACTCCCAACACGTGCAGCTAGCGTACTGCCATCACGACCCGGTTGTCCAGGTGTTGCCAGATCACGCCAACTTCGTGAAATCCCGCGTTGCGCAACGCTGCCTGGTGAACATCTACCAGGGTACCAGGGGGACGTACTTTGGTGCTGAAGCGACGCGCACGTTCCGCGAAGAACGGCTCCATCCCTGGCTCACGCCTCAGCGCCTCCCACCACGCCTCCCAATCTTCCTTCTCCGCTGCGCTCGCCTGAGCAGCCCACTGCGCATGCCCGTGCTCTGTGATCGTGTTGAAGCTCGGCAGATGCGGGGCAAACCCGAAGCCATCCCCATTGAGGAAAACTCCACCGGGGCGAACGAGGACTCCTAACTGGCGATACAGCTCCACCAGCGAGCCAGCAGGCAGCCAATGAAGAGCTGTCGTGCTTACTACCGCATCCACGTGCTCCTCCCCAAGTCGGCTGTGCCAGGAAGGCTCACTGATATCTGCTTCCACCCAACGCAAACGCCCTTGCATGTCACCCAGGACTTGCTGTCCAAGCAGCAGTAGGATGGGATCAATATCCACAGCGACGGAGCGTGCCTGTGGGAAGCGCGATAAGAGGCGCTGGCTCATTGATCCGGGACCACAGGCCAGGTCAAGCGCGACAAAGTGTTCAGGAAGCAGCATTGCTAACACATCGAGCATGACAGTAAAGCGTTTTTCACGATCAGGCAGGTAGGTGCTCTGCTGCTGATCGTAGCGGTGCATCCAGTCCTGCCAGTTCAATGGTGGAATATCTGTGCGCATCGTTCATTGCCTTTCTCGTTCGTTGTTCCTAGCTGCCAATTTCCTCTCCCCTGAGCGGAGGCTGGGTCCTTCGACAGTTTCCATAAAGCCCATCAGTTGGTACGTGGCACAGCGAGATTCCTGCTCTTCTCTGAAGCTCTGCCTCAGCAGACTTGCAAAATTCTGGTAGGTTGCCATAGGCGGTGAAATTACACCTTTCTGTTCAGCTTAAGCAGTCACCCCAAAGAGGTGGACGATGAACGCACCTGTTTCAAACTGTCTCCTTGTGTCTGATCTTTCCTCAGCATGTTCATCGCTTCATATCCTTACCAGATTCGCCACGCTGTTCAGCGAGGTTAATTCTTGCCTACCAACGACAAGTATCAGCTTCTTCACCTTCACGTAGGTCTCATCTACCCGCCACAAGTCAGGTGTCGCGTTGAGATCGGGACTGCATCGTTTGCTCTCCCCGATTAGAGCAGAGCTTATCATAGCGCTAACTCCGTAAAAGACCCTAACGCCTCACCACACTGCTATTCTATCTCATTTTCATCGTCTTTTTGATGCAGCATTGCGCCAGGACTATTGGTGAATTTTTTTGACTCTTATCTTATTTCCTACTTTTTTCGGAGTTAGAATGGAATCTCGTTTCATTTCGGAGTTACAGTGGAATTCTCACTGACTGTTGGGAATCACCACCCGAAGAACTCCGTATTGATGATTGATCTTGCTATTCCTAGTTGAATCCCAGCTCCGATGCGAGGAAAAGTTAAATGAATTTTTGTGGGCAAAACAAGGGAAGCATAGTTTTGCAGGGCAAAAAAGGAAGCATAGTCTTGCGGAATCTGCAAAACCATGGGTAAAAAGACAAGGAACTATGTGCGATCTATTATTATCGTGGAATAGAATGAGCGTGCAAGACCGAAAAGGCCCCCTGTAATCGTGGAATGACCCTAGAGTCATCGTAGAAAAAGTACGCGAAAAAAGAGTGAGCGTGGAAAAAGTACGTTGTCTATCTCGGCATCACACAGATAACCGCTTGCTTGATTAACGATACTTTGCCACCAGCGTGTTTACGTAACCTTCCAATTGGTAAATAAGAAGAAGGGCGAGCAACTTTTAAGGTATAGGGTGAGCAGTGGTACTCGTCCTCCAGACAATGCCGCTTCTGATGAGGCCCCATCTCTCAACCGCTTGTAAATGAGACCTCTCCGGTTTGGCAGGGGGCACCCAGAATAGATCTGTAAACGTGGACATGAAGCTGCTGAATTTTTGGCAATTCCTCTTCTCTTCATGGCTCATCAACATCCTTGAACATTTTATGCCAACCAAAATATTCTTGTCAAGGAATATTCCTTGACAAGAATATTCCTTTTCGGGTATACTATAACCATGAAAACACTTTGGACTGTTCTGGCGGATCCAAACCGCGAACATATTGTCGAGATGTTGCGCGATGGCCCACTGACTGTAGGCGAGATCACCCGGCGGCTGGGAATACGGCAACCGCAGGTATCGAAGCACCTCAAGGTGTTGAGCGAGGCTGCCATTGTGGAGGTCCAGCCGCAGGCCAACCGGAGAATCTACCGCTTAAGGCGCGAACCCTTCCAGGAGTTGGAGGCTTGGCTGCAATCTTTTCGTCGCCTCTGGGAGGAACGCTTCGATCGCCTAGACAACTACCTGCTAGAAATACAAGCCACCGAGCAACAACCTGGCCATGGAAGTGAGGACAATACTGATGTTTGATGATCAGTCACTGAACACCCGCGTTGCAGAACAGGAATTCGTCGTGGAACGGCTATTCAACGCACCCCGCGCGCTGATGTTTGAGGTGTTCACCAGAGCAGAGCATCTCAAGCGCTGGTGGGCGCCGCAGCCCTACGCCGTTCCCGTCTGCACCATCGACTTGCGACCCGGGGGCATCTGGCACTATTGCATGCGTTCGCCCGAGGGTCGGCTTCACTGGGCGCGCAGCGTCTACCGCGAGATCGTGCCGCCGGAGAAGCTGGTCTACACCTCGACCTTCGCCGATGAGCATGCCAACCCCATCGAGGGAATACCCGAACACCTGACCACCCTGACCTTCACGGAAGAGGAGGGGAAAACCAGGGTGAGGGCACATGTCCAGTTCGCCAGCGCGGAGGCGCTGAAAGTCGCGGTCGGTCTGGGGATGCTGGAAGGGATGAGCATGACCTGGGAGTACCTGGTCGAGTATGTGCGAGAGTTGCAGGCAAAGTAAAGGAGAACACTATGGGCAAAGTCGCGTTTGGCCTCTCGGTCTCACTGGATGGATTTATCGCGGGCAAAAATGATGACGTCTCAGAGGTTTTCGCCTGGATGGGACGCGCCATGGAACATTTCCATGAAGTCATGGGCGGTGCGATGGGCGAGAACGGCGCGGTAATCATGGGACACAGAGGCTTCGATATGATCTACAGTGAGCAGGGCTGGGTCTTTCCCGATGGCACGGCCCCTGACTGGCCGGTGATTGTCTTGCAATCGCAAGCGCGAGAACCCGTAAAGAAAGGCAAGACACACTTCTACTTCGTCACCGACGGCATCGAGAGCGCGATTGCCAAAGCACAGGAGCTGGCCGGCGAGAAACGTATTGCCCTTCACGGGGCGAGCGCGGTCCAACAGGCATTGAAAGCGGGGCTGCTCGACGAATTCCAGATGAGCATTGCCCATGTGCTACTGGGCGAGGGCGTGCGCCTCTTCGATCACCTCGGCTCGCAGCCGAACCACCTGGAGCGCCTCAGCACCTTTGAGACTCCGGGCGCCACCCATCTTTCGTTTCGTGTAGTGAAATAAGATCCTGAGGAAGGAGATGACAATGAAGAAAGTTCAGTCAGTCGACGGCACGGCCATCGCCTATGATCAAGTGGGAAATGGACCCGCGGTCATCCTGGTCAATGGAGCATTAGGCTATCGAGCCATGGGATTTCTGACGCCACTGGCAAACCTGCTGGCGCAACACTTCACGGTTATCGACTATGACCGGAGGGGGCGAGGCGAAAGCACGGATACACAGCCGTTTGCCGTTGAGCGAGAAATTGAGGATATCGAGGCTCTCATCAACGAAGTCGGTGGTGAGGCATACCTGTACGGCATCTCCTCCGGCGCCTGCCTGGCTCTGGAAGCTGCCATCAAGCTCGGCGGCAAGGTGAAGAAACTGGCGATGTACGAGGCTCCTTATGACTCTGATGATGCCAGGAGGCAGGCATTCAGGAACTATAGAAAGCGGCTTGCTGAAGTCCTTGCCGAAGGACGGAAAGGCGACGCGGCAGGCCTCTTCATGATGTTCGTGGGAATGCCGCCCGAACACCTTGAGGGAGCGCGCCAGCATCCCATGTGGTCGATGTGGGAAGCGGTAGGCCAGACCCTTGCTTACGATGCCGCTGCTATGGGGGACGATGGTGCTGTCCCCATCGAAAAAGCCGCTCGAGTCACAGTGCCGACGCTCGTTATGGATGGCTCTGCCTCTTTCCCATTCATGCTTACAACGGCAATGGCGCTGGCCAAAGCGATGCCTCACGCGGAGCAGCGCACCCTGGAAGGTCAGACGCACGAAGTTTCCGCGGAAGCCCTTGCTCCCGTGCTGGTGGAATTCTTCTCACGTCCGTAGGGGCGAGTGTAAACGTGGACATGAAGCGGCTGAATTTTTGGCAATTCCTCTGTTGATGAGAGGATCTTTTCCTTTGCCCATTCTCTGAGAAATTGCCCTTCCGAAGCCAAAGGAGGAGCAATACCCTCGCCGGAATAATTGCCGAAGAATCAACAGCTTCATGTCCACGTTTACAATAGATCTCTAACAAAGGTACTTACAAAAGGAGTTGTTTATGACAAACACGACGAACCATTCAGCAGGAAACTACGCTGCTGTCAATGGAATCAGCCTGTACTATGAGATTCATGGAACTGGTAAGCCCTTGATCATGCTGCACGGTGGCTTTGGGAGCTTTGAGATGTTCAGCGCCCTTTCTCCCGCCCTCGCTGTGGACCATCAGGTCATTGGTGTCGATCTCTATGGGCACGGACACACCGCCCTCACAGATCGCCCGTTCCGCTTTGAGCACATGGCTGATGATATCGCTGGCCTGATCGAGCATCTCGGACTCGAAAAAGCCGACATCCTTGGCTTTTCTCTTGGCGGTGCCGTAGCTCTTCAGGCCGCCATTCGCCATCCAGAACGGATCAACAACCTCGTGCTGATCTCTACCCCTTTCAAACGGACTGGCTGGCATCCCGAAATGCAAGCCGGCATGACAGCCTTCGCCCCTGAGTTCTTTATGAATACTCCCATCTATGATGGCTATCTGCGTCTTGCACCCAAGCCAGAAGATTTTCCTCGACTGGTTGCCAACATGAGAGAAGCCCTCAGTCAGGATTATGATTGGAGCGAGCAGGTTTCCGCTTTGAAAACCCCCATGCTCATTATCGCCGGCGATGCTGATGGTCTTCCTCCCAGCCATGCGGTAGCGTTTTTCACCCTGCTGGGCGGTGGCTTAAAGGATGCTGGTTGGAATGGTGAACATCTCGTCGCATCGCAACTCGCGATCTTGCCTGGTGCCACCCACTACAACATCACGTTCCGGACTGATCTCCTGCTTCCAGTTCTTGCACCTTTCCTTAACAAATGAGAACTCACTATGAGTTAGCTCTGAGTCTTGGTCCCCTTTCAAGCAGTAACCTGGACTCAGAGCCCCTTGAGTGGATTGATGCATGCCTGGATAGGAATTTACAAGTTGTCGAGAGAGAAACCCCATCAGGAACAACCTCGTCTCGATAACAAACGCTTCTGCTCGCTCTTCGCCTTATTTACCACCAGTATCTCTACTGCTCCAACTTCATACGCGTGTTTCCCGTCTTCTCTGCTCATTTCTCCCTCGACACGCTCGATCAGTCAGCAAGAATGGTCGTGAAAGATTCGTGAACGTTCGTGAGTCAGCGGTAAGTAGTGTCTGTTATCATAGCCAGTGAAGTAGGACGCTCAGCATTTTCATGGAGCGTTTCTGCCCGACGGTGAAGGTCTCGGCGCCGAGTGGTGAACTTTTTTCCAAAGAGAGAGGTGTATGCCATGTGGCTATTGGTGGGGCGCGGGACATATATGTGGGCGGCTTGACTGCTCTCTGGATGACGCCGCTCTCGTACCATAGCAGCCAAACGCTCCTAAAATAGGAGCATTTGAAAACTCAGGAGTGGAATGATGAGTGAAGAAGAGTTGGAGTACCCTCAATCGGGCCTTGATGACAAAACTGCGCTCCGGATTCGTACCGTCTGGTACGGGGGAAAACTCTACTTCTCTCTGGTCGATATCGTGGCCTACTTGAAGGTGTCCAAAAAACCGGCTCGCTCGTATTGGGCGCAGCTCAAGGAGCAGGTCCAGTCCGAAGGCTTCAGAGAGGCGCTCACGAGAATCGTAAAGCTGCCCCTGAAGGCAGCCGATCAGCGTATCAGGGAGACCGATTGCGCGGATCGGGAAACCGTGCTGCGCATCATCCAGTCAATCCCGAGCCCGAAGGCGGAGCCCATCAAAGCCTGGCTGGCAAGAGTCGGTGACCAGAAGTTGGATGAACTGCAAGCGACCACACCTGCTGACGCTGATTTTCTGGAGAAGCAGCAGGCCTATCTCGACCGTGGGTACGACCAGCAATGGGCGCGGCTGCGAGTGCAGTGCGATCTGATTCGAAACGCGCTGACCGATACCTGGCAGGACCGCGGGATCGTGTTACCAGTTGAGTTCTCAGTACTGACCAACACGATGCATGTCGAGGCCTTTGGGCTTGCCATCAAGGCTCACAAGAAATTCAAGCAGCTCTCAGCCAAAGAGAATCTGCGAGATCATATGACGCCTGCTGAATTGGGCCTGGAAGCCTTTGTGGAGGGACTCGCGAACACACTGCACCACACGAGGAACAGTCGAGGGTACGACCTCATCCTTCTTGATGTTGTTGATGCAGGAGGAGGAGGGAAAGTTGCGCGGGAGGTCGCGGAGCAAATCATTGGGGAGCCAGTGGTATCGGACAAAAATTACAAGCAGCTCCTCAAAGCGCGCCGGAAAGGAAGGCAACGCTCATTGCCTGAACAGTCGTCATTGTTTGATCGAACAGAGCCAGGCGAGCAGCAGAACTGCTGACTGCTCTCATCCAGGGGTGGGGAAACATAGGTTTGCAGAATCTGCAAAACCAGGAGAATAAGGACAGAAGAATACGTTTCACCAGAATCGGGGTGCAAAAGATATGGCTGTTCAGCGTGGCCAATTGTCCGGGGGAATGCATTGGCGCATTTTTTGGCTGCGGGAGCGGCTGCTCAGCTGGTTCGAGCATCACGTGCGGTCCTTTCCCTGGCGGGAGCCGGGAAGGTCATCCTATGAGCTTGTCGTCGCCGAGTCACTGCTTCAACGGACCACGGCCCTTAGTGTTGCGCGCGCTTTCCCAGGTCTCATCGCACAGTATCCAACGTGGGAGATCATGGCAGGGGCATCTCTTGCGGAACTCCAGGAGGCATTGCGGCCCCTCGGCATCTGGAAGCAGAAAGCCAAGGCGAGTAGCGCCTTGGCTAACATCTCGTGAAGCAAGGTGGGGAACTGCCCTGCTCGCGGCGGGGACTGGAATGCCTGCCCGGCATTGGTCCTTACACTGCCAGTGCGGTGCTGGCTGCTGTCTTCGGCCTTGAGGAGCCGCTCGTCGATGTGAATATGGCTCGTGTATTAGGGCGCTTTTTCGGCACTGGGGCTTGTAATTCAAGTGTTCGTGACGCTTCTCTGCACACTCTTGCGTTTCACTTGGTGCGAGGTGAGCGCTGCCTCTCAGTCAACTGGGCCGTGCTGGATCTGGGGGCGCTCGTATGTCGGGCCAGAAATCCGCTCTGCCAGAAGTGTCCCTTGCGGCAGGAATGCCAATTTTTTTGCAGAACCTCCATCCTGGAATGCTCTACGACCATAGCGTTGTTGGGCCATCATCATTGAAGCTAAATGTTCGTAGCTGGCTTGAGTTAAAAAGATGAGGAGCCAAGTTGGTGTGTTGAGCCCAATCAAGAAGTATCCCAACATATACTTTAGCAGTCTTATCCTTCCAGTCAGCTCCTAACCTATCCTTTAGCTCTAATGCGAGGATTGAAGATTTTGGTTTCGTTCGATGAATTTCGAGAATAGAGATGAA
>WNGG01006981.1_pt1 | contig 17517 bp, 10 predicted proteins | sample 5400661 | NCBI WGS metagenome assembly WNGG01 (sample SAMN13153372, study PRJNA577476) | soil metagenome | isolation source: 100 cm soil or saprolite under Garry oak tree replicate 1 | place: USA:California | collected 2016-06-15 | reverse complement strand
TGCCGGTCTTGACTACGCCGACAATTTCGCAGCTCTGTGCCTTGCCGGAATCCAGGGACAGGCGCCGCCCGATCGGATCTTCGCCTGGCCAGAAACGGCGGGCCATGGCGTTGTTGATGATGACCACAGGCGCGGCACTGGCGTTGTCCTGCGGGCCAAACTCGCGCCCGCGCAATACGGGGATTCCCATCGTTTGAAAGTACCCGGGTCCAACCGCCGCAGTGCCAATCAGGTAGGCGCTCTCGCCGGGCGGAGGCTGATGGCCCTCGATGGTGACGCCCATAACCAGCCTGTTAAATCCCAAAGGCAGAGGTTTGGCCAGGCTCGCCGATGTTACGCCGGGCACACCCTGGACGCGATCCAGCAATTCCCGGTAGAAGCGCTCCCCGCGGGTTTTCGAGTAGCCCAGAATCTGCAAATCGAAAGACACTCCCAGACGGTTTTCTACGTTGAACCCCGGGTCGATGGAACGCGCGTTGAAGAGACTCTGCAGACACAGGCCCGCGCTGATGAGCAGAATCAGGCAAACCGCGATCTGAGTGGTCACCAGGATGCTTCGCAGGCGCGATCTGCGATAGGCGCCATCGCCTCCGTCTTTCAAGCTCGTAATCACGTCGAGCTTGGAGCCGCGCAGGGCCGGCGCCAGGCCGAAGATGAATCCGGTGAGCAGGGAAACCAGCAGTGTGAATCCCAGGACTCGCCAATCCAGAGAAAGATCCAGCGTGATGAAGGAGAGCAGGGCCGGTTTCAGGTTGAGGAGAAGCGGCGCTGCCCAGGCCACAAACAGCAGACCGGCCCCGCCGGCCAGGCAGGCGAGCACAATGCTTTCTGTCAGCATCTGCCGGATGAGGCGGCGGCGGCTGGCGCCGATAGCGGAACGAACAGCCATTTCGCGCGAGCGCCCGGCCGTTCGAGCCAGGACGAGATTGGCCGAGTTCGCGCAGGCGATGAGCAGGACCAATCCGACTGCGAAAATCCAGTAGCCCGTCCGGTTGCCAAGCCAGTCGTTACCGGGAATGATCTGGCGCAGCATCATCATCGGGACCCAAAAGTCGGGCGCAAATCCGGTCTCGGCGCCGGTGAATCCCGCGGGTGCAACCCCGACAACAACGAAGCTGTGGCCATTAAGAGTCATCGTCCTGCCCACCACACCCGGGTCGGAGCCCAGCCGCTGCCGCCAGAACGCATCTGCAAGCACCACAACCGGACTTTTCTCCGGTGTCCGATCTTCCTCGGAGAGGAAAGCGCGTCCAGGTCTCGGCGTGACTCCCAGCACCGAAAAGAAATTCCCGGAGACGACCTGGCCGTTGATGATCTCATTCTGGCCGGGCCTGCTCCAGCTCACACGGGTCGGGTCGCTGCTGTAAGCAAGCAGGCCTGAGAACACCTGATTGTGGTCCCGGTAATACACGTAATCGGGATAGCACTGCTGCAAGTACCCGCCGTTGGGGAGCCGGTTCCAGACAGCCATCAATCTGTCTGGCGCTTCGACACCCGCTGGCGGCCGAAGCAGCAGGACGTTAATGAAGGTGAAAATCGTGGCGTTTGCGCCGACGCCGAGCCCCAGGGTCAGCACCGCAACGGCGGTGAAGCCCGGATTTTTCAAGAGCGTTCGAAAGGTGTAGCGAAGATCTTTGATCATATCGAGTGCCCCGTGGCAAAGAGTGCAATTAGCGTTGGGGAGTACACAGGCCGCCCTCCTGGCCAGTCGTGGACGCAATGCCCATGCCATGAGTTCTGCCGTTATAAGTAAGCTGCTTTGGGAAGTTTACGCCAGAGTTGGGGCCGCCAACATCGATAGCGTGTCCGGTTCTGGGACTGGTCTGCCCCAAAACGCACAGTGTGGCTAGTTAGCCTGCCCGCGGTTCAGTGCAACCTGAACTCCATGCTACGAAGCTCATGGGCTGTTGTTCGGAGTTCAGGTTTTAGCCTGCCCGGGGTCAGTGCAGCCTGAAGGCTGAACTCCATGCGACGAGCTGTTCGGAGTTCAGGCTTTAGCCTGCCGGGGTCAGTGCAAGCGCTGGACTCTATGCGTCGAGATGACGAGCTGTCGTTCGGAGTTCAGGCTTTAGCCTGCCCGGGGCCAGTGCGCATTATGCCCTAAATCGCCAGTCTCGGATTGTGTTGCGCGAGGTAGCCGGCGAGTCCATCGTTCTCGAGAAGCGCCCTGGCATCATCCCAGCTCACGGGCCCGCGCCGCTGGAAGGCTTCGAGCATTCGAATAATGCTCAGGGCGACCTCGGCTGTCTGCCCCATCTCGCGCGAGCGCACATACTCCATTGCGTCGAAGAGGACGGCGTTCGCTTCGGCGAAAGTCACCGCATCGGCGAAACGCTGGGCTGCGACCCAGTCCGGCTGGGCCAGCGTGTCGTTCACGTGGGTCATGATCAGGGCGGTTGCCCTTCCGATAAGCTTCAGGTTCGTGGGGCTGACATTGGTCATCGTGTTGCCGACCACCCGCCCGACCGCAGCCATGACCCCTGTGGAATGCGCGTTCAGGATCATCTTGAGAGCGATCTGGCGGCGGAGGGTAAGCGGGTCGTCCTCTGCCTCGAGGACCGCCTTGACCAGGACGTCGCCTTCCCTGAGCCGTCGCTTCAAGCCATCCGCGGCATCGGCCAGGTTGCGCCGCGCTACAACGAGCGCAGCCAGGTTTGCTCCGTGCTCCCGGCAGACGCGGATGAATTTGTTGAAGCTGGAGTCCGGTCGATCGAGCTCAACCAGCTCCTCGTCCAGCAGGACGAGCACGCCCAGGTCCCCCGGCCGGGGTCCCCTGCGTGCGACGTTGGCTGGGGAAAACGAGAAATCGTACGAGAGCTCCTGGTCGTCTCCCGCACTGGTGAGGCTGCGCAAGGCTGCTTCTCTGAGATACGGATCCGATACTCCCCGCTCGAAGGCATTCCTGTAAGAAGATTCACGCAGGCCCTTGAAAGGCCTGCCAAGAAAGTTGCGCCACGCCTCCTTCAGGTCTGCCGCTTCGGTCCAGACCTGAACCCAGCTGCGGCGTTCCGTGTCCTGCGCCCGGTCGAGCGGGTACAGCCGAAACGTGGGACTCCGCTCGGTGTTGTCGATGAAGACCGTAATGAGCGCAGCCTTGGCGAAGTACGTCGAGAAGCCTCCGCGCCGGTACGTGTCAGCCTCCAGCTCGGTGAAGCGCGCCAGGGCGGGCGCGCAGGCATCGACTGCGCTTTTGACACGGTCGAAGGCGGCGATCCTCTCGACCAGCGAGACCGGCGCGGTATAACCCAGCGCCTTCAGCTCGCCGGCCGCGAGATGCTCGCGCAGCAGACGGGCGATGGCCTCCTCCAGAATGGCCCCGACCACGAAGGTCTCGATGGTCGTGGCCTGAAGCCGGGTCGAACCCGTGATCGCCTGGGGGCCCGTGGTGAGATTGATTTTCGTGATGGCGGGATTCTCCAGCACCGAGGCGCTGCGCTCGAAGGGGCGCAGCATCTCGTCGGGATTGTTGTAGACGAAGTAGAGGTGATTGCGGGCCTCCCCGCGAAGCGCTTCGTCGAGATCGCCGTACTGCCGAAGGGCGGCCAGAACCGTCCCGATCACGGAAGAGGTCTCGCCGCCCTCCGTGACGCAGATAACAACATCGCCTCGGCTCACACCATGATCTTCGAGCTGGAGCTTGCCGATGAGCTGGAGGTCCTCGAATCCTTCCAGCGAGCTGACCAGCGCGCGATCGGCTCCGGTCATCTCCCCGATCAGCCGGTTCTCAATATCGGCGGGCAGGCGCGACTGCAGCGTCTTCCATGAATCGTGCCGTCTTACCTTCTTCCAGAAGGGACGCCAGAAGTTGCTCTCCATCTGCTTCGCCAGACGCCCGGTCGCGCCGCAGCCGTAGACGTAGATTTTGTGTCCCGCCATAGCGGAATTCGCCACGGCGCGGACCGTCCGTTCCAGCACCTCGGGGGCCTCGACGAGGGACTTCAGCTTCTGCGAGATATCCCGATCGACCGACAGAAGCATTCTCAGGCCCGCCTCGCTGTTGGATTGGATGGCGAAGCTGACGTTCCATGTGTTGGGGTGGCGCTGCTCGGTGAGCAGGTTGAAGAGATGAAACTGCGTCTTGTTTCCGACGTAGTCCGCCGATTGCGGCGATGGATTCAGGCTGAGCCACTGCAAGATCTCCGACATACCCGGCACCTGGCGCGACCTCAGCATGATCTCATTTGTCGTCTGGCGTTTGTCAATGATCATTTGTCGCAGAGCCGAGGGATAGCCGCAACCAAAAGCACCAACGGAACCACAGATGAACACGGATGAACACAGATGAACCCGGAGGAGATGCGCCGCAACCACGAATCTCACCGCAGAGACGCAGAGAACGCGGAGGTTCCGTCCCTGGGAGCGCACGCTGCCAGCGTGCCCCTGGGTGTCTAACACCTCGCACGCAGGATGCGTGCGCTCCCAGGAAGACCCAGAAGAATCCTTTCCAGGTAGCGAGGGATTCTACTGGGTCTAGAGAGGGGCGGACAAATTGCCGGACTGCCGGATTTCATCGATGCGGGCCTGTCGCTCTGCGAGCCATTGGGCGAGGTTGGCACGCGTCGGAAACGTGACCAGCATCAACACCACCGCGCCTCCGACGACAGCCAGTACGAACAGTTGCCCCTCCAGCATATAGGCCACGCAGCCCAAAAGAGCCACGGCTTCCAACAGGGCATTGGCCACAAGGGTCTTGGTCTGGAAAGCCGATAGCAGCTTGTCGGTATCCGTGGCAAAGACAGTCGCGGGCGCTCCAGGACCCGGCGTCCATGCGCCGCGGGCAATTTTGCCTACCTGGTTGTTGGCGATCTGGTCCGGGAGGAACCTCCACAGGGCCAGCTCGAGGACGAAGAGCGCCACCGCAGCGTAGGAAATCACGGGCATCCCAGTCGGCGGACTCAACCCTTTACCTCTTTGCTGCACCAGGAAGACGGCGATACCCGCGAAGATGAGCACGCCGTTCAGCAGCGCCGCGGCGACTATCTGCCCATAGTGGTCTCCTGCTCCGTGATAAGCACGGTGTCTTGCCATTTCTCTTGCCCCAATACGATTTCTTCATCCCGCCAGAGGGAGAAGGTACTTTCCCGGGAGCTCTAAGGTGAATCCCCAATGGCGATCCAGAGCAGTCGAGATATATGCTCGGGCCACATAGCGAGCTTGCCATGGGCGCTGCTGATTGGGCTGCTCGCTGGTTCGAAGTTCAGGCTTTAGCCTGCGGGGTAAGGTGCAGCCTGAAGGCTGGACTCCAGACCGAACTCCAAACTTGGCGAAGGTCATGCGGGATATTTCCAGGGGGGCCCACAGGGGCGGCTGAGCAGCTTGTTAGCTTCAGAGTCTCCGACGATCTCTTCTTATTACCGGCACCGATAGCGGATTCCACAGAATTCACAATCTGTCAGGACCACAAGCGGTCGTTGGAACGCTCTTTGTCCCATTCTGGTGTGGGATCGAAGTACCCGGGCTCCCGAAGGTGCTGCCTGATGATTTCTTCGTCGATCTCTATGCCGAGTCCGGGCCTTTCGGGCACGGCCGCAAACCCGTCTTTCACAATCGGCTTGGGAATACCCGTGACCATATCCTCCCACCATGGGACCTCCAGCGAATGGTGCTCCAGGCAGAGGAAATTCTCCGTTGCCGCCGCGCAATGCACGTTAGCCATAAAGGACACGGGCGTACCGGCAAAGTGCATCGCCATCGGGACTCCGCCTTCCATGGCCAGGTCTCCGATCTTCTTGGTTTCGAGAATCCCGCCGGCGCTTGCCAGATCCGGGTGGATCATGTCCACGGCTTTCGCGTTGACGAGCTTCGCGAACTCTTCTTTCAGATAAATATCCTCACCCGTCAGAATCGGAACCTCCACGGCATCGGTGATCTTCTTGAGCAGATCCGTGTACTGCCAGGGAATCATGTCTTCCATCCAGGCCAGTTGGTGCTTCTCCATGGCCCGGGCCAGGCGGATGCAGCTGTTGACGCCGATGTGGCCGAAGTGGTCCGATGCCAGCGGGACTTCCATCCCGATGACTTCCCGAATCGCAGCGACGTAATCCGAGAGAAGCGCGATCCCTTTATCCGTGATTTCCACGCCGGTAAACGGATGCGGCACCCGGTCGCCGGCGCTGTATTCAAGCCGGAGCGGCATGCTCAGAGTGCCGGGCTTGCCTTTCAGCAGGTTGATGCCAATGTCCACCTTGAGAAACGTCAGACCTCGTTCCATCCGCGCCTTCAGGCGCTTTCCCTGCTCCGTTCCGTCGGGGCTCTCCGTTGTGTCCGCGTACAGCCGTATCCTGTCACGGAATTTTCCTCCGAGCATCTGATACACCGGGACCCCATAGGCCTTGCCGGCGAGGTCCCAGCAGGCCATTTCCACGGCGCAAACCCCGCCGGCCTGCCGGGCGTGGTGGCCAAACTGTTTGATCTTGCGGAAGATTTTGTCCACGTTGCACGGATTCTCTCCGAGGATGCGGCTCTTGAGGATCAGCGCGTAAGTCTTGCTGGCGCCGTCGCGCACCTCGCCATATCCGGAGATCCCCTGGTTGGTGTCAATGCGGATGATAGGACAGGTCATGGGAGCTTCTTTCACAACCGCGACACGCAGGTCAGTGATCTTGAGCTGCGACGGTACAGAATTCCTGTTGACGTTCTGGACCGCCGCCTCCACGCCGGGCTCGGAGAGCAGGCCCGCGGCGCCTGTGCCCGCCGCCATGCTGAATGATCTGAAAAACGAGCGCCGTCCTATCAATTCCCGCACCATTGTTTTCATCGGCATTCTCCCGCAGAGTCAACCCCTGGCGTTCAGGGGATCTCGCGCGCTATCTCCTTCCGCTTCTCGAGTTGGGCGTGCTTTGATCCAGAGGTTGAGGGCCGGCGGGGAGCATACTAAATCACAACACCCCGAATCAACGCCGAAAAAAAGGCCGCGATTCAGGGCCCACGAAAAAAACCTTCGCGGTTCCTTTGCGTACTTAGCGCCTTTGCGGTGAAACGGAGTCCGAACTGACCGCGAAGACGCGAAGAGCGCAAAGGGTCGCGAGGAATCTTGTGTCTCGCTGATGGGTTCTCTATCGACGGGGGGCACGGAGGCCGGGGTAAGGGGTGCGGTTCCGGTAGACGATGTAGAAACTCAATGCGAAGACGATTCCTGCCGCCACATAAATCCACCAATCCAGGCGGCCCAAAGGGAATTCCTGAAGGCCCGCCCACACCCCAAAAGCGTTGTTGCCGGCATGGACCACCATTCCCGGGAAGATCGAACCCGTGAGCAGCGCGATGGCCGTGAGGATCACTCCCAGGAAGCCTGTGGGAATGATCCTGAACAACGCGACGTGAAACAGCCCGAAAACAGTTCCAACGACGAGCGCGAGGGCCGCCGGGCGGAACTTGCGCCGCAGCCCGTAGAGGAGCGTCCCTCGGAAGCCGATTTCCTCGCAGACAGCAGGAAGGACGCTAAGGAAAAAGAACAGCTGCCACATCGGAACGTCGCTGGGAAGAATCGACCGGCTGAACTGTTCGAGCGCTCGTTCGGACACCGGGACGAAAATATTGGCGAGCCGGAACACCCCGATTCCCACAAGGTGACCTGACGGAATCGACAGGAGCACTCCGATCCAGGCCATCGGATTCACCCCGCGCAGTGCCAGGGCGTCCCGCACATTCAGTCTGTATTTCCAGATCATGAGCGCCGGGGCGCCGAGGAAAATCACGATCTCGTTGAAGAGGAGTTGCCGGCGAAAGGTGGCCAGTTGAGGTATGTTTGCGGCCACCGCAAACATGACGGCCCACAGCAGCGCATACCAGCGCAAGACGTGCTTCGAAAACAGCGACGCTCCTCCTTCCAGATCCGCCACATCCGACTCGCTCGCGGTGATCAGCCTCTCCTTGGAGAGCATCCTTGTGGACGCACGGGCGATCCCGAAGGAAGTCAGGGCCATCACCAGAAAGGTCAACGCAATCATCGGCCAGTCGTATTTTCCCACCATAACCTCGCGGACCGCGACGCTGACATTTGCGAGGGGCACGACCGCAATGGCCGAGCGCAAGGACACGCCGGGAAGCACGGACGCAAGCGCGAACACCAGGCAGACGAGATTCACCGGAAAGAAATAGAACTGCGCTTCCTTGTAGGTCTTTGCGTAGGCCGAGACCATCAAGAGAACGGAAGCGACCAGAACGGCCACCGGAGTATACAGCAGCAAGAGTGTGAGGACCGCGGCGGGGGGAATCTCGATGACAAAATCTTTCGGGAGCTCTATCACCTTGAACGTAAGGTACACCAGAATGTTCGCCACTTGGATGAAGGTGATCCCAAGAGCGACGGCGAGGATGCTCAACTGCTTGGCCGCCACGATCTCGGCACGGCGGGCTGCCGTGGTGAGAAGTGTCTCCAGCGAGCCCCGCTCCTTCTCGCCTGCAATGCTGTCCATCGCCACGACCGAGCCCCCACTGAGCATCAACATGAACAAAAAGAAAGTAAGAAAACGGCCGACAAAGGATCCGCTTACCTGTCCCGGAGTCGCCAGGCTTCTGGATTCGACCTCGACTATCTGTTTGGGCTCCGCCGGAAAGCCGCGTCCGCGCAAAATCTCTTCGCTCCGGACGCGGCGCACCCCTGCCAGCAACCGCTGGACTCTGCCGCGGCCGGCATTCGACTCATCCCGGTCCCCCTGGAAATGAATCCTGATCAGAGGCACGCCCGCGGCGCGCACAGGCCGGAGGGGGTCCGGCCGTTCGCCCTCCTGCTCCTCTGCTTGCTGTTTCCGGGCCTCCTCTTGCGCCAGGGCATCCGCTTCCTCACCGCTCAGAGCCTCCAGGTAAAAGTGAATTTTCTTTGCCTTCAGGTCGCCTTCGGGGTCATCCGTTCGCACCTCTTCAAATTTGAAATCGGCGAGGTCCGATTTTCTGTCTCCGTCACCCTCCTCCGGGAGTTGAGAGGCGATCTCGCGCGCTTTCTCCACGAGCGCCCTGGCCTTTTTTGCCTCTGCTCCGGCGATGCTGTATTTGTAGGTGACTCTCCGGAGGCTGTCCGCGCGGCGTTCTTGAACGAACCTGGTTCCCAAGAGCATCAGTGGCATTATGAAAACCGGCAGGACAATCGAAACCACCACCGTGCGCCGATCGCGCACCAGCATCTTCAATTCGTTGGCCAGAAGCAGCCGGACGATTCTCCAGTTCATCGCCTTAAGGAATCCGAGGAATCCGAGGAATCCAAGGAATTCAAGAATAAACGATTCATCAGGGGTGTTCCTGGATTCAGTGAATGCTCTCGTTGCCGGAATCCGAGGAATCCGAGAATGGACGATTCTTTAGGATGCGTGGATTCCTTGGATTCCTTGGATTCCTCGGATTCTTGAACAGTCACAGACCCTTCACGTAGTGGACAAAAATATCCTCCAGGTAACGCGCGCCTGTAGCCTGCCGCAGTTTCTCCAAAGTGTCGCAGGCAAGTATGCGCCCGCCGTGGATGATGGCGATACGATCGCAGAGCTTTTCGGCTTCGCTCATGATGTGAGTCGAAAACACAATGGTTTTTCCCTGATTGCGAAACTCCTTGATGACCTCCTGCATCTCGAGCGCGTTCAGCACGTCGAGGCCGACCGTGGGTTCATCGAAGATCAACAGCGGAGGATCGTGGGCCACGGTCCTGGCGATTGACACCTTCTGCTTCATTCCCGTCGACAGTTTCTCGATCCGAGCATCCGCATAGCTGGCGAGCCCGAACCGCTCGACAAGATAACCCACGCGCTTCAGCACCTGATCGGAAGGATACTGGTTGATCCGGGCGAAGAACTCGATCGTCTCGCGCGCCGTGAGCCGGGGATAGAGAGCCGTGGAGGCGGAGAAGAATCCCAGTTTGCGCCGGACCGCGGCAGGCTCGGCGGTGACGTCGTGGCCCAGGATGGTCGCCGAGCCTGCCGTAGGCGCCAGAATGGTTGCGAGCATGCGTAACGTCGTGGTTTTCCCCGCACCGTTGGCGCCCAGCAGCCCGAAAATCTCCCCCTCGCGGCATTGGAAGTCCACCGCTTTTACGGCCTGGATCTCTCCCCTGTTCTCATCGTAAAACGTCTTCGCCAGACCGCGTACCTCCACCGGCTCGCTCACGCGCGGCCTCCTCGCTTGCCCCTTCCTGGCAGCAAGCGTTCCTTGAAAAATTTGCCGAAGCTTCCCCCGTAGCTTCCCAGGATGAAATCCTCGTATTTGAGAATGGTCGCAGCCAGCCACAGGGAAAAGAAGATGCAGCCAGTTTCTACGGCGAGCGTTATCGCGATCATCGGCCAGTGATAGACCCCTGCCACCGCTTCGCGAAACACCATGCAGATGTTGACTACCGGGATTGCCGCCAGCGCAGGAGTGAACTCCAGGCCCGGAACCTGCAGGAACATTACCGGCATCATGATGGCAAAGTAAAACGGCATTACCGTGGCCTGCCCTTCCTTGTAGGTCCTGGCAAAAGAGGCGAGAATCATCATGCCCGCGGAGATAAAGAAAGCGAGCAGCATCGTCACCGCGATGATGAGAGGAATGGAGCGCAGCGGAATCCCAAAGGAAAACGTGGAGATGCGCTCTCCCAGGAGCGGCGCAAGTACCGACTTCATGGAAAACATCATCGCCGCGAGGTTCAGAATTCCAGCCACCGCCGCCATTGTGGAAACATACAGGTATTTCGCCGCAACGATATTGACCCGGGAGGTCGCCACCGTCATCAGCGTTTCCCAAGTGGACTTCTCGCGCTCGCCGGCCGTGCAGTCAATCGCCGGATGCATGCTCCCGACGGCCACCATGATGATCAGGAAGATGGGAATTATGAGGCCCAGAATGAACTGCCCCATCTGCCTTTCGGTGGCGATATTGTTTGTTTCGATCCAGAATTGCTGAAGTTGAGCCGGTGTCAGACCCAGCTTGACCGCTTCCTGTTCCAGGTAGCGGTCCCGGTAAAGCCGCAGCCGCTCCGCGATGCGGTCGCGCGCAATCCGGCTGCGGTCTTTCGAATTGTCATAAGTCAACCGGACGCGGAAGTTGCCGGTCAATCGCGCAGCTTCCCGCGCCGGGGGGAGGATCTCGACCAGGAGGTCCAGATTTCCGTTCCGAATGTCCGCGAGAGGGTCGTTGGAAGTTTTCACTTCGAGGCGCGGGTCACGCTCCAGATCTATCTTGAAGACACGCTGCTCATTGGAAAACGCCAGAAGCGCCACGCGCGAAGCGAATCCTTCCGTCTGGCCCGCCACAAAAGACATTCCCGTGTAGACCAGCCACAAAAGTACAGGGTAGAGAAAGATCGGCAGGAAGATGCTGTTCATGACGATGCTCCGTTCCCGCAGCGCGGAACGAAGCTCGTTCAGGTAGAGGATGCGAACGTCCGAGAGCCGAATGGTCATAACGGAAAAGAACGTCAGAATAGGCTCCTGCGCGCCTCCCGCGCAAGCACATTTGGTCGCAGCCGTCTACGATGGCCAGATATTTGCGATGGCTGGCGCATCGCTTCAGCACAACCGTATCACGGCGAATCTCTTGAGCTTTATCGCACCGGTCCTGCGAGACCGTGGATGCGAGGCGTTTGGAAGCGACTTTCGAATACAAACGCCTGGAGGTCTTTTCACGTACCCCGACCTGAGCGTCGTCCGTGGCGCAACCTTGCTCATCCAGGCCAGGCCGGACACCCTGACCAACCCCATCGTGCTCGTGGAAGTGTTCTCGGACGCGACTCGCGAATACGATCGGGGTCAGAAATTTACCCTTTACAAAGAAATCCCTGCCTTCCGTGAATACGTGCTCGTCGAACAAGAACAGGTTCTGGTGGAAACGTTCCGATGGGCGGCCAGCGGCTCCTGGGAGCCTCGAACTTGTGAGAACCTCGACGCCGCCATTCTTCTGGAATCCGTGAACGTATCAATTCCGCTCCGCGACATCTACCGCCTTGTTTTCGATTAGCCGAGAATTACTCAGAGATCAGAAGCCATGAAATCCGAAAACGCCAATGTAAGAGGGAAGTCACCACAATACCCAAATTGATCGAGCATAAATCGAAGCCGGTTGAGGAATGGATTTAGGAATTTGGGTGACTGTCCCCCTTTTTCGTTTTCGAGCGCGATTGCGGTAATGATGGCGACTCTGAAATGGTTTCGTACGAGCGGAAATCGGCGACATGCCGGCGGAAGTCGGATTGATCTGCCGGCCTCCCGAGGTGCTGCCGCCAGAACCTGCGCTCGACGAGGCCGAGGACGACGTAGTCGTTGCCAACGACCTCGGGCGCGGCGTCGGCGAAGAGCTTGGCGAGAAGGTCTTCGAGCTCATCCTGGTGCGCGATAATCACATCGCAGTCCGGGCAATAGCGGCAATCCTTGCCCATCGCGACGATATGACCGGGCACGACGCCGATGGACAGCACGAACTTGCGCCGACGGGTCGGCCTGGCGCAGCCCGGGCAGCGACTCGCCCGGTAATCGACATGTGGGTTGAGGGCGAAACGGTGCCGGGCCGCAAGCTCGCCGAATCGGCCGGTCGGGGTTTTTTGTTTCGTCATGGGGTCTCGCATGTCTCCAATAATGGCGGGGCGCGGTTATATTTATATGATCCGCGTCCGGATATTAATTTCGGAAGTAAGCGTACGGTGCACCGGGCACTTGTTGGCGATCTCGAGCAGGCGGGCGCGTTGTTCCGCGGTCAAAGGGCCGTCAAGGCGCACATCCCGCTCGATCCGGTCGAGCATGCCTTCCTTCGTTTCGCACTCCGCGCAGTCGGCAGCATGTATCTTCGAATGTCGAAGCGCGACCGTAACGCGCTCGAGCGGCCAGCCCTTGCGGCGCGCGTACATCGCCACCGTCATCGATGTGCATGAACCGAGGGCCGCCAGCAGAAAATCATAAGGCGATGGTCCGGTTCCCGTGCCGCCCACGCTTTCCGGTTCATCGGCCGCCAACCGATGTGGGCCCGCAACAATCTGTTGTGCGAACCCGCCAGCTTCACCCCAGACAATTACGTTCGCCGCTTCAATCCCTTCCGGAATCTCTCTGACCTGTGCGCCACTCATACTCTCCTCCCGCTTTTTCAAGCAGTCCCAGCGGATCAGACTTCAGACCTCAGGGATCAGACTTCAGACTGCGCCCGGCACGAAGAGAAAAGCGCGCAGCAAGCGTTGCAGGTCTGAGGTCGAGATCTGAACCCTGCACGCTGAGGTCTGCCAAGCCTGGACAACAACAGTCATGAAGGCAAGCAAGGCACGCCGCCTTCCACACCTTAAGCCAATAGCATCCACCGCCCCCACGGCCAATTACAAGAGGCACAGGGCGCCCGGGCAGGGATGCTACCAGGAGAGCCCAGAAAAATGCTGTTTTTCAATTTTGCGCAGTTTACGCGGACGAAAGAATTCTTTCAGCACTCGTCAAAAAACCGTGAGATGAGTGTTGACTAGGGACGTTGTCCTGGGTGAAACTCAGGCGGTTGCCGAGTAACGACAACCGGCTGTTTGGTCAGAATAAGGGCAGTGGAGCACTAGAGGTGAGTTCAGCATTGATGATCGAGTACAGACCCGCAGGGAAATTGCCCGTCGCACCTACATGATTTGTGAACCGGCCGCCGGGCCGAGCAGTGGTGGCGCGCCGAACAGCAACTTGGTACCCCTTTTCGCAGACCAGTAACGTATTTTTTCTAGAAAACGGCCTGTGGGACACGCAACCTCACGGATCTGACGGATGAACATGGAGCCGATCTATCCGTGAAGTTCCTCCAGATCGGTGTTGATCCGTGTCCCCACAAAGCCCCAAGGATCATCGTCGCCTGCGAGCATAGGCTTATAAGGCGCAGCGCCAGGCCGATGTATCCGACCCGCTGTTGTCGGCGTCGGGCGTCGAGGCGGCAGCAGGCGGTGGGCAGGCGCCAGGCGCCGCTGCGCGAGACCAGAGTGTCCGGCGCATGAACACCGGGGGCTCGGCGACGGAGGAACGTTCGATGCGAATCGCGATGTTTTCATGGGAGGCGTTGCACGGTTGGGCGGTCGGCGGCGTGGCCGCGCACGTGACGGAGCTGGCGGCGGCGCTGCAACGGCGCGGCCATGAGGTGCACGTGTTCACCCGTCCGGGCTACGGCACCGGGGGGGTGGCGCAGATCAACGGTGTGTGGTATCACTGGTGTCCGCACAATCTGAACCGCAGTTTCGTGGATGAAATCCAGGACATGTGCCGGTCGTTTGTCTGGCACTTTTTCCAGACAGAAGACTCTGCCGGCCATTTCGACGTGGTCCACGCGCACGACTGGCTTGCGTCCAACGCGATGGTCTGGATCAAGAAGGGCCGCCCGGACCACCGCGCGGTGCTGACAATGCATTCCACCGAGTACGGCCGCTGCGGGAACAACTTCTGGGGCGGCGTCTCGGCGCGGATTCGCGACCACGAACGGCACGGCACGTATTGCGCCGACCGGGTGATCGCGGTCAGCGGCGCGCTCAAGAGCGAGTTAATGTCGATGTACAACCTGCCCGACTGGAAGGGCTGGGTGGTCTACAACGGCGTGCCCGTGCACAAGTTCAACAAGCCGATTGATCCCGGCGCCGTGAAGGCCCGCTACGGCATCGGGCCGATGGACCCGACGGTGTTGTTTATCGGGCGCATGGCGGTGCAGAAGGGGCCTGACCTTTTGGTGGAGGCGATCCCTGGGCTGCTGCGCCACTACCCACACGCCAAGTTCATCCTGGCCGGGGAAGGGCACTTGCGCCCGGAAATGGAACATCGCGCGCGCTCTTTGGGCGTGCAACACGCTATTCGTTGGCTCGGGTACATGCCCAACGGGCAGGCGATCGATTTGTTCAAGGCCTGCGACGTGGTGTGCGTGCCCAGCCGTAACGAGCCGTTCGGCATTATCGTGCTCGAGGCGTGGGCGGCCAGCAAACCCGTGGTGGCCTCGCAGAACGGCGGCCCGGGTGAGTTTGTCTGGCACAACGTCAACGGCTTGAAGGTTTATCCGACCGTGGATTCGGTGGGCTGGGGGTTGGGCACGCTGTTCACCAACTTCGAGTGGGCACGCTGGATGGGACGCAATGGCCGCGTGGCCGCCGAAGTCTCATTCACGTGGGATCGGATCGCGGAACTGACGGAGCGCTGCTACTACGCATGATGTGGGTGACCGCCTCCACACCGCGGCCGAGGCCGAGCTTGTTGCCGCCGCCCCTTGCAGAGGCGTTTGGGGCCTTCCGCGCGGGCACGGACGGCCGTCTGTACGAAAAACTGGGCGCGCATCCCACGCGCGCGGAACCCGAGGCGGGCGTTCGGTTTGCCGTGTGGGCGCCGAATGCCAAGTCCGTGTCGGTGATCGGCGATTTCAACCGGTGGAACAAGGAAGCGCATCCGTTGGATCCGATCGGGGATACCGGGGTGTGGGCGGGGCTTGTGCCGCCGGCGGCTGCCGGTGACCGCTACAAGTACCACATCGTTTCGCATCATGGAGGTTACCGCGTGGACAAGGGTGATCCCATGGCGTTTTGGAACGAGGAACCGCCCCGTACCGCCTCGGTGGTGTGGGACTTGAAATACCGCTGGGGCGACCGGCAATGGATGGCGTCGCGTGCCCAACGCCAAACCCGCCACAAGCCGATCAGCATCTACGAGCTGCATGCCGGCTCGTGGATGCGGGTCCCCCAGGAGCGCAACCGCTGGTTGAACTACCGCGAACTGGCGAAGAAACTCGCGGAGTACCTTCCGCGGATGGGGTTCACTCATGTGGAATTGCTGCCGATCATGGAACACCCGTTTTACGACTCGTGGGGGTATCAGCCGACGGGCTTTTACGCCCCGACCAGCCGCTACGGCACGCCGCAGGATTTCATGTATTTCGTGGATTACCTGCACCGGAACGGGCTCGGAGTGATCCTCGACTGGGTAGGGTTTCATTTTCCGTACGACAATCACGCGCTTGCGTTTTTTGACGGCGCGCACATCTATTCGCATCCCGACCCGCGCCGCGGGTATCACCCGACCTGGAAAAGCGCCTTGTTCGACTACGGCCGGCCCGAGGTGCGCAGCTTTCTGCTGAGCAGCGCGCTGTTCTGGCTGGACAGGTATCACGTGGACGGCCTGCGCGTGGACGCGGTCTCGTACATGCTGTTCCATAATTACTTTCGCAAACGTGGTGAATGGCTGCCCAACGAACGCGGCGGCAGTGACAACCTCGATGCCATCGGCTTCCTGCGCCACCTCAATGACGAAATCCACCGGCAGTATCCCGGCGCGGTGACCATTGCCGAGGAAGCCAGCACGTTTCCGAAAGTCTCGCACGCCACGAGCGAGGGCGGACTGGGTTTCGATTTCAAGTGGGACATGGGCTGGATGAACGACACCCTGCAGTTCATGAAACGCGACGCCCACCACCGGCGTCGCGAGCTCAACCGGCTCACCTTCCGCATGCTTTATGCGTACTCGGAGAATTTCCTGCTCGCGCTTTCGCACGACGAGGTGGTCCATATGAAGGGTTCGCTCTGGCAGAAGATGTGGGGCAACCCCTGGCAGAAATGCGCGGGCTTGCGGCTGCTGTACGGCTACATGTACGGGATGCCTGGCAAGAAACTGCTGTTCATGGGCGGCGAGCTAGGCCAGCAGCGCGAATGGAACCACGCCCAAAGCCTCGACTGGCATCTGGGCGACCAACCGCCGCACGCCGGAGTCCAGCGCTGCGTGCGTGACCTGAATCGGCTGTACGGCACACTCGCCCCGCTGCACGAAGTGGACAACAGTCCCGCCGGTTTCGAGTGGATCGCCTGCGACGACACGACCAACGGCGTGTTCAGCTTTCTGCGCAAGGCCCGCTCGACCGGCCAGCTGGTGCTGGTGGTCTGCAACTTCTCGCCGGCGCCCCGCCACGACTACCGTGTCGGCGTGCCGCGGCCAGGGCTGTGGCGCGAGATTCTCAACACCGACGCCCGCGAGTACGGCGGCGGCGGCCTTGGCAACTGCGGCGGCTTCCAGGCGGATGACATCGGCTGGAATGGGCGCCCCTATTCGCTGGGTCTCACGTTGCCGCCGCTGGCCGCGCTGTTTTTCGAGCAAGGCGGCGCGGAGGAGGCGGGTTCGGCCGAACAGGAGTCTACGGATGGCTGAGATCTATCACGCCCTCGGGCTGCACATGCACCAGCCGCTCGGCAACCTGCTCGCGTTGCACAACTCCAACGAGCGCTGGGAGGCTCGGCAAATCCTGTGGTGTTACGATCGCCCGACACGGATGCTGGAAGGCTACGAAGACGTGGCGCGGTTGCACATGGGCTTTTCGGGCACGCTGCTGAAGCAGCTCGAAGACCCCGGCGTGCGCGAGACCTTCCACGACGTCGTGGACGTCGAAGATTTTCTGACGCGCTACCGCTGCTCCAACATCGAGTTTGTCGGGAGCGGGCTGTTTCATCCGGTGTACCCGCTGATTCCTGACACCGACTGGGAGGCCCAGACGGCGTGGTGGATCGGGTTGGGACGGCATCTGCTGGGCCGCGAGCGCTTCGAGGGTTTCTGGCCGCCGGAGATGGGCTTCTGCATGGAGATGATTCCGACGCTG
>WNGG01004233.1_pt1 | contig 17517 bp, 13 predicted proteins | sample 5400661 | NCBI WGS metagenome assembly WNGG01 (sample SAMN13153372, study PRJNA577476) | soil metagenome | isolation source: 100 cm soil or saprolite under Garry oak tree replicate 1 | place: USA:California | collected 2016-06-15 | reverse complement strand
TTTCGGCGAAGTCGTTCTTGCCGAAATAGGTCCTGGCCTCGTCGGGCGGTCCAAAGTAGGTCAATCGACCGCCCTGTGCGAGAAAGCAGACGTAGTCGCAGGTATTGATATTGTTGGTGGCATGTGTGACCAGCACGACCGTATGCCCCTTGTCAGCCAGTTTGCGCAGGAGGTACATCATCTTACGGTCCAGGCCAGGATCGAGGCCGGAAGTCGGTTCATCCAGGAAGAAGAGACTGGGATTGGCGAGCAACTCCAGGGCGATCGAGACGCGCTTGCGCTGTCCACCGGAGAGTTTCCTCACCAGCAGTTTGCGCCGTGAGCTCATCTCCACGTCTTCCAACACCTCCTTGATGCGCTGCTCGATTTGCTCGTCGGTGAAGTCACTCGGCAGGCGCAATTTGGCAGAGTAGTAGAGTGCGCGCTCGACGGTCAAATCGCGGTGAACGATGTCATCCTGCGGTACGTAGCCGAGCTGAGTGCTGAAGGCGGCAATGTTGCGGTAGTAGTCCTGGCCGTTGTAGAGCACTTTGCCTTGCTGTGCGGGTCGCAGCCCGTTGAGCGCATCCATGAGAGTGGATTTGCCCGCACCGGAGCCGCCCACCAGGGCGACGAACTTGCGCGGGGGCACAACAATGGAAATGTTATTAAGCAGTATGATATTGTTGTTGCCGACCTTCCTCAGGCCCTGTGCATCGATGCGGATAAAATTACTCTCGTCGTACTGCGTCAGTTGGTTACCGTCATAAGTAAGCCGATACGGTCCAATGCGTATCTCGTCTCCCAGCTTGAGCAGAAGACTGGTGGCGAGTTCGGAGTTGACGTAGACGTGATTGGTGCTGTTCAGATCGAGGATGCGGTAGGTCCCGCCTTCCCGTACCAGACGTGCATGATGCGCAGAAACCTGCGGGTGGGATAGGACGACCTTATTGTCCGCTTCCCGCCCGATGGTGATCTCAGTCGCGCCTCCAGGGGAGGATGAAGCGCCGGTCAATTTGATGGGTTGCACCGGAGGAAGCATATCCTGTTGAGCGCCGCTACCATCACTGTAGGTGAGCGTGATGAGCGTGCCACTTTCATCACCGATACGGAAGATGTCGCCGTTCGCCAGCGTCTTGCTGAATTGCTCATCGCCCCGGATCTTACGGCCCTGGTATAGCAGGCCGTTGAGCGTCCTCTGTCTGGGATTGTCCGGGTTAGGGTGGACGAGGACAAACTGGTTGCCCCGGCGTACGACGCGCAGGTGGAGGCCAGAGACGATGCGGTCGTTGATGATAATATCATTGGTGGCGTCTCGCCCGATGTTGATGATCGGCTTATCGAGTATATAGGCCTTCTTGTCACTGTGAGCATTGCTGCTCAAGACTAATGATGGTAGACCAGCAGTTGTGGAAAGCGCCGGTGGGGGAGCAGGAAACACCTGTTCTGATGTTTGTAGGGGCGGGGGTGGTGTGGTTGCTGGGAGGGGACCCTTGTGGTCGCCCTGTGGCCTTATCACAGTAGCTTCCTCTCCTGATGTTTGTAGGGGCTGGGGTGGCACCCTCTCCGGGGGAGAGGTAATAGTTGCTGGGAGGGGATCCTCGCGGGTCCCGCCTCCGGGGGAGGATGAAGGGCCCTGTGGCCTTATCACAGTGGGTGCCTCAGTTGCCCCCGACTGTTGGATTGGCGTTTCAACCTGAGCGAGGAATACGAAGGATGTGTCTGCTCCCAGGCCGATGACAGTATTGTCCTGGATGATGGCCCGCTGGGTATTGCGTTGATCGACGGTGAGGGCTACGCTTTGAGACACGTTCTCGATACTCCACTTCCCGTCGTTCCAGAGCAACCGGGCGTGATGCCTTGAGACCTTCTGATCACTCCCGACAACGATATCGTTAGTTGGATCTCGCCCGATCGTCGTAGTCGGCTTGCTGATGACGAAGGTTCTCCCCGCCAGCGGACCGGTAAGAAATTTGATGATGGGAAGCTTATTTCCGGCATTCATCTCCCGTCTCCTTCCTTCAAGTCGTCCTGACCTGATCCCTCTCCGTCAAAGTCAGCCCTAAGCGTGGCTTTGTTGTGACGTAGAGTCCTTCGCTCGCTCTCTCCGGAGACATCGAGGCTCCAAAGAATACTGCGTTAAAGAGGTTAGAGAGAGGCATTACTCGATCGGTAACCTCTATCTGCTGCGAATGCGCATCTGTCAGCCCTGCTACATCCAGTTCACGAAGTGGCTCCCCACTGTCCTTCACATCCTGTATGCCTGATACGACATAGAGCCACGCTTCCATCATAGCGCTGCTGTCATCGTAGTCGTGGTGAGTAAGCTGCTGTGCCTGCCAGAAGTACGTCTCCTTGCCGCCATATTGTTGGTACATGCTCGATACGATCGCCATCAGGCGTAGGTAGGTCTGGCGATAGCTGCGTTCGAAGAATGCCATAGCCTGCCGCTCTGTGACCTCGACGCGCAGGGCGCTTGCAATACTCGCAGCACACAGCATCGCGCTGTGCGTGGCCAGGTGTACTCCAGTTGAAAGCAGCGGATCGATGAAGCATGCGGCATCCCCCACCAGGAAGTAACCTGGCCCCGTTAAGCTTCCTGCAATGTACGAGTAATCCTGCTCGGTTCTGATGTTTGTGATAAGCTTACCGGATTTCACGAGATCAGCTATCAGTGGGCACGACTCAATAGCATTGAGGTAGATCTGCTGGACTACTTTCTGACTGAATTGCTGCCTTTGCTCCTTGAAGGTCGTCTTATGGAGTACCAGGCCCACGCTCATCGTACCGTTATGCAGGGGAATCCCCCAGAGCCATCCATCAGGAACGGCGCCGTTGGCGATAGCACCTTCTGGGGCAAAGGACATCCTACCTGCGCCCGTCCAGTATCCCCAGATCGCAACGTTCTGGAATGCGTTGTGGTAGCGCCGATTCTTCAGATAGTGCATCGCTATCACCCCTGCCCGGCCCGATGCATCGACCAGATAGTCGAAGGAGATCTCGCCTGTATCACTACCTCCAACTACCTGCAACCAGGTAGCACTCCGCGGCCTACCTCCATCAAAGACCAGGCTTCGAATCTCGGTCCCTTCGAAGACCTTCACTCCCTGGCTCTTCGCATGCTCTAACAGCAAGTGATCGAATTCGGAGCGCACCACCTGGAAACTGTACGGGTAAAGCAGCGGCGCGAAATCCAACACCCACGAATCCTTTCCCCACGCAAAGTATCCTCCGCCCTTGCGCTGGAAACCGTAGGCTTCGATCTTCTCGCGCGCGCCAGTCAGTTCGAGTATCTCCAGACATGAAGGCAGGAGCGACTCGCCAATGTGGTAGCGAGGAAAGACATCTCGCTCCACCAGCGTTACATCGAACCCCTCACGAGCAAGCAGCGTAGCGGCAGTAGACCCGGCTGGGCCTCCGCCTATCACAAGAATCTGTGTGGAACTGTTCATTTTGTCTCCTCATCGAACGCCACTGGCTCAGGGAGCAACCCACACCTGTATCGTTGCATCGTCACCTCCAGAGGCAATATACTTTCCATCAGGGGACCAGGCCATCACGCGCACAGGAGCGGTGTGCTGGAAGGTAAATAGTTTGAGATTGGTGATAGTATCCCACACATGCACCGTCTCATCACCGCTTGCAGAAACAATTACACTGGGCGACCACGAGAGGGAACGCACGGATGTAAGGTGGCCTCGATAGCTGCAGACGAACGTTCCTGTAAACCCGGCCTGAGCTATGGGCGCAGGAAATGGTGCCGGGGGAAGGGTCGGTTCACTTACCGCCGGTGCAGTAATCTGCCTGAGCGGAGATAATGTAGCCTGCTGCGATTTCTCGTCAACCCGAGGCACTACAGGTGCACCAGCTTGTTCAGAGATGAGGATATCTGCCTGGTAAGCCGCCTCCAGGGCAAGAGCGAACTCACGTACACTTCCAAAGCGCTTTTTGGGGTCCTTCTCAAGCGCCGTCATCACCACGCGCTCAACGGCAGGCGAAACCCCTGGAACCGTGCTACGTAATGGGGGAGGAGGGACAGCCAGTTGCTGCCCAACCTTATCTGACATCTTCGCCTCCCTGGACTATGCTCGGCGTTTACTCCTGGTGTTCTGTTTAGCTGCAATTGTAGAGCAAGGATGTGAAGATGTCAAGGGGCCGCATTCCCGTGATCCCACGGATTCTCTGTCCGATTGGCTTGAGCAATATTTCCAAGATGTAATGGACAGCACAGGTAATATAAATAATCGGCACGCCTGCTTTCCGCTCAAAGGAGGACCCAACCATTTTGCAACGGGGTTACTGCGGCGTATTTCCTTGATCCCACCAGAGGCCCACGCGTGCAGTCGTCCCTCCGTCCACATACAGAATCTGCCCGGTGATGAAGTCAGCAGCATCGGAAACGAGGAAGGCGACGGCAGTTGCCACGTCGGCTGGCCACCCGACCCGACCCCAAGGTACAAGCGTATTCCCGAACTCCGTTGTGTACCCGGGGATCGAGAAATAGCGAGGCACCTCGATGATTCCTGGTCCAACTGCATTCACGCGGATACGTCGTGGAGCCAGCTCGATCGCCAGTTCACGTGTGAAGGCATTGATAGCCCCCTTTGTAGCAGCATACACTGCGTGGCGTGGGAAACCTCCAAAGGCATGCATCGAGGTAATATTGATGATGCTACTCCCAGCCCGCTGCAGCAAGAAAGGCAGGGCATACTGTACGCAGAAAAAGTAGCCCTTTATATTCAAATCAAATACCTCGTCATAGATAGCTTCACTGGTATCGCTAAAGTTCAAAGCGCGTGTGACGCCAGCGTTGTTCACCAGGATATCAAGACCCCCAAGGGCCTGAGCCGCCTCGACCACTACACGCTTGCATTCATCCACTTGGCGAAGATCTCCACCTAATGCGATGGCCTCCCCGTTACCGCGTTGAATCTCGGCTACGGTTTCACGAGCACCTTGTTCACTATGCGCATAATGAACCGCAACCGCAGCTCCTTGACCGGCGAGTTCCAGGGCGATTCCCTGGCCGATACCCGTTCCGGCACCTGTCACCAAGGCTCTTCGCCCGGCTAGTGGTTGCGTGAAACCTTCTGCTTCCCTCATAATGATACCTCACGACATAAATGTGAAAGAGGCTCAACAGCCCAGTTGAATCAGCCAGGACTGCTCTGTCGTACCTCAGCACATCTCTCTTCCTGATCGCATATATTGGTATCGTCAGCGGCTAGACGGCGGCACAGGTACGCCCAGGCCCGGTGCGCCAAGTTGTGACGTTTTGAACTCCTGTGACGAGCGGGCCAGCATTTCAAGCCCCAGCGATGCCCGACGGACACGTTCACGGGCAGTCTGCACCGCTACCTGTTCGAGGTGTACGCCACTTGGGTAGATGTTCGGCGCGTTGCGCAACCCGAACTTGAGATAAATAGGGGCAGCCACGCGGACAATCTCGGCAATCTCGTGATAGCGGGTGAACCCCCCCAGCCCATCGGGACTCTCGATGTATAAGTCTATCGGTATCGAAACGACCTGGCGCAATGCCGCAAGCCTCGCTAGGGAAATATCAGAGGCAACGTTGACCGTGTTCAATCCGTGATCGACCAGGAGCTTGATACCGAGGGGATTGGCCGCGCCGAGCAGAGCCGACGCCTTCACGACAAGATCGTGGGGCAACATGCCTCGCTGGCGTGCCTGGTTAATGAGCCACAGAAGGCCTTCATCGGCAACGAGAACGCTGCGCACGCCAAGCTCCACTGCACGCTCGACGTCGCCGAATGCGTACACAAGCTGATCCATTCCCGTGTGCCGCCAGCCGAAGAGTTTGCCATCAGGGGTCAGGGCCTGGGCCGTACCTTCCCAAGGGGCGCGAGGACCTACGAAGAGGCAGACCTCGATGCCGTGTCTGTGCCCGAGTTGAACCATCTCGCGAATGTCGGCATCGCTCAGCAACATAATACCGCTTCCCTGGGAAATACGATGGATAGGGACACCACTCGCCTCAGCAGCTTCGATTACTGCGCGGAAAGCCGCAGGGCCTTCGACACTTGGGATCTCTACACGATAGTGTGCTCCATCCGGGAAAGAAGCCGTTGAGGTGGGCAGATCGTGTCGATCCCCTTCCGGTAGTCCAAGTTCATGCAGCAATGTTTGTGCTATCTTCATAACAGGCCTTCTTTCTCTGTATATTTGCTATACGATCCACAGGTACGGTTACTGGTGAACGCTCTCAGATTGACCCTCCCCCATACCCCCGGAAGGAGGTACTTGCTCATCCTGGGGTGGAGAAGGCTGCTGGGCCTGGCGGAAGTGCCAGTTCTCCGCGAACAGGTTGAAGAAGACGCGCTGTTGCGGATGTGCGTGGATGACATCTTCATTGAGCTTGACACCCAGTCCTGGCCCTTGAGGCAGCGAAAAGTATCCATCCACTACCTCTGGATTGCCCGGCGCAGCGGTCTTCACCCATTCCTCTGTGAAGTCGTTGAAATGTTCCTGAATCTTGAAATTGGGTGTGGAAGCCGCAAAATGAAGGGCAGCAGCTGTTGATACAGGTCCACCAACATTATGCGGCGCGACTAACATGTAATAGATTTCCGCCCAGGCAGCGAGTTTTTTGGTCTCGAGGAGACCTCCGAAATGAGTAATATCAGGCTGAATAATGTCAGCAGCTTGTAGCTCGAACAGGGTGCGATAGTCATAACGGGTGTGCAGACGTTCGCCTGTAGCAACGGGGATAGCCACCTTTTCTGCCGTCTTCTTCAGCGCAGCCAGATTTTCTGGTGGAACAGGCTCCTCGATCCAGGCAGGCTTGAACGCCTCCAGCTCACGCGCCATCTCCACGGCGGTGGCTGGATTAAAGCGTCCATGCATTTCGATGAGGAGTTCGGTATCGGGACCGACGGCGTCACGTACTGCTTCCACCAGCGCTATCGCCTTGTTCTTCTCAGCGCGATCGAGTTCGTAAAAGCCTGCACCAAATGGATCAAGTTTGAGCGCGCGATACCCTTTCTCGACCACACGTTTGGCAGCCTGGTGAAATTCCTGGGGAGTACGTTCGACCGTGTACCAGCCATTGGCGTAAGCTTTGATTCGATCACGAACCGCACCGCCGAGGAGTTGATACACTGGTTGACCAAGGGCTTGCCCCATGATATCCCAACAGGCAATCTCGATGGTTGCGATGGCGGACATTGCGATCTCACCAGCGCGGGCATAGTCGTTCCGATACATGCGCTGTACCAAATCCTCGATATTCGCCGGGTTATGCCCGAGCACATGGTTGGGCACAGCCTCTGCAAGATAACCTGACAGGGCATCGGTATGGTTCACCATGCGTACCTCGCCGACGCCTTCCAGCCCTTCATCCGTAATGACTTGCACGAACGTAAGGTTTCGCCAGGCCGTACCCAGCACGTGGCTCTTGACATCAACGATCTTCATAGGGGACTCACCTACTCCTCTCTCTGGGATGCAGCTCTTGAGAGACGTTGTGCTTCACGCTTTTGTCTCCCTGTCTGGTAGCACTCATCCGAAATGGCGTCGATGCTTCATCTACCGTCTCACAGATCGCGAGCATGATGCTCGCCCTTTTTTGAGCCATAAATGGCTTGACATAGAGCTAAGACTGATGTACCATTATACAATATAATTGTATGACAAAAGCAGGAGAGATGGCTAAAGTATTTACCTCGCTTCAGCGACAGAATCTGTCTGAACAGGTCGTTCAGCAGATCGGTTTGAGCATTATGCGCAACGACTTCAAACCCGGTGATGCTCTGTTGAGTGAGCCTGAACTGAGTCTTCAATTTAACGTAAGTCGGCCCGTCCTGCGAGAAGCGCTTAAAATACTCGGTGCGAAGGGCCTTATAGAGTCCCGCCCCAAGACAGGTACGCGAGTGCGTCCACGCGCCGATTGGAACCTCCTCGATCCTGACGTGATCGCCTGGCAGTATGAGATCGGGTTCGATAGATCATTTCTCCAGGCTGTCTGCGAGATCCGCCTTATGTTCGAGCCTATGACTGCCAAATATGCGGCAACGCGTGCCACCGCTGAGGAGGTAGTCTGGATTGAGCACTGTTGCCAGCGCCTGCAGGATGCAGTTGACTCTATCGAACTCTACATTCCTACAGATTTACAATTTCACACCGCGATATGCTCAGCCGCTCATAACGAACTTTTGCAAAAGATCATGGCCACGCTCGACACTCCCTTGCGCGCAAGCCGCGTCATCACGTCACAGCTCCCCGGGGCTAACCAGAATGCCATGCCTTTACACTGGGCCATTACCGAGGCTATTCGCATCCGTGATGAGCAGGCAGCAGAAGTGGCAATGCGGAAGTTGCTTATCCTGACGACTGAAGACATTCATCGCGCCCTGGACGGGATGATGTGAGAAAGGAGCAAAGTTAATCGTAGTTAACAGATAGGAGGTGTTCCTGGCTTCATCGTCGATTTTCTTGTAGTTTGTTCATTTAGTTGTTGGCCTCTCGGTTCCCTGGGCTTAACACAAAGGTTTTGGAATTGGAGGTAATTCTCATGAACAAATCAAACAGCTCGCCAACCCAACCAGGGTTGCGACTCGGGCGGCGTAGTCTGCTCAAAGGTGCTGCGCTTGGCGGTGCAGCAGTCGGCACTGCTGGTTTTTCCTTGTCATCATTTCTTGCTGCATGCGGAGGCAGCACAACTCCACCCTCGGGTGAAGGAAACTTCCCCAGTCACCCACAGTGGAATTTCGTATTTGTTAACCATGTGACCACTAATCCGTTCTTCACTCCCACACAATACGGCATTGCGGATGCATGTGCGCTTGTGGGATGCAAGTACCAGTGGACAGGCTCAGAGAACAGTCTTGTCTCTGAGATGGTTGACAAAATGAACGCAGCCATCTCAGCCAAGGCTGATGGCATCGCGGTCTCTATCATTGATCCTACGGCATTCAATGACCCCGTGCAGAGGGCATTGTCTGCAGGCATTCCTGTTCTGGCCTATAATGCCGATGCACCAGCCAGCAGTAACAACGCTCGCCTGGCCTACATTGGGCAGGACCTCTTCCAGTCTGGAGTGCAGGTGGGCAGGCGCATTGCCTCGCTCGTCCCCTCGGGAGCTATCGCCGGGTTCATCGCAACTCCAGGTTCGCTGAACATCCAGCCCCGCATCGACGGGATCAAATCGGTCCTGTCTACGATTCCGTCGATCAGCTTCGTCGAGATCGCCACCGGTGCTGCGGTCAATGCCGAGCTTTCCGCCATCGAGGCTTACTACCTGGGGCATCCGAATCTCAAAGGTATGGTTGCCGTTGATGCTGGTAGTACGCAAGGTACGGCCCAGATCATGGAGAAGTATAGTCTTGCCAGCAAGGGCGTGCATGCCGGAGGCTACGACCTGCTACCCAAGACCCTCCAGGAGATCAACGGAGGCAATCTGGACTTCACGATTGACCAGCAGCCCTATCTTCAGGGGTTCATTCCCGTAATGCAGCTCTTCCTGTACAAGCTGTCGGGGGGTCTCCAGCAGCCATCGAACACGAATACCGGACTGCTCTTCGTCACCAAGAACAATGTAGGGCCTTACCTGAACACCCAGACGCGCTTCGAAGGAAGCTCCGACAAGCAGAAAGTGGTGACACCGTAACAGGTTCAATTCCAAAGGGAAGAGTGTTCCACGCGGTGAGCTAGAGGGGCACCCGCAAGCAGTGCCCCTCCAACCTGTATACTCTTTGTATCTGAAACAGTATCAGGCCACGGTAAGGCAGCATCCTAACATAGTGAAGGAGTAGATGGAATGGCCAAAAATGTTCTTCCGAGCGCCGCCGCTCAAGAGGCAGAGTCGGAAAAAGCGAAAGGGAGAGGAGCATTCTGGTCGAATCTGGCCGGTATCTTATTGAGGCGGCGCGAGGCGAGTATCATTATCGTCGCTATCCTGTTAGTCATATACTTCCAGGTCTCCAACCAGAATTTCTTGACGCAAGCTAACATCCGCACGGTCTCCCAATTCGCAGCAGAAACGGCTATCATCTCGGCCGGTATGGTTATGCTATTGATCTGCGGCGAAATCGACCTCTCGGTCGGCATGGTCTTTGCGCTGGCACCTTTCATTATGTTCTTTACCAACAAGGAAGGCGTAGCCTTGTGGGTAGCCATCGTTTTCGGCCTGCTGGCAGGTGGGGCCGTCACGTACTTTACCAATCAGTCAGGCGTACCTTTGTGGATGGCCTTCATCATCGGACTGCTGGTTGGCGCGGGCATCACGTACTTTACCGTCCAGGGAGGCCTACCTTTGTGGATAGGCCTCATCTTCGGCCTGCTGATAAGTGCGGGCGTGGGGCTGATCAATGGACTGGTCACTGTGCTGCTGAAGGTGCCGTCTTTCATCACCACGATGGGAACGTCCTTCTTGGTGAATGGGTTTGTGCTCACCTTCTCTGGTGCCTTTCCCGCACTCACACCGCAAACAGGGGCTTTCAACCAGGTGCTTGGAAACAGCCCTTACTCGGAAATCATCTGGGCTATCGCCATCGCCATAGTGCTGCAGATTGTTCTCTCCTATACGCGCTGGGGCCTGCACACGGTCGCGACGGGCGGAAATCTGCACGGAGCCAACGAGACCGGTGTCAATGTCAACAGGGTGAAGATTGGGAACTTCATGCTGGCCAGCGTGTTAGCTGGATTCGCGGGTATCCTGGAGTCGTTCCGCATCACATCCATCGATCCGAATCAGGGTGGCTTCCCTATTATGTTCATGGCGGTCGCCGGGGCCGTCATCGGCGGAACTTCGCTGATGGGCGGCTTGGGCACGATTGCGGGTGCTTTCCTGGGCGTCCTGGTGCTCTCCATCCTCCAGGATGGCTTCCTCCTTTTGGGAGTCAGCTCGTTCACCTTCATTATGATTCTAGGTGGCGCGATCTTGATTGCAATGATACTGAACGTCCGTCTTCAGTTATTGCGAGAGGCAGGTCGACAATGACAGAGTCACAAGTTCCAGATGCGATACTGGTAGAGCACATAGTCAAGAGCTTTGGCGCGGTCAGGGCCTTGCGCGATGTGAGTTTGCATTTGATGAAGGGAGAGATCCTGGGCCTGCTTGGAGACAACGGGGCCGGCAAATCGACCTTGATCAAGATCCTGACCGGTTTTATCCAGCCGGATGACGGCAAGATTTTTGTCAACGGCGAGGAGGTCAAACTGCGCTCTGTGACACACGCCCGCTCCCTCGGCATCGAGACCGTGTATCAAGACCTGGCGCTCGTCAACGAGCTCAGTGTGTACCACAACATGTTCCTCAAACGAGAGCTGACCCTGAAGCCTTTGCCCCTGCTTAACAACCGAACGATGCGCGAACAGGCACGCCAGCATCTCGAGAAAATGAGAGTCAATATTCCCTCGGTCGACACCGAGGTTGCCAAGCTCTCGGGTGGCCAGCGCCAGGGCGTCGCCATCGCCCGCGCCGTCTACTCAGAGGCAAATATTCTCCTGTTAGATGAGCCTCTAGCCGCTATGGGTGCTAAGGAAGGGGCCTTGATCCTGGATCTCATACGCAACCTGAAAGCTACAGGCGCAGTATCGATGATTATGATCGCGCACAACTACGCTCAAGTTCTTGAGATCTGCGACCGTGTGAACATGCTCCAGCACGGCACCATCGCGCTGGACAAGCGAGTAACTGATACATCATTGGGGGAGCTGAACGAACTGGTCATGCGTGAGTACCGCATAGGGGAGACCGGTTCTTAGTAATCACGTCAAGCTCATGAACATCACGGGCATTCATCGATGAATGCCCGTGTTTGTGCTGTTCTTGTATACCTCCTATAATTAGGTAGTGCCTCAAGATAGTTGTTTGTAAAACGTAAAAGCTCTTACCTCAAGTAAGGAGGTCAACCTATGGAAAACAACAACATCATTGACAGCAAGTTCTCCCGGCGTACGCTCCTCCGTGGAGCTGTCATGGGGGGCACTGCGGCTTCACTCGCTTCGACCCTGACCCTGGGTGCTGCGCTTCCAGCATATGCGAGCGGGACCGACGCGACCAGCGTTTCAGAAGAGTCCTTGCCGTCGGGACAACAGTTTGAGATTCATCGCGGTAACATGCGCGCGGTCATCACCGAAGTCGGCGCGACTCTTCGCGTTTTCGAAGTCGGCGGGCAAGAGTTCCTCTTCACCTTCAGCCAGAACGAGATGTCCATGTTCTCGGAAGGGCAGGTGCTGATTCCATTCCCTAACCGCATCGATCACGGCATGTACGTGTTCAACGGCGTGACGGAGCAGCTTCCGCTGAGCGAACCCGCCAGGCAGAATGCTATCCACGGGCTTACTCGTTGGATGAACTGGCGCCTGGTGAGGCACGAGGGCCATCGCGTGATTCTGTCTCTCGTACTGCATGCCCAGGACGGTTACCCTTTCGTGCTCTCTCTACAAGAAACGTATACGCTGACGGATCTTGGGCTTGAGGTGGAGACGGTCGCACAGAATATCGGATCGACGGCCCTACCCTATGGGCATGGTCACCATCCGTACCTCACCGTCGGTACAACATTAATCAACCCCGACCTTCTGCTGCTTCCGGCCAACTCGTATTTCATTACCAACGATCGGCTGATACCGATCCCGCCCGCTGTGAGCGTGGCTGGTACTCCATTCGATTTTCGTACAATGCATGCGATTGACGATGTCATGATGGATACTGGTTTCACGGACCTGATTTTCGACCCGGACGGATTCGCACGCGTCAAGCTGGCCGCGCCAGGAGGGAGTCCCCACGTCACGGTCTTCATGGACTCTAACCACCAGTTCCTCCAAGTATTCACAGGAGATGCCCTGCCGGCGTCTGCAGCGCGGCGCAGTCTTGCTATCGAGCCCTATACGTGTGCGGCTAATGCATTCAACAACGGGTTGGGTCTGCGCGTCCTCCAGCCAGGGGAGTCGTTCAGGACCTTGTGGGGAATTACAGTGTCGGTTTAGCCTGGCTCGCTCGCACTATGCCTGATCATCGAAGTAGCACCCGGCTGGGCCCAGCCGGGTGCTGCCGGAAGCCTGGGTGATCCTATTCCCGGCTTAAGATGAACTATGCTTTGTAACAGGCAACACATTACCAGCGGATGCTGGTTGAACCGCACAGTAGGCCGATGATCGTGTGCCTTTAAAAAAATGGAAGGGCCAATGAATTGCGCCCCTACAACGTGTCTACTTCAGTGGAAAGGAGAGTCTGTGGTGAATGAAGTAGAACGCATTCTGCCCGTAAACAATAAACTGGGGGAAGGTTCTGTATGGAGTTCAGAAGAGCAGGCACTCTACTGGGTCGATATCGAAAACAACTGCTTTTGTCGGCTGTATCCAACAACTGGAAAGTATGAAGTATTTGATGTTGGTTTACCGATAGGGGCCTTGGCTTTACGGGCCTCGGGCGGTCTGGTCATGGCGACGAAACGCGGGTTCGCTTTTTGGGATCAGCAAAAAGGACTTCGCTTTATCGAGGACCCCGAGGCAGATAAACCTCACACACGCTTTAACGATGGGGCAGTCGACTGCCGGGGGCGTTTTTGGGCAGGAACGATGTGCGGCTTGCCCGAAATGTGCGAAGCTCCTGAGGGAAGTCTTTACCGCATCGATCCAGATGGTTCCGTTCACATGATGGAAACAGGGCTGACGATTTCCAATGGTATCGGGTGGAGCCCTGATAACAAACTCATGTATCTTACCGATTCACCTCTGCGGATGATTTATGCTTATGATTTTGATGCTGCAACAGGTGCTATCGAAAATCGTCGGCCTTTTATTCACACCCCTGATGAAGATGGTATCCCAGATGGCCTTACGGTTGACAGTGAGGGTTTCATTTGGAGTGCCCGCTGGGGTGGGTGGAAGGTAATTCGCTATGACCCAACTGGAAAAGTCGAACGAGAGATCCAGTTGCCGGTTCAATACCCCACCAGCTGCGCGTTTGGAGGGGAACACTTAGACGAGCTATATATTACCTCCGCCTGGACTGCTCTGAGTGAGGAACAACGAAAGAACCAGGCTTTCGCTGGCGATCTTTTTAGGGTAAAAATAGATATCAAAGGACTGGAAAGACCAAAGTTTGCCGGATAAGGGGTTCTTTGACCAGCCTAAGGCTCTTGACAACGGAATTTTAACAGTTGGAGAGAGACATATACTATGAAAGCTCTACTCATTACAGCCGCTGGCCAGGGCAGGCTGACTGAACTAGAGAAGCCGCTGATCGGTCCAGAGGACGTGCTGATTCGCTCGCGTGCTGTTGGGATCTGTGGCAGCGATGTGGAACTCTACCAGGGGACCCGACCAGAAGGCTTCTATCGCTACCCCATAGTTCCCGGCCATGAGTGGGCCGGTGAGATCGTCGCCGTTGGTGAGCGGGTACGCACACTCTCTCCAGGGGAGAAGGTGGTATCAGAGGGCTTCCTGTTCTGCGGTATCTGCCGCAACTGCCGAACTGGCCTGACCAACCTGTGTGAAGCTGGCTACGACGAGATCGGCTTCACGCGAACTGGTGGACTCGCCGAGTATGTTGCCGTCCCAGCGAGGCTGGTGCATACGCTGCCCCGCACATGTTCGCTTGAGGAAGCTGCTCTCTTAGAGCCCACCGCGGTGGTGGTTCATGCCTTCCTCCGAGCACAGCCACAGGTGGGGAGCACAGTAGTCGTAGTGGGGGATGGTAACATAGGCTTGCTTGCCATACAGGTGGCGCGACTGTTCAGTCCTGCCGTCATTGTACTGGTAGGGTCTCGGAACGAACGATTGGAAATGGCACGTCATCTGGGTGCTACCCATACCATCAACGCCAGGCAGAGCGACCCCGAGCCGTTGATACATTCACTGACCGGAGGTCGAGGGGCCGATCTTGTATTTGAGGGGGGCACTCGTCCAGAAGGAGTTGAGAGCTCTATCCGCCTGGTACGACGGGGCGGTACAGTGCTATTGGAGGGCATTGCCGGCTCAGGTGCACGCCTGAGCCTGGAGAGTGACATTTTTGTACTCAAGCACCTGACGGTGCTCGGCATTTTTGGGGCCAATTCCGCCGCCTGGACCTACGCCGTACAGATCTTCCACTCTGGTCTCCTGAATCTAGCTCCGCTCATCACGCACCGCTTTGCGCTGACCGACTATCAGGCCGCGCTGGATACAGTCGTAGGTCGCCAGTCAAAGACGCTGAAAGTTTTGCTGCTCCATGACTGGGACGGCGAAGGAGTGGGGCAATGATACCTGTACTCTGTTTCGGCAGCGGTCTGGTTTCCCGTCGGGTCCGGTCTTGCCACCGTCTCGTGACAAGCGTGCCGGTGGCTTCTTCATAGCCGAGAGCAGCCATGGTCCAGGGGATGGATCTGCATCATGATGGAGGAGCCTCCTCTGGTGTAAGGGAAGAGAGAGAAGGCGGCACAGTATAAGAGAGCGCATGCACGCGTTCCTCAACGGCTTGTAGTAACTGCTCTGTACTGGCAAAATCGCTCCTGAAAAGCGCACTCCCGAAGCGCACGGTGGCGTGCCACCTTTTGTCACCCTCTCGTGTATAGCTGAATCCGGTCGGGATAATTGCAACGCGCGTCTTCCCATCCCGCTCCGCCAGCTCTACCAGCTTAACGAATCCACGCCGGAAAGGGAGAAAAGCGTCGAGATTGGGCTTGGGTGTGGGGTGGGGATCGATATTGGCATAGCCTTCTGGAAACATGACGAGCATTTCCCCGGAGCGGAGCAGCCGAATTGCAGTCAACATCAGCCGCCGGAGATAATGCCGGGCGAGGACAGGCGTATAGACCCATGGCTCCTCTTCCTTGTGCTTGCGAAACTCTTCGCCGCGCAGGACAATAGGCCAATCTGGCAATGAACAGGCAAACTCTATCAAGAGGCGCAGTGCTCTTGATTGGAGCCAGTCCAACGCAACTATGATATGCAAGCGCCGGGGGATGGTGCGCACCAGGACATGGCCATCGTAATACCAATGGAAATGGCGGGCTACGATCAGCACCGGCCCGGAGCGTGGAAGATGTTCCGGTCCTTCAGCGTGCTGGATTAGCTTACTTCTGAAGAGTACCAGACTGCCAGCCCGCATCACCAGCCACATCACCTGGCTTAAAGCCCTGCGGCCCCAACTTTCACGGAGGGTGCGCGTTTCTTCTCCTGTATGTCGTAAGATGGTTCTCATCTCTCACCTGTTAAGCGGATTGTGTGGACGTCACAGGTGGTCGTGTGATGATAACGCAGCACCTGTTGCTCGCGATCGATTTCAACGGTGCCATCCGAGACCTCCACAGCATACCCCCGCGGATACTGGTAATTGGGCACGAAGAGCTCGGTAGGCTCTGTGACCGCCGCATCGTGACGGAACACAAATGTAAAGACCTTGCGATCGGGATCAAAAGCCATGCGCAGCGGTTCCCCTGCCACTGCGCGAGCATAAGGCCGTATGACCGCTGGGAGCGCCCGCCCACCCGAATGGATGTCCTCGGGGTCCGTTTGCTGATCGCGACTGAAGATCGAAAGATCTTCGCCATTCCACTGATCGCCATGTACGTTCGTGTTATCGGCAGTATAGTTCCAGAGTGTGCCACTCAGCAGCGTATCCTCCAGTGCCCGCAAGCTCCGATTCATCGCTCTGATCTGCTTGCCAAAATCGCCGGTGCGGTAGGCCTTCTTGTGCTGGAGATCGAATGGAATGCCAAACTCACCGATTAGCACTGGCGCGCCACCCAGGAACTGGGACGCCTGCTGTTTGTGGGTGGCTAATTGTTTGGCAAAGGAGGTACGAATGCGGCCAGGGCCGATGACTAACTTACCTGCCAACGTGTCATAGCCGAGGAAGGGGGAGTACTGTTTCAAGAACAGGACGAACCCATCGTACCAGTGTGGCGCGTAGACAATCTGTGATACGTCCTCTATCCCCCAACGGGGTGGAGTGTGGCCGAATTCAGTTTCGAGAAAGATGAGCGCATCGGGATCGACCGAGCGAATTTCGCGTGCGAAGCGATTGGTGAAGGGGCGATAATAGTCCTGGCTGAAATTCACCTGCCTTCCATTCATCATACTGAAGTAATTGGAGCGAAGCAGGCACGGCGTCCCGTCTGGTGCCACGTCCCATACGCCATGCTGGCGCCACACACAATTAGCCCCGTTGCACCAGGCGCGTACCCTTTTCGGGTTGACCACGCGGCGACCGATGAGCTTTGGGCCCATTACGCGCTGTTCCCAGACCTCGACTACTTGCGGGTACCCCGCACCAAGCAGCATCGACTGGAACACTGTTGGACATTCGCCGCTCTTGAGAATACCCTTATACGTGTTGGCATCTGTACATCCAATAAAGCCACTGAGCGGCTCGTTCATGGTGCCGTAGCCAATGACGTTCGGCAATTCCTGGACGCGCAGCGCAACCTGTTTGATAGCACCTGTGTAGTGCCGCTGGAGATAGTCCTGTATCGGTTCCCCGTCTACATCCAGTGTGGGCGCGAAGTCATTGCCGCCGAAAAAAAGCGTGAACATCGTCGCGGCGGCCAGCTTCGCTCCGTTGGTGGGCCAGACCATGCGTGGGAGAGGACC